>Ga0210377_10001093_pt1 | contig 25196 bp, 22 predicted proteins | sample PLM4_65_b1redo_FD_155480 | JGI IMG/M metagenome (GOLD analysis project Ga0210377, IMG submission 155480) | Groundwater sediment microbial communities from an aquifer in East River, Colorado, USA - PLM4_65_b1 redo | ecosystem: Environmental > Terrestrial > Soil > Riparian zone | place: USA: East...
CGGTCGTCGGCTACCCCCACGACATCAAGGGCGAAGGCATCTACGTGTACGTGACGCTCAAAGACGGGTTCAAGCCGACCGACGAGCTCAAGAAGATCCTGACCGGCCATGTGCGCTCGGTCATCGGTCCCATCGCCACGCCGGACAAGCTCCAGTTCGCCCCCGGCCTGCCCAAAACCCGGAGCGGCAAGATCATGCGCCGCATCCTGCGGAAGATCGCGCACAACCAGGTGGACGAGCTGGGCGATACCTCGACGCTTGCCGATCCCACGGTGGTGGACAACCTCGTGAAGGGTAAGTTGTAGACCCGCACTGCAGTGAACTGACATGACCATGGGGATTGGAGCTGTTATCCAATCCCCTTTTTTTATCCAGACGACGGTATCACCGGCAGCATATGGCATCTTCCGGCAACCTTCCCAAATTCCTTGCAGTTATTAACCATGCATAGTATATTTGCTCTGCGCAACGGCAGGGAGAAGCTCTTGGCGGGGGATTTTGGAAGTCAAGCGAAGAGGAGATGCTGAATAATAGTTGCAAAAAGGGAAGGGGAAAATCCTGAACAGGGATGCAGACTATGACTACTTTGCTGATCGTTGTTTTCGTGATAGCCTATGCGGCAATAGCTCTCGAACATCCGCTCAAGGTCAATAAAAGCGCACCCGCCCTGGTAGGCGCCGGCCTGTTATGGACCATCTATGCGCTCTTTACGGGCCAGGTCACCGAGCAACTGAATGAAACTCTTTCCGCAACCGCCCAGATCGTTTTTTTCCTTATGGGGGCAATGACGATCGTAGAGGTCGTGGACGCGCATGACGGTTTTGATGTTATCACGGACAGGATCAAGACGACCAGGATGACGACCCTGTTGTGGCTGGTCGGATTCGTCACGTTCTTCCTGAGCGCTGTGCTCGACAACCTGACGACGACCATCGTGATGTTGTCTCTGACCCGGAAGTTGCTGGGGCAGAAAGAAGACAGGCTGTTCTTCGCGGGGATCATTGTCATCGCCGCCAACGCCGGCGGCGCGTGGTCGCCCATAGGCGACGTGACCACCACCATGCTCTGGATAGGAGGGCAAATTACCGCTCTGGCGATCATACAGGGTGTCTTTATCCCTTCCGTAGTCAATATGGTGGTGCCATTGGTCGTTATCAGCTATATGCTTCGGGGGAAACCTGTTGTCGGCCCTGAAAAAGCATCGGAAAACGATGGCAGATATGAAACAACCTCATTCGAGAGGAGCTTCATGTTCTTCGCGGGGATCGGCATACTCTGCGCTGTTCCTGTCTTCAAGACCTTGACCCACTTGCCCCCATTTATGGGAATTTTGTTCGGACTGGGACTCCTCTGGCTGGCCGGCGAGCTGATCCACCGCGATAAAGAAGAAGGAGATAAACACCGCTTGACGCTTGTGGCTGCCATGCAGCGGATCGATATGGCGTCGCTCGTATTCTTTATCGGGATATTGCTCGCAGTGGCGACGCTTGAACATACGCATATCCTGACCTCGCTTGCCCAATGGCTCGACACGGCCGTGGGCAACCAGGCGGTCATCGTTTCGATCTTCGGGCTGGTCAGCGCCATCGTGGACAATGTGCCGCTGGTCGCCGCCTCCATGGGGATGTATTCCCTGACGCAGTTCCCAACGGATTCGTTCCTGTGGGAGTTCCTCGCCTATGCAGCGGGGACCGGCGGTTCGATCCTGATCATCGGGTCGGCAGCCGGCGTCGCCGCCATGGGCATCGAAAAGATCGAGTTCTTCTGGTATGTCCGGAGGATCAGCTTTCTTGCCCTCATTGGCTACATTGGCGGTGCGGTCACTTACGTCTTTCTGCACTGACCGCCGACCCGGACATGCAGCACGGTCCTGGAAAGAAGGCCGGGAAGAGACAGCTTGTAGCTGTTCTTTCCCGGCCTTTTAGTTTTCAGGCGAAGCCGTACCGTGTATAGAGAGCGGCAGTCTTTCTCACAGGAGGAGAAACGTGGCCCGTGCCATGAAGCATCGGCAGATCACCTGTCACCGCCTCCCGGCGAGCGTTGACAAAATGCTTGAACGGCAAAAAAGAAAAAAATCGCTTATAATCTTGATGGTCTCGTAAGAACTCAACTGGGAGAATGCACCCAAACAATCATTGCTCGAATCATCATATTTCCTTTGCAGCACAAGGGGTTTTGTGATACATAACTGCATCACATATCGCAACCAAGGAGCTAGAATGATCCACATCAAGGATCACAAAACCCCCGACATGTTCGACCCATTTCCCTTCCTGGGACCCAAGCGCAAGCAGCGCATCGAGGAGTCTTGGGCAAAGCTTTTCCGGGAGCACATCCTGCCCACACTTCCGGTCGAGAAGGTGTTTTCCAAGTATGACCTGGTCATGGGAGCCCCGACCAAGGAACTCTACGCCATGCTCGGCCTCATGATGATCCAGCAGATGCACGATATGACCGACGAGGAAGCAGTAGACCAGTTTGCCTACAATCTTCAGTGGCATTACGCACTGAATATCACCAGCACGGCCGATGCCGACGCTTATGTCAGCCCCAAAACCCTCTGGACCATGCGGAATGTGCTGACCGAGAGGAACCTGTACCAAGACATCTTCAATGACGTTACCAAGAAGCTTGCCGAGGTCTTTTCAGTTGACGTTTCGAAACAGCGTTTCGACTCGGTCCATATTTTTTCCAACATGCGCTATTTGGGCCGGATCGGCCTGTTCGTCAAAACTATCAAAAAGTTCCTCGTAAACTTCAAGCGCCATCACAAAGACCTCTACGAAGCTCTGGATAAGTCCCTCTCCGACCGGTACATGACCAAGCAGGGAGAAGCTGTCTTCTCGATGGTCAAACCTTCGGAATCGACGAAGACACTTGCAAGTCTGGCAGAGGACGTTTTCACCCTTGTGGAACATTTCAGGGGAAACGAGCCGGTCGTCACCATGACCAGTTATCAGTTCCTTGTTCGGCTGCTCAAGGAACAATGCATCCTGGAGCGTGTTGATACGCATACAACCATGGTCTCGGTGAAAGCCAACAAGGACGTTCCGTCCGATTCACTTCAAAACCCTTCCGACCCTGATGCCGGCTATGACGGCTACAAAGGCAAGGGCTACCAGATGCAGGTCGCCGAAAGCTACGGCACGTCCGAGGATACCGACACCCTGAACTTGATCACCGGTGTGATCGTCGAACCTGCACACAAACGCGACGCTCATGCCCTGGTCCCGCTCATCGAAACCACCGCGGAGCTTGGCCTGAAGCCGAAGGAAGCCCTGGCCGATACTCTTTACGGTGGTGACGAGAACTGCCAGAAAGCGGCAGCTCTGGGTGTTGAAATCGTTTCGCCGGTCAAGGGCACAGGACCCAGGGCCTCTTCGCTCACGGAATTCACCATGAACAGCATGAACGAAGTAACCGCATGCCCAATGGGATGTGCGCCGGAACACACCGAAAGCCAGAATGACAAGTACACCGCGTTCTTCTCAAAAAGAACCTGTCGCGGCTGTTCCCGAAAGAAAACATGCCCGACGAAGCTTATCAAAAAAGGACGCTCTCTCAGGTACGACGACAAAGCGATTCGTCTGGCACGGCGGCGTGTGTACGAAGAATCCCCCGAGTTTCGTGACCGGTACCGCTTTCGTGCCGGAGTCGAAGGGACCATGTCCCAACTTGATCGCTTGACCGGAATCAAGAACCTTCGCGTCCGGGGCATGTCCGCAGTGAGCTTTGCCGCTTACTTAAAAGCGGCGGGGATCAATATCATTCGGGCGGCGGCGCATCAAAACCCGGAAACAGAAGGAAAACCAGCTCCGATAGGCACCTTTTCCTCGTTATCTTGCGCTGTCAAAGAGCGATTGCAGCGAGTTATGGCGGCCATCAGATGTTGGGGCAGTCTCCAGTGGTCGAATATGCAATTCGCGGCGGTTTTTGCTGCGTGACTTCTTACGAGACCATCAATCTTATAGAGGAGCGAACGCATACAAAGGCGGGCGAGAAAGATGTTCTCCTTTTTTCTCGATCTGACACTATTCTGAAAGGAACAATGACATGAACGGGACATTGTCTCAAGGTGCTTGGAAAATCGGAACGATCATGGGAATCCCGATCAAGGTGCATTTTTCATGGTTTATCATCTTCGGCTTGATAACCTGGTCTCTTTCGACGCTCTACTTCCCCCATGCGGCGCCGGACCTTCCCGCAGCCTCGTACTGGGTAAAAGGCGGCTTGGCTGCGTTTCTGCTTTTTGCCTCGGTCGGCTTCCACGAGCTTGCCCATTCGTTCGTTGCAAAAAAATATAAAATCTCCATAGAAAGCATTACGCTCTTCATATTCGGAGGCGTTGCGCAGATGAAGGGTGAGCCGCCGCATCCGAAGGCGGAATTCAGGATCGCAATTGCCGGCCCGCTTTCCAGTTTTTTCCTTTCCGCGCTTTTCTTTTTCCTTTCAACGACCGCCGCAGGCGGGACCAAGGCCCTTTTTTCCTATCTTGCGCAGATAAATTTAATCATCGCGCTGTTCAATCTCATTCCCGGATTTCCCATGGACGGCGGCAGGGTGCTGAGGGCAGCGATCTGGAAGAAAAAAAAGAACTTTTTTTACGCGACCCGGATGGCATCGAGCGTCGGGCAAAAGATCGCCCTGGTTTTTATTTTTTTTGGAATATTCTCGATATTTACCCGTATGCCGGGTGGATTGTGGCTGATGCTCATCGGCTGGTTCCTTTACACAGCCGCCCAGGCGAGCTATCAGCAGTCAACCCTCCAGGAGAGCCTTTCAGGGGTCAAGGTCAAGGATATGATGGTGAAGGATATCGTGACGCTCAGTTCATCCATGACCCTCGACGAGGCCGTGAACGGTTATTTTCTCAGGTATGGCTACGGTGGATTTCCGGTCATTGGCAACGGCGGCTTTCTCGGCATCGTGACCTTGAAAGAGGTCAAGAATGTCCCGAAAGCGGACTGGCTGCGGGTGAAGGTGGGCGACGTCTTTATCACTCATGAGCGGAAATGGGAGGTGTCTCCGGAAGACAACGTCATGCGGGCGCTTGAGATAATGATACGCGAAGACAAGGGCCGGCTGGTCATTATCGAAAACGGCAGGCTGAGCGGATTGATCACGAGAAACGGCATTGCGCGGTATGTGCAGATTAAGGTGGAATGACAATTAAGGAAAGGAGTCTGACCCTTGCCAAATCCTTAAACTCTTTTACTATTAAGTTGTATTATACATCATAAGGAAGGCATTAGACTTTGAATGAAAGTGTGGTCCTGGAGGGAGGAAATCGCTATGCGAAAGCTTCTCTTTAAAGTAGAGGAACGGTTCTGCGATGAGTGCGCCCTCGCTTTGCGAAGGTTCATCGGGCACCTGGATGGGGTAAAGTCCATTGATGTCGAGGAGAAAAAGATCGCTATAGTCTTCGACGACGCAAAAATGCCTGATGAAGATCTGATCAGGATAACGAGTGACAGCCTCGATAAATTGGGGCATAAACTGATCGAGCATTGGCACTTTGTGTAGCAGTCGAGATGCCCTGTATGATTGAAACATCCCCGCACATAATACGCTATCCGGCATCGAGAGGAATCGATGAAGGTTAAAAAGTCCAACCAAGGGGAAAAGGGACCTGTGGCGAAGCCCGCTCCCCGTCTCGAAAGGAAAAAGCACACTTCAATTTCCTGCCCCACCTGCGCCAGGGACATCATACCCGGCGAACCGCACGAACATGCAGCAGAATCCGAGTGGACCTGTCCCATGCACCCCGAGATCGTGCGCGACGCGCCGGGAAGCTGCCCGATCTGCGGCATGGCGCTTGAACCTAAAACAATCACCGCCGATGAGCAGGAGAACCCGGAACTCATCGATATGACCGGGCGATTCAAGATCAGCGCCGCGCTGTCCATTCCGCTGATCTATATCGCCATGGGCGGCATGATCCCGGCTATCTCACCGGAAAAGTTCATCCCCAGGGAGATGCTGAAATGGCTTGAACTCGCTTTGGCCACCCCGGTGGTCCTCTGGGGCGGTTGGCCGTTCTTCGTGCGCGGGTGGCAATCAATCGTTACCTGGAACCCCAACATGTTCACCCTGATCGGCCTCGGCATTGGCATGGCATATGGCTATAGCATCGTGGCGGTACTTCTCCCCCATATGTTCCCTCCGTCATTTCGCGGGAAGAGCGGGGAAGTTGCAATGTACTTTGAGGCAGCCGCTGTTATTACGACGCTCGTGCTCTTGGGCCAGGTGCTGGAGCTCCGGGCCCGGAGCAAAACAGGGGCCGCCATTAAAGCACTGCTGGGGCTGGCTCCCAAGACCGCTAGTCGCGTGCAGGAGGGGACCGAACAGGATGTGCCGCTTGAACAGGTGCAGCCCGGCGACCTTCTGCGCGTGCGGCCCGGAGAAAAGGTCCCCGTGGATGGCACGGTGACGGAGGGGTCGAGTTCCATTGACGAATCCATGATCAGCGGCGAACCGATGCCTGTGGAAAAACACACCGGCGACCGTGTTATCGGCGCTACCGTTAATGGGACGGGATCGCTGATCATGAAGGCCGAAAAAGTCGGTTCCGAGACCCTTCTGGCCCAGATCGTCCATATGGTCGCCGAGGCCCAGCGGAGCCGCGCGCCGATCCAGAAACTTGCGGACATCATTGCGGGATGGTTCGTGCAGATCGTGGTCGGGGTGGCGGTCATAACCTTCATCGTGTGGGCCTGGATCGGGCCCGAGCCCCGCTTTGTCTATGCTCTCGTGAACGCTGTTGCAGTGCTGATCATCGCCTGTCCCTGCGCCCTGGGGCTCGCGACGCCCGTGTCCATTATGGTCGCCATGGGCAAGGGGGCCGCAGCCGGCGTGCTGTTTAAGAACGCTGAAGCCATCGAGCTGATGAGAAAAGTGGACACCCTTGTGGTGGACAAGACCGGAACGCTCACCGTAGGGAAGCCGACATTGCATGATCTGGTTTCGAATGCCGGATACGACGAGAAGTCGATCCTTCTGTATGCTTCGAGTATAGAGCAGGGCAGCGAACATCCCCTTGCGGCGGCCATCGTGGCCGGAGCCAGGGAAAAAGGCGTAACGCCCGGGAATGCAGAGGACTTCCAGTCTAGGACCGGTAAAGGAGTCGTCGGGAAAGTAGACGGTCATGTTGTCGCGCTCGGCAACCAGGCACTGCTCGATGAGCTGAGCATCGACCCCGGCGGATTATCCTCAAAGGCCGAGGAACTGAGAAAGGACGGGCAGACCGTGATGTTCGTTGCCGTGGACGGAAAAGCGGCCGGGCTCCTGGGGGTGGCCGATCCGATCAAGGAAACAACGCTCGAAGCGATCAGGCAGCTTCACGAAGAAGGCGTCAGGATCGTTATGCTCACCGGCGACAACAAGACCACGGCTGAAGCGGTCTCGAAAAAACTAGGGCTTGATGAGGTGATCTCCGGCGTATTGCCTGACCAGAAGGCCGAGGCCGTGAAGCGGCTGCAGGGCGAAGGCCGGTTCGTTGCCATGGCGGGCGACGGCATCAACGACGCACCCGCGCTCGCCCTGGCGCAGGTGGGCATCGCCATGGGGACCGGCACGGACGTGGCCATGAAGAGCGCGGGGGTAACGCTCGTCAAAGGCGATCTGCGCGGGATCCTTCGCGCGCGGCTCCTCTCCCGGGCCACCATGAAGAACATCAAGCAGAACCTGTTCTTCGCTTTTATCTATAACGCCCTCGGCATTCCCATCGCAGCGGGAGTGCTCTATCCCTTCCTCGGCATCCTGCTCAGCCCCATTTTCGCGGCAGCTGCCATGAGCTTCAGCTCCGTGTCGGTCATCGGGAACGCCTTGCGGCTTCGGAAGAAGAAAATATAAGGGGGGAATAGAGGAGTGAAAGGGCATACAAAATGAACACAGGGAAGATGTTTTTGCTCAGCAGCTCATTTTTTATGATGGAATTACTCATGCCATTCGGTGGAATAGCTCAAGAAGAACACCCTATGCATATGCAGCATAGACACCCGGAATATTCAACGATGCCTAATCCCATTGCGAGGTCGGCAAAGTCGGTTCTTCAGGGAAAAAAGCTCTACGAAAAGCATTGCAGGGTCTGTCATGGCGAGGCAGGGAAAGGGGGTATCGGGCCGGATCTCACCGATAACGTCTGGAAACATGGAAACGCAGACGGCGAGGTTTTCCTCATTATTACAGATGGCGTAAGGGGAACAGCCATGAAAGGATTTAAAAACGAGCTGTCGGACGAGATGCGGTGGCACCTTGTTAATTTCATTGCAGGATTGAGAAAAAACGCGGTTATACCGTAGCGCGGGAAGAAAGCGCTAGACTTTATGTATCTGTTGATACTTGGCGTCGTACGATGGTTTTAGTTTAACCCTCCTCAGCATACTCCTGCCGGAAATTCACTCAAGCGAATATCATACGAACAAAGTAATACTTACTGCACACTGGGACGCCGCATCGTCGCAGAGCGAGGCAATCGATATTTCTCTGCATGAGTAGGGAATGCTACAGTGCCATGAGTAAATGGTCCAAACGAAAGAAGCACCATGTTCAAACCACTAACTCACGAGCTTGATTTTACAGGGATATACCTTCTTCGCGGTCTGGCATGCTATATGCTATTTATAGTATCGAAAAGCAACTGATCTATGAAAGGAGGATCGCGGCAATGCTCACTATACAACAGGAAACAAGGTATGAGGATCTAAAATCAAAATCGAAAGAGGTGACCAAAATGAAAAAACTAATATCGTTTGTAACAGTAATGGGGTTTGTTCTTGTTTTTGGAACAGCCTATGGCAGCGAGACCGGTTCGCTTATTAACACGCTTGACCCGAGCAAGGTTCCAGGGTATGTGGAACTGGAAACCGGGACCGTTACCCTGCCGGCAGCAAAAGCACAATTTACGGTACAAGGGTCGGCGGCAGGCGGCATGAGAGGCGAGGCTGACACTTTTCTGAATTATATAGACCCGAGCAAACTGCCCGACTATGTGAATTTAGAGACCAGCACCGGCAATGCGGGGCCAAAAGCATTTTCGACACGAGGGTCGGCTGCAGGCGGCTTGAGGATGGAGCCTGATACGACGGTTCCCGGTTATATTTTTATTAACTAAAAACCAAACAGAGAGGGCACGGTATTTAAGCCGGCGTTCTTCAAACGCGAGCACGAGGTTGGCCAGATTTGGCCGACCTCTTTTTTTGATACGCCCTATGTTAAACTATCTATTATGCTACCTTATCCTACCATAGACCCGGAGATCCTTCGCATCGGTCCTGTCGCAATCCGGTGGTACGGCGTTATGTACCTGATCGGCTTTGCTTCATCCTATGTCCTTGTCAGGTTCCAGATAAAGACGCGCGGCATTGCTCTCGACAGGGAGTTCCTGGATTCCCTCTATACGTCGATTATTCTCGGCCTGCTCATAGGAGCGCGTCTGGGGTACGTGCTGTTCTACGACTTATCCGCCTATCTCGGCAATCCTCTTGACATCTTCGCGGTCTGGAAAGGAGGGATGTCGTTTCACGGCGGGCTCATCGGGAGCGTGATCGCCGGGGTCTGGAATTGCAAACGGTCCAGCGCAGACCCCTGGACGATCAGTGATCTGGTCACAGCGACGGCTCCGATCGGCATCGGGCTGGGCAGGCTGGGGAATTTTATTAATGGCGAGCTCTATGGCAGGGTCACGACCATGCCCTGGGGCATGGTCTTTCCAAACGGCGGACCGCTTCCACGGCATCCCTCCCAGATCTACGAATTATTCCTCGAGGGTGTTGTTCTTTTCTTCGTCCTATGGACCATGAAGTCACGCGTTCGCGGGAGTGGTGTTCTCACCGCGCTGTTTATAATGCTTTACGGCTTCAGCAGGTTCATCGTCGAATTCTTTAGAGAGCCTGATGCTCAACTTGGCTTTGTCATAGGTCTCTTCACCATGGGACAGGTCCTGAGTGCCTGTATGGCGCTGGCAGGTGCGGGCCTGCTGCTCGTACGCAGGAAACGATGATGCGCAAATTCGCTGTTCAAGCCGCAAAAACCGGTTTGAAGGCGACCAGAATAGTTGCGAGGGGTTTAACCTCTTCGGTGATTATGAACACGAATCGTGTTGAAGTTGGCGCGTCATTGACACCGAGGCTCATATCGAATATAATCAAATGGTAATACATGAACTGGTATGAGCGGACTGACGCGCCTGACGGATTTCTGTCGGGAGAGAGGGCTGACAAAAAGGTATTTCTTTTTGCCGGCCTTTTTCTTTTTCAGCTTGGGGAGCATGTCCATGGAAGTCTCGGAGTTCTTCATAAAGCTGCTGGTGATCATCCTTTCGGCGAAGCTGTTCGCCGAGGTCTTTGCGCGTCTCCGCATGCCGTCGGTGCTGGGGGAGGTCACGGCAGGGATCGTGATCGGCCCGAGCCTGCTCGGATTCATCGAGCCCGACGCCACGTTCCTGCTCCTGGCGGAGATCGGGATACTGCTGCTCCTGTTCGAGGTGGGGCTCGAAACGGACGTTGGCCGGATCATCAAGGTCGGCGTCCAATCCACGCTGGTGGCCTTGACGGGCGTCGTTGTTCCCGCGCTCTCGGGTTTTTATATCGCCTATGCCTGGTTCGACCTGCCCCTGATCCCCTCGCTCTTCATCGGCGGGACCGTCGTGGCCACGAGCATCGGCATCACCGTGCGGGTCCTGGCGGACCTGAAAAAGCAGAACACGATCATCTCCCAGATCGTCCTGGGCGCCGCGGTGCTTGACGACATCATCGGCGTGGTTATCCTCGCGGTGCTGTATGACTTCGCCGTCAAGGGGGCTGTCAGCATCGCGGATACGGTCAAGATCGTGGTGTTCATCTCGGTCTTTCTGCTGGTTGCCCCGATTATCGCCAAGCTCTTTGTTCCCACCATGGCAAAACTCTCCGCCAACAGCAAAACGAAGGGGATGATCCCCACGCTCATCATCTCGTTGATCCTGGGACTCGCGGTCATTTCCCACAAGGTGGGCGCTCCCGAGATCCTTGGTTCTTTTGCCGCCGGCATCGCCCTGGCAAGGAGGTTCTTTCTTCCCCTGGGATCGTCCATCGAGCACTACAGCCGCGATATTGCGCAGAAGATCGAGGACAGCATGACGCCTATCATCGACCTTTTCGTGCCGGTGTTTTTCGTCATGGTGGGGGTCTCTCTCAATTTCCGCGTGATCGATGCGACCTCCGGAGCGTTCTGGTGGTTCGCCGGCTCGCTGTCCCTGGCCGCCATTCTTTCCAAACTCGCAAGCGGTCTCTGGGTGAGGGGTGGGTGGGATTGCAAACTGTCGACAGGCATGGCCATGGTGCCGCGGGGCGAGGTGGGGCTCATTTTCGCCGAAGTGGGCAGGAGGAACGGCATCTTCGATGACTCGGTCTACGCAGTGGTCGTCTTCGTCGTGGCGGTGACGACGCTTCTTGCACCGCTCGCCCTGAAACCGTTGATGAAGAATTTGCCCGAGGAATGTTCCGTTTAACTTGCACTTGCTACGGGGTCACCTCTCAGGTCCCTCCCCCTTGATGGGGGAGGTTAGGTGGGGGTGACGGTGATGCACGACGGCTACTTCACCCTCCCCTTGATCCCCTCCCATCAAGGGAGGGGTGAACAATAATAACGGATACCTCGCAGCTTGCTGCGGGGAGGTTCATTACTGCGAGGGGATTTCTTTCATGACATTGCTGTGGTTTGAATTTCTGATCGCTTCCGGGGTCATTGTTTACTGCGGAACGAACCTGGCGCGGTACGGGGACGTGATCGCCGAGAAGACCGGGCTCGGGAGGGCGTGGATCGGGCTGATCCTGATGTCCGGAGTCACGTCGCTGCCCGAACTGATTACGGGAGTCAGTTCTGTTGCTTTTGCGGGGGTCCCCGATATCGCCGTTGGTGATGTGATGGGGAGTTGCGTATTCAATCTGTCCCTTATCGCCCTCATGGACATGCTGCACGGCCCGAAGCCGATCTTTTCCCGGGCAGAGCACAGCCACATCTTGAGCGCTGGGTTCGGCGCGATTCTGATGGGGGTCGCTGTTCTTTCCATCGCCGCCGGGCCGAGTCTTCCGTCTATCGGACATATTTCGTTCGCAACGCCGCTTATTGCAGGATTGTACGCACTTTCCATGCGCAGTGTATTCCTGTTCCAGAAGCGGCAGGCCGCTCAACATATCGGCGGACTCGCGCCTGAGCTTCTGTACGGCGATATTTCCACAAAAGATGCATCGGTCAAGTATGCATTGAACGCACTGGTCATCGTTGTTGCCGCCACCTGGCTTCCGTTCATCGGCGACCGGCTGGCCGAGGCGACCGGTCTCGGCCGTAGTTTTGTGGGGAGCATCTTCATCGCCATGACCACGTCGCTGCCGGAACTGGTCGTGTCGATCTCGGCGCTTCGGATCGGCGCCGCTGAAATGGCGATAGCCAACCTCATGGGAAGCAACCTGTTCAACATGGTCATACTCGCCATCGACGATCTTGCTTACACACCCGGTCCCCTGTTCAGCGCGGTATCGCAGAACCATGCGATCACGGGAACGATCGCCGTTATTATGACCGGCATCGTGATAGTGAGTCTCATGTACCGGCTGGAGAAGAAAACCGCGCTTCGCATCGGCTGGGACGCGCTCGCGCTGATCCTCGCCTATCTTGTGAACATCGCTCTTTTGTACCGGTTGCGGGGGAGTGGATAGCTCCACGTGCGTCAAATCCCGAGACGCCTTTTTGTCTGCGGTTTCAGGCGGACTCGGAGAAAAAGCGCTGAGCTTTATCAGTCATGTTTGACAGAGCGGCTCAGATAGATTATAATGACCGCACTAAATAATAAAATGCAGTAGCGGACTGACGCGCCCACAGATACCATCATAAGAAATTACGATGGCACTGCGGGAAAGAGGGCTGGTGGTGAGCATTGACAATGCTTCTGCCGGCCTTTTTCATTTCGCGACCGTTTGGTCGAAGAACGTTTTTTTCATGGATCTAGCTCGTACGCTCGCGGACGGCATGCATGAGGTAAATCATGGCACTGGAAACCTGGGAACTTCTAAGCTACATCGTCACGGTTGTCGGTTTACCCTTGGCTATTTTCGTTTTCCTCTACGAAAAACGGAAAGAGCGCGAAAACGAGGATGAGGAGGTCTATCAACTTCTGTCGGACAACTATCAGGATTTTCTGAAAGTCGCGCTTGCCAATCCCGACCTCAGGTTGTTCTCGTCATCGGAAACGCCGGAGTTGACGGCTGAACAAAAAGAACGCATCCTGATCGTTTTCATCATGCTGATCTCGCTTTTCGAGCGGGCCTACCTCCTTATGTATAGTGAAGAAATGACTGCCAAGCAACAGAGACGGTGGAATTCGTGGGAGGATTACATGCGCGAGTGGTGTATGCGGTCGGATTTCCGGGCGGCGCTTCCGTCGCTTCTTAGCGGTGAAGATCCTGAATTTGCAGAGTATCTCAACGGACTCCTGCCCGGCGGTCAGGCGGCGCGGCACCGGACGGATGGAATGAGTGAGGTTGCCGAACCATGAAAAAATACGGTTTCATCATGATGCTGATCGCGGCAGCGGCGGTTTTTTCCGTACAGGATGCGCCCCCTGCATCGGTGGTCGTACTTTCCTGGAATCTTGAGGCGCCGCTCACACTCGTGATCGTGGCAGCCATGCTGATCGGTATGCTCGCGGGCGGCCTGATCGCCTACCGGCCGGACACGCGGACAACGGAAAAGGGGAACGAGCCGGAAAGGTTGAAGAGGGAAGAAGCGTCTTGATCCGACTTTAAGGTAGCAGCGGCGCGTGAAACCGCAAAGAGGCAAAAATCAGTCCTTTCCGGTTTCCTGTTTTGCTGTTGAATGGGTTCAAGAAAATAAAAGCTATGAAGAAAGACCATCATGAGTGAGCGAGCAGCGCCTTCCCGGCGCCTGATAATTGTTACCGATCTGGATGGCACTTTGCTGCATCCCCGTACCTACTCCTTTGAGGAAGCGAGACCGGCGCTCGAGCTGATACGGCAGAGGGAATTCCCCCTGGTTCTCTGCTCCAGCAAGACCCGGGCGGAGATCGAAGTGTACCGGAAGCGTCTGGACAACGGCCATCCCTTCATTTCCGAGAATGGGGGAGGGATATATCTTCCTCTGGGATATTTCCCGCTTCATACATCCCATGACCGTCGGAATGGGTACGAGCTGATCCCTCTCGGCGTGCCCTATGAGGAGATCCGGAAACGGTTCGCGGCAATGCGTGATCGCCTCGGGATTGCGGTCCGCGGTTTTGGCGATATGAGCATCGAGGAAATTGCCGCATTGACGGAACTGACCTTTGAAGAAGCCCGTCTTGCCAAGCAAAGAGATTTTGACGAGCCTTTTATTTTTCCTGATAAGCCTGATGACCGGTTCCTGAGGGAGATCGAGGGCGAGGGGCTTCGCTGGACGCAGGGGAGGTTCTTTCACTTCATGGGAGACCACCATAAGGGCAGGGCAATGAATATCCTGAGAAGGCTCTATGAGCAGAGAGACGGACCTGTTACGACCATCGGTATTGGCGACAGTCTGAATGACCTGCCTCTCCTCCTGAGCGTCGACGTGCCGGTCCTCGTAAAAAAAGAAAACAATAGGCACGATGCCCGGATCGACCTCCCGGGCCTGGTGCGGACGGATGGCATCGGTCCGGCCGGGTGGAACGAAGCGGTGATAAAATTGATCAGCGGGCTGCCATAGCCTCGGCATGTTATACTTATCAAGAAAGGCATCACCAGGAGTCAATCTATCCTATCTCTGCACGAGGAGGCACAGCCATGGGTTATTTTGAAAGTATCGATTGGGAAGGCATCAAGAAAGACCTGCAAAAAAGCATGGAGAAGGGCATGGCGGCCATGAAAAAAGGGGCCATCGTCGCTCAAAAGACGGCAGGGGAACTGACCGATGAGGGAAAGCGGCAGTATAAGATATTGACGCTCAAGACGAAGGTGCATGAAGGGGTGACCGACCTGGGCGCCCGTGTCTATGCGCTCATGGGGTCCCGGGTGAAGAACCCTGCGCTCGATCCCCAAGTGAAGGACATCGTAGCGCAGATAAAAAAACTCGATGCGCAGATCTCCGAGCTCGAAAAAAAACCCCGTTCGGCCAGAACAAAGAAAGCAAAATAGAAGACCTTTGAGGCACAGGCTGGTCCGGCTGGGGAGGGGACATGTTCTCTTTGATCGTCGTTGTCATTATGCTGATAGTCGTAGTTATCTTTTCCGTGCAGAATGCCGGGCCGGTCGCCGTGTCCTTTCTTTCATGGCATTTCGAGGCGTCGCTCGCCGTCGTGATCGCATGGTCTCTCCTGGTCGGCGTGATCGCGGGCATGACCGTTCTCTCCTGGGTCCGGCTGCGCCGGTCCTCCCGGAAGAAAAAAGCGCAGGGAAGCGAACCTGCGCGTTCCGACAAGCCATCGTAAGGCTGTGCCATCCTTGACCGGCCCGGGAAGCAAATTACCGCGCCCGGTGATCTTCTCGACACTATCGGGAGAGTACTATTCTACTGGACTATCGTATGGAAATTTATAATGCCGCGCTCACTGCCGTTGACCCCTACACAGCGGTGACCAGGGCGGTACGCAGGGAAAACAACTATTTCCATGCTGCGGGAGCTGCGTACGAACTGGATGCCTACAACCGCATTCTCGTGGTAGGGGCAGGGAAGGCAACGGCTCGCATGGCTTTGGCGATCGAGGATGCGCTGGGCGAACGGATCACCGAGGGGCTCATCATCGTGAAAAAAGGCCATACCGCAGGGCTCCGGATTGTCAAACAGATCGAGGCCGGCCACCCGCTTCCCGATGAAGCGGGAGTTCAGGGAACGCAGAGGATCCTTGAGCTGGTCCGGCGCGCTGATGCGAAGACCCTGGTTATTTGTCTCCTATCGGGAGGAGGTTCATCGCTGCTGGTAGCGCCGCTTCCCGGGGTCACGCTGGAGGATAAGCAGAGAACGACAGAACTGCTCCTCAGGGCAGGTGCGACCATCGATGAGCTGAACGCGGTCAGGAAGCACCTTTCGGCCGTAAAGGGGGGCAGGCTCGCGCAGATCGCCCACCCGGCAACGGTGGTGACGCTGATCCTCTCCGACGTCATCGGCGACCGGCTCGACGTGATCGCCTCAGGGCCTACGGCGTCCGATACCTCGACCTTTGCCGATGCCGCACAGGTGATCGAAAAGTATGGAATAAACCACTCCGCCCCAAGCGGCGGGGAATTCAACTCGGAGAACCGATTAAAAACCGCGGTGCCATCGCAGGTGATCTCGTTCCTCGAACGGGGAAAGGCGGGGCAGGAGCCGGAAACCGTGAAAAGCGGGGATATTTGTTTCCTGAACACCAGGAACGTGATCGTAGGAAGCCTTGCTCAGGCCCTTGCCGCAGCCCGGGAGAAGGCTGCGTCCCTGGGATGGCGGGCGGAAGTGGTCACGGCGGAGCTTCAGGGCGAAGCGCGGGATGCGGCCCGTCTGCTGGCGCGGAAAGCTTTGCAGACACGGGATGATCTGGGTCCGGGCGAGCGGCGCTGCCTCTTGTACGGCGGCGAGACCACGGTCACGGTGATGGGGAACGGCAAGGGCGGCCGGAACCAGGAATTGGCCCTTGCGTTTGCAGTCGAGATAGCGGGCATGAGCGGGATGACCCTGCTTTCCGCCGGCACGGATGGAACGGACGGTCCCACCGATGCGGCGGGCGCCGTGGTGGACGGGAGCGTCGTCAACAAAGCGCGGGAGTTCGGCATCCATCCCGAGGTCTATCTGGGGAACAATGACTCATACACCTTTTTCGAGCTGCTCGATTCTCATACCAATGAAAAGCACCACCTTATGACCGGTCCGACGGGTACGAACGTGATGGACATCCAGATCATCCTGATTGAACGATGAAGGTGATTGGTGACCTCGGCAAAAGCGTCGTCGGGCTATACTAAAAGCAGGATATCTAGTCAACACATCTGAACCCGGAAGGGCGTTACACCAGAGAGAACTCTTTTATCCGCAGATTTCGCAGATGGCCGCAGATTTTTAAAAAGCAGTCATTCCCGCTTGTCGGGAATCGTTTTTACACCAAAGGTATTGCTGAAAAGAATGATTCCGGACAAGCCGGAATGACGTCAAAAATGGCTTTATGTTTCACTATTAGTTTGTCAATGTAGTAGTTACAAACAGCGGATAAAAATCTATGGCAGAGATCGTTCATCGTCAGGAAATCCGGACTTTTCTCGATCAGGTCGGATCGGCCGATATCGTTGTGGGCATCCCGAGCTTCAACAATGCCCGGACGATCGGCCACGTGGTCCGGGCGGTGCAGGCCGGGCTGGCGAAGTATTTTCCGGACAAAAAGAGCGTGCTGGTCAATTCCGACGGAGGTTCAACGGATGAGACGCTTGATGTGGTTCGGAACACGTCCATCGAGAACTTTGCCTCCATCCTGCTTCATCATCGCGTGGAGCCGCTGTTCAAGATAGCGACCCCCTATGCAGGGATCCCGGGCAAGGGAAGCGCCTTTCGGACGATCTTTGAAGTGGCCGGGGCGTTGGACGCAAAGGCCTGCGTTGTCGTGGACTCGGACCTCAGGAGCATCACGCCCGAATGGGTGGAGCTTCTGGTGAAGCCGGTGCTTGCGGGCGGGTTCGATTATGTGGCGCCCCTGTACCACCGGCATAAATACGACGGCACCATCACGAACAGCATCGTGTACCCGCTGACCCGGGCGCTTTACGGCAAACGCGTGCGCCAGCCCATCGGCGGCGACTTCGGCTTCTCCGGCAGGCTCGCAAAATTCTATCTCACCAAGGACGTCTGGCAGACCGACGTCGCCCGCTTCGGCATCGACATCTGGATGACCACGACGGCCCTGGCGAACCAGTTCAAGGTCACCCAGTCGTTTCTCGGCGCCAAGATCCACGATGCCAAGGACCCCGGCTCCGATCTGAGCGCCATGCTCTACCAGGTGGTGGGCGCCACCTTCGAGCTCATGGAGACCTACAGCGAGGTCTGGAAACCGGTCCGCGGGTCTGAACCCATGAGCGCCTTCGGCTTTGAATACTCGGTCGGGCTCGAACCGGTCAACGTGAATATCCCGAGGATGCTGACACTCTTCCGGGAAGGGCTCAACAACCTCGGCGCTCTGTGGACCGGGATCCTCGGGAACGGCGATCTCAAGGAAGTGGAAAGGCTCGGCACGCTGGGAGACCGGGAGTTTCGCTTCCCGCTCACGCTCTGGACGCGGATCATCTATGATTATGCCCTGGCCTATCACAAAAAGAAGCTGCCGGTCGAACATCTCATAAAGTCCCTGACGCCGCTGTATCTCGGAAAGACCGCATCGTTCATCCTGGAGGTGGAGCAGCTGGGTCAGCACGAGGCGGAAGCGGAGATCGAAAAGCTCTGCCAGGCATTTGAGAGCAACAAGGAATACCTGGTAACAAACTGGAAGTAATCTACGGGAGGTGCTCCATGACGGATTTCTTTAATCTGATACTCGAACCATTGCAGGACGTGTTTCTTATGATAAGAAATTTCCTGCCGAACCTGCTGGCCATGCTGGTCATTCTGATCGCCGGGATATTGCTGGCCCGGCTCACCAGGATGATCTTTGTGAGGTTCCTGACGGCGATCAAATTCGACAGCTGGTCGGACAGGATGGGCATAACGTCGCTCCTTCGCAAAGGGGACCTCTGGGCGAAACCGTCCCTTGCCCTCGGTGCGATCGTTTTCTGGCTTTTGGTCATTATCGTGTTGATGGCCGGACTGAACGCACTCAAGGTCGCGGCCATTGATCACCTGGTGGCCCAATTCTTCGCGTATCTCCCCCGCGCCTTTTCCGCGATCCTGATCCTGGTCATCGGCTATGTCCTCGCCGGGTTTCTGGGCCGGGCCGTTCTGATCGCCGCCGTGAACAGCGGATTTCACTCTGCCAGGATCCTTGCCGAGGCCATACGCCTTCTCTTGACGGTCCTGATCCTGGCCATGGTGCTTGAACAGCTCCAGGTCGCGCCCGGCATCGTGCTTGCCGCCTTCTCGATCGTCTTCGGCGGGATCGTCGCAGCCCTCGCCATATCGTTCGGCGTGGGCGGCATTGACGCGGCGAGACGGATGATCGAACGGGAAACCGTGGAAAAACGCGCGGACGAAGCGAAAGACGATATCCAGCATATCTGACCGGAGGAAAGCTCATGTCCGATTTTTTTCAGACCGGGATCATTACGACGCTCCATCAGCTCGGCAAGTCTTCGCTCGAACGGATTGAAGAGGAGTTGCTGCAATTCTCGCGGTCCCGCCCTGTCGCGCTCGTCCTCCCTGCGCTCTATTCCGAGTTCGAGGGGCCTGCCATGCCGGGGATCGTGCAGGAACTGTCGAAGGTGAAATATCTCTGCGAGATCGTGCTCGTGCTGGACAAGGCCTCGGACAATGAGTTCCAGCGTGTCAAGGAGTTCATGGCCCCGATCCCGGGAAAGGTCAGGATCATCCATAATGACGGCAAACGCATCCTGGAAATTTACGATACGTTCAAACGGAATGGACTTGATGTGGGCGAGCGCGGGAAAGGACGGTCCGCCTGGCTGGCCTACGGCTATGTGATCGCGAACGGCACCTGCGATGTCATCGCGCTTCACGATTGCGACATCGTGAACTACAGCCGGTCGCTTCTCGCCCGGCTCTGCTACCCCGTGGCCAATCCCAACCTGGACTACGTCTTTTGCAAGGGATATTACAGCAGGGTCACGAACAAAATGCACGGCCGCGTCACCCGTCTTCTCGTGACCCCGCTTGTCCGGTCTCTCCAGAGTCTGAGAGGGGAACACCGGTTCCTCAGGTTCATCGACAGCTTCCGCTACCCCCTGGCCGGTGAGTTCGCCATGAGCACTGATATGGCGAGGGTCAATCGCATACCCTGGGACTGGGGCCTGGAGGTCGGCTCTCTTGCCGAGGTATATCGTAACTACTCGCCGCGGCGGGTGTGCCAGGTGGACATAGCAGAGACGTACGAGCATAAGCATCAGGCGCTGTCTTCCGAGGACCCCGAGAAGGGTCTCATGAAGATGACCATTGACATCTGCAAGTCCATCTTCAGGACGCTCGCTTCGGAGGGAGTTATTTTTTCAGACGGGTTCTTTAAATCCCTGTCCGTTGCCTACCTGAGACAGGCGGAGGACGCGATCATGAAGTACGAGGCGGATGCGGCGATCAACGGACTGGCTTTCGACCGGCACGAGGAAGCAAAGGCGGTTGAAGCGTTTACCCGCGCCATCGGACTTGCATCGAAGGTGTTCATGGAGAACCCCATGGGCACGCCGCTTATTCCGAACTGGAACCGGGTGACTTCGGCCATACCGGGGATACTGGAGATGCTGAAAAAAGCCGTGGATGAGGATAATAAATGACGCTTAAGCGATCGTTCCTCGACATCCACGAGGCGGCAAATAAGGTCCGGCACGAATCTTGGTATTTACAGGAAAAGAACAGTATGCTACTATAGTGCAAATTTGTGATTTACTTCCTGCGGACGGACGCGCCCGCCGGTTCATGCAGCACGATGAACGCGGGAGAGATGGCTGGCTGGCAATGTTGTGCATTGCTGCCGGCCTTTTTTTATTCCTGGCTCATTCACCGGGGATACGTTCGTATTCTCCGGAAATCTCAGTGAGGGGGGTGCTGCTATGGGATTCTTTGGAAATTTGTTCGGCAAGAAGGAGGAACTGCCGCAGCTCGATGCGTCCGGTTCTGCGGCGGCGGCGATCGGAAAGCACAAGGGGGAACTGGAGCCTTTTGTCGGGAAGATGCACGACCGGCTCGAATTTCTTCCCTCAGATGCTGCTGTCTACTGTTTCATCGGCAAGCCTCCGGCCATGTTCGGCGTGGCATGGTTCAGCGAGGGCAAGGAACATAATATGAAGACGATGGCCGCGGCAAAGGGACTGTCCCCCAAGAAGCTGCAGCAGTTGTCCATGAAGCTCGGAGAAATATACGTCAAGTATTCGGCTGAACCGCGGTTTGCATCGACCATTGCGGGAAAGAGCGTCATTGTTACGCCGTCGGAAGCATTTTTGAAGGAGATCAGCGAAACTCTTCACGCAGTGGAATAACGTGGAATACCGGTTCTTCTGAATTAGATCAAGACGGCCTTGGGGCCGTCTTTTTTTTGTCCGCCTGCGCCTCCGCCGCACTTTCAAACCTGTCGATCGCGATCCTGAAAACGTATGACCCTAAAAAAAGCATTTGGACGCAGATAAAATCGGATAAACGCGGATAAAGAAAGACAGAAAAACTTTTTTGGCACTAAAAAAAGAATGTAACTATGATGGTCTCGTAAGAAGTTTCCTCTGCCGTCATTGCGAGGAGCGGAGCGACGCGGCAATCTCGTTTTTTCAGGCGGTTACGAACTGCGAGATTGCTTCGCTTTGCTCGCAAAGACGGTTTAAAGGACTTTTTACGAACACATCAACTATTCAGCCTGGTGTAAAATCCTGTCATTCCGACAGTCGTTTTTGTAGAGGCGTATTGCATACGCCCTGGTGGCAAATGGCAACAGCAGCAAGGGCGCAAGCATTGCGCCCCTACGACTAAAAAACTTTGTCCGCAGATGGCGCAGATAACACCATAAGATTAAGTCTTTTCTTTAAGAGAAGAACCGTAACTGCTCAGGTCAACATATTATCCGCAGATTGCGCAGATTTCACAGATTAAAACAAACCTGATTTGTGTTTTTTAAAATCTGCGGCCATCTGCGACATCTGCGGACAAAAGGGTTGTTCTCTGGTGTAACGCCCTTCTGGGTTCAGATGTGCTGAAGAGTTACGAAAGGTTTTCCTTATAACAGCCGGCAAAAGCGATCAGGTGGGCGTGAGCCACTTGCTGGGTCTGAAGCGGTGTCGTTAATCAAATAGTTGCATCTATGTGCAATCGTTACTTTAAAAAGTGCTTATAAATACTCATTAATGCTACCAATTGTAACATGTAAATACTCATAATCATAATTACGATATGGTAATGTATTGATATTATATTGTTTATATAAATGGTACTGGATTTGCTAATTATCAGGTCTTTATTGCTTCCATGGTCTTCATGCACCATCATTGGTGCTCATTCTCGGCACCTGTTTTCACTGCGTCAGTCTCACGGGAAGGTCCCGGCTGCGATTGCGGCAATAACCGGAGAAGAGGAACACATGATCCAGCAAGAGATACAGCGCTTCCTGAAAAACGTTCCGCCCTTCCAGTTCCTGGATGAACCGGCGCTCAAGGACATGGCGGCGCATCTGTCCATGGAGTTCTATCCAAAGAATTCCGTGATCCTGAAGCAGAACGATCCGTCCAGTGACGCCCTGAGGATCATCAAAAAGGGCGGGGTGCGGATATCGGTCAAGTCCGGCAACGAGGATGTGGTGATCGACTACCGCGGCGAAGGCGACACCTTCGGCCTCCTCTCGCTCATGGGCAAGGACAAACAGAAGACCACGGTCGTGGCCATCGAGGACACGATCTGTTATCTCGTGAACAAAGAACAGGTGTACCGCCTGATCGATTCGAATCCCACGTTCACCGAATATCTGCTCCAATCCCGCTTTACCAAGTACATTGACAAGACCTACCGGGAGATGCATTCCAAGAGCCTCTTCTACGGGAGCAGCGACCACCTGCTGTTCACGACCAGGGTCGGCGACATCGCGGTCAAGGACGTGGTAACGGCGCCCGAGGAGACCTCTATCCGGAAGGCCGCGCAGGAGATGACCCGAAGCAGGATCAGCTCCCTGATCATCGTGGACAGCGCTGGCACGCCCACCGGCATCATTACGGACCGTGATCTCCGCGAAAAAGTGGTTGCCCAGGGCCGGGATGGGGACGATCCGGTCCGGGAGATCATGTCCCCGCCGTTCATCCGGGTGGATGTCAGGGATTACTGTTTTGAGGCCGTGCTGAGAATGATCAAGCACAACATCCACCATATCCTGGTGATCAAGGACGGAAAGCTCAAGGGCGTATTGACCAACCACGATCTGATGATGCTGCAGGGCACGTCGCCGCTCTCCTTTGCCAAGGACCTGGAAAGCCAGCAGACGATCGAGGGGCTTGTCCCGGTCTCGCTCAAGGTCAATCGCGTGGTTGGACTGCTGCTCAAGGAAGGGGCCCGGGCGAGCAACATCACCACGACCATTACCGAGCTTAACGACCGGCTGCTTCGCAAGATCCTGGACATAGCGGAAAAGAAGTTCGGCAAGCCACCCCTGGCGTACTGCTGGGTCTCGTTCGGGAGCGAGGGACGGAAAGAACAGACCTTCAAGACCGATCAGGACAACGCGCTCATCATGGCCGATCCGGAAACGCCGGAGCAGGAAGCGGAGGCCGCCCGGTATTTCGGGGAGTTCACCGCGTTCGTAACGGACGGGCTCCTGCGGTGCGGTTTTCCCGTATGCCCGGGCGGGTATATGGCGAGCAACGCACAGTGGCGCCAGCCGCTCGGCGTCTGGAAGCGCTCTCTCTCCACGTGGGTCCAGACGCCAACGCCGGAGGCATTGATGAACGCCGTGACGTTCTTTGATTTCCGGCCGATCTACGGCGACCTCGATCTGGCCGAAGAGCTCAGGTCCTATCTTATCGGCATTCTGAAGGACCAGAAGGTGTTCCTGGGACATCTGGCGAACATGGCGGTCAAGAATGCGCCGCCCATCGGGTTCTTCAAGTCCTTTGTGGTGGAGCGGGACGGCGAACACAAGGACGAACTGAACCTGAAAGTGAAGGGCATCGCGCCGCTGGTGGACATCATCAGGCTCTTTGCCCTGGAGCGTGGCATCCGCGAGACGTCCACGCTGGAACGGATCGAAGCGCTCCGCGGCATGCATACCATCGTGCAGGAATACGCCGACGAGTTCGTGCAGGCCTTCGAATTCATCATGCTGCTGCGGATACTCCACCAGTACAAGCAGCTGAGCGCGGGAACGATTCCCGACAATTTCATCAATCCCAACGGGCTGAGCAACCTGGAGAAACGCTCGTTCAAGGACGCTTCCCGGCTCATTGTGAAGGTCCAGGACACGCTCATCGAGCGGTACAAATCGCTGATATGGTAATTTGGAGCGAGCCGACCGCGTCGGCGTCTGGTAATTTGTCGCCGTCCGGAGGGGAGATGAAAAAACGGTTGCTCAGGTCAAATTACGGCAACACGGTTGCCTTGGTCCAAATTACGGCAACACGGTTGCCTTGGTCCAGATTACGGCAACACGGTTGCCTTGGTCCATAACATGCTCAGATTGTTCAACAGGAAGAAATCAGCCATCGATGGGTCAACGCCGATCACCGGGGCCCGTTATGTGGTGATCGACACGGAGCTTACGGGGCTCGATGAGAAAAAAGACTCCATTATTTCCCTGGGCGCCGTGCGCATGATCGGCGGCAGGATCGACCTGGGCGACACGTTCTACCGGCTCGTGAACCCGCGAACGGAGATGAAAGCCGAGAGCGTCGTGATCCACGAGATCACGCCGTCCGAGGTCCTGGAAAAACCGCGGATCGACGCTGTGCTGGACGAGTTCCTTGCCTATTGCGGCAGCGACATCCTCCTAGGCCATTTCATCTCCATCGATCTAGCCTTCCTCGACCGGGAGGTCAGGCGGGCCCGGAGGCGGAAACTGCAGAACGCCGTTCTCGACACCTGCAGCATGTATGCATGGCTGCGCAAGCGGAATCCCTCACGGAGCTGTTTTGCGGCGCCGGTGAGCGGATACCGGCTCTCTGATATCGCGCCGTGTTTCCGCATCCCCGTGGACACGTCGCATCATGCGTTAATGGATGCCTACACCACGGCGCAGTTGTTCCAGCGGTTCATCCCCCTGCTCGGAGAAGACGGCGTCAACGACATCGGCGGTCTTCTTGAAATTGGACTGCCCTTTGAAGGAGGTGACCGGTTCAGGTCTCCCGGGGAGATCAGTAATTTTTGAATCGACTTGAAAAGGCATGTGGACAGGTCAGGAGCGTAGCTTAGCGGTGATAAGGGGAAACTAATGCAAACGAAGTGCATTTGATGCATTCGTAAAAAGTCGTTATACCCGCGAAAGCGGGTATCGTGCGCCTGGAAGCACGCGCATCTGAGAGGTGAAAGTCCTCTCCCGGGAGATGTCCACTCCCGGTAGTCAACGGTAACTGCGTCGCCGCGAGGCGGGGTGGAGAGCAACCGGAGACGAACATACA
>Ga0210377_10001094_pt1 | contig 25151 bp, 21 predicted proteins | sample PLM4_65_b1redo_FD_155480 | JGI IMG/M metagenome (GOLD analysis project Ga0210377, IMG submission 155480) | Groundwater sediment microbial communities from an aquifer in East River, Colorado, USA - PLM4_65_b1 redo | ecosystem: Environmental > Terrestrial > Soil > Riparian zone | place: USA: East...
CGGTGAAGGTGGTTCCCGCAACCAGCGGCTCGTTTTGATAGCTCACGACCCGGACCTTGGCCGTGTTCGCGTCCACGGCGTTTTCAAACCCGCCCACCGAGCCCCCGGACGCGACGACCTGGATGTTGAGCGTATCGCCGACCGCGAGAGCGACCGTGGGAATTCCTTGGCCGACAGTGGCCGCCACCTTCGATTCCGACGCGGTGTTGATCGTCAGCGAATCCGACCCGTTGGGCCCGCCCCCGTTCACCGCCGCGCCGATCGCCGTTTGGGCTGTCACCAAGAAACCTGCCATCGATATGTCCTGACCGATCTGGTCCATCGCCAGCCGCAGGTTCTGCTGCACGTCCACCACCTCGGCTTCGACGGTGGCCGAACGCTGGTGCGAGACGTACAGCGTGCCGACCGCCCCCATGACCAAACCCATCATCAGGGCGACGATGAGCAGCTCGATCAGACTGAACCCCGCTTCGTGGTGCGTGATGACCCGTCGCATGCTCATGTCCCCACCGCTCGCTTGAATTCGGTTACCGTGGCCGTGCGGCCCCCGCCGGTCACGGTCAGGATGACCTGGGTCAGATTGAGAACGCTCACCGGGGCGGCCCCTCCGACCGAGACGGACGCGTTGGGGGTCACGATCACCGTCGCGCTGTACGTCGCCCCCTGTATGGTTTGCGTGGTGGCCGCCGTGTTGGGATCGAGGTCGAACGCAATCCCGGGCGCCGCCACCGCGGTCTGGAAGAAGACGTCTCCGCCCGGGCGGCTCATGAGGTCGTCCATGGCGCCGCGCGAGAGGGCGGCCGCCTCCGTCGTACGCTGGGCGAACCCGTCTCTTTGCAGTGCCGTCACCTGCATGGTGACCGTGGCCAGCAGGCCGACCGCCAGAATGCTCATCGCGATCAGCAGCTCTATCAACGAAAATCCCGATTCGGATCGTCTCATCGTGCGCCCCTTTACCCGGAGTTGTCGCCGCATTCCGAGTAGGGCAGATTGCACCGGCCATGCCAGGGCCCCTGGTCGGAGCCGCGAGGAGCAGACGGGGTTTTTGGGCTTGCCAGGTGAGCCGACGGATTACAGTGTGGAGAAACCTACCCAATTGGACGATGCGTTACCCATTCCCGAGGCCCCACGCATCGGGAGAGGGGATTCGCCGCCGGCTGCCCGGCTTCACGAGCACGGGGGCAAAGCCCCGTCGGTAGCCGGTCGCAAGGCGCGAATCGTACCAGAGTTCGAGCCCTCCGGTGTCGACAAATCCCCGGCCGGCCGCGACCGCACCGAACACGTTGACGCGGTTGCGGGTCTCCACCGTGCCTGCCACGAGCAGGGCGCCCACGTGGTGAACGCGGGCGAGCGTGACCCCTTGCGTGACCGGCGCGCCGCTCGGCGCCCCATCCGCGCTGGGAGCATCGACGACCACCGATCGCCCTTCGAAACCCGTCAACACCACGTGGGCGCCGACATAGGCGTCGGCGTCGGCTCGATCCAGGTCGAACCGGAGCGTCTCCATGTTATCCGTGCCCGGCGATCGACGATCCAAGGTGTCCACAAAGACAAATTTGCCGTCTCTCGGAAGCGCCCCCAGCGCCACGCCGGGAGAGAGGCCCGGCTCCCGATCGTCGGGATAGAGCAGGCCGGTGCCTCGGGTGGTGAAATAACGGCCGTCGCGTTTGGCGTAGTCCTTCAGCGCCTCGTAGCCCCAGACGCCCGGCTTCGGGATGGCTTGATCTTCGTGGAGGTGGGCGTAGGGCTCGGCGAATCCCGTGTCATTTCTCGGAGGCCCGAAGATCTTGCCGCCGGCGCTGACCTCGAACCACCGGTCGGCGCCTGGCTCGACCACGTATGGTTCGCCGTTCACCGGTGCGTCGACCCGGTGTCGGGGAAGCCGATCAAGATCCTCCCGCACGTCGAGCGGACCCTCGACGAAGACGTCGCCCCAGTGAACGCGCACCGGGAACGGACCAGCCCCCGCCGCGCCGGCGTGGATGGCTCCCGGAATGCCTCGCCACGGACCCGCGATCAGTTCGACTCTCATCGTGACGTCGGCGTCCGCGCCGACCATGACCCGGCTCACGACGGTCGCGACGGCGTCCGGGCTGTCCGGCGCCAGGATGCGGACCTCGCCACGAACGGCCGGCGGCCATGCTGGGCGCGGCGGCGCGTCCCCAACCGGGTTCGGGACCCCTGAAGACAGGTCGGTCGCGGGATCCCAGCTATAGATGAGGTCGGGGCGATCCCACGTCCCGGCGAATTGGGCGTGACCATCGGCCGATTTGAAACCTGGCAGTCCCGCTGCATCGATGCACCGCTTGAGGAACACCTCACCGGGATCACGGGCGGGCCGGCATCCTCCGGTCTCGTTGATCACCATGGTCCCGCCGAAGGTCGAGGGGTCGGCGAACCACGCGAGAACCCGCTCCACCGCCCCATCGGCCAGGAATTCCGCCTGGATCACCCGCTCCTCGCGGTGGATCGCGTCGCGCTCGGCCGCCACGACGCGAAGCCACGCGCCCGCGAGGACCGACAGCAGCGCTAACGCCAGCAAGGCTACGACGACGATGGCGCCGCGTTCCGTTCGGATCATGGCCGGTTCGCGATCACGCGGCGCCACACCGCCGGCGCGACGCCTGGATTCGCCGGCCGCATCTCGATCCGGAGGACGATCCCAGGGCCTTCCGCGCTCGCCGAAAATATCGCCACCTCCTGGGCGACCCGCTGGCTCGCCCCGTCTTGCGTGCGCATGAGTCGGCCGCGTCGAGCGTCAAGGACGTAGGTGACCGAATTGGAGACCGAAACCCGTGTACCGGACGGATACGACCGGGTCAACGGCGTCTCCAGGATGACCTGGTCGCCGGTCCGCTGCACGACCTTCAGGCACTCGGCCACATCGTCCGATGGATCCGACGGATCGGCAACGCCGACGAGCATGATGAGATCGTTGGGGTCGAGTGTCGGGCCCGTCATGACCGCGATATTGCGCTGCCCGGCGGATGCTAGCTCTCGAAGCGCGGTGGTCCGATCGTAGAGATTCGCCGCGAACGAAAGACGCGCCTCGCCGATGTGGACGCCGGGCCCGGCGCATCCTGGTCCCCGAGCGACCCGTTCAGCCACCTGCAGCTCCTCGGCCATCAGGTCGAGGGCGAACCGCGCCTGCTGGTCGCGATCGATGCGGGTCGTCTGGCTCTGGTACCCGGATTGATAGGTCAGCAAGGCGTGGCACAGGCCGGCGGCAATCACCGCCCCGATCGCGGTCGAGACCACACACTCGACCAGGGTCATCCCGCGCTGGTTTGCCGCGCGGATCGTCGCCGTCGGTTTCATGGCGGCGTCCGGCCTTGCGCCTTGAACCCGACGGCGTGGAACGAGCGGATCACCCCGCGTTCGGTCCAGCGGGTGGTGACCCCCACGCGGGCCATGCCGGGCTCTGGGCGATCGGGTTCGACCGTCCAGACACGGATGATGCCGCCATGCCGGTCCTCGCCGATCAGCATCCCGTTCTCGATTCGCTCGTTCATCCCGCCCCGCTGGAGCAGCGTGTCGTACGCCTGCCCCACCTTCTCCTCCATCTTCTCGCGGCCTAACCAGACCGCCGACCGGCGACGCTCGGCGTCCCCCAAGACCCGACGGCCCTCGGTGAACACCGTCGTCACGAACAAGACTCCGATCACCAGGAGGCCGAGCGCGATCAGCGTCTCGATCAGGCTGAAGCCGCGCTCACCGGTCATTGCCACTGCGTCCCGTCCCAGACGGCCACCAAGGCGTAGCCCGCAATGTTCACGGTCAGCTTCCGCGCCTGACCGGTTCGCGTGCGGAGCACGACCGATCCAAAGCTGTTCTGAAGGCTCGCCCGCGGGCTGAACGTAATCGCATTGTCTCGGAACGTCACCCCGTCGGCCTCGGGATCGGCCGGAGAGCCGAACGCGAGCGTTCCCGGGAGCCGGACCACCCGCTGAGGCGGGGCACTCGCCCGGCCAATTGTGTACAAGGACCGCGGGGGGTCGAACCGCATCTCGAAGGCCCGGCCCTGCGTCTGCGCGGCAGTTCTCGCCCAGCGGACATCCGAAAGGAGGGCACGCGTCGACGCCGCCAACTCGGCGCGTTGGAGGAGGTCTGCCGCGCGAGGCCACGCGACCGCCGCGGCCACCGCGACGATTCCTAGCACCGTGAGCAATTCCAGGAGGGTGTACCCCGTCTCCCGCCGATCCGCCGCACTCGCCATGCCCGAACCAGTTTCAAGACGCATGCCGAGCGCAGGGAACGTGACAACGGGGGAAACGACGGGGACACCGCGAGGATCTCTGAACGGAAGTTCAGGGACGCACGTGGTGCTTCATATCGAAGCTGGGACGGGAGGAGGGAGCGCGCCCCCGTGGGGCGCGGCAACGCGAGCGCTCGCGGTTACGCCGCGGGGGTCATCGCTTCGGGAGGCTCGCCTGACGACGGGCCCGGCCGCTCGATGCCGTACTCCTTGATCTTGGTGAGGAGGGTCTTGTAGCTCACCCCTAAAATCTGCGACGCCCGGCTTTTGTTCCCACCGGTCTGTTTGAGGATCTTCCGGATCATCCGCGTTTCGGCCATGCGCGTCGCGGCGGCGCTCACCTCGTGGAGCGAACCTTCCAGGGGAATTTCGCGCGCCTGGATTTCTCCCAACTCCTGCTGCCGGATCCCGAGGTGGTCTTCCTCGATCACCTCGCCATCGGTCAGGATCACGGCGCGCTCGATACAGTTTTGCAATTCGCGGATATTGCCCGTCCAGAGATGGTTGACCATCACCTGCCGCGCGCCCTCGGACAGCGCTTTGAGCGGCCGTTTCAACTCCCGGCAGTAATGGCTGAGAAAATAGTCCACAAGAGCCGGGATGTCCTCTCGGCGGTCGCGCAAGGGGGGGATCGTGATGGGCAACACGCTCAACCGGTAAAACAGATCTTCGCGGAACGCGTGCTGAGCGATCGCCGCCCGAAGGTCCTTGTTTGTCGCGGCGACGACGCGAACGTCGATTTTCACCCGTGCCGTGCCCCCGACCCGGCAGAATTCCTCGCCTTCCAGCACCCGCAGGAGCTTGGACTGCAGCCCCAGATCCAGATCGCCGATCTCGTCGAGAAAAATCGTGCCGTGATCCGCCAGTTCGAATTTTCCGATGCGCCGGTCCGTCGCCCCCGTGAACGCGCCCCGCTCGTGGCCGAACAGCTCGCTCTCCAGCAGCTCCTTCGGAATCGCGGCGCAGTTGATCGCGACGAACGCCCCGTCGCGGCGGGGACTCAGCCCGTGGAGCGCGCGCGCGAAGAGTTCCTTTCCCGTCCCGCTCTCGCCGAGCAGGAGAACGGTCGTCCGGCTGGGTGCCACCCTGGTGATCTGATCGACAACGGCCAGCACGCGAGGGTGCTTGCCGATGATGCGAGGCAACCCGAGCTGCGTCGCCGCTTCCTCCCTTAACAAGAGGTTCTCGGCGATCAGGCGTTGCTTTTCGAGAGCACGCTGGATCAGGAGGAGCAGGTGGTCCGGGTCGAAGGGCTTGGTGAGAAAGTCGTGCGCGCCGTTTCTGACGGCTTTGACCGCGGTCTCGATCGTCCCGTGCGCGGTCATGAGGATGACCGGCAGAAGACTGTTCTGGTCTTTCGCCGCCTGCAAGACGTCGAGACCGCTCTTGTACGGAAGTTTCAGGTCGGTCACCACCAGATCTATCTTCCGCTCGCGTAACCGTTGCAGCGCTTCGCGGCCGTCCCGCGCCCGGATCACCTCATAGCCGTGGGCCGTCACGGCCGACACCAGCATGTCGGCCATTCCGTCGTGATCTTCCGCGATGAGGATTGTCAACATCGGTTCGTCACCCCTAGGCCGCCTCGCTGAGTCGGCCGCCGCGACGGCTCGAAGCCGCGGCGAAGACCGGCATGGTCACCGTGAACGTGGTGCCCACCCCCTCCCTGCTGGTCACGTGAATCCGGCCGCCGTGGGCGAGCACGATCTTGTGAACGAGCGCCAGACCCAGTCCGTGGCCCTTGGCTTTCAGCGTGAAGAACGGGAGAAAGATTCGATCCAAAAATTCGGCCGGTATCCCAACCCCGGTGTCGCCGACCGCCAGATCGATCGCGTTCGGCTGTCCGGACGAAACCGTGGCCTCGACGGTAACGGCCCCGCCCTCCGGCATCGCCTCGATCGCATTTTGGACGAGGTTCTTCACCGCTTGTCGCACCAGCGTGTGATCCCAGTTGACCTCGGATGGAACCCCCGGCGAAACCGTCACGTTTACGCGCACGTCCGATCGAGCGGGTCGGAGCGACGTGGCCTCTTTGATCAGCTCGCGGAGGTTCAGCGGCTCGCGTTGAGGTTCCAGGTCACGACCGAACGCGAGCAGGTCATCGATCAGGCGCTGCATCGCCGACAGCTCCCGAATAATCGCTTCAACCATCGGGCCGCCGCTGTCGCCCTTCGGGAGGCGTTTCGCCAGAAGCTTCACCCAGCCCAGGATCGTTCCCATGTAGTTCCGGAACTCATGCGCGATGCCCGCGGACATTTCCCCCAACACCGAGAGGCGGCGCTCGGATTCGACCTGCTCCTCCAGGCGCTGGATCTCCGTGAGGTCGGTGAACACGACGGTGACCCCGATGACGTGATCGGCCTGGTCCCGGAGGAGCGCGCTGGAGAGCCCCACGCATCGTCGGCCGCTTCCCCGGAGAAACTTCCACTGCCGGCGGGAAATCGGCACTTGTTCGGCCAGCGATCGGCCGACCATCGCCGCGATGGGGCTGGCTTCGCCGAAGATCTGGTCGCACGGGTTCCCGACCACGTCGCCCGCCGAGCGGCCCAGGATGCGCTCAGCCGCGACGTTGAAGGTGGTGATGGTCCCCCGCGGGTCGCAGGTGATGACCCCGCTCGGAATGCTCCGCAAAATGTTCTCGTTGTACCGCTCCACCCGCTCGGCGCGGCTCACCGCTTCCGCCCGTAGCCGATCGAGGTCCGTCTCCTTGTCCTTTAAGGTCCGCAAGACCCGCTGAAAGGTCTCCATCACAAAGCCGGCGCGCTCGTTCTCGGACGAGGATTGCGCAGGGCGGCCGATTCGACGGGCGATAAGGATCGCCAGTCCCATGACACCCAGGGCCACGGCCACGGAGATGTCGACGAACGCGAGCGGCGCCGCCGCTGCGGGAGTGATTCGCTGGCGGAATAGAAGCAGCAGCGACGTCAGGCACAGTGCAATCCCCAGCCACACCACGACACCAGCGCGATCGACGAAGCGGGACATGCCGGGCGCTAGGCTCCCAGCCGCAGGTACCACGCGATCAGCTCCGGCCCGGCGAACAGCGCCGAGACCGCGCCCACCGCGAGGAATGGACCGAACGGAATGGGATCCTCCCGGCGTTTGAGTTTCAGCGCCATCAACGCGAGGCCCACGAGCGAGCCGCCCAGGGCGCCGACGAACACGGTCACCAATACGGCTTTCCAGCCCAGAAAGGCGCCGATCATGGCCAGCAGCTTCACGTCGCCCAACCCCATTCCTTCCTTTTTGAGGACCCACTCACTGGCAACCGCCACGGCGTAGAGCAACCCTCCGCCGAGGACCGCGCCGATCGCCGCGTCGACGAAACTCCCCGCCAGAACGGTCGCGGCCGACACCAAGCCGACCACGATCCCCGGCAAGGTGATTCGATTGGGAATGATCTGATGGTCCCAGTCAATGAACGTCACGACCACCAGGGCCGAGAAAAACACGCCGTAGATCAACGCGTCGGGCGTCCATCCGAACCGGCGCCACAGAAGAACGTATCCGAGGCCGTTCAGAAGCTCGACGGCCGGATACCGAATCGAGATGGCCGCGCGGCAGTCACGGCACCGACCGCGCAGCCACAGAAACGACAGGAGGGGCACATTATCGAACGCCCGAATCAACGTGCCGCAGGCGGGACAACGGGACCGCGGCCGGACGAGAGACTCGCCGCGCGGCAGTCGATGGATGCATACATTCAGAAAACTCCCGATCACGGCGCCCAGGGCGCCGATCAGGAGGGTCAGCTCCCACTGGGGCGGCATGCCGATCTCCAAGCGCTGGAAAGATATCACACGACCCGGCGAGCGGCAAGAATCGGCGCGTTTAGGAATGGGTCGCGCCGGCGGCCGATCTCACCGATCACCCGTCACCCGGGCGCACGGGGCTCTTGCGAACCGCGCCGCTCAGTCCAGATCGATGGGTCTGATGGGCGGCGGGGCGGACGGATCGACTCGCTTGAGCGCCTCCTTCACTTTTTCGTCAAGCACGCGCCCTCGGTCACTCAACGCGCGGCGCTCCCGCTCGAAGCGCTCCGCCACCTCTTGCCGCTTGGTCTCCGAGTGTTTCACCAGGTCATCGAGCGACGGCGGCGTCGGCGGGGGAACCGGTTGATGCCACAGCACCGTCCCGGTGGCAAGGTCGACAACCAGCTCGGCCTGGCAGCCGGGGCAAGCTACCGTGAGTCGAGCGGGCGATTCGCGACGAGAATCATCGGCCATCATGGTCGGTACTGTACCACGCGGGATGATCGTTCGTCTGCCCCCCACGACGTCCAGCGACCTCCACAATCCGAACAAGAATGGCGAATCTTGTTTTTTTCTCCTTTACATCATCGGCGGGCCTATGCTATGTAAAACGGCGTCACGAAGCTGACGCATGACAACCATGGGGCCGAGGTGCACATGCGACTGACGCGACTAGAGATCACCGGGTTCAAATCGTTCGGCGAACGGACGATCCTCTCGTTTCAGCCTGGGATCACGGCGATCGTGGGGCCGAATGGGTGCGGGAAGAGCAACATCGCCGACGCGATCCTCTGGTGCCTCGGCGAGCAATCCCCGAAGACGCTCCGGGGCGACCGGATGGAAGACGTGCTCTTTAACGGAAGCGCGCAGCGGGCGCCGACCGGCCTGGCCGAGGTGGCGCTCACCCTGAGCGGCCTCCGCCGGGGAGAGCTCGACGGTCCGGCCGGCGAGTATACCGAGATCACCATTACCCGGCGACTCTACCGATCCGGAGAGAGCGAGTACCTCATCAACCGGGTTCCGTGCCGGTTGAAGGACGTCCGCGACCTGCTCATCGAAACCGGCGCAGGCGCCAAGGGGCACACGGTGCTGGAGCAAGGCAAGGTCGACGCGATCATCAACGCGTCGCCGCTCGAGCGGCGAGCACTGGTCGAAGAGACGGCAGGGATTACCAAATACAAAATCCGCAAGACCGAAGCGCTGCGCAAATTGGATTCGACCGAGCAGAACCTCCTGCGTGTCCGCGACATCATGGGAGAGGTCAAGCGTCAGCTATCCTCCCTCGACCGCCAGGCCAAGAAAGCCGAGCGGTACCGCCAAACGTACGACGAGCTGAAAGCCCTCGAACTCCGGGCGGCCGCCACCCGGTTCCAGGAGTGGAGCGCGCAAACCGCCGAACTGAGCGCGACGGTGGATCGAGAGCGCGTGGAGGAGGCGCGGCTGCTGGCCGACCTGGGTTCGATCGAGGTCGCGGTCGAAGCCCGCAAGGCCGAGTTGGGCGATCTCGATCGCCACCATCAGGAGGCGCAGGCGCAGCACGTCGGGGGAGAAACGCGCGCGCAAGACGCGCGCCATCGACTGGACTTTCTCGCGGCGCAAACCGAGGAGTGGCGCGGCCAGCGCGAGGCGCTGGTCGCCGAGCTTGAGGCGCTGGCGCGCGCCCTCGTGGATCGCCAGGACGAAGCCAGCCGGTGCGCAGTCGAGTGGGAGTCGGCCGAGGCCGCGATCAAGAACGACATGGCACAGCTCGCGTCACGCGAAGAAGCCGTCCGGGTGTTCGAGCAACAATTGGCCCACGCGGCGGCGGACATCGAGCAGACTCGACACCGGATCTTCCAAGCGCTTTCGGGCATCGCGGCCACAACCAACGCGTTGACGACACTCGCGAGCCGGCGGGAGGAGCTCGAGAAGCGGCGCACGCGCTACGAGGACGAGAGCGCCGCCGCGCGCGCCGAAATCCTCCAGAAACACACCGTGCACCAGAACCTTGAGGCGGCCCATCAACTCCACGCGCAGTCGCTCGCCTCGCGGGAGGCGGACCGGGCGGCCGTGCGGGACGCCTCAGTGGGACGGCAGGCCGCCCTCCAAGAGGGAGAGGCGGTCCTGACCGCCCGCCGCGACGACCTCACCCGACTGCGCGCCACGCTTGACTCGCTGGCGGCTCTGCAGCGCGACCTCGTCGGCTACGACGAAGGCGTGCGCCACGTGCTCCACGGCGGTGACCCAACGGCCGCGGCCGGACTGTTGGGGGTGGTCGCCGACGTCCTCGACATCCCGTCCCAGTACGAACGCGCGATCGAGGCGGTGTTGGCCGACAGACTGCAGGGCGTCGTGTCCGAGGGACACGACCACATCATGGCGGCAGTCGCGGTCCTGGAGGCCCACAACGCCGGCCGCGCCACGTTCGTGCCTCGCGCCCCGCGCCTCGACGCAACGACGGCGCTCCCGGACCTGCCCGCCCTGTCCGAGATTCACGGGGCGGCACGCGACCTGGTCGGATGCCTTCCGGGATTTGAGAAATTGCGCGCAGCCCTGTTGGATCGGGTCGTCATCGTGACCGACCGCGCCACCGCCCGGCAGTGCTGGGAAGACGACCGGCACGGCGTGACGTGGGTGTCGGTCTCCGGAGAGGTGTTTTCTCCCTCGGGCGTGGTCAGCGGCGGCTCGGGCCCGCGCGCGGGGCTGAGCCTGCTCGAGCGGAAGCGGACCATCAAGGCCCTCGAAGTCGACGTAAAGAACGCCGAGGACGCCATGGCCCCGCTGGAAGCCTCGGTCGCCGCCGTCCGTGAGGCGCTCGATGCGGATCGCCGGACGCTTGGACAACTCGAAGACGCGCTGCGCGAGGGCGAGCTTCGGCTGGTGCACGAGCAAAAAGCGGCCGAAGCCGTTGCCCAAGAGATCCTTCAACTGGACAGGCGGCTCGCGCTGCTCACGCTCGAAGAAGAAGCGGCCGGCAACGAGCTCGCCGCGATGGCGGCCTCGGTCGCGGAGGCGGAATCCACCCGTTCTTCCCACGAGAACACCAAGGAGCAAGAGGAGCGAACCTTGCTCGCCCAGTACGAAGCGGCGTCCAGGCTCAAAGGCGCTCTGGCCGAAGCGGCCGGCGCCGTCACGGACGCCCGTCTTGGGCTGGCCACCCGCCGCGAAAAGATCGAGCACCTCGCCACCACGCGCAACACGCTCGCCGATCGGATCGACGAGATCAGCCGGCAGCTGGCCGCCAAGCAGGCGGCCAGCGATCAGCTCGAATCCCGGCTCGCCTCGGCCGTCCAGGAACGCGAACGCGTGACCGAGGCGCTGAGGAACGCCGAGAGCGACGTCGCGCGCTTCCGACAGCGGGTGGCGGAGGTCGGCGAGGCGAAGTCCAGACAGGCACATCGCATCCGAGAGCTCGAAGACGCCGCGCGTGTGACGCGCCGCGAGGCTGACGCGCTCCAACAGCGCCTCCAGGCCTTGACCGTCTCCCAGGCCGAAACGCGGTTGCGGGCGCACCAGCAGGTCGACGAGATTCTCGATCGGTATCACGTCGATCTGGCCACGGTATCCCTCGACGCCCTCCCCCCGCCCCCGTGCGACCCCGATCAGATCGACGCCCTCGTCGCGCGGTTGAAAGACGCCCTGGCCCAGCTCGGCGGCGTGAACCTGTCGGCCATCGATGAGTACCGCGAATTGGAGGAACGACACTCTTTTCTCGCGGCCCAGGAGGCCGATTTAACCCAGTCGGTCGCGAATCTCCACGCGGCCATCGCCAAGATCAACGAGACGACCCGCGATCTCTTTCTGGAGGCGTTCCACGCGCTCAACGGGAAGTTCGGCGTGGTCTACCAGACGTTCTTCGAGGGTGGTCACGCCGAACTGCGCCTCGCCGACGACGGCGATCCGCTGGAGTGCGGCATCGACATCGTCGCCCAGCCTCCGGGCAAAAAGCTGCGGCACATCTCGCTGCTCTCCGGCGGCGAGAAGGCTCTCACCGCTATCTCGCTGCTGTTTTCGAGCTTTCTCATCCACCCGAGCCCGTTCTGCGTGTTGGACGAGATCGACGCGCCGCTCGACGAGGAGAACGTCCGGCGGTTCACGCGGGCGCTGAGGCCAATGACCGCCCACTCGCAGTTCCTCGTCGTCACGCACAACCGGCGGACCATGGAGCAGGCGGACGTGCTGTACGGGGTCACGATGGAAGAGCCGGGGGTGTCGAAGTTGGTCTCCGTCAAACTGCACACGGAGCGAACGACCCTGACCCTTGAAGTCGAAACAGAAACCGAGGAAATCTCGATCTGACGGGGCGGCCTTCGGCGCGCGCCGAAGGCGCTGGATCAGCGGTCTTCGAAATCGGTCGGTTTGAGGTCTTCCAGCCAGGCCTGAACGCGCTCGGCCTCCGAGCCTGCCAGCAGCTCCTGCCGAGCGAAGATTGGCGCGCCGCTCCGAAGCGACAACGCGATCGCGTCGCTGGGGCGGGCATCGATCGTCAGCTCCCGCCCATCCGCTTCCATATGGATCGTCGCGTAAAACGTGTTTTCCCGCAGCTCGTTGACCACGACCTTCTTCACCGTGGCCTTGAGGCGATCCAACATCCGGCGCAGCAAGTCATGGGTAAGCGGTCGAGGAGCCGAAATGCCCTCGACGGCGACCCGGATCGCGTTGCCTTCGCTCATGCCGACCCAAATCGGCAGGGTCCGCGACTTGGTCTCATCCTGCAGCACGACGATGTGAGATTCCGTGGTCGGGTCGGCGAGCACCCCCTGGACCGAGAGTTGGATTTCCACGGCGGGCGCCTTTAGAGGGCCTTCGCCGCGGGCGCCAGCGTGAAGGGGCACTGAATCGTGGCCAGTTGCAGACGGGGCGCCACGCGTGCACGCGGACGGCCATTCGCCACCTTGCGATAGACCCCGTGAGCCCCGCCGCGGTTGGCGTCGTAGTAGGCGGCGATCTTAAAGTGGTACCGGTCCAACGACCCCGACATCGTTCGATCCGTGTTCACCGTCCACCCGCGGCTTCGGCGGTTCTCGTTGATCGCGATGACCACCTGCAGATCGTTGGGGTCCATGTACTCGATGTCGTCGCGGCTCAACGACACCTCCGCCCGCACATCGCCGTACATCGTGTGCGAGTGGTAGTCTCCCAACACATCCAAACGCGGGAAGTGCTTCAACACCTCTTGCATGAGCTGCCATTTATCGCTTCGGAGCTCGGCGAAATTATGGCCACGCTTCACGCTCTGATAGGGAATCGCGTGTTCGACGACGTACTTCTCGGCGGTGCGATACCCCAGCAACAACCCGAAACATTCCTTCTTGTAGACCTCGACGGTCGAGAGCACCATCCCCATGAAGACGTTCTCGCTCAGGTACGCCTGCATCGGCGTGTTCGACGTGATCGAATTGTCGCGCACTCGAGTCTCCCCTCGTTCATCGTTCGTTTCACCGTCCCCGCCGGCCAGACACGGGGCGAGCACCCGTGTCACGACACCCGCCTTGGTCTTACGCATCGTACTGGCCGAAGTCCTCGGGACGGAGATTTTCCAGCCACCGATCCAGTTCCTCGGAACTGTGCTTCTGGATCACGTCGCTCTCCACAAAGATCGGGCTCTCGCCCTTCAGCGCCAGCGCGATCGCGTCGCTGGGCCGGGAATCGACGGTGATCTCCGCGTCGTGGTGGGTCAGATGGATTTTGGCGAAATAGGTGTTGTCCTTCAGGTCGGTGATCACCACGCTGATGATCTTTGCGTCGATCGCGTCCAGCACGTTTTTGATCAGGTCGTGCGTCATCGGGCGAGACAACTTCACGCTCTCCAGGGCCAGGCTGATGGCGTTCGCCTCCGGCTTGCCGATCCAGATCGGCAACGTGTCCTGGCCCTCTTCCCCGCGAAGGACCACGATATAGCTGTTCGGGGGATCGAACATCAGCCCTCTCACCTTCATCTGGGTTAACATCAGCTCCCCACCCGTGTGAACGGCGGACATCGTGGATGAGTAGATTATGTAGCACCAATCAACGGGGGTTGTCAATGACGCAGATTCATCTTTACAATCAACTGTTTAATCGGTGAATTTGTGTCGGCCGGTGGAGCTATGCTATTGTACCACGTCGATGCGGGGTGGTGGCCATGGACGTGGGTTTCGTTCAAAACTCTCCCCTATTCGGTCGGGTCAAAACCAACCTCGAGCGCGTCGCCGATCTCCTGAAACGGGTGGATGCCGACCTCATGGTCCTCCCCGAGCTCTTCGCCACCGGCTATCAGTTCGCATCCCGCAAAGAAGTGGATCGCGTGGCGGAGGCGGTCCCGGACGGCCCTACGACGAAACGCCTGATCGCTCTCGCTCGCCAGCGTCGATGCGTGATTGTGGGGGGGCTGGCCGAGCGGAAAGGCCGTCACCTCTACAACACGGCGGTCGTGGTCGGCCCCAAGGGGTTTCTCGGTGTCTATCGTAAGAGTCACCTGTTTTACGAGGAAACACTCTGGTTTACCCCTGGGAATACCGGGTTTCGGGTCTGGACCGCGGCCGGGGTCACCCTGGGGGTTATGATCTGTTTCGACTGGTTTTTCCCCGAGTCGATGCGCTGCATGGCGCTCGCCGGGGCGGACATCATTTGTCATCCCTCCAACTTGGTCCTGCCCCACGCGCCGAACGCCATGATCACGCGGTGCTTGGAAAACCGCGTCTTCGCGGTAACCGCGGATCGCGTGGGGGCGGAGGAACGCGCCGACAAGGAGCGCCTGACCTACATCGGGTCCAGCCAGATCGTGAGTCCGCAAGGCGAGGTCCTGATCCGCGCCTCGACCGACCGGGAGGAGGTGCGCACGATCACGATCGACCCCAAGGACGCCAGACGGAAAACCATCAACCGCTACAACCATCTCTTCAGCGATCGGCGCGTCGAGTTCTACGATACGCTGGTGCACCCGTCGCCCGAGTCGGCGCACCACCGGCCGAGCGCTCTTCCTCAAAAAAACACGCGCGAGAGGCGCGGACGAAACATCCGTCCCGGATGACCCGGCACGAGATTCACCAGGCGATCGTCGTCCTCAGACGCGAGATCCGTCAGTGGCCCGTGCCGGTCGTCGGCGTCATCGCCAACCAGACCCGCGACCCGTTTCAGATCTTGGTGTCGTGTCTGTTGAGTCTTCGCACAAAGGACGCGACGACCGCCTCCGCGTCCACGCGCCTCTTCGCGCTGGCCACGACGCCCCAGGCGCTCGTGGCACTCCCGGTGGCAGCGATCGAGCGCGCGATCTACCCGGTCGGGTTTTACCGGACCAAGGCCCTTCGTCTCAACGCCCTGTGTCGAGATCTGCTGGCGCGCCACGGCGGACGCGTCCCCGACGAGATCGATACGCTGCTCGAGCTGCCCGGCGTGGGGCGCAAGACGGCGAATCTGGTGGTCACGCTCGGCTTCGGAAAGCCGGGAATCTGCGTCGATACGCACGTGCATCGCATCACGAACCGATGGGGCTACGTCCGAACCGGTTCCCCCGACGCAACCGAAGCCGCGTTGCGGCGAAAACTTCCCCGGGAATACTGGATCGAGTTCAACGACCTCCTCGTCCCGTACGGGCAACACCTCTGCGCCCCGGTGTCGCCATTCTGCAGCCAGTGTGATGTCCGCGCGTGGTGCCGGCGTGTGGGCGTGACGCGGAGCCGATGAGGGGGTCCGAGTATTGGCGTGCGGAGCCAGTTCAGGAGTGGTCAGATGCAAGGCGGAAGGAGGTCTTGTGCGCGGAGCGTACTGAGTCGTACGTGAGCACGCAAGACCGACTGACAACGCAGCAGATGGCCGCTCCTGGACAGGCTCCTAGAACCACCGCGGAAACAGTTCCTTGTGCTTGGCCAGATAGATGACGATCGCCACGTTCAACACCAGAGCCCCGACTCGAACCGGGGACAGGCGGTGGACCACCTCGTAGACTTCGAAGGGGATCAACAGCCCTGTGGCCACCACCGTCAACCACTCCGCCCAGCGGAGGCGTCGATGCAGGCCGTACGCTTCCACCAGGTTGAGCACCGCGTACGCGAACCCCCCGATCGAAATGCCGACGATCATCTTGTTGCTGACAAGGCCGAGCTTTTCCAGCGCCAGCGTGATGTATGCATTGTCGGTATCGAGGTTCAGGAGGGCGACAAGGCGACGCCCGGCGAACACCAGATCTCTGTCGATTAGGCTCAGGACACCGATCGACAGGCTGATCGACAGGAGACCGATGAACGCCTTTTCGAAGATGATGAAGCGGAGAAACGCCTGCGATGAGGGGTGCTTGGCCATGGGACCGTCGGGCTCGCGCGCGGCCGCTGGAAAGCCGCACAAAGCGCTGATCGTACCAGATGCGTCGAGCGGACGCAAGGCGAGGAATGGCCCGGGGATGACCCCCGCGGGGCCGGGATGATGGCGTCTCGCGCTCCGATCCTGATGGCGATCGACCAGGGAAGCGGCAGTTCCCGCGTGCTGGCGTTTGATCGGCACGGGAGGGTGCTGGCGTACGCTACCCGTTCCCTGGCCACGCGCACGCCCAGGCCGGGGTGGGTCGAACATTCGCCCGATGACCTGCTCCGGGGCGTGAAGGCGGCGCTCGCCGCCGCGGTCTCGGACTTGGGCCGAGATCCGGTCGGCATCGGGCTCACAACCCAGCGCTCGACGGTGATTCTCTGGGATCGCCGAACGGGGCGCCCCTTGTCCGCGGCCCTGAGTTGGCAAGATCGGCGGGCCGCCGAGATCTGTGCCGACCTTTCGGCATCGGCGGCGCGGATTCGTCGGACTACTGGATTGGTGTTGAGCCCGTATTACGCCGCGCCGAAGCTCCGTTGGCTGTTGGACCGGATCCCGGGCGCCCAGCGAAGCGCCGAGCGCGGCGAGGTGCTGTGCGGAACGGTCAACACCTTTCTCCTCTGGCACCTGTCCGATCGGCGGCTGCACGTCACCGACCACACCCACGCGGCACGGACGCTCCTGATGAATCTGTCAACTCTTGAGTGGGATCCTTGGCTGTGCGATCGATTTGGTATCCCGCCGGCAATGCTCCCGGCGATCGCGCCGACCATCTCGGCCTTCGGGGACATTCGGGCCGGCGCGCGGCGCGTGCCCGTGTTCGCCTCGATCGGGGACCAGCAGGCCGCGGCTTTCGGGCAAGGGGGGGCCGGTGCGGGGGATCTTTGCCTGCACTACGGGACCGGGGCCTTCGCGCTGCTTCTCACCGGAGCGACGATGGTTCGCTCACCCGGGTTGCTCACCAGCATCGCATGGTCCAGCGACTCCGCGCGATCATACGTCCTGGAGGGCGCGGTCAACGCAGTGGGGTCGGGCCTTGCGTGGCTGCAGCGCAACTGGCGCCTGCCGAACGATCTGCGCGCCCTTGACCGGCTGGCGCGCCGATCGCGATGCCCCACGCCGTTCCTCCCTGCGCTCGCCGGGCTCGGCGCTCCCGACTGGGATCCTCTCGCCGAGGGTATTGCGAGCGGCTTCACGCTGGCGTCGGAGCCGCAGGATGTTGTCCGGGGGTTCTTGGATGGTGTGGCGTTCTTGCTGGCGCGGGTCGTGGCTGCGATACCGGCCACTGTGCCGGCCGCCCGGATCACCGCGAGCGGCGGTCTCTCCGAGTTGTCGGCGTTGTTGCAGTCCCAGGCGGATTTTCTCGGTTGTCCGATCCGACGCGCCCGCCTCCGCGAGACGTCGGCCTGGGGCGCCGCAGCGCTCTGCGGGGTGGGCGCGGGGCTGTGGCGGTCACCCGACGAGGCGGCCAGGAGGGTCCCGTACGATCGACTCTTCCATCCCTCCGCCGATGAGAATAGCGTGAACCATAAAAAACGAGTGTGGGAACGCCTGCTGCGGGAGGCGCGCCGGATCGGCGCCTACACTGCCGTCAACCACTCCGGGTGACCACCCTGTCCCTTGACAATGGAGAAGAAGGTGTCTTGGAGGCGACGGGTCACGGGGCCGGGCTGGCCGGAACCGATTTTACGATCGTCGATCTCGCGGATCGGCGTCACTTCGGCCGCGGTTCCCGTGAAAAACGCTTCCTCGGCGATGTAGAGGTCGTCCCTCGTCAGGCGCTGTTCCTCGACCGGGATCCGAAGCTCGGAGGCCAGCGTCATGATCGTGGCGCGTGTGATGCCCTCGAGCACGGACGTCAGTGGCGGCGTCTTGAGCACCCCGCGTCGAACAATGAACACGTTTTCACCCGGCCCCTCGGCGACGTAACCGTCCGTGTCGAGGAGCAAGGCCTCATCGTACCCTGCTTTCTTCACCTCCCGTTTGGCGAACTGCGAGTTGACGTAATACCCAGAGATTTTAGCGCGGGTGAGACTTGTGTTCACGTGGTGTCTCGCAAACGATGAGATTTTGACGCGGATACCTTTGGTGAGGCCGTCCTCGCCCAGATAGGTTCCCCACGGCCAGGCAGCGATCGCGACCTTCACGGGGTTGGAGGTCACGTACAGGCCCATCTCGCCTGAACCGATGAACACGATGGGGCGGATGTAACACGACCGAAGGCCGTTACCCTGGATCGTTTCGCACACCGCTTGCTCGATCTCCTTTGGTGAAAAAGGAATGTCGATGCAGCTCACATGAGCCGAGGCAAACAGACGCTCGACATGTTCCACCAAGCGAAACACCGCCGACCCCATGTCCCCCGCGTAGCAGCGAATCCCCTCGAAGACCGCCAGCCCGTAGTGGAGTGAATGGGTGAGAACATGAACATTCGCCTCTCGCCAAGGCGTTAATGTACCATCCATCCAGATTGATTTGGTTTCGCTGATCATGGCCAACTCCAGAGTCGTTGTGATCTTAGCAATATCGGAACGGGTTTTCAACGGCGGCGACGAAGATTTTTATCGAACCAATTTATAGGAAAAACTCTTAACGTCGTAATAATAGTGTCGATATGAACCGACGAATAACGCGTCAACATACTGAAATACACTGATATTTTTTGTTGACACACCTGTTGGTTAAGCGGCTGATTCCTGACAGAAGCGGTTGAGAAAGATTCGGTTGAACGTGCAGGCGAACTTTGCTATAGTACCGCACAGCCTCATGCCGCGCTCGTCTTGTCACGCCACGCTGTTGGAGATGTACCATCCGCAAAAATGCTGCAAGAAACGCTTATCAACACCTGTGCATAACCCTGTTGGAAACTTGTAGGATGCCGCAATGACCTTGGAAGAAGCTTGGCGAGTTCATTTTCATGAGTTGGAAGGCTCGGTCAACAAGCAAAGCTTCGACACATGGATTCGTCCATTGACCTTCGTCGGCCGGCAAGGACGCGAAGCGGTGTTCGGCGTCCCCAACAAGTTTTTCATTGACTGGATGAACGAACACTACACGGAATCGATTCAACAAAACCTCCGCCGCTTGACCGCGGATGAGGGATTGGAGGTCACATTCGCCGTCCAGGAGGGGATACAGGCCCCCCCTATCCCCAACCACCGGGAGCGCCGATCGAAGGAGCGTCAACTCCAGGCAAAGTACGTCTTTGAGACATTCGTGGTGGGCGCGAGCAATCAGTTCGCCCATGCCGCATCTCGGCGAGTCGCCGAGCAGCCGGGGGAGATTTACAACCCCTTTTTCATCTACGGCGGGGTCGGTCTCGGGAAGACTCATCTGCTGAATGCCATCGGAAACGCGATCCGACAGCGGATGCGCGACGTCCGGATTGCGTACGTCTCGTCGGAGATGTTCACCAACGAGGTGATCAACTCGATTCGCTATGACAAGATGGCCGACTTTCGCAGCCGTTATCGCACGATCGACGTCCTGCTGATCGACGACATTCAGTTCATTGCGGGCAAGGAGCGGACCCAGGAAGAGTTTTTCCATACGTTCAACAGCCTCTATGAGGACAACAAGCAGATCGTGATCTCAAGTGACCGATCCACCAGGGAACTCGCCGACATGGAGCTTCGCCTGCGCTCGCGGTTTGAAATGGGATTGATGGCTGATATCCAGTCGCCGGACTTGGAAACCCGGGTCGCGATCCTTCGAAAGAAGTCCGAGGCGGACCATCTCGAACTGGATGATGAGGTGGCACTCTTCTTGGCGACACACATCAAGACCAACGTCCGAGAGTTGGAGGGCTCGTTGCTCCGCCTGGGGGCGTACTCCTCCCTCACTGGCCGCCGCGTGACCGTGGACCTCGTCAAGGAGGTCCTGCGGGACACGATCACCGAGACGCCCACGATCGTCAGCGCCGAGCAGATCGTCAAGATGGTTGCCGACCGGTTTCAACTCAAGGTGGCCGATCTGAAATCGAAGCGACGGACGAGGACGGTCGTGTTCCCACGACAGCTCGCAATGTACCTGTGCCGGACGCTGACAGAGTCCTCGTTCCCCGAGATCGGCCGCCAGTTCGGCGGGAAGGACCACTCGACGGTGATCCACGCGGTGAAACAAATCAACGAACGAATCCGGCAAGACCCCAAGCTCAGGGCCACCGTGGACACCCTGATCAAAGCGATCAGGGTGTAGAAGGCCCGCGATGTTGCGCCGGCTCGACCCCAAGCAACGCATTCCCACCTTGCAGTCAGGGTCCATGACAAGGGACTCTGGCTTGCCAAACCCCCTCCGCGGGGAAGGGAGACCACGATGGAGCTGACCATCTCGCGTAACGCGTTATTGAAGGGACTCCAGCGTGTCCAAGGGATCGTGGAAAAGCGCAATACGATGCCGATCCTGTCCCACGTCCTCATCGAGACGGCCGAGCGGAGGGTCACCATGTTTGCCACCGATCTAGAACTGGGGGTCCGAGGCCTCTACCCAGCTACAGTCAAATCCGCGGGCTCGGCAACGATCTCGGCGCGCAAGCTCTTCGAGATCGTCCGCGAGCTCCCGGAGGAGGACATCGTGCTAACCGGGGAAGAGAACCACTGGGTCCGGATCGAGTGCGGGCGCAGCCGCTTCAAGGTGGCGGGCCTACCGCCGGCTGATTTTCCCGTCTTCCCTGGCATTGGGAAGGAAGCGATGATCCCCATCGCGCGGGAGGTGTTTCTGGATTTGGTCAGGCGGACCCTGTTCGCGGTCGGTGAGAACGACGCGCGCTACGTGCTGAACGGCGTCCTTTGCGCCATCGAGGGGGGGCGGATCCGGATGGTCGGCACCGACGGCCACCGCCTGGCCGTGGCGGAGCAAGCGCTTGATCGCCCGAAGGGGACGCCCGCCTATCCCGACGTGAGCGCGATCATCCCGAAGAAGGCCTTGCTCGAGATGAAAAAACTCGTGGAGGACGGCGAGGGTGAACCTCTGGAGATCGGGTTCACCAAGACCCAGTTCATGTTTCGGCAGAGCGATCTCCTCCTCCTCACCCGGCTGATGGAGGGCAACTACCCCAACTACCACCAGGTGATCCCTACGGGGAACGACAAGCGGGTCACGGTCGACAAGAAGACCCTGGAAGGCGCCTTGCGGCGCGTGTCGCTCCTGGCCAAGGAGCGGACCAACGCGATCAAGTTTCAGCTCGAACCCGCGCGCCTGGTGCTATCGACCAGCAACCCGGAACTGGGCGAGGCGACCGAAGACATGGGCGTGGCGTACGACGGCGATGGCCTGGCCACCGGGTTCAACGCGCGCTACCTGCTGGACGTGCTGGGCGCGGTGGCGGGGCCCGAAGCGGTTTTGGAGTTTAAAGATCCGTTGAGCCCCTGTCTGATCAAGGAGCCGGCCCAGGAAGGCTCGCTCTGCGTGATTATGCCGATGCGGGTGTGAGGAGCGGTATGGCGGAACCACACGCGGCTCGTTACGAAGCCGAGGACATCAAGGTGTTGGAGGGCCTCGAGGCCGTCCGCAAACGCCCGGCGATGTACATCGGCAGTACCGGCATCGACGGGCTCCACCACCTCGTGTACGAGGTGGTGGACAACAGCGTCGACGAGGCGATGGCGGGGTTTTGCGACACGATCCACGTCATCCTCCACGTCGACGGCAGCGTCACCGTCATCGACAACGGGCGCGGGATTCCCACCGACATGCATCCGACCCAGAAACGATCGGCGGCGGAGGTCGTCCTCACGGTGCTCCACGCGGGGGGCAAATTCGACAACCAGGCATACAAGGTGTCGGGCGGTTTGCACGGGGTGGGGGTGTCGGTCGTCAACGCGCTCTCCGAGTGGCTCGAGATCGAGATCAAACGCGACGGGGCCGTCTACCAGCAGCGGTACGAGCGCGGCAAGCCGACCGCCCCGCTCGCGGTCACCGGGAAAACAACCAAGCGCGGCACGACGGTCACGTTCAAAGCCGATCCCCAGATCTTCGAGGTGATGGAGCACTCGTTCGACGTGTTGGGCCAACGCCTCCGCGAGCTGGCCTTTCTGAACAAGGGCCTTTCGATCACGCTCAGCGACGAGCGGACGGACAAGGAGGTGGTGTTCGCCTACAAGGGGGGGATCCTCTCCTTCGTCGAGCACCTCAACGAGAACAAGAGCCCCTTGCACCGGCCGATTTACATCACGCGCGAGAAAAGCGGCCTGATCCTGGAGGTCGCGCTCCAGTACAACGACAGCTACAGTGAAAACCTGTTCTCGTTTGCCAACAACATCAACACCCGCGAGGGCGGCACGCACCTGGTCGGCTTCAAGGCGGCGCTCACCCGCACGGTGAACAACTACGCGTCGTCCCACAACCTGCTCAAGGGCGAGACGGTCACCGGCGACGATGTCCGCGAGGGCTTGACCGCGGTGATCAGCGTGAAGCTGCCCCAGCCCCAGTTCGAGGGCCAGACGAAGTCCAAGCTGGGCAATACCGAGGTCAAGGGCGTGGTCGAGACCGCGGTGAACGAGGCGCTGGGCGAGTACCTCGAGGAGAACCCGCCGATCGCGCGGAAGATCATCGAGAAATCCCTGAACGCGGCGCGCGCTCGAGAAGCGGCGCGCAAGGCCAAGGAACTGATCCGCCGGAAAAACGCCTTGGACAGCAGCGCGCTCCCCGGAAAGCTCGCCGACTGCCAGGAGCGTGACCCCGCGCTCTCCGAGCTGTTTTTGGTGGAAGGCGACTCCGCCGGAGGATCCGCCAAGCAGGGGCGCGACCGAAAGAATCAGGCGATCCTCCCCCTCAAGGGCAAGATCTTGAACGTCGAGAAGGCCCGATTCGACAAGATGATCTCGTCCGAGGAGATCCGCGTCCTGATCACCGCGCTGGGCACCGGCATCGGGGGGGAGGACTTCGACGCGAGCAAGGCCCGCTACCACAAGATCATCATCATGACCGACGCCGACGTCGACGGTGCGCACATCAGGACCCTCCTGCTGACCTTCCTCTACCGGCAGATGCGGGAACTGATCGAGCGCGGCTACGTGTACATCGCGCAGCCCCCCCTCTACCGAATCAAAAAGGGCAAGCAAGAACGGTATATCAAGAACGACGAGGGGCTGAGGGCTTTCCTGTTGGATTCGGTTGCGGAGCAGATCGAGGTGTGCGCGGACAGCGGCGAGCGGTGGCTCTCCGGCCGCCCCCTGGTCGCCGTGCTCAAGAAACTCACCGCGTACGAGGGGCTGCTGCGGCACTTTGGCCGCAAGCAGCTCCCGCCGGAGGTCATCGAGGCGTTGGTCCTGCAGGAAGGGCTCAGTCGCGAGACTTTGCGCGACGTGCGACGGCTGCGGCGGGTGATGGACGCGGTGAGCTCGCGGCTGGCCCAGGTTCCCTCGCTGGCGGCCCAGGTCGAGATCGCGCCGGACGAGGAACACAAGGGGCACAAGCTCGTCTGTCGGTATCAGGTCTCGGGCCTTCCGCAAACCGCAGTCGTCGACGAAGCGTTCGTCGCGTCGGCCGAATTCCGCGAGCTGGCAACCGTCTCCCCCGTGGCGATCGGGCTCGGCCAGCCGCCGTACCGGCTGCGCGAGAAGGCCACCGATCAGTCGCCGGCGGGACCCGAGACGCGCGTTCCCACCGCGTCCGCGCTGCTGGCCGGCGTGATCGAGCACGGGAAGAAGGATGTCGCCATCCAGCGGTACAAGGGGCTGGGCGAGATGAATCCCGAGCAGTTGTGGATCACCACGATGGACCCCGAGCACCGAACCCTGTTGCGGGTGGGCGCCGGCGATATGGTCGCGGCCGATAAGATGTTCACGGTCTTGATGGGTGATGAGGTGGAACCGCGGCGGGCCTTCATCGAACTCCACGCCCGCGAAGTGAAGAATCTGGATATCTAATTCGTAGGGGCGAACGGCCGTTCGCCCCTACACGGGATGACCGAGAGACCTATGCCCACCGGCGAACAAGACGCGATCATCAACATCGAAGACGAGATGCGGTCGGCCTACCTCGATTACGCGATGAGCGTGATCGTGGGTCGGGCCCTGCCCGACGTGCGCGACGGACTCAAGCCGGTGCATCGCCGCGTGCTCTTCGGCATGAACGAGATGGGGCTCGCCTGGAACCGCGCGTACAAGAAGTCGGCGCGCCTGGTCGGCGACGTGATGGGGAAATACCACCCCCACGGCGACACGGCGATCTACGACACGATCGTCCGGATGGCCCAGGATTTCTCGCTCCGGTATCCCTTGGTCGACGGCCAGGGCAACTTCGGATCGGTGGACGGCGACCCGCCGGCCGCGATGCGTTACACCGAGATCCGGATGGCCCAGATCGGCCACGAGCTCCTGGCCGACATCGACAAGGAGACGGTCGACTTCGGTCCCAACTACGACGAAACCCAGACCGAGCCGCTGGTCCTCCCCACCCGCCTTCCCAACCTCCTTGTCAACGGCTCCTCGGGAATTGCGGTGGGCATGGCCACGAACATCCCGCCGCACAACTTGACCGAGGTCATCGACGGCTTGCTCCTGATGCTGGACAATCCGGCCGTCACGGTTGACGAGTTGATGGCGGTGATCAAGGGCCCCGATTTTCCCACCGCCGGCTTCATCTACGGCGCGAAAGGGATCGGGGACGCGTACCGGACGGGGCGCGGCAGCCTGACGCTGCGCGCACGCGTCCGGATCGAGACGCACCCGAGGACCGAACGGGAGAGCCTCGTCGTGACCGAGCTGCCCTACCAGATCAATAAGGCGAAGCTGATCGAGAAGATTGCCGAGCTGGTGGCCGAGCGGAAGATCGAGGGCATCTCGGACCTGCGCGACGAGTCGGACCGCGAGGGGATGCGGATGGTCATCGAGCTCAAGCGCGGCGAGGTGGGGGCGGTGATTTTAAACCAGCTCTTCAAGCACACG
>Ga0210377_10001095_pt1 | contig 25083 bp, 19 predicted proteins | sample PLM4_65_b1redo_FD_155480 | JGI IMG/M metagenome (GOLD analysis project Ga0210377, IMG submission 155480) | Groundwater sediment microbial communities from an aquifer in East River, Colorado, USA - PLM4_65_b1 redo | ecosystem: Environmental > Terrestrial > Soil > Riparian zone | place: USA: East...
GTCGGTCCCCGCCGGCTGGCGGGTGAAGTAGCGCGCCGCTGTGGCGCCGGTCTACAGCGACAGCCACGCGCACCTCACCTACGACCGCTTCGACGCCGACCGCGACGAGGTGATCGCGCGGGCGCGGGCGGCGGGCCTCCGGCACATGGTCACGATCGCCTCGCGGGTCGGTGACGCGCCGGCCTGCGCCACCCTCGCCGAGGCGCACGCCGACATCCGCTTCTGCCCCGGGGTCCACCCGCATGAGGCGAAGCACTGGAACCCGGAGATCGCCCGCGGCATCGAGCAGGCGGGGCGCCACCCGAAGGCGGTGGCCATCGGCGAGATCGGGCTCGACTACCACTACAACTACTCGCCCCCCGCCGAGCAGCGCGCCGTCTTCCGCGAGCAGATCGTCATGGCGCGCGAGCTCGGTCTGCCGATCGTGATCCACACGCGCGAGGCCTGGGAGGACACCTTCGCCATCCTGCGCGACGAGAACGGCGCCGCCAACGGCGGTGTCTTCCACTGTTTCTCCGGCGGCCCGGCCGAGGCCGAGCGCGCCCTCGGCATGGGGTACGACCTCTCCTTCGCCGGACCGGTGACCTTCAAGAACGCCGGCGCGCTTGCCGAGGCGGCGGCTCTGGCGCCGCTCGACCGGATCCTGATCGAGACTGATGCCCCCTATCTCTCCCCCCACCCGCACCGCGGGGAGCGCAATGAGCCGGCGCGTGTCGTGCTCGTGGCGGCGCGCATCGCCGCGATCAAGGGGCTGCCGCCCGACGCCGTCGGCGCCGCGGCGACGCGCAACCTCGAGCGGGTCTTCCGCATCGCCACCGCCTGTGGCACGCCTCCCGAGGGCCTCCCCCCACACCGAGGTTGCCACCGGAGCCGCCCCGGCGTACACAAGTTGAATGGTAGCCCCGCTGCACGCTTGACTGTCGCCAGCGCACAGAAGGAGACCTCATGAAGCGTGCCCGGAGTCTGAACGGCGTCATTCTCCTCGTGCTGTCGTGCGTCGCTGCCGCCGCCCCGGCTCAGGCCGAGTGCACTATCGATTCGCTCCCGGTCTTCCATGGTCTCGGCGGTTACTTTTCGAGTTGCCCCGATATCGAGCCGGTCTACAGCTTCGCATTTCGCGTCGCCGACCCCAGCGTGACCCATTCGAACGACCAGCGATTCGCCTGTGTCGCGGGCGGTGCGGCCAACGGTATCGACACCACCTGCCAGCCCGAAGCCGGGGTCTCCGGAGACGGCATGGCAACCCTCTCCTACGACTGGGGCTCCGTCAACCCGGGGTCGGCGGGCTGCCCCGTATCGCTCATCGCACCGCAGAACGGTGACGGGCGCCTGCTGGTCGGGTACGTCCCGCGCGGCGGCCGATCGCTGCTGGTCTCCGTCGGCTTTGTCGCCGACTATCTGCAATACCTCATCGAAACAGCGAGTTCTTTCGATGTCAACCTGGGGATGTCGATGCCGCTCTCCTGTCCGGCGCCCGGCGCCGGCCTGTTCGAGATCACCGGCATGACCTCCAATGGCGTCACGCTGAGCGCCGACCTGGTCGCGCGCACCCCCACCCTCGCCAGCGACTGCGATCCCGGCACGGCGGGCGCCGACCTGCTCGGAACCTGTCCGGGCGGCGCCGCCGGCCTGCCGACGCTGGGGCGCGGCAGCTTCTACTCACGGACGGCGCTCTGCCCCGAGGTCGGCGGCGCCATCCTCCTGCGCCGGGACGCCTGGTCCTGGATCGCCGCCCCGGCCGCCGACGGGACCGCACACGTCAGCCTGCCGCTCCCGGCGGCGGGGTACTGCCTTTCGATCGGCGCCTCGTTCACGGTCAACGGTGTCGAGGGCCCCTTCATCGGCGGCCTCGAGGTCCAGCCCTCGGAGCAGCCCTGCCTCGACGCCGACGCCGACGGCTACTACAGTTGCTTCACCGACTGCGATGACACCACCGCCGACCGCCACCCCGGCCATGGCGAGGTCTGCGACGGCATCGACAACGACTGCGACGGCGAGATCGACGAAGGGATCGTCTGCCAGGGCGCCTGCTGGCCGCCGCTGGCCGGCGCGCCGGTTGACCCAGTCGGCGCGGGAGAATCGCAGTCGAACAACGTCGTGCTTGTCTGGACCGGGGACGGATACGGCATGGCGTGGGACGGCGTGCTGCTGCCAATTCCCACGCAGCCGGGGCACAACGAGATCCACTTCGCACGCCTCGATACCGCGGGGACCCGGGTCGGACCTGTCCGACAGGTGTCCGACGAGCCGTTCGGCTCGTCCTTCCCGAGCCTGGCATGGACCGGAAGCGAGTTCGGCATCGTGTGGGCGGACGACCGGAGCGGTCGCAGGGAAATTTATTTCACGCGACTCGACCCGGATGGCACCGCCCTGGTACCGGACACCGCGATCGTCACGTCGCCGCGGGACGCCACCTTCCCGTTCCTGCTTTGGAACGGCACTGAATTCGGTGTGGTGTGGCTCGACAACCGTGACGATCAATACGACCACGAGGTGTACTTCGCCCGGTTCACCGCGGCTGGCGTCCGCCTGGGTGGCGAGGTGCGGGTCACGACGGCGGCCTACCTTCCCGCCACGCCGCGGCTGGCGTGGAATGGCGCAGGGTATGGTCTCTCCTGGGGGGACTATCGCGGCGGGGGCGGCCAGCGGGTGTATTTCACGCGTCTCAACTACGCCGGGGCGAAGCTGGTTCCCGAACAGCAGATCTCCGATGCCAACTCGAGCGTCGATGGTCCGTCCCTCGTCTGGACCGGCTCGGAATACGGGGTCGCCTGGGAGGACGACCGCAACGGGAACGGCCTGGACATTTACTTCAACCGGCTCGACAGTACCGGCGCCCGGTTCGAACAGGATCTCCGGGTTACCATTCCCGATTCCTTCAGCTCGGTGGCGCCGTCGTTGGCCTGGACCGGTGCGGAGTACGGCCTTGCCTGGGCCGACGGCCGCGACTTGCAGAGCGACATCTACTTCTGCAGCCTGACTGCCCAGGGCCAGAAGATCGGCCAGGAGGTCAGGGGCACGCAGACCGCGGGCCTTTCGGGCAGCCCGTCCATGGCATGGAACGGTTCCGATTTCGCGGTCGGATTCAAGGACCAGGGTGATCCTCCAGTTGATCCGGGAGGGCCCGATCCCTACGAGCCGTACTTCACCCGCATCGGCTGCGACGCACCGGACCGCGATCGCGACGGCTACGTGCCCACGTTCGACTGCAACGACGCGCGGCGCGACATCCACCCCGACGCCGTCGATTTCTGCGACGGGCTCGACAACGACTGCGATGGCTTCATCGACGAGGGAACGACGAGCATCGACGAGGATGCCGACGGCATCCCGGGCGCCTGCGACAACTGCCCGGCGCGGGCCAATGCCGATCAGGGCGACATCGACGCGGACGGCGAAGGCGATCTGTGCGACGTCAACGACGGCGACATCTGGGTCGATGCCGTCGACCAGGTCACCCTCGGGTGGCAGCCCGACACCACGTTCGCCGCCTTCAACGTGTATCGCGGCAGCCTCGCCGTGCTCCGGGCCTCCGGGCTCTACACGCAGGACCCGGCGCTTGTCACCGATGCGGCGCGGCTGTGCGGCGTGCCGGCGGGCACGGCGCCGACCGCTCCCGCCCCGGCGGTCGGCCAGGGAGTGTTCTTCCACGTCACCGGCATGAGCAACGGCGGTGAGAGCAGCCTCGGCAGGAACTCCGCCGGTATCGAGCGGCCGAACGCGAACCCCTGTCCCTGATCCGAGAGTCGCCTGGCGCAGCCGTTTTGCCCCACCCAGCCGTTGACGCCCCGCGACACGGGGCGTAGCATGCGGTCATGAGCCACTGTCTGAAGTGTGGAGCCGCCCTCGCCGAGGGTGACATGACCTGCGAAACGTGCGGCAGGCTGCTGGCCGGAACGCGCCGGGTCGCCGAGGTGCCGCTCGAGGAAGAGGCCGCGCTGATCCACGATCTGCTGGCCAGCGGCGGCTTTCACCCGGTGCTGGCCTGGCTCGACGACGCCGGGAGGCCTGTGCCGGTCGAGCGCGGCGCCGTCAGGAACCCGGGCGCCGGGCTCCTGCCGCCGGTGACCACTCCGTTCGCGGTGTTCGTGCCGGAAGAGGAGGCCGACGAGGCGCTCCTGCTCCTGCAGGACGCGAAGCGCGCCGGGGTCAGCGACGCCCCAGCTTCCTCCTGAACCCACCACCCAATTTGGGGAGCCTGCCGCCCGCGTCGGCCGTCCCGGTTGCCGCGTGCTGCTCGGCGATGCCGCTCGCCCGCTCGGCGTCGGACGCCGGTCGGACGCGCTCGATGAACGCCGTGATCTGTTTCTCGAGCCGGTCGCGCACCTCGCGGAACGACTGGTGCACCGCCTCGGGGCCTCCGGGCACGAAGGTCGGGTCGGGCGTCGACCAGTGCTCCATCGGGTAGGCGCGTACCGAAACGGGGCACAGCATGGCGGCGCTGTCGCACAGCGTGATCGCGAGATCGAAGGGGCCCGGCACCTCGTCGATGCGCTTCGAGTAGTGGCCCGAGATGTCGATGCCGCGCTCCTTCATCACCGCCACGGCGTGGCTGTTGACGCCGACCGGCAGCGTGCCGGCGCTGTGCGCCTCGATGCGACCGGCGCCGATGTGGTTCGCCAGCCCCTCCGCCATCTGGCTGCGGGCGGAGTTGCCGGTGCAGATGAAAAAGACCTTGAAAGGGATCTGTGACATGCGCGGCATTCTAGACCACCCCGCCCCGGGATCACATCCCGGTCGGAGAAATGTCACCAACCTGCCATAAAATACGCCGCCCTGACCGGAGACCTGCATGACACGTATGCGCACGACAGCAGCGAAGGCAAGCCGGCGGCCGGCGCCCCGGGCGACCGACCGCGCCTTCCGCGCGCTCATCGACGCCGACTGGGAGTGGCGTCTGCGGGAGTTCCCGATCTACGCGACCGCCGTCGGTGACGGTCGTTACGATCATCTCTGGGGGGACATTTCGCTGGCGGCGCACGAGCGCCGCGCCTCGTATCTTAAAGGTGTATTGCGCAAGGCCGAATCGGTCGATCGAAAGCAGCTCTCCCCCGCCACGCGGCTCGATCACGACCTGTTTCGCTATGAGGTGGGACTGGCGGTCGATGGTCTGCGGTTCCGCGACGAGCTGCTGCCGCTCAACCAGATGAACGGCGTGCACCAGGATGTCGCCGACATCATGCAGATCGTCCCGCGCCGCTCGGCCCGCGACCTCGAGAATATCGAAGCACGCCTCGACGGCGTCGGGGTGCTGGTCGATCAGACCATCGACCTCATGCGCGAAGGCGCGGCGCGCGGCCTGACGCCGCCGCGCGCGATCCTCGAGGGGGTGCCGGCGCAGGTCGCCAACCAGGTCGTCGACGATCCCGCCGCCCACCCGATCACCTGCCTTCTGCTCGACGAGCTACCGGCGGAGGTTGACGCCCCGGCGCGCCGGCGCTTCACGAAGGCGGTGCCGCGCGCCGTCGCCGCCGTCGTCGTTCCGGCCTTCCGCCGCCTGCTCGACTTCATCGTCACCGACTACCTGCCGCGCTGCCGGACGACGATCGGTCTCACCACCCTGCCCGACGGCGAGGCCTGGTACGCCCACCAAGTGCGGTTGATGACCTCGAGCCCGCTCGGCCCGAAGGAAATCCACGAGCTCGGCCGGCGCGAGGTCGCCCGGCTGCGCAAGGAGATGCTGGCGACGATGGGCGCCGCCGGCTTCGACGGCAACCTGCCGGCCTTCATGCACCACCTGCGCACCGACGCGCGCTTCTTCTTCACCGACAAGGAGCAGCTCCTGGTGGCCTACCGCGACATCTGCAAGCGGCTCGATGCCGCCCTGCCGCGCCTGTTCAGGACGCTGCCGCGCCTGCCGTACGGTGTCGTGCCGGTGCCGTCGTACTCCGAGAAGGTGCAGACGACCGCGTACTACTATCCCGGCTCCCCTGAAGCCGGCCGTCCGGGCTACTTCTACGCCAACACCTTCGACCTGGCATCGCGGCCGAAGTGGGAAATGGAGGCGCTGGCGGCGCACGAGGCGGTCCCCGGCCATCACCTGCAGCTCTCCCTGGCGCAGGAGATCGAGAACGTGCCGCAGTTCCGCCGCCACACCCACCACACGTCGTTCGTCGAGGGCTGGGGACTCTACTCGGAATCGCTCGGCGGCGAGCTCGGCCTGTACCGCGACCCGTACTCCGACTTCGGCCGCCTCACCTACGAGATGTGGCGCGCGATCCGGCTCGTGGTCGACACCGGCCTGCACGCCTTCGGCTGGAGCCGCGAACGTGCGATCGCCTACTTCGAGGAGAACGCCGGCAAGGCGGGTCACGACATCCGCGTCGAGGTCGACCGCTACATCGCCTGGCCCGGCCAGGCGCTCGCGTACACGATCGGCGCGCTGGCGATCAAGGAGCAGCGCCGGCGCGCCCGCGCGGCGCTGGGCGAGGCCTTCGACATCCGCGCCTTCCACGACGTCGTGCTGCTCGCCGGGGCGCTGCCGCTGCCGGTCCTCGAGCGGCGCGTCGGCGAGTGGATCGCGACCGCACGCAGGACGAAGTCGCGCGGGACCACGCCCCGTCGTCCCACCCGCCGCAACGCGCGTTGACAGCCCCGGCGCCGCGGTGGTACAAGTGCCGCGTCGTTCATTGACAATCCGCCGTGGACGCTCCGCCGCCCGAACGGCGCGCGGAGATACCGGGAAGGGGGTGTGAATCCCCCGCTGCCCCGCAACTGTGAGCGGTAGCGAACGCCGGAGAATCCCACTGGGGGCCGCAGAGCCCCTGGGAAGGGCCGGTCAGTAGAGAGCCGCGAGCCAGGACACCCGTCCACGGCGTCACGCGCGTGACGGACCTTTCGCGGGAAAGGAACTCCAGTCGGGCCCCGACGGCGCTCCTTTTGAAGCGAGGTTGGGGCTTCCTTTTCCAGGGACGGCCCGTCGCGAGCCATTGCCTCGTGGGGGGGCGTCATGGTTCGTTCGTCCGGCCGCAGTGCCGCAGTTTCTTCCCGGTTTCTGTCCGCGCTCGCAGCCGTCGCCCTGACCTGGCCGGCCGCCGCCCGGGCCGGTGTCGCCACCGACTGCTTCCCCGACCGCGTGGTCACCGTCGCCATCGGCACGGTTGCGGCGCCCCCCGCCTTCAACTCGTGGCAGCCCGGCATCGTCCTCGGGCCGCCGGGGAACACCACACCGACCAACGGCACGCTGACCGTGCTGTCGCTCGGCCACGGCGGATCGGTCGTGCTGGAGTTCTCCGACAACGAGATCGTCGACGGACCGGGCGCCGATTTCATCGTCTTCGAGAATGCGTTCTTCTGCAGCGCGCCGCCGCTGACCGCCGCCGACCCGTGGAGCGTCTTCGCCGAGCCCGGGATCGTCGAGGCGAGCGAGGACGGCATCACCTGGCACCCCTTCCCCTACGACGCCGCCGCCCTCGCCCAGGTGACGACGCTGTGCAGCGACCGGGCGCTCGTCGGGCAGCTGCACGGCTTGTTCGGCATCACCCCCAACTTCACCGGCAACTGGACCATGGCCGACGATCCGCTGGTCTTCGATGCCGCCGCCCCCGGCGGGGTTTCGGGTCACGGCGGCGATGCCTTCGACCTCTCGACCGTCGGCCTGGCGCGCGCCCGCTTCCTGCGTCTCACCGACCCGAACCTGCCGATCGGCATCCCGGGATCGGCAGACGGCCTCGATGTCGACGCGGTCGTGGCGCTGCACGCGCGGCCGCGGCTGCCGGGCACCGACAGCGACGGCGACGGTCTGCCGGACGACGCCGAGACCTGGCTCTACCAGACCAATCCCCTGGATCCCGACAGCGATGGCGACGGTGTCGTGGACGGCGACGAAGCGGCCGCCTGCCGCGACCCGCGGTCGGCCTCGACCGCGCCCTACTTCCTGGGCGACATCGAGCTCGAGGTCTTCGAGATGGCGCCGACGGTGGCGCGCTGGGGCACCCTCGGGCCCGGGGTGATCTACGACCTCGTGCGCGGCAACGTCAAGGCGCTGCGCTCGCTGGGCGGACTTGTCGATCTCGGTGTCGTGACCTGCATCGAGAACGACTCGACCGACCTGTCGAACCGCGGCCTCGGCGACGCCACGGTGCCGCCGCCCGGCGAGGCCTATTTCTACCTCGCGCGCCAGACACCACGCGACACCGGTCTTGGCTACGGCGCCTCGTCGACGCACGAGCCGCGCCAGCCGGCCTCGGGGGACTGCCTGTGAGATGCCGCAGGGCGGCGCCCGCCGGCGCCGCTACCGTCTGCGCGCTGCTGCTGTTCGCCGCCGCGGCCTGGATGCCGGCGCGCGCTGACGAGCCACAGCACGAGCCCGCCCCCGAGCCGCCCCTCCCCGCCTCGCCGCGCGAGACGGTCGTGGTGACGGCGCCGGCGGGTGAGCTGCCCGCCGACCCGTCGGCTTTCGGCACCATCGTGCGCGCCACCGACATCGACGAGCCGTTCCTTTCCCTGCCCGAGCTGCTGCGCCGCACCGTCGGCGTGCAGGTGCGATCGCTCGGGGGCGATTTCGCCACCCTGTCGATCCGCGGCTCGACCGCGGCGCAGGTGGTGGTCTATCTCGACGGCGTGCCGCTGAACAGCGCCCTCGGCGGCGGCGTCAACCTGGCCAACGTGCCGCTGGCCGGTCTCGACAGCATCGAGATCTATCGCGGCACGACCCCCGCCTCCCTGCCGTCGGCCTCGATCGGCGGCGCCGTCCTGCTGCATTCGCGGCGGCCGACTGACGGCTCGGACAGCAGCGGCTTCCTGTCGATCGGCTCGTACGGAACAGCCGAGGCGGGCGGCTCCTGGTCGTTCGCGCGCGGGCGGGGTGATGGCATGGTGGCGATCGACGGCGGACGCAGCGACGGCGACTATCTCTTCTTCGACAACAACAGCACGACCTTCGAACCTGCCGACGATGCCGAGTCGACGCGGGTGAACAACGACTTCCGACGCGGGCACCTGATGGCGCGGGGCGGCTGGCGCGCGGGCGAGGCGAAGATCACGTTCGGTGCCGATCTGTTCGAGCGCGACCAGGGAGTCCCCGGCTTCGACTCCTGGCAATCGACCGACTCGCGCCTGAGTACCGGTCGCATGCTGCTGCACACCGGGGCCGAGGTTCCGGGCCTCGACGGAGGGAGGCTCTTCCTTCGCGGCCTCATGAGCCACCTGGTGCAGGACCAGGAATACGAGGGGTCGCCCGGCGATCAGGGCTTCATGACCCGCCGCACCGACAACCGCATGACCTCGACCGGCGCCGAAGCCTCGGGAACCTACGTTCTGTCGGCCCACCAGGGTGTGTCGTTCCTCGGCGCGCTCCGGCTCGAGAAGGCCGACCTGCACACACAGCTGGGCGACCTGTCACGGCGCGGCAGCGCCGACCGTCGGATCGCGACGCTCACCGCCGAGGACGCCATCGAGCTCGCCGAGGGTCGCGTGGTGCTGGTGCCATCGCTCCGCCACGAGCGCTGGCAATCCTCGTTCGATCCCGATCCGGCGTCGAGCCTCGCGTCTCCGAGCACGCTGGACGAGGACACCGCGACCACCGGGCGCCTCGGCTTGCGCGTGCGGCTGCGGAACGGCCTCGACCTGCGCGCCAACGCCGGCACCTACCTGCGCCTTCCCGATCTGACCGAGCTGTACGGCGACCAGGGGACGATCATCGGCAACCCCACACTCAGGCCCGAGAGCGGTGTCAACGCCGACCTCGGCATCGCGGCGACGGTGGCGCGTCCCGGCGGTCCGTTCCGCGACCTGCGCGTCGAGGCGGTGGTATTCGAGACGGTGGCCGACGACCTGATCCTGTACGTGTTCAACTCCCAGAACACGGTCGTCGCGCGCAACCTCGGCGCGGCGCGCATACGCGGTGTCGAGCTCAGCCTGTCGCTCTTCGCCGGCCGGCGTTTCAGCGGCAGCTTCAACGCCGCGCGCCAGTGGGCGGTCGACACCAGCGAGACCTACACCAACGGGCGCCAGCTGCCGATGCGACCACGCGACGAGATCAGCGCTTCGGCCGGCCTCCTCGCCGGTCGCGGCCGGGTGGCCTGGGAGTTCACCTACGTCGGGCCGAACTACACCGACCCGAGCAACTCGGAGGGTGGGCGGCTGCCGTCGCGCTACCTGCACGACCTGTCGTACCGCCGGCCGCTCTCCGCCCACCTCGAAGCGTCGTTCGAGGTGCGCAACATCTTCGATGAGCGCACCGTCGACGCAATGCGCTTCCCGCTGCCGGGGCGGGCGTTCGGGGCGAGGCTGCAATGGTCGTACTGAACCGGCGGCCAGGCCGGCGCCATCGCGCAGCGGTCGAGCGGACGCCGGCCGGGCCTGCACCCTGCGGGCGCGCCATCGCCGCGGCGCTCCTGGTGGCGGCGCTGTGCGCCTGCGGAGGCGGCGGTGGCGGCGGCAGCGACGGCGGGCCGCTCCCGGGTCCGCCGGGCCGTCTCGATCCGATCTACGACGCCACGCTGTCATTCCCGGATGCCGTCGTGACCTCGGGCGGTGTCATCTACCAGGGGATCCTCCTCGACCTCGAGATCACCTTCGACGACCCGACCGTGCGCGACGCCGACCCGCGTTTCACGGCACCGGTGCGCGTGGTCGCGGTCACGGCCGGCGGCGTCGCGCAGGTCTTCTCGGTGCCGTTTCCAATCGTCATGCAGGGCGCCATCGACGGGCCGCTGTTCGAAACCGACCTGTTCGGCTCGATCGTCTTCGGCAGCGCCAACCTGGTCATCTCGATGACCGGCACGATCGCCGCCGGCGCGCGGCGGATCGACGGCACCGCCGCCCTGTTCCAGACCTCGCACACCGGTCCGTTCGCGGCGGTGCGCCGCCGGCGCTACCTCGTCGCCGGGACCGACCTGTCGTCGAGCGTCGGCCAGGTGACCGTCATCGAGGCGCGCTACGATCGCGAGGTCACCCAGGCGGCGGGACTGGAGACGATCAGCAGCGACCCGGTCGCGCGGGTCCGCGACGGCCGCCCGTTCGTCGTCAACCGGCTGTCGTTCGACAACCTCCAGGGTCTCGACCCGGCCAACGGATTCCGGACCGCGCTGCAGTACTCCACCGGAAACGGATCGAACCCGCACGACCTGGCGGTGCTCGGCGACGCGGCCGCGGGCGTCGAGCCCGGGACGACGACCGGTGGCGCGGGGGGCGGCAGTGCCGGTGTCGCCTTCGTGACCCGCTACGAGCCGCCGTACGACGATGTCGCCCTGTTCGACCTCGATGACGGCGCGCTGCTCGGATCGATTGACCTCGTGCCGCTGGCGACCAATCCCGACGGGCTGCCACGACCCGACCAGATGCTCGATCTCAACGGCCGCCTGTGGGTGACGCTGCAGGACGCCAACCGGTCGTTCACCGAGTTCCGCACCGGCCGGCTGGCGGTGCTCGACCCGGCGGCACGCCAGGTCATCGACGTCATCGACCTGGCCGGACAGAATCCGTTCGAGACGCTGGTCTACGTGCCGGAGACCGGCCTCATCTACGTGGGCCTGGCGGGGATCTTCCCCGGTCTCAAGCCGCAGGCGCTCACCGGCGGCATCGAAGCGATCGACCCCGTGACCCGGCGCTCGCTCGGCCTCGTGGTCGACGACGACGATCTCGGCGGCAACGTCTCGGGCATCGCCATCGTGTCGGCGACCCGCGGCTACGCCGTGGTCACCGACGCCGCCTACCGCAATTCCATCAAGGCCTTCGATCCCTCGACCGGCCAGGTATTCGGCACGGTGTACGAGACCGCCGATCGCATCTCCGCCCTCGTCTCCGACGGCGACGGCTGGGTGCTGGTCGCCGAAACCAGCTTCGTCACGCCGCGTGTTTTCATCTTCGACGGCACCGACGGCCGTGTCGTGGCCGTCCTGCCAATGCAACTCCCGCCACTGTCGGTGGCCATCATGACGAGAGGCCTGTAGGTGCCCTCAATCCGGAGGTTCCCATGACCCGTTCCGTCCGTCCCATGCTCTCACTCGCGGTGACCGGCCTGGCGCTCGCCGCCGCGGTCGCTTTCGTCGCACCGGGCCCGGCGGCCGCCGTCGTCGAGCGCTTCGACCGCGACCCCCTGGCCGGCCGCTCGATCCTCCCGTACTTCGCCGAGGGCGACACCGCCGCGCGCTTCGCCTACATCGCCGACGCGCCGCCCGCCTTCCCGGGCGACCGCCGCGGCGCCCTGCGGGTCCTCTACGACACCACCCTGCCGACGGCGCGCCTGTCGACCCCGCTCGGCACGGTCCTGGCGATGGACGCCGACTTTGTCTTCGGGTCCATCATGACGGTGCGGTCGTCCGGATTCGCCGCCGACCCCAACGGCTTCTCGCAGATCGCCTTCGGTCTGTGGAACGGAGCAACCACCGGCATGGGACGAACCCTCTTTCCGTCCGATACCTACGACCTCGTCGAGATCGACTGGTTCCCGAACGTGACGGAGTTCGGCGGGCCGTTCCTGGCACCCTCGGTCTTCGGCGGCAACGTCGGCGGCAACGCCTTCTTCAACTTCGCCTTCGTCTCGGCCGACGTGGCCTATCCCCTGGACACACCGCTTCTGGTACAGGCGACCTACCGCGCCGCGACCCACCGGCTCGAGGTGAAGGTCTACCGCCACAGCGGCGGCACGCTGTTCACCGAGATCCCCGGGGCGCGGGCCGACCTCGACCTCGGCCTCCTGGCGCCGGGGTTCCTGGTCGATGTCCTCGGGATCGCTGCCTACGGCGAGGGCTGGCCGTCGCTGCGCGCCATGGTCGACTATGACCTGCTCTACAGTGGGCCGCTGCCGGCGCCGTTCCGAACAGTGCGGGCGGCGCGGCGGCCGGCACCGCTGCCGCCCCCCGCGCCGCTCGACTGAGCCCATGGTGGCGCGGAGCTTGTTGCTTTGCAGCTATGCGGTGAGGGTCGGTCTGAGCGGCGGGGTCTGTTGTTTCGTTGGCTTGCCGAGAGCGGCGCGTTGATTCAGTAGGCGTGCTTGAGGGCGTGGGTGATATTCCGGAGCAGGACCGGGGTGGTCCACTTTCTTTGGTAGAGCTGCACTGCCAGTGGCGTCAGCGACAGGCGCGCCGGGAACAGGCGACGTGACAGGACCCTCCTCCATGGCCACGGCTCGGTGGCCAGGCCGAGGCGCATGGCCGGGGTGACGGGCTCCGGGCGGCGCTCCGAGCGGAGCTTCACGAAGTTTCTCCAGACCGCGAACAGGTAGAGGCGCTCGAGCAGCGCGTTGAGCCGTCGTCCGAAGGCGATGGTCTCGCGGCGGTGGTGCGCCTGGGTATGGCGCAGCAGGGCGTGCATGAGGTCGGCGGGGAACATGGCCGCGTCGCGGGCCAGGGCGGCCGCGGAGCGGGGCGAGCCGCGGGGCCCACGGCGGGGGTTCTGGAAGCGGTGCAGCCGTACGCGCCGGTGTCGCACCGCGGCGCGGTCGTAGGCGGGGTGGCCATCGCCGATGATGTGGAGGCGGCGGCCCTCCGGAACCAGCGGCACGAGAGTGGCCAGGATCCGGTGGGTGGACCCGGCATAGCCGCCGCGCGACGGCCGGCGCGGCCGCGAGCGGAGCCGCTGCTGCTGCGCGGGCGACCGGCGGCCGGTACGCGCGTGCGGCACGGGGTCGAGGCCATAGGCGAACCAGGAGCGCGCCCCCACCGGTGTGGCAACGCCAAAGGGGTAGTCCTGGGTGAACTCGAAGGTCTCGAAATGGTCGAGGACGACCGGCTCATCGAGGCGCCCTCGGAGCAGCGCCAGTGCGCGGGCGTGCAGCAGCAGCGCGTGGCGCCCGAGCCGGGCTGCGAGTCGCGCCGAGGTGGAGTGGGCGCAGGTGACCGACCGGGCAATCTGGCGCAGGGCTGACCCGGCGTTGATCCCCGCCGCGATGACGGTGAGCAGCTCGGGCCGCTTGAGGTAATAGGAGGTGGAGAAGGTCTGGCGCGAGAAGGTGCGCCGGCAGGTCAGGCACAGGAACCGAGGTACGCAACGGCGCCTGGTCGCATAGGTGCCGTGGTGGCGGAAGCGGAATCCAGAGCGGCGGCGGAGGTGCTCGGGACAACCCGGCCATGGGCAGAAAGGCGGCCGGAACAGTTGCACGCGCTCAACCGGGGTCCGTGGCCACTGCATGACTCCCCGTGAACCACGCTGCGTGCCAACTCGATCCTCTCGGAAATCACCGCAAACTCAGGGACTTGCCCCGGACCTCCGTCCGCCCCCGGTCACCCTCCCGACCCCCTCATCCACCCGCGAACACAACAAGCTCCGCGCCACCATGAGCTACTTCTTCTCGGGCTCGGCCGGCTTGGGCGCCTGCTTGATCGCCTCGACGTTGAGAGTGATGTCGACATCGTCGCTGAGGACCGAACCGCCGCCTTCGACGACCTTGTTCCAGGCGACGCCGTAATCCTGGCGGTTGATCCTGGTGCGCGCCTCGAAGCCGGCGCGCACGCCCCCCCAGCCGTCCGGCCCCGAGCCGAGGAGATCGACGTCGAGCGTGACCGGCTTGCTGACCCCGCGGATCGTCAGCATCCCCTCGACCTTCGCCTTGCCCGTGCCGGCCGGCGTCACCTTGTTGGAGACGAAGGTCAGCTTCGGGAACTTCTCGACATCGAAGAAGTCGGGGCTCTTGAGGTGCGTGTCGCGCTTGTCGACGCCGGTGTTGATGCTGGCGGCTTCGATCGTGACGTTGACCACCGACTTGGACAGGTCCGCGCTGTCGAACAGGAGGGTCCCCTCGTACTGGGTGAAGTGCCCCGGGACCTTCGAGAAGAAGTGCCGGACCGTGAAGCCGATGTTGCTGTGCGCCACATCGAACGTGTAGGTGTCGGCCGCGGCGGCGGCCGGCGCGGCCATGGCGGCCGGCGCCGCGATGGCGCCCATGACGAAGAGCGCGGCGGCGAAGGCCGCGGCCAGCGATGCGCGATGGTGACGACGGGTGGTGCTGGCGATCATCAGATTCCTCCGGTTGTCGGTTGCGTTGGATGGTGCCTGGCTCAATTCAGATGGCGTCCGCCGTCGACGCGCAGGCATTCGCCGGTGACGAACTCGGTTTCGATCAGAAACAGCACCGCTCGAGCAATCTCGTCCGGACCGCCCCAGCGGCCGAGCGGGGTCGCCTTCATCACCTCGCGCTCCGCGTCGGCGCCGAAGCCCGGCGGCGCCAGGATTGGACCCGGGGCCACCGTGTTGACGAGGATCTCCGGCGCCAGCTCGAGCGCCAGCGCCTCGACGAGGCCGACCACCCCGGCCTTGGCCACATAGTACGGCAGGTACCCCTTGTAGCGCGGCCGGCCGCTGGCCGGCAGCCAGTCGGCGGTCGCGACGATCCGGCCCGCCCCCTGCGCGCGCATGTGCGGCGCCGCCGCGATCGCCAGGCGGTAGAGACTCACCGGGTCCGATTCGTGGCTGCGTCTCCACGCTTCGTCGTCGAGCGATTCGAACGGCGTCTTCTCGTACACCGACGCCATGGCGACCAGGATGTCGATGCGGCCGAACCCCCCGACCACCGCTTCGACGGCGGCCGCGGCCGCTCCGGGGTCGGCGAGATCGGCCTGCACCGCCAACGCCCGGGCGCCGGCCGCGCGCACCGCCGCAGCCGTCTCCTCCGCCGCCGCCCGCGATCCGCGCCAGGTCAGGGCGACATCGGCGCCGCGTTCCGCCAGCCAGGCGGCGACCGTTCGGCCGACGCGGGCGCCGCCGCTGACCAGGGCGACCCTGCCGCGCGGGTTCACCGGCGCTCCACCGCCTGCCCGTCGCTCATGCCGCGGGGGCGATCGGCGGCTGCTGCTGGTGCCAGTCGGTGATCCGCTGGTAGAAGCGGCCGACGGAGAGCGCCTTCGCCTCCTCGAACGCCCCGGCCATGATGCCCAGCCCCACCGGCAGGCCATCGTCGGCGAAGCCACACGGCACCGACAGCGCCGGCAGGCCGCACAGGTTGCCCGCCGCTCCGGCGGGGTCGGACCAGGCGATCTTCGAGAAGTCCTCCTCGGCCCCGAAGGCGGTGTGCATCTCCGCCGGGTAGAGGATGACGTCCCAGTTCGCGAACAGGTCGGCCACCGCGCGCATGCAGACGGTGCGCACGCGCTGTGCCTTGACGAAGTCGGTGGCCCGCAGCGCCCGCGCCGCGACCATCGACACGACCGCGTCCTGGGTGACCAGCTCGCGCACCCGGCCGTCGCGCTCGATCTCCTCGAAGGCCGTGCCGACCTCCCCCGAGAGAATCGCGACGGTGGCGGCGGCGAATGGCAGGTCGGGCAGCGTGACCTCCTCGCAGCGCAGACCGGCCCGGCCGAGCGCCATGAGGGCGTGATGGAAGACCCGCCCGACCTCGGGGTTGCCCGTCTTGGAGAAGTCGAGACGCAGGAAGCCGACCTTGAGGTTCCGCGCCGTGGCGGGGTCGGACTCGGGCCCCTTCGGCTGGTCGGCGCTGTACGGGTCGTCCGGATCGTGACCGGCGATGGCGCGGTAGACCAGTTCGCAGTCGCGGGCGCTGCGCGCCATCGGACCAATCTTGTCGAGCGACCACGACAGCGCCATTGCTCCCTGGCGCGACACCCGGCCGAAGGTCGGTCTGAGGCCCGAGATGCCGCAGAAGGCCGAGGGGCAGACGATCGAACCCCAGGTCTCCGATCCGATCGCGAACGGCACCATCGCCGACGACACCGCCGCCCCGGCCCCCGAGGACGAGCCGCAGGTCCAGCGGCTGGTGTCCCACGGGTTGCGGGCCGCGCCGGTGAGCGAGGCGGCGCCGGTGTTGTAGCCGAGCCCGCCGGCCAGCTCGATCATCGCCAGCTTGCCGAGCAGTACGGCGCCCGCATCGCGCAGGCGGCGGATGACCGCGGCGTCGTGTTCGAACAGCTGGTTCTGGAACGGCTTGGCGCCCCAGGTGGTCGGCGCCCCGCGGGTCGCCAGCAGGTCCTTGGCGCCGTACGGAATGCCGTGCAGCGGCCCGCGCACCTTGCCGGCGGCGATCTCGCGGTCGGCCCGGCGCGCCTCGTCGAGCGCCGGCTCGGTCATGACCGTGACGAAGGCGTGCAGGGTCGGATCGAGCATGCCGATGCGGTCGAGGCAGGCGCCTGTCAGCTCGACCGACGTGAGCTTGCGCTCGCGCACCAGGCGCGACAGCTCGGAGACCGGTCGGAACAGCAGATCGGCGGCGCTCACGAGCGCTTCCCGGAGCGCCGCGAGCGCAGGGCGCTGAACGACCCGGCCGGCGGGACGTCGTTCGCCAGTGGGAAATCGCGCAGCACCTGGAGCGACTGCTCCAGGTCGGTGACATCCTTGCGGAGCTTGTCCTTCTGCGCCGCCGACAGGTCGCCCTCCTGCCTGGCCAGGAACTTCGCCAGGGGCGTCGGAACAGGCTCGGGCGCGGGCCCGGATTCCTGGGCGCGCACGGCACCCGGCGTGAGGAGCGTCGATGCGGCGGCGGCCGCGAGGACCGGCGCCCCCAGGAGAAGCTGTCCCGCCTTCCTGCGCGTCATCGTCATGGCAACCTCCGTCGTTGCGCCGCCGGCGGCCGGCGCCGGCACCCGATCATCCCTTGTCCTGCACCCGCCGCACGAATTCGCCGGTCGTCGTGTCGACCATCACCTTCTCGCCCGCATCGAGGTAGACCGGCACGCGGATCTGCGCCCCGTTCGAAAGCGTGGCGGCCTTGGTCACCTTGCCGCTGGCCATGTCGGAGCGCCCGCCGGGCCCGGTCTCGATGACTTCGTACTCGATGAACTGCGGCAGCTCGACCCCCGACACCCGCCCCTCGAAGACGATCGAGGTGAGCGAGACACCCTCGCGGAGCCAGCGCACCGCGTCGCCGAGGGTTTCGCGGTTGAGATGGAACTGCTCGAACGACACCTCGTCCATGAAGTGGAAGTCGTCCCCCTCGGCGTAGAGGAAGCCGATCTTGCGGCGCTCGAGGTCGGGCTCCTCGAACTTGTCGCCCGACTTGAAGGTCATGTCGAGCACCTGCCCGGTCAGCACGTTGCGCGTCTTGACGCGCACCAGCGTCGCGGCGCCGCGCGCCGACGGCGTGTGCACAGTGTAATCGGTGATGACCCACGGCTTGCCTTCGACCAGGATTGCGAGACCGCGCTTGAAGTCCGACGTGGTGATCATCGCGACACTCCGGATGACGCCGCCTTCGACGCCGGATCGAAGATGAGGACGTACTGGTACGGCAGGGTCTTGAGCTCGCCGTCGAGGCGCCAGCCGGCGTGCTCCATCTCGTACACCACGGTGTCGCGCTCGAGCTTGTGCTCGGGCGGCGGACCGACCGGCAGCGGCCGCTTGTGGAAATCGACCACCACGAGGCGGCCGCCCGGCGCCATGTCGCGGCGCATGCGGCCGAAGTAGTCGAGGCGGTTGTCGATGTGGTGATAGGTGTCGACGATCAGCACCCGGTCGACCCGGCCGCGCGGCAGGAACGGGTCCTCGAACATGCCCAGCACCGGCAGGACGTTGCCCAGGCCATCCTTGTGGGCCCGCTGCCCGAGGTGCTTGACCATGTCGGGCTCGGGGTCGATGGCGAGCACCGTCCCCTCCTGGCCGACGGCGCGCGACAGGTGGACGGTGAAGTAGCCCGTTCCGGCGCCGAGGTCGGCGACCATCATCCCCGGGCGGATCGTCATGGCGGCGATCACCTCGGTCGGCTTCTGCCAGGCGTCACGCCCCGGATCGTCAAACACCTTGGCCCAGCGCTGGGCGTCGTCGAACGGATGGCGCGCGACTGCGTCGTCGGCGTCGCGCGGCTCGACCGCGGCCTGGTCTGCGCCTTCGGTTCCCGGGGCGGCGGGCGTGGTGCCATCGGCGCCATGGACGTGGCCTCCGGCCGCGTGCGATGGGTCACCGGCAGCCGCGGGATCCGCCGTTCCCGCCGCGCCCGTGGAGGCCGGTGTCGCCTGCGGGGTGGGCCGGGCCGGGTCGCCCGCGGGACAGCCGGTCGCGAGCGTCAGGCCGGCGAGCGCCAGGACCGCAAGCAGCGGGCCAGCGAGCAACGAGCCGATGAGCGTCGGCCCGATCGCGAGCACCGCCGACCGCCCGGGGCGGCGCGCGCCGGTCGTCGCCTGCGCCGCGCTCATCGGACGGGCGCCTTCTCGGACGCGACCTCGAATGCCAGCGCCGCCAGCCGGCCGGCGAATACCACCAGCTGCTCGACCTCGATCTCCTCGTTCGGCTGGTGGTAGGTCTCCTCGTCGCCCGGCGCCCAGCCCACCGCGTCGACCCCCATCAGGACGAGGTCCTTGGCGAAGGTGCCGCCGCCGCTGCCGATGACCTTGGCGTCGGGCGCGTGGCGCAGCAGCCGCCTGACGATCGGCGCCTCGGGCGACACCTCGCACGGCAGTGCGCTCTGGGAAATCTCGACGGTCACCGAGGCGCCCGCGAGCCCGCCCGCGCCGGTCAGCGCCGCGTCGGCCGCCGCCTGCACCTCGGCGCGGATGCCCTCCTCGCTCTGCCCGGGCACGTAGCGGATGTCGAGCACCGCCTCGGCATCGGCCGGCACCGCGTTGGGCGCCATGCCGCCGCGCACGAGCCCGGTGTTGAGCGTCGGCCCGCCGAGGATCGGATGCACCCGGTGGGCGAGGTTCAGCCTCTCGATCGCCAGCAGAGCGCGCGCCAGCGCGTGGATGGCGTTGATCCCCTTCGTCGGCTCCATGGCGTGCGCCTGCTTGCCGCGCGCCTTGAGCTTGAGCAGGACCCGCCCCTTCTCGGCGACGTTGATCTCGCGCATGTTCCCGGCGATGTCCGGGATCACCGCGTCGGTGCAGGCGATGACCCCCTTCTCGATCAGGAACGGCAGCCCGACACCGATACCGACCTCCTCGTCGCCGACCGCGCCGAAGGTGAACAGGCCGGGGATCTGCGCCTCGTGCTCCTTGAGGATCCGCAGCGCGGCGAACGAAGCCGCCAGCGGCCCTTTGTCGTCGAGGACGCCGCGGCCGTAGAGCTTGCCCTCCTTCTCGAACGGCTCGTAGGGAGCGAAGCGCCAATCCGCGGGCGCCCCGCTCGGCACCGTGTCGCTGTGCAACAGGACGAGAAGGTGCCGGTACCCCGGCTTCCCCTGCCCGACCGTCGCCAGCAGGCTCTCGCGCCCCGGCACCTTGGCGTGCGTCGTCCACGGAATGCCGAGCGGCTTCAGCTCCCGCTCGAGGACCCGCACGACGCGGGACTCCATCCCTGGCGCTTCCATGCCGTCGGGGCCACCGCCGGGGAAATCGTCCGGCGAGTAGTTGACCGTGCGCTCGCGGCAGATGCGCAGGGTGAGGTCGACGATGAAGGGTCTGAGCGCACGGGCCTTGTCGGCGAACGTGCGCGCCTCCGGCTGGGGCGTGGTTGTGTTCATGATGGGCGAGAGACTACATGAGGCCGGAGGACCGATCAAGGCCGCGGGCGGAGCAGCCTGCGAAGGCCTGTTGATGGGAACCTCGGGGCGGGGAGGGCGGTAACTCCCGGGCGCGCATGAGAGACGACATCCGGATCGGCCTGCGGCTGCTGTGGAAGGACAAGGGGTTCACCCTCACGGCCGTACTCACCCTGGCGATCTGCATCGGGGCCAACACGACACTCTTCTCGGTCGTCCACAGCGTCCTCCTGCGGCCCCTGCCGTTCCCCGACTCGGACGACATCCTGCTGATGGGGAACGCCTATCCCGGTGCCGGGGCCGTCGAGGGGGTCAACTCCGGCGTGCCCGACTACTACGACCGGCTGCGCGAAACGGATGTGTTCGCCGAGCAGGCGATGTTCAACTGGCGCAGCCGGAGCATCGACCAGAGCGGCTCGCCGGCGCGCGTCCAGGTCGGGCAGGCGACGCCGTCCTTCTTCCGGCTGGTCGGGGTGCCGCCCCGTCTCGGGCGCACCTTCACCGACCCCGAGGGGGAGATCGGCGGCGAGAAGAAGGTCGTGCTGAGCTATGCGCTGTGGCAATCGTTGTTCGGCGGCGACCCCCAGGTCGTCGGCAGGGATCTCCGGCTCGACGGCCAACCGTACACGATCGTCGGCGTGATGCCGCGCGGGTTCGTCTTCCTCGAGCGTGACATCCTGCTCTGGACGCCGCTGGCGTTCACCGCCGAGCAGAAAGCCGATTCGTCGCGTCACAGCAACAGCTGGCAGAACATCGGCCGCCTGAAGCCCGGGGCCACGATCCGTCAGGCCCAGGCCCAGATCGACGCCCTCAACGCCGCCAACCTCGATCGCTTCCCTGAGTACCGGCAGCTCCTGATCAACGCCGGCTTCCATACGACGGTCACCCGGCTCAAGGATTACCTCGTCCGCGATGTGCAGCCGGTTCTCCATCTCATGTGGGGCGGCGCCCTGTTCGTCCTGCTGATCGGCTGCGTGAATGTCGCCAACCTCGTCCTGGTGCGGTCGCGGGCGCGGCTCAAGGAACTGGCGATCCGCCTCGCCCTCGGCTCCGGCCGGCTGCGGGTGACGCGCCAGATGGTCACCGAGAGCGTCATCCTGACCATGGTGGCGGCGGTGATCGGCCTGGGCGTCGGGTACGCCGCCCTCCGGCTGCTCGGCCTGATGAACCTCCAGGAGCTGCCGCGCGGCGACGAGATCCGGATCGACGGGATGGTCGTCCTCTACACGCTGGCGATCGCGGCGGCGATGGGCGTGATCCTGGGAGTGATCCCGGTGGCGTCGGTTCTTCCGGTCAGCCTGATCGGCGTCCTGCGCGAAGAAGGACGCACCGGCACCAGCGGCCGGGGGGCGCGGTCGCTCCGGCGTACGCTGGTCGTGGCCCAGGTGGCGTTCGCCTACGTGCTGCTGATCGGCGCCGGTCTGCTGTTCGCCAGCTTCAGGCAGGTGATATCGGTCGACCCCGGTTTCAGGGCCGCGGGTGTCGTGACCGCCTCGGTCAACCTCCCCGCGTCGCGTTACAAGGACGACGCTGCCCTGCGGGCCTACACCGGCGAGGCGCTGCGCCGCCTGCGGGCGCTGCCCGGCGTGACCGCGGCCGGCGCCACCGATACGATCCCGTTCGGCGACAATCACAGCGACAGCGTCATCCTGGCCGAGGGTTACGTCATGCAGCCCGGCGAGTCGGTCATCTCGCCGAGCCAGGTCGCCGCCACACCCGGCTATTTCGAGGCGATGGGGGTGCGCCTGGTCGCCGGCCGGTTCTTCGCGGACCGCGACACCGCCACGGGATCTCAAGTGGTGATCGTCGACGAGCGACTGGCGCACCGGTTCTGGCCGAACCAGGATCCCGTCGGCCGGCGCATGTACCGGCCGACCGACATCAACAACCTGCTCGCGATCACCAGGGAGACGGTCTTCCTGACCGTGGTCGGGGTGATCGGCGACGTGAAGCTCGCCAGTCTCACCGAGGGGAAGGGGCTGGTCGGCGCCTGCTACTTCCCGATCGAGCAGAGCACGTCACGCGGGCTCACCTTCGCGCTCAAGTCGAAGGGGGATCCCGCGGCGCTCTCGAGCGGGCTCAGGGGCGCGCTCTCCGGGCTCGACAACGAGCTGCCGGTCTTCGACCAGCGCACCATGACCCAGCGCACCGAGCAGTCGCTGACCACCCGCCGCACCCCGGTCGTCCTGTCGCTCGCCTTCGGCGCGGTGGCCCTCTTCCTGTCGGCCATAGGGATATACGGCGTTCTCGCCTACCTCGTCACCCAGAGGACCCGCGAATTAGCCATCCGTCTCGCCCTCGGCAGCAGCGCGACCGCCGTCTTCGACCTCGTCCTGCGCGAGGGGCTGCTGCTGATCGGCGGCGGGCTCCTGCTCGGGGCGGCGGGTGTCATCGCGGTCCGCCGGGGGCTCGAGAGCCAACTCTTCGGGGTCAGCGCCACCGACCTCCCGGTGCTGATCGGGGTGGCGGCGCTCCTGACCGTCGTGGCGCTCGTGGCGTGCCTCCTGCCCGCACGGCGCGCCACCCGGATCGATCCCGCCCTCGCCCTCGCCGAGTAGGAGGCGCCGCTCCACCGCCTGGGCGGTAAGCCGGGTTGACGCCGGCGACCTCGAGAAGGCGAAGCGCTACGCGCTGAACGACGGCTGCCGTCGACGCACAAGGCGAGAGCCAGGCGCACCAGCCCGAGGTCAGTCGGGCCCGCGTACGCCTGGCTCTTTATCGGCCGCCGAAGCGGCCGGCTTCAGTCCTTGGTGCTCTTCAGGCGGACGTCAACCGGGCAGGCAACCGCCACCATCCCGCCCGCGCCATCGTCCACCATCAGGTTCATCACGAAGTTGCCCATCCCCTTCGAGTGGTTTCCCGTCTTGCCGAGGTCGTCGAAGACGAAGGTCAGTTCGAGACCCGAGGGCAGGCGCCGGCCGCCGACCAGGTGGCCCGATACGCCGTCCGGCGTGAACCCCCTGTCCTGGAGCCCGAAGCTCGTGACCGGGCCGCAGTTCCCGGAGCAGGTGTAGTTCACGGTGAACGTGACCGGCGCGCCGACCGTGTAGTCCTTGATGTGGAAGTGGCAGTCCCAGGTCAAGCCCTGCGTGTTGCACGACGAGTCTTTCACCGCCTGCGCCGAAGCCGGCGCGACCGCCGGTCCGAACAGCATGACGGCCGTGAACACCAGCAGAATCGTCATTCTCTTCATCATCGGATCCACCTCCCGCGCGACCCGCTGACGCGGCTTCGCACAAAAGGTGTGAATGAGCAATCCGGGCGCCATGCGGTGGTTATTGACGCGGCCCCCGGCGCGTTCGCCAAGTCCAACGGTGCCAACCACGCGAAGGTCGCCAGGATCGTGATCAGCCGGGTTTGTGGACAGATGACGAGGCCGTGCCGACACCTCGTGGCACTCGCGTGCGCCGCGGACTGTCAGTCCCACCCGAGCGGCGTCCATGGCGCCTCTCCCTCACGGTGTTCGGTCCGCGGCGGTGATAGACTCATTCTCTTCGACGGGAGTCCTGATCATCGTGGCGCGGGGCAAGACGTTCATACGCTGGATCGTTGTCCTGACGCTCGTCGCCGCGGCCGGCGGCGGGGCCTGGGTCGTTCGGCATCGCCGCCAGGACTCCGGCGCTGACAAGTACCGCACGCAGGCGGCCGAGAGGGGCGACGTCACCATGACCGTGACCGCCACCGGGACGATCTCGGCGGTCACCACGGTCCAGGTCGGCAGCCAGGTGTCGGGGATCATCGCCAGGCTGCACGCCGACTTCAACAGCCCGGTGCGCCAGGGACAGCTCATCGCCGAGCTCGACCCGACCCCGTTCGAGGCCCAGGTCGAGCAGCGCCGCGCCGACCTCGTGCAGGCCGAAGTCCAGATGCGCAACGCCGACATCACCTACAAGCGGCAGGAGCGCCTGCTGGAGGAAGGGCTCGCCGCGGAGGCCGATTTCGACACCGCCAAGGCGAATGCCGACGCCGCCTCCGCGCAGGTCGACCAGGCGCGCGCCGCCCTGCGCCAGGCCCAGACCAACCTGCGCTACACCCGCATCCTGTCGCCGATTGACGGCGTCGTGGTCGACCGCAAGTACGACACCGGCCAGACCGTGGCCGCCTCGTTCCAGGCGCCGACCCTGTTCACCATCGCCCAGGACCTGACCAAGATGCAGGTCCAGGCGGACGTCGATCAATCCGACATCGGCCGGATCAGCATCGATCAGCCGGCCCGCTTCACGGTCGATGCCTACCCCGAGGAGGAGTTCCGCGGGCGCATCGCGCAGATCCGCCTCAACGCCACGGTCAACCAGAACATCATCACCTACCCGGTGATCCTGGCGGTGGACAACCCCGAGCAGAAGCTCAGGCCGCTGATGACCGCCAATGTCACCATCGACGTGGCGCAGGTGAAGGATGTGCTGCGGATCCCGAACGCCGCCCTGCGGTTCCGGCCGACCGCCGGCGCCGGCGAGGAGGGCGCGCGCCCGGGCGGCGCTGGCGGGGCAGGCGGCGCCGCGGCGGCCCCCGGCTCCAGCCCCGAGGAGCGGTTCGCGACACGGACGGCGGGCGGCCTCCATGGCGCGGCCGGCGCCCTCGCCGGCGCCGGCGCCGGCGACGGCCCCGCGCGCGGGCGGCAGACGGTCTACGTCGAGGATGGCCATGGCGGCCTGCGGGCCGTGCCCCTGCGCACCGGCATCTCCGACGGCCGCTTCACCCAGGTGCTCGAAGGAGATCTCAAGGCGGGCGACCTGGTGGTCACCGGGCAGGCGACCTCCAGGGTCGACACCACCTCCCGGCCG
>Ga0210377_10001096_pt1 | contig 25077 bp, 16 predicted proteins | sample PLM4_65_b1redo_FD_155480 | JGI IMG/M metagenome (GOLD analysis project Ga0210377, IMG submission 155480) | Groundwater sediment microbial communities from an aquifer in East River, Colorado, USA - PLM4_65_b1 redo | ecosystem: Environmental > Terrestrial > Soil > Riparian zone | place: USA: East...
AATACCGGGCTGTTTCATAAGAAATGCCAGGCCGAATGCAGCCCCGGAAAAAAAGTACCAGGACGGCTTGTTGTTTTCCAGGGCATGATGCAGCAAAAGAGCACCACTGACCGCGGGCAACACGATCAAATGCGTAGCATGCGCGGCGAAACCGAAAACCGATGGTCCCAGGGATAGAATGCCATAGGCCCCCGCAGCGGCAACTGCGGCAACATCATTGATCAATCTTTTGCTGAACAGGAACACAACAATGATTGTTATGCAATTCAGGACCATGAATCCCAGATGGATCCCCTGGGTGGTCTGACCAAAGAGAGACATGATGATCGCATACATGAGGTAGGTGCCGGGAAACTTCATGTTGTACGCGATGCTGTACGGAGGGATGCCCTGAAGCAGGAGTTGTCCCATGTAGGCATACTCGCCTTCGTCGCGCTCAAGGGGAACATCCACAAGCCGCACACGGACAACGATAACGAGCAGCAGGATCAGGCAGATCGAGAACCACCGCGCACGCGATGAGAGCACATCCGCAGTGGTGCCCGTTGATGCCGTGTTCGCGGCATCCACCGTGTGGATGACATCGATCATAACTGATCGATCCTCTGTCTTTTCATGGTCCGTCTCCTGGTCCGATCGAGTGGGCCGATTTCATCGTTCGCTCACTTTACTGATTAAAACCTTCTCAGTTGTGCGTCACCGTCCTGAACCCTCATGAGCCGATCGGGTCTTGGGACGATTGAAGATCCGTGATACCCCCCCGCCACCGACGCCCGGAATAAATTGAATAGATTATAGGATACCATTATTAAGTAAATTTACACGGACGTAGACTGACCTCATCCTGCGCGCCGCAATCAATCATTGTCCAGTACTGCGGATTAGATTCCCTGAATCGACATCGGGAAAAAAGCGGATACGTAGCGCAAAGTGTTTGCATTATACTCCATATATTTGTTGATAATCAAGGTGTTTGTGCTCCATAACAGGTACAAGGGGTGGGCCGCACCTCCGGCATGCGCATATGCGCCTTATTTTTTCCAAACAAGGATACGAACGCGACCCATGTGTTATGAGCGATATCGTGACCTGGCAGAAGTGATCATAACGGATACCGGTGCCCTATGATATCCCTTCTTGCTTGTGCGGAATCGCCGCACAAACGTGCTTGCACACGAAAAAATGTATTGACCTCTGAGCTTGAATTAATGTAAAAAGATGGACAGACAATGTTTTTACAGAGTAGTTCAATGCTCGGTAATCGATATGTTTTCCGTGTAGTGGGGGCCAGAAGTGAGAAGTCCGCGTGGCATTCAATACTATCTTGCAGCTTCCGTGTCGATCATTGCATTCCTGGTCTATGTGCCCTGTCTGAAAAATGGCTTCGTGAACTGGGATGATAACACCTACATTCTGGAAAACAGCCATATCCGCTCCTTGAGTCCTGATTTTTTTCAATGGGCCTTTTTTGACTTTTACGCATCAAACTGGCACCCGCTTACCTGGATATCCCACGCAATCGATTATGCCATCTGGGGCCTGAACCCCCTGGGGCATCATTTATCCAGCCTTATCCTCCACTCGGCAAATACTTTTTTACTCGTACTGCTGGTTGTTGCGCTTATGGGTGCCTATAAAGAAAGCGCAAAGGGAAACACGCGGTCTCCAGCGCTGGCTGAGTGGGACATTCTTTTTACCGCAGCAGTGACAGGACTCTTGTTCGGCCTTCATCCCATTCACGTTGAATCCGTGGCCTGGGTAGCGGAGCGGAAAGACCTGCTCTGCGCCCTGTTTTTTCTGTTGAGCATCCTGGCCTATGCGAAGGATCAGGGGGCAGGGTATAGAGTTCAGGGTTCAGAGTTCAGAGTTCAGAGTTCAGGCGTCAGAAGTCGGGAGTCAGGAGTCGGGAGTCAGGGGCCAGGGGCCAGGGGTCAGGAGTCAGAAGACAGCTCGAAAGACACAGCGGGTCTTCGAAAACTTTTTATCAATAAGCATTATCTATTTACTCTCGGGTTTTTTATCCTTGCGCTTATGAGCAAGCCTATGGCTGTCACGCTCCCTTTTGTTCTGCTGCTCCTTGACTGGTTCCCGCTCAACAGGATCCGTTCTGCTCAAACGTTCCGGCGTTCCTGTCTGGAAAAGATACCCTTTTTTGTCCTGAGCGGCGCATCCTCCCTCGTGACCATCCTGGCTCAGAGGACGGGTGCGGCGATATGGGAGCAGGCGCCGCCGATCTTCATACGGATACCGGTGGCCTTTGAATCGCTCCTTGCTTATCTGGGAAAGATCATCCTCCCCCTGAATCTCCTGCCCTTCTATCCCTATCCTCTCGACGCATCGATATTCTCTCTGAAATATGCGGTTGCAACGGTGGTCGTTGTCGCCATTACCCTGGCCTGCTTGATGACCGCACGAAAACAGCGATTGTGGCTGGTTGTTTGGTTTTATTTTGGGGTGACCCTCCTGCCGGTGCTCGGTTTCGTCCAGGTGGGAGGCCAGTCCATGGCTGACCGGTATGCATATTTGCCCAGTATCGGCCCCTTCATAATCATTGGCCTGGGTGCGACGCGGGGATTAACGCGATTATCGGCCGGAAAAGCGAACGCGGTCCTGCGTCGTGCCGCATTAGCCCTTTTGATCCCTGTCTTTGTCTATTTATCGTATCTCACGGTAACGCAGACGGGCAGATGGAAGGATGATCTGACGCTCTGGACCTACGTCATTGACAAGGAATCCACCAGGGTGCTCATCGCATATTATAATCGGGGCGCTGCGTACGTGAGAGCAGGGCGGATCCCCGAGGCGATCGAGGATTTCAACACGGTCATCGCATTGAACTATCAAGAAGACAGCAAGGCATATATAAATCGCGGACTCGCATTTTATCAGGTCGGCCAGATGGAACGTGCGATCGCAGATTTAAGGAAAGCTTGCGAACTGGGTGATACCTTCGGCTGTCAGACTGCGCAGTATCTTGTCACTCAATCACGGCCGCCCTCCGCCAACCGCGGGGGCAATATACCATAGTGTGTTCGAGATGCCCCGGTCAATTCGTCGTCCGTTCGTCCTGAGCAGGCTTTTGATAATAAAAGGTTCATTCGGATTTAAGTTGAAAGACTCAAAAAAACGACATCCAAAAACAAGGACCTCTTTGGAGGAGAAAAGGGGAAGTTGGGGGAAAAGGTGAAGCCGCCTTATAATCAGAACGTATCCCCATTTCACCATATTTCTTCTCCATTTCTCCTGAAAGATTCTTCGTCGAGTTTTTGAAAATAAATCCGAGGGTTCAACTATTATACGAAAGAACCATATTAAAACATCGAGCAGGGAGGCTCACACACTGTGAAAAAGATCGTAAAGGCTGATCTCATTGTTGCCATCATTGTAGCGGTGGGCGTCTTTTGCATTTACCTCCCGGCGCTCCAGAACGGCTTCACAAACTTTGACGACAACGGATACGTTACCGAGAATGATCACATCCGGCCGTTTGGCGCCGTTACTGTTCTCTGGGCGTTCACACAATTTTATGCTGGAAACTGGCATCCCCTGACCTGGATATCGCACGGAATCGACGTCGCGCTGTGGGATCTGAATCCTATTGGGCATCACTTGTCGAACAACATCCTGCATGCGCTGAACACGTTCCTCGTCATCCTGTTGATGGCGCGACTGACGAGGATCGCCGCGTCAAAGTTTCCGGTACTTCGCAATGAACGGGCCGTTCTCATTGCTGCGGCAACGACCGGGATCCTGTTCGGGATCCATCCTCTGCACGTCGAGTCTGTTGCCTGGGTCTCGGAGCGAAAGGACCTTCTCTGCGGGTTGTTTTTTCTCCTGAGCCTAATTGCCTACGCTGGATACGCGGAAGCTGTCCATGATGACGAAAGCCCCTCAGGCAACTATCGCAACAAAAATTATCTCCTGGCCCTTCTGTTCTTCTTCCTCGCGATCCTGAGCAAACCCATGGCGGTCACGCTTCCGATCATCCTTCTTATTCTGGACTGGTACCCGTTCGACCGCGTCAGGACCCTGGCGACCGTGAAGTCCGCGCTGGTCGAAAAGATCCCGTTTCTCCTTATCAGTCTCGCATCAGCCGTCATCACGATACTTGCCCAGCGATCAGGGGGCGCCCTTGCTTCACTTGTGCAGATCCCCTTCGTGCACAGGTTGTTTGTCAGCATCAAGGTAGTCATCCTCTACCTTGGCAAGATGGCGCTTCCCATACACCTGGTCCCATTCTATCCCTATCCGAGGATGCTGTCGGCGGACTTTCTGTTGCCGATCTTTTTTGCGATTGCGATCTCTATTGCAGCCTTCCGCGTTGCTCAAAAAAACAGACTGTGGTTGGCAGTGTGGGGCATCTACGTGATCATGCTGCTGCCGGTGATCGGCATTGTGCAGGTGGGAGGCCAGTCTATGGCTGACCGGTATACCTATCTGCCCAGTATCGGGCCTTTTTTTCTGGCTGGTCTGGGTGCATCGCGGCTTTACCAAAAATGTCGCGGAGCCAGGGACCGGCTGGTTCTGCCGCTTTCGTTGTTGTGCGTTGCCGCAGGCGTATTGGTGATATTGGCATTGTCGGTCCGGACCATCGAGCAGATCGGGATTTGGAAAAACAGCGTTACGCTCTGGAGCTACGCGATAGAAAAGGACCCGGATAATGGTCAAGCATATAACCAGCGCGGGCTTCATTATGGACATGCGGGGGAGTTCGATAAGGCCCTGGAAGACTTCCAGAAGGCCGCTCAATTCTCACCACGGGACTACAATATTCGCAATAGTCTTGGAGTGACCTTGCATCGACTTGGCAACTACGTGAAGGCCATGGAGGAATACAACATTTCGATCGAGATTAATCCGAACAATGCGGATGCGATAGGCAACAGGGCGCTGATCTACCTCAAAGCGGGTGACGTCCAATCCGCGCTGATTGATTTTGAGAGAAGTTGCGAACTTGGGCTGGCATCATCCTGTCAGAAACTCCGAGAACTGAAGGCCCGCATGGAGGATCGGGGGCGATAATGCGGGCTTTCTTTTCAATCAATGCCGCAGTTTCGGGGACGGCACAAAGTATAAGCTTCTCGATTCCGAAGGCCCCGCGACCCATCTCCAATACAGGATTATACCTGAAAAAAGCATTTGGACACTGAAGGGGCAGATTAACGCACGATAAAAGCGGATGAAAATCAAATGGAAGGACTTCACCCGATTGGTGAAATACAATCCAAAGAAAAATCCGATTTTATCTGGTTCTTATCCGCTTTTTAATCCGTGTCAACTGCCGTTAACAGGTTAAAGCGGAATATGTTCCAAATAAACGAAGGGGGGGACATTGGTGCAGGGAGGTTCGTCTAATATATTGCCGCAAAAAGGTCGGACTATTGAGAGGACTATGAACGGCAGCCAGTATATTCTGAGAAGCGGTAAGGTTTTTGATGATTTTTCTTCATTGTGAATGGCACTTCTCGCAAAGCGCCTTCTGAAATACTCCAAATTTTGATGCAGGCCTGTCATAGAGTGCAGCCTGGAACTCAGCCGGCGTGCGGCCCATGGCTTCTGCCGGATTAGCTATTGGATCGGGGTAGGCCGGGTTGCCAATTACATCCATGACGGTAAAATAGTCGGTTCCATAGGGAAACCTGAGCATCTTGTCCCATCCAGAAGCGTGTGCCCTGTGACAAGTTAGACAGGTTACCTGATCATTAAACTGCACGGTACTGGTTGATAACAGGTTATACAGGGATGAGTTCGAAGCAATATTACCACGTTGAACTGGAACAAGTGACGAAAATCCGCCGCCAACGCCGGTCAAATCACCGGTCTTGACATAGCTGTTGTAAATATTGGCCATTGTATCACCGAGCGGAATACTGACACTATGCGAAAAACTGCCGTTGCTGACGATATCATGTATTGTGTTGTGGCAATTTCTACACCATTCCGATGAACCCCTGCCATAAGCGACTACAACGTCATTCGTGTCTTCAGACCGATTGTACGTTGTCTCGACAGTTGCGAACATCGGAGGTTCGATAAATGCTGGAATGCCTGTTAAGGATGAAGGTTTGTAGTTAACGCCGCCCAACAGTCTGTATGCCCCTACAGCATAGACGGTGTTACCAATGACCGACGGCTCTGCACCATAGGATCCGGAGATTGTGATTGGTCCACCGCTTGTATCAAAAATGCCACCCGGTAATTGTCGATACTTGCCATGTGGATCGTGGCAACTGATACAGTGTAACTGATCAGTCGGATAGATGCCACCCGGGGCCACGTTCCCGGCAGTGCTCGTATCAGCGAAATAACCAAAATCAGCCGCAACAATATTGTGTCCATGGCGTTCGCCAGGACTGTGTTTCCGACTTGCGGGATCGGTAGGAATCGGGAACCAGGACCAGGACTTCTTCAACCAGGCAAAGTCACCACCAGGAGTTCTTTCCACGGGAATCGGCTGATTGAGAGACATAATGTGAGGAGAATTCGCGTTTCCACCGCCGGGCAGCGTATCCTGGGCAGCATGACATTTTAGGCACACAGAACTCGAGTCGCTTCCTGACAGAAGCGGGTTGCCACGTGCAGTACCAATGTCAGAAGCCGGGTCTGACATCGACATTCCACTCATGGAATTATGCATGGTGTGGCAGCTTTCGCATTCGGCAACACCACCCGAGTGGAAAGCTGCGGCAGGACCCTGCGACCAAAAGGTCGTGAGGGCGGCGAGAATAAAAAACAGGCTTATTCTTAGATTCATAATTATCCGCCTTTTTTCTTTTGCGCTGCGCTCTGCTTGCCCAGCCGCCAAATCAAGCCCGCAGCTATGCACCCCAACCTGACGACTGACCTGGCGTTTTCGGAGAATGGTTGTAACACATTTTACCCGCAATTTTATCAGGGGAACCAGCGTGACAATCATACCAGAATGCAAGTCGGTGTATTATATCATGGTTTCATAAAAAAACCAATAGTATTGAGCCAATCTGCCGACCAAAACACCGCATGTCGTATCATGATCTTTCCTTGTCGGTTAATGGAGTTGCCTGGCAACGATCCTGCTATACCCGCCTAGACCCGCATCTACAGCGGGCGGCAAGGTCTTTTTTGTTGTTCAAATTAAATTTCTAGCGCTGATTTTTGAGCACCTCATCGGTATCCACTCCCCGCTTCGTTGACCGCAGTGCAGCGATCGTGAGGCACAACCACGACTGAGTCTCCCGCCGGGACGAAAAGGAGACCTCCTGCAAGCGCCAGGACGGGGATGACAATGAGCAGCGTCCGGTTGATCGTTGTGCCGTCGATAAGCCACGCCACATTCGGCGTAAATAGGAACACATAGATCGTTGCGCAAAGCGCGAGGGCGGACGGCATGAGAAAGAATCTCGCTGCGTGACGCAGGGCGGCTCTCCATTTCCATACAAGGAGGACGATGATGCCCGACCAGAATAAATTATGACTTCTGAATACGAATAGGTTGTTCATAAGCGGCCCCAGACCCTCCGGACGGAATGAAACGGCGGCGTTATCGATGCCGGACACTGCCGCGATCGAATTCAGGGCTGGTGACCGCATCAGCCAGGGTACGATAAGAGACAAAGAGATGATAAACAGCCCGATGCTGCCCAGAACCTGTTTCCATGAGCGCTGCCTCATAAAAACGAGATGCATCAGGAATGTCAACAGGAGGGCTGGTAACACGATCGCCGTCCCCTCGTTCTTGGTAAACATGGCCACCGATGCCAGTATCCCCGAAAAAAAGAGATACCGCATCTGTGCGGTCTCGTTCCAGTAGAAAAGCATTATGAGGGACGCGAGAAAGAAACAACCGACAGTCGCGTCCGCGTAGCCGCTACTAAAGTTGTAGATAAGCACGGGGATGGCCGAAAGCACGTACGTAAAGATCATCGCGTTCAATGCACCGGTCATTTTCTTCAAAAACTCGAATACCAAGCAGAGCAGACAGAGAAAGAGGATTATGGAATGAAGATTTATAAAGCGGTCATCCCATTGTCCCAGGCAGAATGCGATCCAGGCCCTGATGATCGGCAAATGGAGAGGATAATTATTATATCTCCCCTGCAGGACCCCTTCGCTTTCCGAGGTCATATTCGCAGTATGTGTATAGTAAATGACCTTGGCCTTATAGGTCCAGCAGGTAAACGCATCATTGAACACGGTTGGTCCGGATAAGGCCAGAAAGACCATAAAGATGAGCTTCCAGAGGACTAACACCACCAGGAGCCAAAACACGATCTTCCGTCCGGAAGATAGTCCCGGCAGGCGGGGACGTTGGGGCAGGGGGAATGCGTTCAGTTTTTTTCTCCATCGGAAAAAGCCGATGATGAGGAAAAAGGCGAAGAACGGAAGGAGCGAGAGTATTGAGATGGGGGTATTCAGGAGGATGAGGTAGAACACGTAGAATGACAGCAGGCCGGTTCCGATGAAATAGGAAAAAACGATACGTTCCACGCGGGAGAGGGCCGTTTTTCCTCCCACGAGGACGTAGCCGCCCGCGGTTGGAAGAAGTATACTTATCAGAAATAGCATGATTCTCATGGAGTGGATTTCAGATAGAGAAAGGACTTGGCGCTGAAAGCTATTCCCCTTCCGCCATCAGCGATCACCTGTCCGTCGCGAATGACCTTGTTCCCCTCGACGCGGGTATGGTCGCTTTCCCAGACCGCATTCACATCCGCCAAGGTACCTTTCCCCTGTTCAACCTTGATGGGATAAAGGAGATACTTAAAATACTCATACCGATCCTCGTCGCCGAAAAAGAGGACGACGCTGCTTCCGGAATTAATATTTCCTCGGATAAAGTCGGTGAATCCGACCAGGTTCTCTTGCCAGTAGTACCTTTTCTCAAGGAGAGAGGCATCGAGGTAATCATCATAGGTCGTTTTCATGATTGCAAGTTCCTCATAGTTCTCTCTGAAATCAAGGATGATAGAGAATGCAAGAAAGGTGGCGAACATCAGCGCGAGTGAACTTTTTTTGAGTTTCACCCTACGGTAGAGTTCGATGCTGAGACCGGAGGCCAGAGCAATCACCAATAACACCACGTTCAGACTGTATCCGTACACGGTAAACGGATACAACAGGTTCACATGGAGAGCTTTTAAGCCCTGGATCCAGGAGAACTCCGAGAAGGAGGGGCCGACGACGGTCACGTCCTTTATTTCAACATTCTCGTTGTGTTTGAAGGTGAATGCGAGGAAGTCTATCGGATGTTCCCGGACATTCGAGCCGCGCATGTCAAAAATATATTCCTTCCAGCTCCTTCCGGTGTAAAGCTCGTGCGTATGCGACAGCATGATCGTGCCCTTGGACATCAATACGCATTTGACATACGCGCCGATGGACATGGTACGAAGCCGAATTTTTACATACGATGCATCCCGGACTATCCCCTCGGGGGCCAACAGTACGAAATCCGCATCGTTCGGCTTGCCATAGATCCTTAAGCCCTCCCCCGTCGATCGAACGGACGACACATTCTCGACATGCCACCCCGACAGGCCATCGGAGGCCTTCCATTCATAACCGGCTGCAGGAGCGGGGTGCACAAGAATGAAAAAGGCCATGAGGAGGAGAATAAGTCTTCCACAGTACCGGATCGCCATGTAACTCAATTTATCCTTTATCCTCAATAATGCACAACCATCGTAGTGTTTATTTCGTATACAGTTCCTTTATGGCTTCACCTGCAATTGCTTGCATTGTATTTGGGACAGGCCTGGATCCGGGGTAACTTTATTCGCAGCATGTTCGCTTCTTTTTATTTCGATGAGCTTGCATAAGAGCCAGCGCCTTGAGCCATGACGGCATTTATCCTGGCGTGAATATGAGGGGGGATCTGTCATGATTTTCATCGTAAAAAATTCAATGGCCGATATATAATATGCAATTTTTGCACCGTTTAACTTTCTTTATTAAATTATAGACATTCCTAACTGACTGATTAAAGAAGACTTTTATCCTACGATCATATGTCTCACGGTATCAAATACTATCTACCTAGGAATTTCACCGTTATTTACGTGAAAGCACCATAAAGCCATCAACATTGCCTTTTCTTGAAATAGAATACTATTTACCCTCGACTCGCCACATCATTGATCATTAGCCTATCTTCCGCACCTAGATAATTTATGGTATAATGCGGCCGTTCGAGCATCCGCCCGCTATTGGGGCAGAAGGGGCTTACTAACATGATCCATGGTAAAAAACTGATCGTCGTCATGCCGGCCTATAACGCCGAGAAAACACTTCGTCAGACCTTTGAGGAGTTGCCTCATGAGTACGTCGATGAGGTGATCCTGGTCGACGATGCTTCTCATGATTATACCGTCACGGTGGCCCGGGAATTGGGGATTCATACCATCATCCATTCGGAAAACAGGGGGTATGGTGCAAACCAGAAGACCTGTTATCGCGAGGCGCTTCACCGGGGGGCGGATATTGTGGTTATGGTCCATCCCGACTACCAGTATTCACCCCGCCTGGTGACCGCAATGGCGTCCATGATCACGTCCGGTCATTATGATGTCGTCCTCGCTTCCCGGATCCTGGGGGGAACAGCGCGCAAAGGAGGCATGCCGCTCTACAAATATATATCGAACAGGTTCCTTACTTTTTTCGAGAACATCATGCTTGGCATCAAGTTATCCGAGTACCATACAGGATACCGCGCGTTCAGCCGCACCGTGCTGGAAGCTCTTCCCCTCGAGGAAAACTCCGATGACTTTGTGTTTGATAATGAGATGATCGCGCAGGCGGCCTTTTTCGGATTTCACCTTGGGGAAATAAGCTGCCCCACAAAGTATTTTGACCAGGCGTCATCGATAAGTTTTGCGAGAAGTGTGAAGTACGGCTTTGGTGTGCTTCTGACTTCGGTCAAATATGTATTTCAGAAAACAGGGATGCTGTCATCGCCCCTCTTCAACCCTGGTGGGAGGAAGCTGAAGTGACGCACGACGTGATATTTTGGTATATTGACAGGATGTTACATATGCGTTAAGATAACAAAGTTTTACGACTCTTCAGCACAGAATGTCCCGGATGAAACCCTTCAAAGGAGTTACGAGACCGGCCCGTCGATCTGAATGGCGTTGTTCAGTGGGTGCGGAAACCGCACGAAACCGGATGGCCCAAAACTACAGAGCAGCAGTACTGTTCTGGTTGTGTAATGTCCTCGCAGCAAGGTTCCGTAACGTTCCCCTTTAATCATGAAAAAAAAGATCATCATAGTCCTCGGGGTCGTGTCCCTGCTCTTTCTCCTCGGGGGGATCTATCTTATCAGGGCGATCGATGCCAACGCATCGCGGTTCGAAAAAATAGTCACGTCCCATCAGGTTGAGCTGCTGAGAGAGCGCCTTTTGCTGAATATTCGCGAGGTACAGGCGGACCTGGATTCGCAAGGCGTACAGAACGCGGAGAGCGTCGACGCGGTCTCCAGGCACGTACGCGATATGGGGGATTCCATCAACACCTGTTTTAATTGTCACCATAACGAGCTCGTGATGGAGGAACTCCGTGATCTGCAAAAGCAGATCGACCACTATGGCCGTGCAGTAAGCAGCGTGTTGACCCTGAAGGCGAAGTCCCGCCGGTTTCAAGCAGAACAGGAAGCCGCCCGTCTCATCAGTCGCTCTCTCATCAGCAAGATCAATACCATGATCGTCATGACCACCAAGAGGCTCAACAACCGGACTGAAAACGCCCTGCGGGAAGTGCATCAGACGAGGATCTTCCTGATCCTGCTCGTCGCCGCCGGTCCCGTGCTGATCGCGGTACTGGCCATTACGGTGATCAGGGGCGTTACGGGGCCGATCCATGTCCTCCTCGATGCAACGAGAAAATTGAAGGCAGGCGACCTGGAGTACCGGATCGAGGGGCTCCGTGACGAGTTCGCGGAACTGGCGGTCGGATTTAATTCGATGGCGGGCTCGCTCAAGGAACATCTGCAGAAAATCGAGGAAAGCGAGAAGCGTTATCGGCTGTTATTTGAAACCGCGACGGATTCGATCTTTATCCTGGATGCCGAAGGGGGGCAGGCAGGCAGGATTGTTGCGGCAAATCCGGCCGCGGCCGTGATGCACGACTATACGATCGAGGAGCTCCTGGGGATGAACATAACCAGCCTCGACACGCCTGAGTTCGCTGCGGGCGCGCCGGAGAGGATCAGGCAGATACTCAACGGGGAAGTGCTCGAGGTAGAGACCGAACATCGAAAAAAAGACGGCACGCTGTTCCCGATCGAGATCAGCGCCACCCTGCTGCAGCTCGGGGGCCATAAATATATTCTCGCGATCGACCGCGACCTCACCGCGCGGAAAGAGGCGGAGGAAAAAATGCAGCGGGCTGAACAGCTCAAGATGGTGGGAGAGCTGGCAGCCGGTCTCGCGCACGAGATCAAGAACCCCCTTGCCGGCATCAAGGTGTCGATCGAGGTCCTCTCCAATGAGCCGTACATGCCGGAAGAGGACCGGGGCGTCCTCGTGAAAGTGATCGACGAGATCAGGCGGATAGAATCGTTAATACAGGGTCTCCTCAGTTTTGCCCGACCGCCCCGGCCCCGATTCGCTGAAACGAATGTGAACGAGGTCCTTTCCGGCGTTTCAGGCCTGGTGTTGCAAGATCAGTCCCGCACGCCGGGGTCTAAGCGGACGATCGCTGTCGTGAAGGATTTCGACAGCCGGCTTCCGATGATCACGGCCGACCCCATGCAGCTGAAGCAGGTATTCATGAACCTGATCCTGAATGCCGTTGACGCCATGCAGGACGGCGGCACCCTGACCATGAAAACCCTGTTCGATGCGGCAGCTCAGGTCGTTCTGGTGGAAATATCCGATACGGGCAAGGGAATAAGCGCTGCGGTGATGGACAAGATATTCCATCCGTTTTTCACGACGAAACCAAAAGGGACCGGGTTGGGGCTGGCGATCTCGAAACGGCTGATCGAGGACCACGGGGGGAAGATCAGCATCGAAAAGAACGCAAGCGGAGGCGTCACCTTTAAAATCAGCCTCATGGCTACACATCCGGAAAGGGAACACACGGTATGAAAAACAAAGAGAAGATCTTTCTCGTTGACGATGATGAGCTCATTATTTCCATGCTCTCGCGGGTGCTGAAGAACGGTGGATACGAGGTCCGAACAGCGACCGATGCGGACGGCATCGTGAGCAAGATCAAGGCCTGGTCCCCCGCCGTCGTTCTCCTCGATATCCGGATCGCCGACCGGAACGGCATCGATGTCCTGAAGGAGATCGTCAAGGAGGAACTCCCGCTCCAGGTCGTCATGCTGACGGCTGACGACACGGCGGAGACCGCGGTGAAGGCGATGAAGCTCGGTGCCGCGGATTATCTCACGAAGCCGTTCAATGTCGATGAGGTCAAGATCGTTCTCCACAACATCATTGAAAAAGGACAATTGAAACAGGAGGTCGATTATCTCCGAAAGGTGCAGTCAGAGGTCTTTGAGAAGGAGATCATCGGCGGGTCAGCGGCAGTGCGGGAATTAAAGTCAAAAATAGAGATGATGGCCGAGGCCTCGGTCTCCACGCTCCTCATCACCGGGGAGAGCGGGACCGGGAAGGAACTGTTCGCGCGGTATGCCCACCGGTTGATCCGTGATGAGGGTCGGTCGGGGTTTTCCCCGTTCATCAAGTTGAACTGCGTGGCCCTGCCCGAGACCCTCCTGGAGAGCGAGCTCTTCGGATACGAAAAGGGCGCGTTTACCGATGCCCGGTCGGCCAAGAAGGGCTTGTTTGAAATGGCGCAGGGCGGGTCGATCCTTCTCGATGAGGTCGGCGACATGAAGCAGAACCTTCAGGGCAAGCTCCTGCGGGTGCTGGAGGAGCGGACTGTACGGCCGATCGGCGGAAGTGAGGAGATCCCCGTCGATGTAACGGTCATAGCAACGACGAACAGGAACCTCTCGGAAGCGGTGGAAAAAGGCGAATTCAGAATGGACCTGTTCTACCGCTTGAGCATCTTCTATTTGCATGTGCCCCCGCTCAGGGAACGGAAAGAGGACATTCCGCTCGTGGCCGGCTATTTTCTCTCGCACATTGCCCAGCGGTATAATAAGAAATCGATCAAACGCTTCTCGCCGGAATCGGAAAAACTCATGGAATCCTACGCATGGCCGGGAAATGTCCGGGAGTTGCGGAACCTTGTGGAAAGGCTTGTGGTACTGGAAAGCGCGGAGGAGATCCTCCCGAAACATCTGCCGAACTGGTTGACCGGTCAATCAGGCATCGTCAGCCAACCACCGGTCGCGAAGTTCGCGCTCCCCGAAACCGGCATATCTCTCGATGAAGTGGAAAAGGGGCTGATCATCCAGGCGCTGGAGCGGACGAAAAACAATAAGGCACAGGCGGCCAAGCTCCTGCAGGTCAGCTATGATACCCTGCGATATCAGGTGAAGAAATACGGATTAGAGTAGCACATCGAAGTTACTCAGGAGCGGAAGTAAAACCATAAAAGAAGGATTTTTTTTACGCAGTGCGCTTTCACCCGTTTTTTGAATATGAACGATTACAACTGGTCTCCATCAGCCTGCGCCTGTAAAAGGGAGCTGTTGTGCTCCTGTAAAAAGGAGCTGTTGGATGGATTCTCCGGCATGACGAACTGGATCCCTGCGTGGTAGGAGTTTTCGGCCCCCGCGCTCTTGCTCCACCGCACAATCCCTGTAGACAGGGCAGGGCTGTTGCTGACCCGGAGGAGGTGTCCGGGTTTGAGGCCATAATCAGTCCGGATGCGCATTCCGGCATCGCTGATATCGAGCACGCTGGCGGTTAAATTCATTTCTCCCTGTTCGTTCTCTGCGACGATCACGGAACAGGTAGTACACTGTTCGACTGCCTTTCTCTGGTACAGTCTCTTGTCTTCCCTCAGCCAGTTTTCGAATGGCTCGCGTTCGCTCCCCCTGTAAGACTGCTCTTCCGACCGGCGTATGGACATTCCCCGATCAAGGATTCGATCCACGAAAAGCTTGATGCGGTCCAGATCAAAGGGTTTGGGAAGGAGCAGATTCGCATTCGCCTGAATGGATTGCAGCATTTCAGGTTCATCAACAACGCCCCCCGTCATAATAATGATCTTCGTGGCTGGCGAAGATTTTTTGATGTACTTCATGATCTCCAGGCCATTTATGTCAGGGAGGTTAACGTCGAGAAAACAGAGATCGTAAAAGATATGGTCTATCTCGTCGATCGCGTCTTTTCCGCATGCAACAGCCTTGACATAGGTATCGTCCTGCCGGAGCGAAGCGGAAAGGGAGTACCGGATCAAATTTTCATCATCAACGATCAAGATTCTTTTCATTAACCAGGGCTCCCGGCGTTTCCAAATCTTAAATAGGTACTGAGTACAGAGCAACTTAGACAATTTATAGCAATTACCATACCACTATTCTATCATTGGCAGTATAAAAGCTAACGTGCTAATATCTTAACGATTAGCTCTTGCAATAATCCATTCATCTTTCCAACAACGTGTAGTCAGTGATTTCTATCTGGTGAAATTGCAATAGTAAGGTGGTGATTTTCCCCAGGTAAGCACGGAGATCCATGGAAAAGCAGTTTTTAGTTATTAGTTTTTAGTTATTAGTTTTTGGTTCCAGACTCATGCATGGGATCCATGGGGAAGCAGTTTTTAGTTATTAGTTCCAAGCTCATTCATGCACGGGGATCCATCGTTCTTAAGTCGCAGACGCGAGCTCTTTGTCCTGGAAGGTTATTTCCCTCAGGCCCTCAGCCTCACCCGGGCCTTTTTGAGCATCACATCGGGGATATAGGATGACTTGAAGACCCGTAAATTTTCCTTGTCAAGATCCTGCTCGAGGTTCAGGTATTTGTACTTCGGAGGCAGGATCTTCGCGAAGTTGTTGAACATGTATTGGTAGATACCTTTGAATTTCGTCCTGGCCTTGGCAAAGTGCAGCACAAAGGTCGCTTCGTTCAGTTCTTCGCCGAGCACGAATCCCGCGGGCTCGTTGTCGGCGTAATAGATCCCGCCGCAGAGGATGAGCTCCTCGTACCGGTCGAGGGCCTCCAGGCAGGGACCGAAGTCGGTGTCATCGGCCCGCATCTCCGTAGTTGCAAGCCAGTCCGCGAGGATGGTCCGCGCCTGGTCCAGCCGGCCATTGGTCAGGGGCCGGGCCTCGTGCGTGTACCTCTCCAGGAACTGCTTCAGCAGATTTCTCTTTTTGTGCAGGTTCCTTCCTGTCAGGGTGCTCATTTTTTCCACGGTGTACATATAATCCGCGTCGCCTTCAGCAAAGGTGATCTCGAACTCGTCGGTACTAAAACAGGACAGCCACTCCTCGGGGACGGGGAAGAGAAAATCGACACCGCGCATTATGTCCTTGAGATACCCGCTATCCAGCGAACGAACATCCGTCGTCGGCATAAGATAGGAATGGCCGTCGTAGGTTGTACCCCTGACAAAGATCTCTTTGTCAACGATCACCTCATAATCGTGTATTCCGCGGAACAGGTACAGGTTGGGAAAAGTATATTCGGAAAGGTGGACTGTGAGCATACGGAGCCTTGCATAAAGGAGGTCTTTATGGTGAAGGCTTAATTTCTCTCTTTGCATACGATAACTATAATCGACATCGGAATTTTGTCAAGTTTTGAGTGAGCGGCTCATTTGCTTTTCATCATTTCCGGTGCTATCTTTTATCCATGTACAAAAAGGTCCTGGCCGCGGTCAACGAACATCTGAACTCCGAGGTCTCGGCGCGCTATGCGCTGCATCTGGCGAAACAGGCGAAGGCGCGGATCACTTTCTGTGCCATTGCCGAGAACGGGCTTTCGGGCAAGGCATTTCAGGACGCCGAGGAAGCGGTCAAGCGGCTGGCCCGCGCAGCACAGGAGGCCGGCGTAGAGGCGGACTGCGTGCTCCGGACCGGCGACCCGCTCGAACAGATCATAAAGGTCGTTGCAACGGAAAAGATCGAACTTGTCTTCGCGGCAACGCGCCACGAAGACGTCCAGAAGCGTTTTTACGCGCATACCATGGCCCGGCAGCTCTCCCTCCGCCTTTCCTGCTCCGTCGCGCTCGTACGGGTCGTGCACCTGGGCAGGGTGCAGCCGAAGACCATCCTTGTCCCGCTCAAGGCGCGGATGGGCCACATCGCGGAGCGGGCCTTCTTCACCGCACTTATGGCAGGCGCCTTCGGATCCCGCATCCATTTATTCCATACCACCAAACCCATGATGCGGTTCTTCCACGGCGAGGTCCACCTGACACCCGTGGAATGGGAGGCCAGGCTTTCGGCGGACATCAGCCTATTCGTCGATCTATTGGACCGCTACGACATCAGCCACGAAAAAAAGCTCATTCCCGGCATCGCGGAAAGGACCATTACCATTGAGGCAGCCGCAAAACGCCACGATCTGATCATCATGGGCGCAAGCGAGCGCAGTCTTTTGAATTCGCTCCTCAGGGGGAGCCCCGTGGAACGGGTGCTGCGCGAAACGACCTGCGATTTGATTATCCTGCGACCGAGGCAGTAATACAGCCTGCCAAGGAGACCAATGAAATTCCGGTCCAAAACTCGAAATACGAAACAAGTGCAACGAGTCAAAATAAAAAAGTTGAACCATTGGGCCATTACTAGTGCTGAGCGTTGAGAAGTTCATAATTGAGATGTTCGTAATATTTCTTTCTCCGTGGCACAAACTATTCGTACCCCATGAAGATCAGCAACCTGACAACCGAAGAAGTCTTCAGCAGTCTCGTCACCCGGCAGCAGGGCCTTGCCGAAGAGGAGGCCGCACGTCGGCTCCAGGAGTTCGGCCTGAATGAGATCTCGGAAGTAAAAAAAACGCATCTCCTGGTCCGCCTTTTTGGCCAGTTCACACACTTCCTTGCCATCCTTCTCTGGATCGCAGCGTTCCTGTCATTCCTCTCCGAATATCTCCACCCGGCCGAGGGCATGCTCCACCTCGGTCTCGCCATCGTTGCGGTCATCATTATCAACGCAGCCTTCACCTTCATCCAGGAGTTCCGCGCGGAAAAAGCGCTTGAAGCGCTCAAAAAACTATTGCCATTTTACGTGAAGGTCCTGCGTGAGGGAAAGGAAAAGGACATCCTCGGACGGGAGGTCGTGCCCGGCGATGTCATCCTGCTGTCGGAGGGTGACAGGGTCCCTGCCGATGCGAGGCTCATCGAGACTGCAGGTCTCAAGATGAACCACGCGCCGCTCACCGGCGAGTCCGAGCCGCTCCTGAGAAATACAGAACCCTTTCCGGGCGAGATCATTGAGAGCCCGAACATCGCCTTTGCCGGGACCACGGTCGTCAGCGGATCGGGCAGGGCGATCGCTTTCGCCACGGGTATGAAAACGGAATTCGGCCGAATCGCGCTTCTTACGGAAACGGTGACGCCGGGTCTCTCCCCGCTCCAGAAAGAGATCGTGAAAGCGAGCCGTGTCGTCGCGGTCATTGCAGGGGCAGTCGGTTTGTTCTTCTTCATCCTCGGCTTGGTCATCGGACGGACCTTCTGGGACAATTTCATTTTCGCCATCGGCATCACCGTGGCCCTCATCCCCGAGGGCTTGCTGCCGACCGTTACACTGGCACTCGCCATGGGCAGCCAGCGCATGGCGAAACGGAAGGCGCTGATCAAGACCCTCACCTCGGTCGAGACGCTGGGATCGGTCACCGTGATCTGCACGGACAAGACCGGCACGCTCACCCAAAACAGAATGGCGGTGGCGAAGCTCTGGTTTGACGGGGAGCTCATCGAACCGGGGGCAGTCATGACCGGGGAGACATCCCGTCTTCTGTTCACCACGGCAGCACTCTGCAGCAACGCGCGCCTCGTTGACAACGAGTACCGCGGCGATCCGACCGAAACAGCGCTGCTCAAGGCGGCGCACGAAGCCCTCGGCAACATCCCGGCACGACGGGTGTCCGAAATTCCTTTTGATGCCGAACGGAAGATGATGACGACAATCCATGCGATGGAAAAAGGAAGCACGGCATTCTCCAAGGGCGCCATGGAAAAGCTCCTTCCGCTGTGCAGCCACATCATGATGAACGGAGAGCGCAAGCCGCTTGATGATAATTACCGGGACGATGTCATCCATGCCGATCATGTACTCATGGATATGGGCCTCCGGGTGCTGGCTTTTGCGTCAAAGGAGGTCCACAACCTCACTTCCTCCACCCTCGAGGGGGAGGGCGGGGTGGGGGGGCATCCCGAAGACATCGAGAAGGATATGACGTTCCTTGGACTCATCGGACTTCAGGACCCGCCGCGGCCCGAGGTACCCGAGGCCATCAGGAAGTGCCACGATGCGGGCGTCCGCATCATCATGATCACCGGTGACGGAAGCAGGACCGCCATTGCCATTGCAAGGCAGATCGGGCTCGTCCAGGGCACGGTATTGACCATCGAAGGTCCCGCATTCAACCTGATGACCGACCGGGAACTCATGGAAAAGCTTTCCGCTCCTGAAATAATTTTTGCGCGCATGACGCCGAAGCACAAGATGCGCGTTGTGTCCATCCTGAAGGACAAAGGAGAGGTCGTGGCCGTGACCGGAGACGGCGTGAACGATGCGCCGGCGCTCAAGAAGGCGGACATCGGGATCTCCATGGGCATCAGCGGAACTGACGTGGCAAAAGAAGCGTCGGACATGGTCCTGCTCGATGACAATTTCGCCACGATCGTGAATGCAGTTGAGGAAGGCCGCACCGTTTACGAGAACATCAAGAAGTTCATGACCTACATCTTTGCGTCGAACATCCCCGAAGCCGTTCCGTACCTTGTCTACATACTGTTCAAGATACCGTTACCGCTCACCATCCTCCAGATACTCGCAGTCGACCTCGGCACTGACATGCTGCCGGCCCTGGCTCTCGGGTCGGAAAAGCCCACGGCCAGTATTATGAAACAGCCGCCCAGGAAGCTGAACGAGCGATTATTGAATTTCCCCTTGATCGCCCGGGCATATCTTTTCCTCGGCCCGCTCGAAGCAGTCGCTTGCATGTTCGGGTTCTTCTGGGTGCTTAAAACAGGCGGCTGGACCTGGGGCGCCATGCTCCCCGCTTCTGACATTCTGTACCTGCAGGCCACGACAGCCTGTCTGACCGCTATCGTCGTCACGCAGGTGGCCAATGTCTTCGCCTGCCGCTCTTCGCGGGAATCCCTGTTCAGCATGGGGTTCTTTACGAACAGGCTCATCTTTGCCGGGATCGCTGTCGAGCTCCTGCTCCAGCTCTTCATCGTGTACCATCCCTTTGGGAACAAAATCTTCTCCACCGCGCCGCTCTCGGGGACCATCTGGCTCATGCTTATTCCTTTCGCGTTTCTGCTGCTCCTGGCCGAGGAAATGCGGAAGCTCATCGCAAAGAAGATGCATCCTGCCTAGTCAACATGAGCGTGATGAATTTATGCTATACTAAAAATGACAAAGTCTTATAAAGTCTTGTCTCACACAAAGCCACGAAGCCACGGAGATGGAACACCTTCATAATTAGTAGCTTTTCTTTGTGCCCTCCGTGACGCCGCGGTAAAATTCGGTTTTTTAAAATCGTCACAAGTAATCAAACCAAGCAGAATTTGCGACTGATACCATAACAGTTAGTACTTCGGTTCGTAAATTCGGTAACGTAATCATGGGAGGTTTTGCAAAAGGATAATTCATACAGGTAGCCGCAAACTTCAGTTTGCGCGGTTTTCAATGCATTATAAACGCAGGCTAAAGCCTGCGGCTACCGAGACAAAAATGTCATCGTATTTATAAATAAAAGTACCTAGGAGGAATACATGCTCGTAATCGCCGACAATCTCAGTGTAAGGAACAAAGCTTATAGGGATGCGCTCATGAAGAAGGACGCGAAGGCGATCAGTGCCATGGCAAAGGAACTGGCGGCCAAAGGTGCGGATATGATCAACGTGCAGGTGTCGCTCGACGGCGCCGGCGACGAGGTCAGCCTCCCGATGGCGTGCGAGGCCGTGCAAAAGGGTTCAGGTCTGCCCCTCTGCCTTGACTCGCGGAATGTGGAGGCGCTCACGAAGACCGTGCCGCTCTGCGCAGAACCGCCGATCATCAATTATCTTTCAGCGGATGAAACGGACCCGGGTGAACTCCTCACCCTGGTCCGGGAGACCAGATCGAACCTTGTCATCAGGGCGCTCAAGGGCACCGTGCCCGCCACGCTCGAGGCGAAGCTCATGATCATCGAGGACCTGATCGAGAAGGCAAATGCGGCGGACATCCCGAACGAGCGGATCTTCGCCGATCCGTCGGTGGTGCACATCGCCAGGGGCAACGGACAAGAGCATCTGCTCAACACCCACGAGAGCATCGTGGTCCTGAATGAAATGGTCGACCCGCCGGTCAATACGGTGGTCTGGATCTCGAACGTGATAACGGGCCTGCCGAAGAACGTGAGATCCACCGTGGCCTCTGCATACCTCTCCTACCTCGCGGGAGCGGGGTTGAGCGCGGCCCTGGTGGATATGAACGATGGGGAACTCATGAAGGTGGTCTATCTGATCAAGGCGTTCCGCGATGAGATCACCTTCGCGGCGGGGGACCTGGGGTAGGCGATATGCGAATTACAGCGACTGTGAGGTAACGAAGAAAAACGGGAAAGGCCTTAAGGGGAAAGGGGGCGTGGGCGGCGAAAGGGGGAAGAATACAAAGGCATTTGATCATGAATAATTTTTTTCTCCATTTCTCCTTCATCCCCGTTTCCCCTGAAGATGTCGTAGTTGAAAGTTGCTTTGCTCACCGCTTCATATATTCCTTCTGCACTTCCGGAATAAGCACCTGGTAATCCTCGTTGGGTATCTTCGAATGCCACTTATCAGTGGCAACACCAATGCCGATCACGAGATAAAAAAGCGCGATCAGGAGAATGGGGAACAGCCAGGGTTTTACCACGCTGATTTTTTTCCCGGCGCTTGCAGTGAGTTCGAGCGCGCCCTCCGCGGGACAATGGCTCACGCAGGTCAGGCATCCGAAGCATTCCTCGGACTTCACCACCTCTTTTTTCTCAACATCGATCAGCGTGGGGCAGTGCTCAGTGCAGGCGTGGCAGTGGATGCACTTCTCTTCGTTCCGCCGGACCTTGAAGGGGCTGAAGCGGCTGAGCAAACCGAGGAGCCCGCCGTAGGGGCAGAGATAGCGGCACCAGAAGTTCTTGTACAACAGGGAGAGCACACCGAGCGCGATGAGGACCCACATCGTGAGCGTGGTCATCTCGGTGAAGAACTTCATCATCCGCACGTCCACGATCTTGTAATAGTCGGCGATAAAGAACAGGGCCATCATGTTCGGCGGCATGGCGATCCCGATCAGGAACACGAAGAGCCCGAGGAGCAGGTACTTGATCGAGCGGAGCGAGAGGTCCGTAAAGGGGCCGATGCGGAAGTTCCTGCCGAACACCTTCTCACCTGCCATCCAGATATACTGCGACAGCGTGCCGACAGGGCAGATCCAGCCGCAAAATCCCTTTTTCACAACCAGGGAAACGCCGAGGATCGCCACGAACATGATGAAGCCGGAGGGATGCACCGGCTCGACAATGCCGGTCAGGATGAAGTACTTGAAGGCCATGAGCCCGCCGATAGGCAGGAAAGCGTCAACGGACGGCGGTCTCTGGACAAAGGGCCGGCCGGCCGCTTCGAAGTGCTGGACGAACTGATAAAACCGGTAGCCGACAAACAGCGTAAGCAGAAAAAAAGCGGCCTGTACCGAATACCGCAGGATGCGAAGGTATGGTCTCTCAGAATACATGCGTCATAGTATACCACATCAGGCCAGCAGGGTATGACGTGAATCATAGGGGACTGTTTTTTCGCCCGCACATAATGTCGTCGGCTCAAGGAGGAAAGAAAGGCCTGTGGCCGCGTTTTCTTGCCTCATTGAGACTCAACTCATCACGGTTATTAGAAAGAACTGTCGCTGATTTCATAAACCTAAAAAGAGCACCTGGACACGGAAGAAGCGGAGTACTTTATGATCAAGGCGGATGAAAAAAAGTTCTTTCTCATTGGGCAGTCACCGTATGAGTGGATTTATTTTTCGGAATAATCTGATAGTATACGGTTCTTCTCCGCGAATATCCGCGTCAAAGACTTTGACTCGGTATCGCCTTGCCCCCGCTTTTCCGGGTCTGGATAAATGACCTTTACTTCCTGCGAAGGAAATGCTATTTATTAATCATGCCTCACGATCTTCACGATTTTTTTTACCCCAGGACCGTCGCGCTCATCGGCGCCACGGACAAGCCCACCAAGCCCGGCACGGCCATCCTCGAAAACCTCTCTCACTTTAAAGGAGCGGTCTATCCCGTCAATCCGAAGCACGAGATGCTGCTCGGCCACCACTGTTACCCGTCCATCGCGGCAATACCGGACGCGATAGACCTGGCCATCATCGCCCTGCCCGCCCGGCTCGTTGAGCAGGAACTCGACGCACTTCATGAAAAAAGCATCCGCCGGATCATCATCATCAGCTCCGGGTTTGCCGAGGCAGGCGATGAGGGTGTTGCCATGCAGAAGCGTATCGCTGAAAAAACGAAAAGGCATGGCATCCGGGTCATCGGGCCGAACTGCCTCGGCGTGTACAACACTGACAACGGACTCGACAGTTTCTTTGTGTCCCGGGAGCGGGTGTCACGGCCCGCGACGGGACATCTTTCGATCATCTCGCAGAGCGGCGCCATCACCGTCATCCTGATGGAAGCCCTTGCCCGGGACGGCATGGGGATCGCCAAGGCCGTGAACTACGGAAACCGGCTGGACGTGGACGACGCGGATGCGCTCGAGTATTTCGCCGACGATCCTCAGACCGCGGCGGTCGCCATGTACATTGAATCCGTGACCGACGGCAGAAAATTCCTGTCGGCAGCAAAGGCATGTGCCGCCAAAAAACCGCTGGTCATCTGGAAAGCGGGGAAGCACGAGCTTGGCGCGGTCGCAGTGGCATCGCACACCGCTACCCTCGCCGGCACGTACGGGTTGTACCAGGCTGCTTTCCGGCAGGCCGGCGCCGTCGAGGCCTATGGCTTCGACCACATGATCGACGCGTCAAAGGCCGTTGCGCTCATGGACTATCCCTGCACAGGGAACCGACTCCTGATCGTGACGAACGGCGGCGGTATGGCGGTCGCGGCTTCGGATCAGGCGCAGCAGGAAGGATTCACGATGCCTCCGGTACCGCAGCAGGTGCAGGAGCGGCTCGGCCAGGCCTTTCCTTCTTTTTTTGTAACGCGGAACCCCATTGACCTCACCGGCAGCGGGAAAAATGAGGACTACTACACCGCGCTCAAAGAAGCTTTGCCGCACTACGACGCGGCCGTCGTGATCGTTCTGATGGGCGCCACCACGGTGAGCGAAGAGGCGACCAGCCTGATCGCCCGCGCCTGCCATGAGGCGAAGAAGCCCGTCACCTGTTGTATCCTGCAGGGACTGGGCTACACGCAGGAGGCAACGCATGCGCTCCTGCGACTCGGCATCCCGGTGTATCCGTCGCCTGAGCGTGCGGTGCGGGCGCTCGCGGCGCTCATGAAGGCCACGTGCAAAGAGTAAGACTGCCATTAATTAAATCGAACCCTATTGAGGGGAAAGGGAGAGAAGAAGGGCGAAAGGGAGAAATCAGCATACGGTCAAGAGCGTAGGCAATGCTTTTTAATCCGGGATTGAGGGATTATTGAACTTCTCTGGAACTTCTCCTTTTTCTCCCTCTTCTCCATTTCTCCTGAAAGTTTTTTCCGTACTCTTAACTTATGAATACCCCCGCTGAGATCATAAAAGCAGCACAAAAAGAAGGCCGAAAGGCGCTCTTCGAACACGAGGCCAAAGAGCTTGCGCGCTCAGTGGGTATTATCGTCCCGAGGTTCGTGCTGGCCGATCCCGCTGACCAGAAGGCCATCGTGGCCGCGGGCGAGAAGCTCGGTTTTCCCGTTGTGCTCAAGGCCGTTTCCCCCGACATCCTGCACAAGACCGACGCCGGGGCCGTGATGCTGAACATTACGAACAGCGCCGGTCTATCGGCCTCCGTTACGACGATGAAAAACATGATCGCGGCACGTGTTCCCGGTG
>Ga0210377_10001097_pt1 | contig 25077 bp, 25 predicted proteins | sample PLM4_65_b1redo_FD_155480 | JGI IMG/M metagenome (GOLD analysis project Ga0210377, IMG submission 155480) | Groundwater sediment microbial communities from an aquifer in East River, Colorado, USA - PLM4_65_b1 redo | ecosystem: Environmental > Terrestrial > Soil > Riparian zone | place: USA: East...
CGCTTCGTGGGCGACGACCAGCTCGCCCAGCTGGAGCGCTTCACCCGTGAGGTCCTGCCCGCCCTGCGCGAAAGCTAGAATCCCCGGGTGAAGCGGCGCCCCGAAGCATCCGGGGCGCCGTCGATCCGCCGTCGGGCTGTTGCGCCGCTACTTCGGCGCGGGTGTGTGCTTGCCGGTGAGCTGGGGCGTCGTCGCCGGCTCCAACTTTTTCTCCTGGCGCTGCAGGCGCGTCTCCCGCGACCACGTGCGCTTGAGGTCGTCGCGGATGTTGAAGCGCAGGCGCCCCAGCCCCTCCGTCTCCAGCTCCACCTGATCGCCGTTCTGGAACGCGCTCAGGCCGCGGTGGTTCGTGCCGGTGGCGATGATGTCGCCGGGCTCGAGCGTGTGGATCGAGGTAACCCACTCGATGCAGCGCGGGATCTTGTGGGCCATGTCGCTCGTGTTGAAGTTCTGCATCAGCGTGCCGTTGACCGACAGCTTGATCTGGAGATGGTGGGGGTCGGCGATCTCGTCGGCGGTGACCAGATACGGCCCGATGGGACAGAACGTGTCGCGGGACTTCATCTGATAGAACACGTTGCCGGCCGGCGGCAGGCCGCGGGCGGAGCCGTCGATGAAGTTCATGTAGCCGAAGATGTAGCTCATGGCGTCGGCCGCGCGCACGTTCGAGGCGCGCTTGCCGATGACGATCGCCATCTCGGCCTCGCCCTCGAAGATCGTGGCGGGAACGTCGGGCAGCACCATGGTGTCGCCGGGGCCGATGATGCTGTTGGGCGACTTGTGGAACGCGTTGATCGGCGCCGGCTCGGTGCGGGTGCCGTCCTCCATGTAGTTCACGGCCATGGCGTCGATGTTGTAGGGCTTGGGGATCGGCGGCCGGACCCGCACCTGGCCGACCGGCACCCCGCTGCCCTTGGCGACGGCCTCCTCCAGGCGCGCGCGATACTCGGCGAAGCGCGCGATCAGCCCGCTGATGAGATCGTGCGGCCCGATGTGGGGGATGTCCTTCACCACCGCCGATACGTCGACTACCGACTCGCCCTTGAGCACGCCCAGCTTGAAGTCGTCGAAGTAGAGCAGTTTCACGGGGCCCTCCTGTCCATGGTTGGGACGCGGGGACTATATCAGCGCCAGGCGCCTATCGCCACGCGGTAGGATCGTCGTCATGACGACGCCGATGCGCCCGGTGCCGGACGCCGTCCTGCGCTGGATCGATCGACGCCGCTGGCTCCGCTGGTGCGACGCCCTCGTCGCCTGGGTGGTGCTGGGGGCCGTCGGGGCCGCCATGCTGGGGCAGACCCACCTCCAGGCGGCCGCCGTCGTGTCGCTCGGCCTCGTCGTCGTCGGCACGAGGATCCAGCCGCTGCGCGCCCGGTGGCGGCCGATCTCGGGCTGGGTCGGCCTGCGGATCAGCCGCGGGCTGCGCCCGGGCGATCGGGCCTGGTACGTCGGCCCCCGCGAGGCGAGCCTCGTCGTGGTGACCGGCCGCCACGGTGTCCGCCTGGTCATCGTGCGCTCGGACCTCGGTCAGGACGAGGGCATCAGCGTGCGCCGCACGCGCGTCTTCCTGCTCGCCGCCGACGGCCCCTGAGCAACGCAGCGCGCGTTGACGTGCGCCCGCGTGTCGCCTACGTATATGGGGGCCCCGACATGACCGGCCAGGTAGATGGGGGGCCCCGACATGGCCGGGGGGCCCCGATGTGGCCCCCATACCCCCCAGGCGGCTCGGCGTGTCGCGGCAAAGCCGTGACGCTCCTCGAAAAGGCGTGATGCTCCTCGGAAAGCCGGGACGCTCCTCGAAAGGAAGCTGGCGATGAACGGACGGGTGGCGGTGCTCAAGGCGTACGGCGGAGACTTCGAGCTGCGCGAGTATCCGGTGCCGGATCCCGAGCCCGGGGCTGTGCTGGTCCGGCTCACGCGCGCGGGCGTGTGCGGCTCCGACCTGCACATCTGGCGCGGCGAGATGAAGGAGATCTATGGCGCGCTGCCGCGCGATCTGACCTTCGGCCACGAGATGTGCGGGCGCGTCGCCCGGTTGGGCGCCGGTGTGACCGTGGACTCGGCGGGCCAGCCGCTAGGCGAGGGCGACCGCGTCACGTTCCTCTACTTCTTCCCGTGCGGGCGCTGCCCCGTGTGCCTGCGCGACGAGCTGGGCAGCTGCCCGCGCAAGGCGCGCGCCAATCGGGTGGCGGGGACGGCGCCGTACTTCAACAACGCCTACGGCGACTACTACTATCTCCGGCCCGGCGGCTTCGTGTTCCGCATCCCCGCCGAGGTCTCCGACGACGTGGCGACGCCGGCGAACTGCGCGCTGGCCCAGGTGCTCTACGGGCTGACCCGCGCGGGCGTGCGGCAGGGCGACACCGTGGTCATCCAGGGCGCCGGCGGGCTCGGCCTCAATGCGGTCGCGGTGGCGCGCGACATGGGCGCCGACCGCGTGATCGTGCTGGACCGCGTGGACTCGCGCCTGGAGCTGGCGCGCGCCTTCGGCGCCGACCACGCGCTGAGCCTGACCGAGCTGACCACGCCCCAGCAGCGCGTGCAGGCCGTGATGGACCTCACGGCCGGCTTCGGCGCCGACATCGTGGCCGACTTCGTCGGCTACCCAGAGGTCGTGCCCGAGGGGCTGCGGATGCTGCGCGGCGGCGGCTGCTATCTGGAGGTCGGCTCCATCGCGCCCGGCAACGTCTTCTCCTACGACGCCACCGCGCTGGTGCGTGGCAACGCGCGGCTGGTCGCGACGTCGAACTACTCGCCGTGGGCGCTGGCCCAGGCGCTGGCGTTCCTGCGGCGCAACCTGCGGCGCTTCCCGTACGAGCGCCTGGTCTCCCACGTGTTCCCCCTGGCCCGGATCAGCGAGGCGTTCCAGCAGGCCGACTGGATGCGGCGCGCCGGCGACGGCCTGCGCGTCTCGCGGGCGGCGCTGTCGATGGCTGACTGAACCGGCAGGAACTTCCAGGCCGGGTGGCGCGTTAACTGCCCGGCTCAACCGCGTCCGCTCCCACAAGGAGGAGTCCATGAGGATGGCAAAGCTGCTCTCCCTGCTCGCAGGCACCGTGTTGCTGTTCACCACCGCAACGGCCAGCGCTCAGGCGCCGCCGTCGTACGGCGCCCCGATCTCTAACGAGCAGGCCAAGAAGGTCATGGCCGGCGCCGAGGCCGAGGCGAAGAAGAACAACTGGCCCGTGGTGATCGTCGTCCTGGATTCCGGCGGCCAGCTGGTCATGCTGCAGCGCCTGGACAACGCCCAGTGGGGCAGCGTCGAGATCGCCAAGGAGAAGGCCCGCTCGGCGGTCGCGCTACGCCGGCCGACGAAGGCGCTCCAGGATCTCATCGCCCAGGGAGGCGCCAACCTGCGGCTCCTGACCATCGGATACAGCGTGCTCGAGGGGGGCATCCCGATCGTCGTCGACGGCAAGATCATCGGCTCGGTCGGTGTGTCGGGCGTGACCTCGCAGCAGGACGCCCAGATCGCCCAGGCCGGCATCGACGCCATGAAGTAGTTGACGGACGGGACGGGCCGGCGACCTTGGCCGGCCCGTCACCCGCCGTCCGGTTCCCGGCTATCCTGGATGCCTGCGTATGATCCTGGAAAACGCCCGCAGCGCCGCCCGTGCTCTACGCGTCAACAAGCTCCGAAGCGCGCTCACGATGTTCGGCATCATCATCGGCGTGGGCTCGATCATCGCCATGGTGGCCGTCGGCGCGGGCGCCCATGCCCGCCTGGCCGAGCAGATCCAGAGCCTCGGCTCGAATCTCCTCATCGTGATCTCGGCCAGCGTGAACGCCCGCGGCGTCCGGGGCGGCGGGGGAAGCGGCTCCACCCTCACCGAGGACGACGCGTACGCGATCCAGCGAGAGATCCCGGCCGTGCAGGCGGCGGCGCCGACCCTGGGCGGCTCCAGGCAGGTCGTCCACGGCAATCTCAACTGGGGAGTGTTCGTGGCCGGTGTCACGCCCGAGTGGCTGGAGGTCAAGGAGTGGAGCCTCGCCGACGGCCGGCCGATCACCGCGGACGACTACCGCACCGTGGCCAAGGTCGTGCTGCTCGGCCAGACCGTCGCGGGGAATCTCTTCGGCGGCGACAATCCGATCGGCTCGAGCATCCGGATCAGCCGGGTACCGTTCACCGTCGTCGGTGTCCTGGAACGGAAAGGGCAGAACACTTCCGGGCAGGATCAGGACGACATCGTGATGGTCCCGCTCTCCACCGCGCGGCAGAAGCTGTTCGGCCGGGTCCCCGGCAAGGCGCGGGCCGTGTGGGTGATCACGGTGAAGATGCGGGACGGCGAAGATCTCGGGGAGGCTGAAGCGAGCATCCGGGAGCTGCTGCGGCAGCGCCACCGCCTGCCGCCCGCCCAGGACGATGACTTCAGGGTGCGCAATCCCTTCGAGGTCCTCCAGACCCAGGAAGAGGCTTCGCGGGTGATGGCCTACCTGCTGGCCGCCATCGCCTCCATCTCGCTGCTGGTGGGCGGGATCGGGATCATGAACATCATGCTGGTGTCGGTGACGGAGCGGACGCGTGAGATCGGGCTCCGGATGGCCGTCGGGGCGCGCCGCCGCGACATCCTCATGCAATTCCTGGTCGAGGCCGTCACGCTGTCGGTGATCGGCGGCGTGATCGGTGTCGCCGTGGGGCTCGGTGGATCACACGCCATCAGCTACTTCGCCGAGTGGCAAACGCTCATCGCCGTGGAGGCGATCGTCGTCGCCTTCGGCTTCGCCGCGGCGACCGGCACCGTGTTCGGCTTCTATCCCGCCCACAAGGCCGCCCGCCTGGACCCCATCGAGGCCCTTCGTTACGAGTAGAGGGCCGCGTCGGGGCCCCATCGTGCGCGTTGTCGAGGAGCGCCACGGCTCCGCCGGGGCGTGACGAGCGTTGGGGTGTTGGGGGCCATTTCGGGGCCCCCATGTGAGACAAGCGAGCGCCACGGCTCCGCCGGGGCGTGACGAACGTTGGGGTGTTGGGGGCCATGTCGGGGCCCCCATGTGAGACAAGCGAGCGCCACGGCTGTGCCGGGGCGCTCCGAGGGCCGGGGGGGCGTGGGGGGCCATTTCGGGGCCCCCCACTTACATGGTCGGGCTGTTGAACTCTCCGCCCATCGCGACCAGCGCCCACGGCCCGCCCTGCGCGTCCCAGCTGAAGCCGATGTGGGCGGAGAGCGCGTGCTGGTCGCGGAACAGGCGCTGGATCGGATAGCGGTCGTAGATCCCATTGGCGCCGGCCAGCGCGTGCAGCGAGTCGACCGCCTCGGTGCACTGCTCCATCGCCCACGCGACGTTGCGCTTGAAGCGCAGCTTCTCCTCCAGCGTGGGCGCCCGCCCCTCCTGCGCGATCCGCTCGGCCTCCAGACAGTCCGTCCGGATGCTCAGTCGTGCGGCGTCCACCTGGGCGCCCGCGCGCGCCACCCGGAGCTGCACCGCCTGGAAGTCGCGCATGCGCATGCCGGTGTAGTTGGTGCTGCGCTCCTTGATGGCCTCGATCGTGAGGTCGAGCGCGCTCTGGGCGTTGCCGACACCGGCCGCCGAGAGGCAGTGCGAGCCGAGCGCCGCCAGCGGCACGCGGAACATCGGATTAGGATTGCCGCGCGCCCCCGGGAAATCGTCGCCGCCGCGGATCAGGTACATGCAGAGCGCGCGGTGCTCGGGGACGAAGACGTCGGTGGCGCGCACCGACTTGGACCCCGTGCTCCGCATGCCCAGCACCTGCCAGTCGTCGACGATCTCGTAGTCGCCGCGCGGCACCAGGCACATCCGGTGATCGACGACGCGCTCGCCGTCGCGGACGGTGACGGCCAGCATGTTCCAGCCGGCCGGATCGACGCCGCTCGAGAAGTTCCAGAAGCCGCTGATGACGAAGCCCCCGTCGACCCGCCGGCCACGGCCCTGGGGAAAGGCGATGCCGGACGCGATCAGGGCGTCGGGGTCTCGGCCCCACACCTCCGCCTGGGCGTGCTCGTCGTAGAGCGCGAGCATCCAGTGATGGATGCCGAGGTTGGCGACGTTCCAGGCCGTGGAGGCGCAGCCGCGCGCGATCTCGTGCGGGATGTCGAAGATCGCCACGAACGGCAGCTCCATGCCGCCCCACCGCTTGGGCTGGTGGAAGCGAAAGAGTCCGCTGCGGTGGAGGTCGGCCAGCGTGTCCTTCTCCATCTGGCGCGCGGTCTCGGCGCCGTCGGCGCGGGCACGCAGCGTGGGGACGAGCGCCCGGGCCCGGGCCATGGCTTCGTCGTAGCCGACGTCGGCGAAGCCGCGAGCGCTCACGCCCGCATCCCGGCCGTTTGCGGCATCTTCGAGTAGTCCTCGCCGCCCCAGTCGGTGACGTCCTTGAGGCCGAAGAAGTTCAGCTCGATGGTGAGGCCGTTGGGGTCCTTGACGAAGATCTGGTAGAGGTCGAACTCCGGCAGCGAGCGCGGCTGGAAGTCGAGGCCCCGCTCCTTGAAGCGGCGGATGAAGCCGCCCGGCTCGCTGGCCACGAACGCGATGTGATCGACCACGCCGGCGTGATCGGTGACGGCGTTCTTCGGGGTGCCGAGATAGTAGAGCTCCGCGTTGGGGATGCCGTCAGGCCCCATGTGGACCTGGATCTTGCCGTTCACCCCGAGCCAGTACCCCGGGAACGGAAACGTCGGCCGCGGCATCACCGAAAAGCCGAGCACGTCGCAGTAGAAGTCCTTGGTCCGCTCCAGATCGTTGGCCCGTACGAAGTAATGGTTCAGCTCGGTCACCGGCATGGCGTCCTCCTGGTGTGGGCGTTAGTATATGCCGCGAACCCTCGAGGAGGAATCCATGGACCCCAACACGAAGAAGACCACGCTGCGGATGATTCCCTACGGCCTCTACGTGCTGACGGCGGCCCACGGCGACCGCGTGGCCGCGGGAACCGTGAACTGGGTGACCCAGGCGTCGTTCGAGCCGCCACTGCTCGCGGTCGGCGTCAAGACCGACTCCCACGCCCACGCGCTCATCAAGGAGTCGAAGGCCTTCGCCCTCAACGTGCTCGGCAAGGGCCAGCAGGCGATGGCCTACACGTTCTTCAAGCCCGCCGACAAGCAGGGCCAGACGATCTCGGGCGAGCCGTTCCGTCCGGGCACGACGGGCGCGCCGATCCTCACCAACACCCCGGCGTTCATCGAGTGCACGCTGGAGGCGACGGTGGAGAAGGGCGATCACTCCATCTTCGTCGGCAGGGTCGTCGAGGTCGGGCTCACGAAGGCGCCCGAGGGCCGCGCCGACGACGCCACCCTGTGGCTCAAGGACCTCGGCGACAAGGTCTTCTACGGCGGCTGAGCCTCGGCTGAGCCTCACTTCATCGAACGGTGCGGTGTAGGGGAAGCCCTCGATGAGGCCGGCGCCGCCCTCGGCCACGCGGGGGCCCACGCCCCACAAGAAGGCCTGCTGGAAGAGCGGCGCGACCAGCACCCGATCGGCGACCGCCTTCTGGATCTGGTGCAGCATGTCCTCGCGCTTCTTGCGGTCCAGCTCCTTGGCCTGGCGGTGGAACAGGTCCTCGATCTCGGGCACGGTGCCGTAGGCGTAGATCCCGTCCTTGGTGACGAACGGCTCCAGGCGGGCGGCGGCGTTGCCGGCAGCGCCGGTGGCACCGATCAGCAGGTTCTTCAGCTTCTTCTCCCGCCAGCTCGACAGGAACGTGGCGCGCTCCATCGTGCGCACGCGGGTGCGGATGCCGATCGCCTGCAGATAGCCGGCGACCGCCTCGGCCAGCGCGGTGTAGGGCGGCAGCGGCGAGAGATCGCCGGCGTCGAAGCCATTGGCGAAGCCGGCCTCGGCCATGAGCTGCTTGGCCCGCTTGAGGTCGAAGGCGGGCGGGGCAATCGGCAGCGCGAACTCGAACGTGGGCGGCACGAACGAGCCCGTCAGCTTGCCGAAGCCGAGCATCTCCGCATCGTTGAGCGCCTTGCGGTCGATCGACAGGTTGGCGGCCTGGCGCACGCGGCGGTCGTGCCACGGCGACTTCGGATCCCACTGGTCGAGGAAATCGAGCCAGTAGATGCCGTAGACGATCGGCGCGGCGATCTTCACGCCGGGCGAGCGGCGCAGGTCCTCGGCGAGCGTGCCGCCGAAGAGATAGGCGATGTCCACCTCGCCGGTCTTCACGGCGGCGGCGCGGGTGGTCTCGTCGCCGATGCTGCGCATGACGATCCGCTTCACGGACGGCGCCTTGCGCCAGTACTCCGGGAACGCCTCGACGACCAGCTCGACCCCGGGCGCGAACGAGACGAACTTGTAGGGGCCGGCGCCGATCGGCGACTTCTTGAACCCGTCCTCGCCGACCTTCTCGACGTACTTCTTGGGCACGATCCAGCCGGCCCCGGTGGCCGAGGTGCCGTAGAACGACATGAAGTCCGGCCACGGCTCCTTGAGCACGATGCGCACCCGGTTGGGGGCCGGTGTCTGGATCTCCTTCACCCGCTCCTTGAGGATCTTGGCGCCGCTGCCCTTGTAGCGCTCGAAGGAGAACTTCACGTCCTCGGCCGTCACCGGATCGCCGTTGTGGAACTTGACGCCTTTACGGATGACGAATTCGTAGGTCACGCCGTCCTTGGCGAGCGACCACGACTCGGCCAGGCTCGGCGCCATGATGTTGCCCGGCATGGGCTTCACCAGCGCGTCGTGTAGCGCGTACAGCACCATGAACGGCGTGATGAGCCCCTCGGTCTCGGCGGGGTCGAGCCAGCGCGAGACGAGGGTGACGTGGAGGCCCTGCACCATCGTGCCGTCGGGCGGCGCCGCCGCCGCCGGCACCGCGTGCACGAGGAGCCCGAGAACGAGAAGGACGGCGAGACGAGCGACACGCATCGGTCATTTCCTCCTAGTCGATGGTGATTCTACGCCGGCTGGTCACTTGTCGAGCCAGACCTCCTGCATGCGGGCGTAGTTGTACAGCGAGTTGTGGGGCTTGAGGTTGCGCACGGAGGGCCACTGCGTGAAGTACTCGTTGCGCCAGCCCAGCATCGGGCGCGCGACGTCCGCCTCGAGCTTGCGCTGGATCTCGGCGACGAGCTTCATCCGCTTGTCGCGGTTCAGCTCCTGCGACTGCTGGTCGATGAGCCGGTCCATCGCCTCGTTGCAGTAGTCGGTGTAGTTGCGGGAGGCGCCGCACTTGTAGTTCTCGAAGAGATAGCCGTCGGGATCGTCGATGCCGGAGGCGGTCAGGTTGGCGCCGATCTGGTAGTCGCGCCGGGCCAGCGCCGGGAAGTATTGCGCCGACTCGACCTGCTTCACCGTCGCCTCGATGCCGACGTGCCGGAGCTGGTCGGCCACGAACGAGGCGAGGTCGACGTAGATCGCGATGTTGCGCGTGACGAGCTCGACGCGCAGCGGCTTGCCGGGGCCGAAGCCGGCCTCGGCGAGGAGCTTGCGCGCCTCGCCCTTGTCGCGTCCGGGGTCGCGGTAGCCCGGCAGCATCCGCAGCTCCTTGTCGGGCAGGCCCCAGGTGCCGTGCGGCGGCGGCATCAGCGCGGCGCCCACCACGGCGCCGTCGTGGCGCACGCCCTTGACGTAGGCGTGGCGGTCCATCGCCAGGCTGACGGCGCGGCGGACCGCCACGTTGTCGAACGGCGGCCGCTTGTGGTTCACCACGACGTTGTCGCTGCCGTTCTGGCCGATGACGCTGACGACCAGCGACGGCACCGCCTGCTTGAGATTGTCGGCCATGGTCTTCGTCATCTCGAGCGGCATCGAGACGTCGAGCCGGCCGGTCTGCAGCGCGGCCAGGCGCGTGCCGCGCTCGGTGATGACCGGGTAGCGGATGCCGTCGAGGTAGGGGCGGCCCGGCACGAAGTAGTCGGGGTTGCGCTCCAGCTCGACCAGGGTACCGGGCAGGTACTGCTTGAGCTTGAACGGCCCCGTCCCGACGCAGCGCTGGCGCAGATCGTTGAGCGGCACGTGGGCGGGATAGACCGGCGAGTAGCCCGAGGCCAGCATGAGCAGCAGCGAGGGCTGCGGGCGCTTGAGCCGGAAGACGACGGTGTGCGGCTCGGGCGCCTCGATCGCCTCCACGTTCGCATACCACTCCTTGCGCGGGTTCAGCCGCAGCTTGGCGGTTGCGTCGGGCGCCTCGCGGACGACGTCGAACGTGTACTTGACGTCCCTCGCGGTGAACGGCTGGCCGTCGTGCCACTTCACGTTCCGGCGGAGGAAGAAGACGAGGTTGCGGTAGTTGTCCTGCCACGACCACTTCTCGGCCAGCTCGGGGATGACGGTCTCGGCGGTGTCGACGGGCTTGAACGGATCGAAGAGCACGAGGTTCGAGAAGCACGGCGCCACCGGCCACACGCCGGCGATGGTGGCCGACTCGTGGATGGAGAAGCCCGGCGGGTTCTCGATCAGCATGGCGTTGAGGATGCCGCCGCGCCGGGGCGTCTGGGCGGCCGCAGCGCCGGCGAGGGCGAGGATCACGAGTCCGAGGGCGAGCGACAGCAGTGAACGGCTGGTCATGGGGTTTCCTCCGAGTCGGTAGCGCAGCACGAGGGCGTGGGGCATACTACCGCGCATCACCGCCCCCTGAAAGGAGCCCCTCGTGATCTACGAAATCCGGACGTATCAGATCGCCCCGGGTAGTCTGGCCGAGGTCGAGAAGCGCTACGGCGACGCGTACGAGTACCGCAAGAAGTACTCCGAGCTGACCGCCTTCTGGCACACGGAGGTCGGTCCGCTCAACGAGATCATCCACGTGTGGGGCTACAACGATCTCGCCGAGCGCGCGAAGGTCCGCGCCGAGGCCGCCAAGGACGCCAACTGGCCGCCGAAGATCTCGGAGTTCGTCCGCAAGATGCGCGCGGAGATCATCAACCCGTTCGGCTTCGTGCCCAAGCCGACCCCGGGCCGGATGGGGCCCATCTACGAGATCCGCTACTACACCCTCAAGCCGGGCACGCTGCCGGCCACCGCGCAGGGCTGGGAGGCCAAGATCCCGGATCGCATCAAGCTCTCGCCGGTCGTCTTCGCGGGCGGCGTGGAGTTCGGCAAGGCCAACGGCTTCGTGCACATCTGGTCGTATCAGAGCATGGACCAGCGCATGCAGATCCGCGACGAGGCCCGCAAGAAGGGCGTGTGGCCTCCGGGCGGCGGCGGCGATCGTCTCCTCTCGCAGCAGAACAAGATCGTCCTGCCGGCGGCATTCTCGCCGCTGCAATAGCTCGCGAGTAATCGAGGCGCGCCACGGGTTCCCCGGGGCGCGCCGAGCGTGGGGGGTGTGGGGGCCATCTCGGGGCCCCCACTCCAACTTATCCCATGCGGTAAGTTTCCGGCGCGTAGCGGGCGAAGAGGACGGCCACCGCGGCCAGCAGCGCGGCCGCGGTGGCCAGCGCCACGTCGGCGCCGAAGACGTCGGTGATGACCCCGAGCACGAGCGGCCCCAGCACGTAGCCGGCGTCGGACAGCATGCGGAAGGCGCTCATCGCCGCCGCGTTCATGCCGGGCGGCGCCACGTCGGCCGCGTAGGCCGCCGGCGCCGGGCCGCTCACGCCGGTCGCCAGGCTCCACACCACGCAGCCGGTCAGAAACCACGCGTACGAGGGCGCCAGCAGGAAGAGGATCATCGAGGCGCCGGACATCAGCGTCGCCGGCACGATCACCAGCTTGCGGCCGAACCGATCGACGAGCATGCCCGACGGGTAGATCAGCACCAGCCCCACCAGGCTCGCCAGCGCCAGGCCGATACCGATGCGGTCGGCGCTGAGCCCGAGCCGATCGCGCGCCAGCACCGGGATCACGTTGAAGAGCGCGCCGGTCCGCGCGACCGCGCTCACGAACGCGATCGAGGCCGCCAGCATGAAGCCGATGCGGCCGGTCAGCAGTCGGATCTGCGCGCCGAACGGCAGCAGCTCGATCGCGGCGGTGCCGCCGGCGTGCCCGGCGCGCGTCTCGGGGATCTGGAACCACCCCACCGTGGCCGCGAGCACGCCGGTGACCGCGTAGACCAGGAACGGCGCCGTCAGACCGAACCGCTCGGCCAGCAGGCCGCCCGGCACCGGGCCCACGCCGACCGCGAAGAGGAAGACGCCCTGGTAGATGGCCATCATGCGGCCGCGATTGGCCGGCGTGGTAATGTCGGCCAGCACGATCTGCCCGCCGATGAGCACCAGCCCGGCGCCGGCCCCGGCCACGAAGCGGCCGCCGATGAACAGCGGGTACGTCGGCGCGTACGCGCACAGGAGATTGCCGGCGGCGCTGACGAGGCCGCCCAGGGCCAGCGCCGACCGCCGACCGGTGGCGTCGGCCAGGCGCCCGGCGGGGACGGCGAGCAGGAAGCGGGCGAGGCCGTAGGCCGCGATCGACGCGCCGATCGCCGATTGTCCGACGCCGAACGAGTGCGCGTAGAGCGCGAGCACCGCCACCACCGCGCCGAAGCCGAGCTGGTTGACGGCGACGAGGACGCAGAGCCAGACGAGGATCCGCGTCCGGGCGGGCGCTGACGGACTCAGCGGATGTCGTCGCCGAGTCGGTAGTCGGCGGTCAGCGCGTCGAGGCGGCTCTTGAGGCCGGGATCGAGCGTCTTGCCGACCGCGGCGATCGCGTCGTCGAGCTGTCCGGGCCGGCTGGCGCCGACGATGGGCGAGGTCACCGCCGGATGCGCGAGCACCCAGGCCAGCGCGAGCTGGACCATCGACATCCCGGCCTCGGCGGCGAGACCGCGCAGCTCTTCGACGGTCTCGAACTCGCGCTCGCGCCAGTAGCGCTCCTGATACCGCTTGGCGGCGGTGCCCAGCGTGAAGCGCGTGCCCGCGGTGGGGCCGGCCTCCCTGTGGTGCTTGCCGGAGAGGAAGCCGCCCGCCAGCGGGTTGTAGGGGATCACCGCCAGCCCGTCCATCTGGCACAGCGGCAGCAGGTCACGCTCGATCTGGCGGAAGAGCAAGTTGTAGCGCGGCTGGACCGTGTCGAAGCGCGCGACGCCGAGCACGTCGCTGCGGCCCAGCGCCCTCGCCGTCTGCCAGGCGGGGTAGTTCGAGCAGCCGACGTAGCGCGCCTTGCCGGCCCGGACGACGTCGTCGAAGGCGCGCAGCGTCTCGTCGATCGGCGTCTCGGGATCCGGGTGATGGGCCTGGTAGAGGTCGACGTAGTCGGTCTGCAGACGGCGCAGCGAGGCGTCGATCGCATCGAGGACGTGCTTGCGGGAGAGACCACGGTCCCAGGAGCGTGAGCCCGTCGCGCCCGAGCACTTGGTGGCGACGATGAACTCGTGACGGCGGCCGCGCAGCCAGCGCCCGAGAATCTCCTCGGTGCGTCCGACCGTCTCCGGCGTGCCGCCGAGCGGATAGACGTCGGCGGTGTCGAGGAAGGTGATGCCGCCCTCGGCCGCCCGGTCGAGGATGGCGCGCGAGGCCGGCTCGTCGCACTGCAGGCCGAAGGTCATCGTGCCGAGACAGAGACGAGAAACGGGAAGACCCGTTCGCCCAAGACGAACGTGCCGCACGGCTTACCGCCCTTTGAACTGAGGGCGTCGCTTCTCGGAGAAGGCCTTGACGCCTTCTTGATAGTCCTCGCTGTTGAAGCAGTCGGCGATCAGCGTGTCGAGCAGCGCGGTGTCCCGCTTGTCGGGCGGAGAGGCGAGCTGCTCCACGGTGTTCTTGGCCGAGCGGATCGTGAGCGGCGCGTTGCGCGAGATCGTCAGCGCGTAGTTGCGCGTGAAGGTCTCGAGCTCGGCCTTGGGCACCACCTGGTTCACGAGACCCATGCGCCAGGCGTCCTGGGCGCTGAAGTCGGTGCGGGCGGTGAAGAAGATCTCCTTGGTGTAGGCGGGGCCGACCAGCCGCATCAGCTTCTCCATGCCGTGGTAGTGATAGCCGAGCCCGAGGCGGGCGGCCGGCACACCGAAGCGCGAGTCGTCCGAGCAGATGCGCAGGTCGCAGCCGATGGCGATGCTGAGCCCGCCGCCGATGCAGAAGCCGTGGATCATGGCCAGCAGCGGCTTCTGCAGGTGGGTGAGCGAGTCCTGGCCGCGGGCGGAGATCCGCCGGTACTCCTCTTCGTCGGCCATGTTGCGCCGGCGATCCTTGAATTGCGAGATGTCGGCGCCCGACACGAACGCCGCCTCGCCGGCGCCGCGCAGGATCACCACGCGGATGGCGTCGTCGGTGGCCAGGTCGCTGACGTACTTCGGCATCAGCTCCCACATCTCCTGGCTGACCGCGTTGCGCTTCTCCGGCTGGTTGAAGACGATCCAGCCGATCGGCCCGTCCTTCTCCATCAGCAGCTTGAGCGTCTCGGTCATGAGCGGCTCTCTCCTTTGGTGGCCCGCCTGGGGGGACCGCTCCGGTGTATCTCGTCGCAGCGCCCAGCGCAAGTCGTGGTACGGTGTGCCAATTTCTACTGGGGGCCCCGATATGGCCCCCAGACCCCCAAGCGCTCGGGACGCCCCGGCGGAGCCGTGGCGCCCCTCGATCTTCCGAATCCAGCGAGGGAGGAACAGCAGCCATGGCACAGGGATTCGCATTGTTCGCGGCGACCGCTGGGGACGTCATTCGCGCCGCCGCGCGGGAGGCCGAGGCGCTCGGCTACACCTCGTTCTGGGTCAATCACCCGGGATCGACCGACGGCCTGGCCGTCCTGGCACTGGCCGCGGGCGAGACCCGGCGCGTCGAGCTGGGCGTCGGCGTGATCCCGCTGCACACGCGGGGGCCGGCGGCGATCGTGCAGGGCGTGCGGGAGCAGAAGCTCCCGCTGCCGCGGCTGCTGCTCGGCGTGGGCAGCCCCAATCCCAAGTCGCTCGAGCGGGTGCGGGACGGCGTGGCCGCGCTGCGCGCCGAGCTGTCGACGCGGATCATCGTAGCGGCGCTCGGGCCGAAGATGTGCCGGCTGGCCGGCGAGGTCGCCGACGGTGTGCTGCTGAACTGGGTGACGCCGGAGTACGCACGCAAGTCGGCCGACATCGTGCGCGAGGGGGCCGCGGCGGCCAAGCGCAAGGCGCCGACGATCTACGCCTACGTCCGCCTCGCGCTCGGCGCCGCCGGGCGGGCCCGCACCGCGGAGGAGGCCGGTCGCTACGCGGGCATCCCCGCCTACGGCGCCAACTTCACGCGGATGGGCGTGAAGCCGATCGAGACGGCGATCGCCGTCGACACGCCGGCCGAGGTCGGCGCGGCGCTGGCCCGCTGGCGCGGCGCGGTCGACGAGGTGGTGCTGCGCGCGGTCACCGCCCACGACACGGCCGACGAGACGCTGGCGCTGGTGCGCGCGGCGAAGCCGGCCTGAGGCCGACAGGAGCATCCGGCGGCGTATGAAGTTTGTGACGTTGCGTTCACGTCGTCGCGACGGCTAGTCGCGGCCATGGGCACATTCAAGGTGCGGATGGAGATCGGGGACGCGACGGGCGACTCCTGGGAGACCCTCGAGGCGCTCGTGGACACGGGGGCGACCTACACGATGTTCCCGGCGCCGCTGCTGAGGCGCCTGGGCGTGAACCCATACACGCGGGACGTCTTCACGCTCGCCGACGGCAGACAGGTTGCGCACGACATCGGGCACGGTTGGATTCGAGTCGACGGACGGACGGTCATCACGCTCGTCGTGTTCGGCGAAGCAGCCGCCGAGCCGCTCCTGGGAGCCTATGCGCTCGAAGGTCTCCGGCTCGCCCCCGACCCGGTCGGCCGGCGCCTCGTCCCTGTGCCCGGCCTGCTCATGGCCGCCGCCGGCTAGCGTCCCAGCAGGAACCGTCGCGCTTCCTCGTTCTGCGGCGCCAGCTCCAGGACTTTCCGGAACGCGCTCAGCGCCTCGAAGTTGTCGCCGGTGCCCACGTAGGCCTTGCCCAGGTAGACGTAGGCCGCGACGTCGGCCGGCTCCACGCGCACGTACTCCCGCAGCAGCGTGACGGCGCCGCGCGCCTCACCGAGGTTGAGCGCCTGCCGGCCGCCGTCAAGCAGCGTGCTCGTGAACTCCTTGCGCGCGGCCGGATCGCCGGCGCGGCCGAGCCCATCGACCAGGACGCGGCCGGCATCGCTCCAGTTCCGGCTGCCCAGATAGGCGCGGCCGGCGTTCAGATAGCCCGACGCGTCGGCTGGCCGCAGCTTGACGTACTCGACGAAGTGGCCCACGGCGTCGGTGAACGCCCCGCGCTGCAGCGCGTCGCGGCCGGCGCCGAAGAGCGACTCGCCCAGCGTGGTCAGCACCGTGCCGTCGGCGGGCGCCAGCTCGCGCGCCTTGCGGATGTTGGAGAGCGCGGATGACCAGTCCAGCTTGCCGATGTAGGCCTGGGCGCCGTAGAGGTAGGCCTTCCATTGCGCTGGATCGCGGCGGATGATCTCGGCCAGCTTGGTCAGCGCCTCGTCGAACTTCTTGGCGTCGAGCAGCGCCTTGGCCTGCTCGAGCAGCGACTCGATGCTCTCCATGAGGCTCACGGTTGCGCAGCCCACCCCGAGCATCACCACGGCCAGCAACAGGATCGCGACGACCGGCTTGCGTGTCACACGGGCTCCGCCAGGTAGCGCTGCGGGTCGCGTTCGAACGTCTCCTTGCAGTGCAGGCAGCAAAAGTACGTGATCCGCCCGCCGGCGTCGGATCGATACCGCGCGGTGGCGATCTCCACGGTCATGCCGCAGATGGGATCGAGCGCCTCGGTCGGCGTCGCCGGCGCCGCGGCGGGCACGGCCTCGGCGCCCTTGTCGCCGCGATGGTGTTGGACGATCTCGGCCAGGATGCTGATGGCGATCTCGGCGGGCGTGACGGCGCCGAGGTCGAGGCCGGCCGGCGCCTTGAAGCGGCCGAGACGCTCGGACGGCACGCCGCGCTGGCGTAGGCGCTCCACGATGGTCGCCGCCCGCCGGCGGCTGGCGACGAGGCTCACGTAGCCCGCGTCGGTGCGCAGGACACGCTCCAGGGCGTCCTCGTCCGAGTCCGCGTGCGTGGCGATCACCACGGACGCCCGCCGTCCGAGCGCCGAGGCGTCGAGGCCGGCCGAGGCGTCGGCCACGGCCACGACCGCGTAGCCGGCCGCGCGGCCGAGCGTGGCGAGCGTCTCGACGACGGGTCCGTGCCCCACGAGCACGAGCGACGGAGTCGGCAGGTAGGGCTCCACGTAGATCTCCAGCGTGCCGCCGCTGTGGCACGTCATCGCGTAGTCCAGGATGCCCTCGGCGCGCCCGGGGTCGCGCCCGCCCTCGCCGTAGAGGCCGACGAGCCGCGCGCGGCCGTCGCGCAGCGCGCTGAGCGCCTCGCGGATCACGACCGGCTCGGCGCAGGCGCCGCCCACCCAGCCCTCGACGGTGCCGTCGGCATGGATGAGCGCCTTGGCGCCGGGCTTGGCCGAGGTCGGGGCCTCGCAGCGTACGACCGTGGCCAGCACGAACGGCTCGCCCCGGCGCTGCAGCTCGGCGGCGCGCTCCAGCAGGGGATCAGCCACTCAGACCATCACCCGGTGACACCGTGCTCGCGCAGCAGCTTCCACACCTTGGCCGGCGTGATCGGGATGTCGACGTGGCGCACGCCCAGGTGCCAGAGCGCGTCGACGACGGCGTTGGCGATCGCGGCGGGCGCGCCGACGGTCGCCGACTCGCCGACGCCCTTGGCGCCGAGCGGGTGGTGCGGGGACGGCGTGACCGTGTGGCCCGTCTCCCACTTCGGCGTCTCGACGGCGGTCGGCACCAGGTAGTCGATGAAGCTGCCGCCCTGCACGTTGCCGTGCTCGTCGTAGGAGATCTCCTCGAAGAGCGCGGGCGCCAGCCCCATCGTCAGGCCGCCGTGGACCTGGCCCTGGACGATCATGGGGTTGATGATGTTGCCGCAGTCGTCGATGGCGACGAACCGGCGGACCTTCACCTCGCCGGTGCCGCTGTCGATGTCGACCACGCAGATGTAGCTGCCGAACGGGTAGGTGAGGTTCGGCGGATCGTAGTAGCTCACCGCCTCCAGCCCGGCCTCCATGCCTTGCGGATGGTTGGTGTAGGCGGCGAAGGCGATGTCCTGGATCGTCTTGGACTTGCCGGGCGCGCCCTTGACCGAAAACTTCCCCGGCTCCCACTCGAGGTCGTCCTCGGCCACCTCCAGCAGGTGCGCGGCGATCTTGCGAGCCTTGTCCCGGATCTTGCGCGCCGCCATGGCGGCGGCGGCGCCGGCCACCGGCGTGGACCGGCTGGCGTAAGTGCCGAGCCCGTAGGGCGCGGTGTCGGTGTCGCCTTCCTCGACCTGGATGTCCTTGGCCGGGATGCCCAATTCCTCGGCCAGGATCTGGGCGTAGGTCGTCTCGTGGCCCTGGCCCTGCGACTTCGTCCCGAAGCGGGCGATGGCCTTGCCGGTCGGATGGATCCGCATCTCGCAGGAGTCGAACATCTTCAGCCCGAGGATGTCGAAGTGCTTGGATGGGCCGGCGCCCACGATCTCGGTGAAGCTGGAGATGCCGATGCCCATCAGCACGCCGCGCGTGCGCTTCTCGACCTGCTCGCGCCTCAGGTCGGCGTAGCCGATCATGTCCATCGCCTTGCGGAGCGCGCCCGCGTAGTTCCCGCTGTCGTACTCCCAGCCGAGCGCCGACTTGTACGGAAACTGCTCCGGCTTGATGAAGTTCTTCATCCGGAGCTCGGCGGGATCCATGTTGAGCTGGTGCGCCATCAGATCGGTCATGCGCTCGATCGTGTGCACGGCCTCGGTCACGCGGAACGAGCAGCGATACGCGATCCCGCCGGGCGGCTTGTTGGTGTAGACGCCGTCCACCTCCACGTGGGCGGCCTTGAGGTCGTAGGAGCCGGTGCACACGTGGAACAGGCCCGCCGGGAACTTCGAGGGGTTGGCGGCGGCGTCCGTGTAGCCGTGGTCGGCCAGCGTCTTGATGCGCAGCGCGGTGAGGGTGCCGTCCTTCTTGGCCGCCAGCTCGGCGGTGATGTGGTAGTCGCGGGCGAAGGAGTCCGCCTGGAGATTCTCCATCCGGTCCTCGATCCACTTCACCGGCTTGCCGGTGAGCACCGAGGCGGCGACGGCGATGACGTAGCCCGGGTACACGGGGACCTTGCCGCCGAAGCCGCCGCCGATGTCGGGCGAGATGATGCGGATCTTGTGCTCCTCCAGCCCGACGTGGCCGGCCACCAGCGCGAACACCGTCCGGATCGCGTGCGGGGCCTGGGTCGTCATCCACACGGTGAGCTTGCCGTCGATCTTGTCGAAGTGCGCGATGCACCCGCACGTCTCGATCGAGGCCACGTGGATGCGCGGGAGGTAGATGTCCTGCTTGACCGTGACGTCGGCCTCGGCGATGGCGCGGTCGGTCGCGGCCCGATCGCCCCACTCCCAGTGCCAGATGTGGTTGTCCTTCTTGTCCTTCTTGTCGGTGCGCAGCACGGGGGCGCCGGGCAGCAGGGCCTTGTGCGGATCGACGACCACCGGCAGCGGGTCGTACTCGACCTCCACCACGGCGGCGCCGTCGGCGGCGGCGTAGCGGCTCGTCGCCAGCACCGCCGCCACTTCCTGCGCCTGGTACATGACCTTTTCCACCGGCAGCACCATCTGCGTGTCCGACATGAGCGTCGGCATCCAGTGCAGGTTGTACTTGGCCAGGTCCTGGCCGGTGATCACGGCGAGCACGCCGGGAGTGGCCAGCGCCTTCGCGGAGTCGATCTTGACGATCTTGGCGTGCGCGTGGGGGCTGCGCACGATGTCAAGGTACAGCATGCCGGGCAGCTGTACGTCGTCCACGTAGGTGCCCTTGCCACGGATGAAGCGCGGGTCTTCCTTGCGCTTGATCGAGTGGCCCATGCCTCCGACTTCGGGCGACGTCCGCAGCGCCATCACGCGCCTCCTTGCATCGTGGCCGCCGCGTGCTGGACGGCCTTGACGATGTTGACGTAGCCGGTGCACCGGCACAGATTGCCGGAGATCGCCCTGCGGATGTCGTCCTCGCTCGGCTTCGTGTTCTTCTGGAGGAACGCGTAGCCCGTCATGAGCATGCCCGGCGTGCAGTAGCCGCACTGCAGGCCGTGCTCGCTCATGAACGACTCCTGCAGCGGGTGCAGCTTGCCGTCCTGCTCCAGCCCCTCGACCGTCATGAGCTGCCGGCCGTTGGCCTGCACGGCGAACACCGTGCACGACTTCACCGGACGGCCGTCCATCAGGACGGTGCAGGCGCCGCAGTGGGTCGTGTCGCACCCGATGTGGGTGCCGGTCAGGCGCAGGTTCTCGCGGAGCAGGTGGACGAGCAGCAGGCGCGGCTCGACGTCGGCTTCGTGCTTCTCACCGTTGATGGAGAGCTGGACGCGCATCGTGCTCACCTCTTTCGTTCGCTCGCCTCGCCCTATCGCCCCTCGGCCCGCGCCAGCGCGCGGCGCACCGCACGGCCGGTCAACACCCGCACCATGTCGCGCTTGTACGCGACCGAGCCGCGCAGATCCTCGCTCGGCTCCGACGCCTCGGCCGCGAGCCTGGCCGCCTGGACGATCGCGGCGTCGTCCGGCCGCTTGCCCCTCAGCGCGGCCTCGGCCGCCGTGGCCTTGATCGGCGTGAGGCCCACGTTGGTGAGGCCGATCCCGATCTGCTCGCAGGTGCCGCCGGGCGCCAGCGTGAGCTGGACCGCCACGGCGGCGGTGGCGAAGTCGCCGACCTTGCGCTCCAGCTTGACGTAGGCGCCGCCGCTGCGGGCGGCGGGGACGGGCACGCGGACCTCCACGAGGATCTCGTCGTGCCTGAGCGCCGTCGCGAACGGGCCGGTGAAGAACGACGCGATCGCGATCGTCCGCTCGCCCCTGGGCCCCGTCGCCACGATCTCGGCGCCCAGGGCCAGCATGGTGGCCGGATGGTCGTTGGCGGGATCGGCGTGGGCGAGGTTGCCGCCGACCGTGGCCAGGTTGCGCACGATGGGGTCGGCGATGACCTTCGTGGTCTCGTAGAGCAGCGGATACCGGGTGCGGATCAGCTCGGACTCCTCGAGGTCCGACTCCCGCGTGAGCGCGCCGATCCGGAGGAAGCCGTCGGCCTCGCGGATGCCGGCCAGGCCGGAGATCCCGTTGATGTCGACGACGTGGGGCGGGCTGGCCAGCCGCAGCTTCATGAGCGGGATCAGGCTCTGGCCGCCCGACAGCACCTTGGCGTCCTCGCCCAGCCTCGCGAGCAGCGCCGTCGCTTCGCCGATCGAGGTGGGGGCGTGATATTCGAACGCGGCCGGGATCATCGTCGGTCCCCTCCCGTGGTGGGCGCACCGTACGAGCCTCCGCCGATCATGTCAAGCCAGGCGTGGGCTATCATCGGCGGCGTGGACTCCTTCGTCAGGCTGCTCGGCTGGCGCGTGGGCTTCGGCCTGGGCGTGCTCGTGCTGTGGGAGCTCGCCGCTGGCCGAGCGGTGGAGCCGGCCTACCGCGACGTCGCGCGCGTCATGGGCGCCAGCGAGCGCCAGATCTTCCTCAAGGTCTTGCTGCCGGCCGCCTCCCCGTGATCGTCGCCGCCCTGAAGGTCGGCGTCCCGTTCTCGCTCATCGGCGCCATCATCGGCGAGTTCATGGCCGCCTCGCGCGGCCTCGGCTACATGATCCAGCTCTACACGAATCAGTTCGACACGACCGGGGCGGTCAGCGGGATCGTGGTCCTCATGGTGTGCGTGATGCTGTTCAACGGCGTGTTGAACCGGCTGGAGCGCTACGTGCTGCGCTGGCGCCCGGGCGAGCGGGCGGCGGCCGCGCGCGAGCTGCAGTGAGCGTCATCACTCCGGCGACCCGGGCCGACGCCCCGGGGGTCATCGACCTGATCGGCCGCGTGTTCGTGGAGTACGGGTGGATCTGGGAGCCGGCCACCGAGGTGCCCGACTTGCTCCGATGGACGCCGGAGTACGAGCCGCCCCACGGCGCGTTCTTCGTCGTGCGCGAGGGCGAGCGCATCGTCGGGTCGGTCGGCGTCGACCGCGTGGGCGACGGCACCGCCGAGCTGCACCGGCTCTACCTCGACCCGGCGATGCGCGGGCGGGGCCTGGGCGAGGCGCTCGTGAACACGATTCTCGACTGGTGCCGCACGCACGGCGTGGCGCGGCTGGTGCTCTGGTCCGACACGCGGTTCACCCACGCGCACCGGCTCTATCTCCGCACGGGATTCTGCCAGACCGGCGAGCGCGAGCTGCCGGAGGACGTCAACCAGACGCGCGAGTACTCGTTCGAACGATCGGTCTGAGCGATGCGAGCGTTCCGATTCGGCGTGAACGTCCGGACCCCGGCGTCGGCCGCCGAGTGGATCGCGCTGGCCCGCCGGGTAGAGGAGCTCGGCTACTCCGCCCTGCACCTGCCCGATCACCTGACGGACCGGCCGGCGCCGATGCCGGCGCTCGCCACCGCGGCGGCGGCGACGACGCGGCTGCGCGTCGGCACCCTGGTCTTGAACAACGACTTTCGCCATCCGGTGCTGGTCGCGCGCGAGGCCGCGACACTCGACGCGCTGAGCGACGGACGCTTCGAGCTCGGCCTGGGCGCGGGGTACGTGAAGGCCGAGTACGACGAGGCGGGCCTGCGCTTCGATCGCGGCGGCGTTCGCGTCGCGCGGCTGGCGGAAGCGGTGGCCATCGTCAAGCGCCTGTTCCAGGGCGAGGCGGTCACGTTCGCCGGAGAGCACTACCACGTGAGGGCTCACACGATCTACCCGCGCCCCGTTCAGCAGCCGCGGCCTCCGATCCTGATCGGCGGCAACGGGCCGCGATTGCTCACCCTGGCCGCCGCCGAGGCTGACATCGTCGGGCTGACCGGCATCACCTTCGGCCAGGGTGGTGTGGGGCGGGACTTCGCCGGGTTCCGGGCGGCCGGTGTCGACGAGCGGCTGCGCCTCGTCCGGGATGTCGCGGGGGCTCGCTTCGAGCAGCTCGAGCTGAACGCCCTGGTCCAGCAGGTGATCGTGACCGAGGACCGGCGAGGCGCCGCCGCCGAGCTGGCGCAACGCTGGAGCGCCCTCACGGCCGGCGACATCCTCGACAGCCCGTTCGTGCTGCTGGGCTCGGTGGACGAGATCGTCGCCCAGCTGGTCGCGCGCCGCGCGCGGTGGGGCATCTCCTACTACGTCGTGTTCGACTCCGCCATCGCCACCTTCGCGCCCGTCGTCGCGCGCCTCGCCGGGCGGTGAGGGTCGTCGGTCAGCGCGGGAGACGGCGCCGCAGCTCGTCGGCCACGCCGGTCTGATCCACGGGGCCCAGGCCCGCGTGGGCGACGAGGCCGGTGGCGGCGTTCGGCTTCGGCACGAGGTGGGCGTGGGCGTGGAAGACCGTCTGGCCGGCGCGGTCGCCGTTGTTCGAGATCACGTTGTACTGCTCGACGCCCAGCGCGACCGCCACGCGCTTGATCAGCGCGAACAGCTCCGCCAGCTCGGCGTCGTCGAGGTCGTCCAGGCGCGGCGCGTGGCGGCGCGGGAAGAAGACGCAGTGGCCGCGCGACGAGGCGCCCGCCTCGTTCAGGACGGCGACGGCGCGCTCGCTCTCCGCCACGACCGGGAAGCCCTGGATACCGCCCAGCGCCTCGCAGAGCAGGCAGCCGCCGCTCGGTCCGACGTGCGGGCGCCGCGGACGCTGCCCGCGCTGCCGTAGCGCCTCGACCTCGGCCAGCACACGGTCGGCATCGCGAGCCGGGCAACCCCAGTAGTCGAAGATCCCGCCGCGGGTGTGATCGCCGCCGGCGCGCGCCGAGCGGCCGCAGACGACGATGTGGCCGGCGCCGGTCGCCCGCGCCAGATGGGCGTGCAGCCAGCCGACGAAGCCGGTGGCGTCATCGGCCGGATCGAAGTGGAAGGCGAAGATGCGGAACGCCAGCGGCGGCGCCGGGTCGCCGGCCGGGATCAGCTCGCTCCACACGTCGCCGTCGCGTACACAGGCCAGCGCGTCGTCGCGGAGCTTCGGGGCGCCCGCCGCCACCGGCGCGAACGCGTAGAGCCCCGGCCACACCTGAACGTCGGCGTGGGCGATGACCTCGAGCAGCCGGGCCTGCGTCTCGTTCGCCGTCTCGTTCACGAGCGCCCCCTCACTCGGCCGGGGCCGGCAGCCCTGGGTCGCGTGCGGCCGCCTCAGCCGGCTCAGCCCGTTTGGCGGGTTCGGCCCGGACCCGCCGCATGAACGGGATCAGCACGAGGATGCTCACCGACGACATGAGCAGCAGCCAGAACTCGTCCGCGTACGATAGCACCTGGGCCTGCATGAGGGTCTCGCGGTAGATCATCGCCATCGCCCGCCGGCCGGCCGTGAAGGTGTCGGCGCCCTGGGCCACGAAATGCTCGGTCCAGTCTTGCAGGCGCTCTGCCACGGCCGGGTTCCACGAGTGGATGTGGCTGGTGAGAATGGACTGGTGCTGCTGGCTGCGCCGGGCCAGGAGCGTCGTGGCCAGGGCCACGCCGGTGCTGCCCCCGATGTTGCGCACGACGTTGTAGGCGGCCGTGGCGTTGGCCAGCCGCTCGGTGCGGATGGTAGCCAGCGCCAGAGCCTGGAGCGGGACGAAGATGAAGCCCATCGAGAAGCCCTGGACGAAGCGCGGCCAGGCGAGGCTCCAGAAATCCATGTTGGCCGTCATGTTGGTCATCATCCCGAGCGCGACCGCCTGCAGCAGGCAGCCGAAGGCCAGCATCAGGCGCTGGTCCATGCGCGAGACCAGGCGCCCCGAGATCATGAGCGCCATCATGGTGCCGACCCCGCCCGGTGCGAGCGTGAGGCCCGACGTCAGCGCGTCGTAGCCGAGGATCTTCTGGGTATAGAGCGCCACCAGCAGCATGCTCGAGTTCATGCCGAGACTGATCATGAAGATCGCGATCGAGGCGGCGCCGAAGTTCCGGTCGCGGAACACATTGAGATCGAGGATCGGCTCTTCGGTCAGGACCTCGCGGATCACAAAGCCCATCAGCATGCAGACGGCGAGGACGGCGAGCCCCAGGATCAGGGTCGAATCGAACCAATCCTGGCGTTCGCCGAGGTCGAGGACGAGCTGCAGGCACCCGAAGCCGAGCATCATCAGGAAGATTCCGGCGATGTCGACGCGCCGGGGCTTGCGGTGGAACGACGCGTCGAACAGGAAGGCGCTCACCATGAAGAAGGCCACGACGCCGATGGGGAGGTTGATGTAGAAGATCCAGCGCCACGACCAGTTGTCGGCGATCCAGCCGCCGACGGTCGGCCCTAAGATAGGCGCCA
>Ga0210377_10001098_pt1 | contig 25060 bp, 20 predicted proteins | sample PLM4_65_b1redo_FD_155480 | JGI IMG/M metagenome (GOLD analysis project Ga0210377, IMG submission 155480) | Groundwater sediment microbial communities from an aquifer in East River, Colorado, USA - PLM4_65_b1 redo | ecosystem: Environmental > Terrestrial > Soil > Riparian zone | place: USA: East...
TGAGCCGACGAGTGATCAATGGTTCAGTGAGTCACAATTTGAAAGTTACAGGGCGTTGGGGGAGTACGCCGTGAAGCTGATGTGTGGAGAAGGCCGGCCAGCCACGGATCTGAGCGAGTTCCGGACCCGTATCGGACGTTAGCGGACCGGCGCTTTCCGCTGTCGCCGCGGGGACGGTTCCGGTCACCATCAGGCCGCGGTGGATGCTCGACTGCTCGGGCGGGCCCGGGAGACGGTGATCTCAGGATTCCCGGCGGATCCGGGCGGCACGCAGCGCGCGCCACCCCATGAGCGACAGGGCACACAGGAGCGCCACGATCAGGACGAAGTATTCGACATCTCCCACCACCCGCTTGATCCGGGCGACATAGTCACCCAGCCCGTAGCCTACGGCGTAGCCCAGCCCGACCGACAACGGGACATACAGCACGGCTCCGAGGACATTCGCCACGAGGAAGGGGAACGGCCGGAGGCCCGTGGCCCCCGCCAGGGGGCCGGCCATGAAGCGGATCCCCGGGAGAAAGCGTGCGACGAACACTCCCAGGGGGCCGTAGCGGGTCACGAAGCCTCGCATGTACTCCAGCCGATGCAAGTTTCCCAGGACCCAGAGCCCGTAACGCTCGACGGTCCCCTGCCCGTACTTCCGTCCGATCCAGAAGCCGATGTTGTCGCCGACCACCGCACTGAGGATGCCGATGGCGAGGACCAGGGAAAGCCGGAGATCCCCCTGCCACACCATATAGCCGGCCAGGAGGAGGATCGTTTCCTCCGGGAGGGGGATGCCGATATTCCCAAGGATGACGAGCACGAAGATCGCGAGGTACCCCCAGTGACCGATCAGGTGGCCCAGGTCAGGCATGGGCTCGGCGCTCCTTGAACGTCCGGCGATCAGCACTCATTGAGCGGCCAGCCGCCTCGTGATCACGCTAAGGTGGCCGTCCTCTTCCAGGAGGACGTAACGCACCTCCCAGAGGCAGACGATCCCCTCTCGCCGGAGCGCCGCCCGGAACTCCGGGAGCTCAGACGGTCCCGCCGGAGGTTCTCGCGCAGGATCCGGCCGTGTCGCACCAGCCCGGTGCGTGTCTGTTCGATGAGCCGCTCCACCCGCTTGTGCCGGAAAATGAGCCACGCGACGAGCGCATTTGACAGGAGGATCACCGTGGCACCCAGCAGCTCACCACCCGGCGAGTTGTCGTTGCCGATGAGGGCATTCTGGACCACGTTGCTGATCACCAGCAGCACGACGAGGTCAAGGGCCGTCATCTGCCCGAACTGGCGCGGGCCGGCCAGGCGGAAGGCGATGAGCACAAAGAGGTACATGGTCGCCGACCGGATCACCCTTTCGACCATCGGAATCTCAGGAATCAGGATATTCACGGGCACCTCCTTGCGTTCCGCCACTGCGGCCGGGAGAACGCCGCGTCGAGCCGCGTGAGTCTACCAACTCGGGCCCCGCCGCACAAGGCGCACCGCCCTCGACTCCCGGCTCACCGCGAGAGTTGACACCCGATTTCGACTCGCATACAGTGGCGAAAGCACCCGACCATCCCCGACTCTTGCCCAGGAGGTGTGACCATGATCATTCGTGGCGGCCGATCGCGTGCCGCCGGCCGGCTGGGTCTCCTGCTCCTCGTCGCCTCCCTGGCGTGCTGTGCTCCGCTGGAAGGCGGCCAGGCGGGCGAACCCCCGAAGGCCACGACCTGCTCCGAATCCATCTCTGAAATCTATGATCGCGCCTCTCCCGCCGTGGTGTTCATCACCGCGACCTCCATCAACCCCTACTCGCTTGCCGATCGCGTGGAGCGGATCGTGGGGTCGGGGTTTCTCGTCGACGCCGCCGGGCTGATCCTCACCAACTCCCACGTGGCCTTCGGCCGTCAGTCCATCATGGTGGCGCTGGATGATGGGACGGATCTGCCGGCGCAACTCGTGGGGGCCGACCCCATCTTCGACCTGGCCCTCCTTCGCATTCCGACGCCCTCCAGCGGAAAATTTCCCGTCGCCACGCTGGGAGACTCGGAGCGCGTCCGCGTCGGCGAGGAGGTCCTGGCCATCGGCAACCCCATGGGGCTCGACCAGACCCTGACCCGGGGCATCGTCTCGGGGATCAACCGGGTCCTGCCGGAAACCCCCTTCTCCCCCATGGAGCCGCTGATCCAGACGGATGCGGCCATCAACCCGGGCAACTCGGGCGGGCCCCTCCTGAACCGGTGTGGCGAGGTCATCGGGATCAATACCGCCATCATCCCCGAGGCCCAGGGCCTCGGATTCGCCATCCCGATCAATCTGGCGAAGGCGGTGATGCCATCGCTCCTGACCCAGGGCCGCTTCATCCGCCCCTGGGTCGGCTTCCACGGACAACTCGTCGGGGAGCCGCTCCGGAACCTCCTGCGAATCCCGCTCGTCGACGGCTTCCTGATCGAGGTGATCGAGCCGGGAAGCCCGGCCGAGAAGACAGGACTCCGGGCGGGGCACCTCGAGATCGTGATCGGCGGCCGCGCCTTTCTTGTCGGCGGCGACATCATCACCCGCCTGAACGGGACCCCGCTCACTTCACCGGAGGCCGTCGGCCGGGCGCTGCGGCCGCTGCAGGTCGGCGAGATCATCCGCATGACCGTGTTCCAGGACGGGAAGTACCGGGAGGTGGAGTACACCCTGCCGGAGCGACCGATCCTCCCGGGAGACATCCGCGGCCAACGCGCGTTCCAACTCTCGACCGGTCGGGGCGTCCTGGCAGCGCCGCCGGGAGGCTTGCTGCCGGGCACGCGCTGAGACCCCTGGGGCTCTCAGCGCCTCTGCCCCTCCTCCGGCTTGACCTGCTGTGGAGGGAGGTTTTCGTACGGCCCGGTGAGCGCCTCGGGGATCTCGAGCAGGTTGCGGAAGATTCCGAAGAGGTTCCGGCCAACGGACCGAATCGGAATCGGCGTCACCTGGGGGTCACTCAAGGTGCCGCCAACCCGGAAGTAGGCCACGAGCAGGCTCTGCTCCTTCCCTCCCAGGAGCCAGCCGGCCACAGGGATCTTGGTCACGACGAGGTCCACCGTCTGGAACGGCTTGACCGCCACGGTCACGTCCACCGAGTTGTCGGCGAAGTTGACCAGGCCGACGGCGTTCGCCTTGTAGGCCTGGCTGTCCAGGACGAGGTTCTCCGTCCGGGCGACGCCGCGAGTGATCTTGATGTCGGCGGTCAGACGCGCATACGGCATGCTCTCGGCGGAGACTTCCGGCCCCTTGAGTTGCAGCAGGTGCGCCAGGCTCAAGGTCGAGAGGATCTTGGCTGCGACCGTGTAGCGGCCGACCCGCCCGTCGTGCATGACGAGCTTGAGCTCCCCACTCAGGTTCCGCCAGAAGTCGGCCGCATCCACTCCCTCGGTCGTCAGGACCCCGCCCAGGGACAGGGAGCCCGTCACTTCCCCCTTCCCCTGGTAGAGCCCGGCCAAGAGTTGCTCCGCCCTCCCCTCATCCTCCTGGAAGCTGAGCCGCAGGCGCCATTGCTCACCGGTCCGATGGATCTCGCCCCCCCCATGGAATCTCCCGTCGGCAAGCTGCGCCCGCCACTCCCGGATCTCCATCCGGTCGCCCTGCACGTCCAGTCGAGCCTGGACGTCTCGAAACTCCGCCGGGATGGCTTCCAGGCGGAAACGCCCGCGCTGGATCTCCACCGTTCCGTGAAGCTCCGGCTCCTCCCGATGCCCCCGAATCCGCACATTGGCCGTCACCAGGCCCTCGGCAAGGCCCCCCCCGGGGAGGAAATCCTGTAGCAACGTCAGCGGGGGTTGCCCCTTCAGCAGGAGGTCAGTTTGACCCTCCGGCCCAAGGCTCCCCTCAAGCTCGAATTCCTGCCCCCCGGAGCCGAGGCGCAGTTGCCGCACCGTCATCGCTGGCCCGCTCCAACTGGCGCGAGCCGGACCCAGGCTCTCCCAGACCTCGTCGCCCACGCGGACGCGCAGGCTCGTGAAATCCGCCTCGCCGACCCCGAAGGCAGGGCCGCCGGCCGGCCCGTGGAAGAGGATCCGCCCGCTCCCCCTCGGTTGCCATGGCCGGAGCGCCTCCATCTCCCCTATCCGGACCACCAGGTTCAGATCCGCATCCGCCAACGTGAGTTCCCCCTTGACGCTGCGATCCGACGGCGGCCCCACGCTGAGCTGCAGCCGATGGGTCCCTCCACGGAGTGTGAGGTCCACGTCCACGGCCTTGTGCTCGATCTTGAAGGTCGCCGTTCCGGGCCCCAGCGGGACGCCCCGATACAGGAGCGCACTGGCCGTCGCCTGACCCAGGGTCACGGTCTCGCGGAGGGTCCCCTGGAGGTCAAGGCGAAAGGTGGCCCGGCCGGCCAGCTTGCTGCTCGACAGCGAGCCGACGCGCGCCAGATCCATGACCGTGCTCGTCAGCCGCCCTCGGAGCTCCCCGTCCGTCCCCACGCTGACCTCGCCGGTGAGTTGCTCGGCGGCGCGGCGCAGGGAGATGCGCGTGATCTGCACGGCCCCCGATTGGAATCGCAACAGGGCCTCGCCCTGTTGCCATGATTCGTCCCAGGTCCGGACGTTCGCGAACGCAACCTCCACCTCCCCGGTCAGGGCCTGGAGCGCCCCCGAGAGCCGGCCGTTCGCCCGGAATGCCCCCTGGATTTTCAGGTCGTCGGGCAGGAGCGCGATGAAATCGGCCGTGCGCGCCGGGTTCACCTGGACATGGAGATCCAGGACGAGGTCCCGCTTCGCATTCAGTCGGCGGAGCGGCGTGGTTCCCCGAGCCTCCAGGGTGCCACGCAGGGTGGCGGTGGTCCGGCCACTCCGCAAGACGAGCCGGGGCATCGTGAGCACTCGACGGGCGACCTCCACGTCCCCCTCGATGAGATCCAAGGAGTGGTCGGCGATGCGTGCCTTTCGCCAGGCGATCCGCCCCTGAAGGCGCGGGTCCTGCCGGGTGCCGACCACCCGTCCCCTGAGCGTCGCGCGCCCGGCCAGGGACGGCAGACCAAACCCCTGCGCGAAGGTGGCCACGTTCCGGAGGTCGGCGCGAATTGGCAGATCCAGTGCCCCGGTGACGAAACTCAGGCTCCCGCGGCCGTCGATGTCTCCCCCCGGGAGACGGAGGGTGAACGCCTGGATGTCCGTCCGCGAGGCCGTCGCGGTGAGGCGCGCCTCCAGGCGACCGGTGGGCGTTTCACCCTCGAGGGCGAGGCCCTCCACCTGGACGGCGGCGCGCCCGCGCAGCGTGGAGGGATCGGCACCGCGCCCCGCGAGATCCACATCCGCCGTCAAGCGGCCTCGAGTTTCCGGCGGAAGTTGGAGCCCAAGCTGGGCTGCCACGACGGACGGAAGGCCCGCCAACCTGGCCAGGTCGGTGTTGGCCAGGATGGCACGGACCTGGTAGGCGCCCGTGGCCGGCACGAGCGAGAGCGTCCCGCGGAACGACTCGCCCGCCTTCGGCGGGCCGCCCAGCGTTGCGGCCTCGACGCGGCCGCCGTCCCAGACGAGGGAGAAGCGGAGGGGATGACTCGGCCCGCGCTCCTTTCCGAACTGCAGGGTCCCCTGTCCCTGAAAGACGGCCCGCTCCCACGGGCCCTGCAAACGACCGTCCGCTGCGAACGTCCCCTCGACCTCCCGGTCGGAGCCCAGCGCGGACAGCAGCGCGCTGAGCGGCGCCTGGACGCTCAGGCCGATGTCCAGTCGGGGCGCCCGTCCAGCGTCGGCGATGGTGCCCCGCGCGCTCACGGCCGCCCCCGCCACGGAGAACTCGGCCGTGCTGACCGAGATGGCGTCGGCCCCACCCACCGCCTGGAGGCTGATCCGGTCGGCCCGCCGGGTCGTGTCCCCGCGCGTCGTCTGCAGGCGAGCGGCGCGCAGGGTACCGGCGGTGGACACCGCCCCCGTCGGGGCGATGCGCCAGGTGAGTTCGCCATCCAGGCCCTCCAGGGTCCCCTGCGTTCCATCCGCCTCCGTCCAGGACGCCTGGCCATCGTGCACGGTTGCCCGCCGCACGCGGAGCGTCCATCCTTTCACCCGCACCGGCTGCGACGAGGACAGGACGGACAGGATGTCCTGCATCGTCAGTCCGGGAACGGCCTCCGCCACGTGCGTCAGCACGGGGCGGTCCAGCGTGATCTGCCGGAAGACGAGCTGCCGGCGGAAGAGCGCGGTCCAGCTCCACCGCGCCCGGATCCGCTCGGCGGAGAAGAGCACCCCGTCGGCCAGAGTCTTCTCGCGGGCCACCTGGACCCGGGACAACTCGAGGCTCCCCTCCCAGGGACGCAGCCCCACCGCGTCCACCCGGACCTCGCGCCCCAACGCCTCGGCGAGGGCCACCTCGGCCCAGTCGTGGGCACGCTGCCGGACCCAGCGGCTCTGGCTCAGGGCGGACAGGCCAAGGGCCACCGCCAGGAGCAGACACGTCAGCAGCAGGGAAATGCGCAAGCGGCTGGTCATGGCACCCGTGGTGGCGCGCACCGCCGGGATGGATGGACAATGAAACGCGGAGAGAGGCTGCGGGATGGCGAGACGGCCCTGGCGCACCCACGGGCGGAGGAGAGTCGGCTCATCGGGCGTCCTTGGGGGCGTCCTTGGGGCCGTCCTTGGGACGGGCGGCGGCCTCGGCGCGCCCGCGGCGCTCGACCTTCACGCGGGCGATGCGCCGGCCCTCCATGTCCACGATGGTCAGGCGCCAGTCCTGGTGGGTCACGATCTCCCCGCCGCGAGGGATCCGCTGGAGCTGCGCCAGGACGAAGCCGGCCAATGTCTCGTACTCCGCCGACTCCGGGAAGTGCAGGTGGTGCTGCTCGGCCAGGTCCCGGATGTTGATGGAGGCGTCCACGAGGTAGGAGCCGTCGCGTAACCGCTCCACCGGCCGCTGCTCCCGATCCGCCTCGTCCCGGATCTCCCCCACGATCTCCTCGATCAGATCCTCGATGGTGACCAGCCCCTCCAATCCGCCGTACTCGTCCACCACCAGGGCCATGGGCATTCGGCGCTTCTGCATCTCCTTGAGGAGATGGCTCACCTGCGCCGTCTCCGGCGCGAAGTAGGCCGGCCGGAGGACCTCCGTGAGCACGATGGGCTTCTTCTCCGCCAAGAGCCGGAAGAGATCCTTGTCGTAGAGAATCCCCAGGACCTCGTCCAGGGTATTGCGGTAGACCGGGTAGCGCGACTTGCCGGTCTCGATGATGTACGCCAGGACCTCCTCCACCGGCGTCTCCACGTCGATGGCCTGGATGCGGGGCCGCGGGATCATGACCTCCTTGACCGACGCCTCGGTGAACTCGAAGACGCTGTGGATCAGCTCCTGCTCCGTCTGATCGAAGACGCCCTGGGCGCGTCCTTCCCGGAGCATGTGCTTCACCTCCTCCTCGGAGACGAAGCCGCGCTGCTCGACGCCCTTCTGGCCCAGGAGGCGCAAGACGAGCCGGTTGGAAGCGGTGAGACACCGGACCAGGAGGGAGGTCACGCGCGCCAGGCGGTCGATGGGGCTCGCGATCCACAGGGCCAAGGGCACCGCATGGCGAAGCGCCAGGGACTTGGGTGTGAGTTCCCCCAGGATCAGCATGACATACGTGATGATCACCACCACGATCGCCAGGGCGATCGGCTCGGCTGCGGCACGCACCCCCCGGATGGGGATCTCCCGGATCAAGGGCGAGAGCACCCGCACCGCCGCAGCGCCGCCCAGGGCCGAGGCCAACGTCCCGACAAAGGTCACGCCGATCTGCACCGTGGCCAGGAAACGGTCCGGGTCCTCCTGGAGCAGGGTGACGCGCTGGGCGCGGAAGTCGCCCCCCGCGGCGAGCTGCTGGATGCGGCTGCGCCGGGCGGAGATCAGGGCGATCTCCGCCCCGGCGAAGAAGCCGTTCAGCAGGATGAGGCCCCCGATGAACATGGCCTCGAGCCAGAGGCCCTGGAACACCAAGCTATCCATGGGAAGCTCCTCTCCCGGACCGCGACTACCGGCGATCTGGGTCCGGCAACTTCTGACGCAGGATCTGGGGGATAGTGATGCCCCCCGAGAGAACGATCTGGATGCCCTGGGGGATGGTCAGCCGCGTGTGGATGATGTCTTCTCGCCGGACCAGCAGGATGTCCCCCAGGTACAGGTGGTTGGTGGGCACGTACACGGCGACCAGCGTCTCTGTCTCGCCGCTGCCGCGCTGCAGCGCAACCTCGCCCGTGAGGAAACCGAAGCTGTAAGACCCTTTCTCCCGGTTCGGCACCAGCACGAATTCCTTGAACGCCACCTGGTTGTCAGGTGAGAAGGCGTTGAGCAGTTGCTTCACCGCAGAGTAGATGTTCCGGAAGATGGGAATCCGGTAGAGCAGGCTGTCCAACCACCCCAGGGTCCGCCGTCCGACGACGTTGGTGGCAAAGACCCCCATCATGAGGACCAGGAGGATCGCCACCAGGAGGCCCACGCCGGGGACATGACGCCCCAACTGGTCGGCCACCACGGGAGCCAGGAGCCCGTCCACGAAGGTGAATAGCTCCCAGAAGGTCCAGACGGTCACCGCGATAGGCACGATGACCAGGAGGCCCGTCACGAACTTGATCTGCAACTGCCGGCGAATCTTGCTCATCTCAGAATCCGACTCCCACGTCGAGACTCATCGAAGGGATTGGCAACCCGGCACCCTGGCAATCTGGCAACCGGGTCTTTCCCGATTGCCTGAGTGCCGGGAACCCCCTGGGTGCGCCGATCGCCTCACACAGCACGCCGCTCTTGGCTCGCGGCTCGCGGCTCTCGGCTCGTCAGCCACCATCACGGCCAGTAGGCCGGATCTCCTGCGAACCCCTCTTCCAGCGGGCGCAATCGCCCGCGGGGCTCGTCCGTATTCAGGTTCAGCCGGGAGGCGACCGCCAGCATCGCCGTCACCAAACCGTAGGCTTCCTCCCGCGGATCCCGCAGCCCGGCCACCAGATCTGGCACTCGGCTCCGGAGCACCCGGAACATCCGGTCCTGCAGGGCCCGCTCCGGCAGGGAGAGGGTCAGGCGGGCCCCGAGCTGCAGCAGCTCCAGGAAGTCCTGCCAAGCTTGCACATCCGTCCCCTCGGCAACGACCTCCAGCCGGTGCACCAGCATCCGCCCGAACCAGGCCGAGGCCGGTGTGAGGTCCAGGCTGAGGCCCAGGTGCCGGGCCTGGGCCGCAAGGTCCATGGCCTCTATGTAGCGGGCCGGATCGGTGACCCCGTTCAGTTTCTCCAGCGCCTCGGCGAGCTGCCGCGCCCAGGTGGCCTCCAGCAGCGCGTTGAGCCAGGCAGGAAGGTCCACCCCGGTCCGCGCCATGGCCTCGGCGGCGGGCAGGGCCTCCGCGCACAACAGCTCGCAGGCGTGCGCCAGCCTGTCCTGCGTGTCCGTCAGCATCTCCTCCAGGATCGCCCGCCGCTCGTCCGGCAGGAAATCCCGCAGGCGAACGAGCCGGGCGCCGTGCCGCCCGGCCCAGGCCGTGGGGTCCGAGCCCTCCGGGCCCAGGGCGGCCGCGGCTTCCTCGACGAAGCGCAACCAGTCGCCCGAAGCCGGCCACGGGGCGATTCCCGCGAGGAAGCCGAACCGGCCATCCTTGCGGCAGGCCCCCGCGAACTGCAGGATCTCCTGCGTCACCTGGGAGACGGCGCGGACGCCCGCCAGCACCAGGCCGGCCTCCCGCACGACCGGGTCAGGCGTGAGCGACCACCGAGAGCGGATCTGGGACGTCACCTCACGCCCCAGCGCACCCTCCAGCAGCAGCCGGGCCACCGCATCCTCGGCCCGGACGCGGGACGGACGCACCTGTCGCTCCCAGATGTGCCGGCCGTCCTTGTGGGCGGCCACGTTGCTCTCCGCCCGCTCCAGGTGCTCCAGCAGAACCGCCTCCAGGTCCAGGGGGGCGAAGGGCTCCGCCAGCTCGATGGCCCGCGCCGCGTAGCAGAGGTTCTGCACCGTCTCGATCCCGGAGATGTCGGAGAAGAACCAGCCGCAGCTCGTGTACATCAGCATGGCCTGGTGCTGCATCTCCAGAAGGCGCAGGGTCCGGGCCTGCTCTTCGCCGGTGAGTGGACGCGCCTGGTGGCGAGCGAAAAAGGCCTCGCGGGTTGCCTCACCGGGATCCAGCAACAGCTCGATGTAGTCGTCGCGGGCCGCCCACCCGTCCCGCAAGAGCGGTGCGCTCTCCTCCATGAAGATCTCGCCCAGGGCGTCCCGCAGCCGGTCGAATCCCTGTCGCAGCGGGCCGCGCCATCGCTGGGTCCAACCGGGCCCCCCGCCGGTACTGCACCCGCAATCCTCGCGCCAGCGGCCCACCCCGTGGGAGCAGCTCCACGCACTCTCGGGAAGGAGCTCGACCTCCCACGTCGGCCGGTGCGTCCTGAGGTAGGCCGCCAGGTTGGTCACGGAGAACCCCCGCTGCGGCGCCTCGCGGGCGAACAGCGTGGCCAGACACATATCGCCGAACTGCTCATGGTGGCCGAAGGATTCGCCGTCCGTGGCGAGGAGGATCAGCGGATCGGGGAACCCCGCGGCGGCATCAGCGATCCCGCTCGCCAAGGCAGCCGCGTCCCGCAGGTAGTGCTGAAAGCTGATCCCTCGGGACAGCGGCGCGTGGTAAAAGCAGACATCGATTCCCGGGTCGCCCTCCACGTTCCCCCGGGCGTCCCGCAGGTGCCAGCGGTAGGGACGCCGCGGGTCCAGCGCCGCCTCCCCCGCCGTGATCCACCGGGTCTCGCCCATGGGACGCCAGCGCGCCGCCTGCGCCGGCGACAGGATCACATAGCGCATCCCGGCCCGGACCAAGAGCTCCAGGGTCGCATCGTCCACGGCCGTTTCTGGCAGCCACATGGCGTCTGGCGGCCGGCCGAAGCGGAACTCGAACTCGCGGACGCCCCAGCGGATCTGGGTCTGCCGGTCGCGTCGTGTGGCCAGGGGCAGGATCAGGTGATTGTACGCCTGGGCGATGGCATTGCCTTGGCCCAGGCGGGAGCGGCTCTGGCGGTCGGCCTGGAGCAGCGCCTGCACCACGTCCGGCGCCGCGCTGGCCAGCCAGGAGAGCAGCGTGGGTCCGACGTTGAAGCTGATCCGTTCGTAGTTGTTGACGATGTCCAGGATGCGGCCGCCGGCGTCCAGGACGCGGGAGCGGGCGTTGGACCCGTAGCATTCGTCCACGATCCGCGCATTCCAATCGTGGTACGGGGCGGCGCTCTCCTGCCGGTCGATCTCCCCGGTCCACGGATTCTCACGGGGCGGCTGGTAGAAGTGCCCGTGGATCACCAGATGTATCGCCATACGCTTCGCTCAATGGAAAATCTCGGTTGTCGGTTTTCCATTTTGCATTCCGCCGCTCCCCTACTCCTTGCGGCGGAGACCCTCCTCCCGCATGGAGCGGATGAGGCTCCGGAGCAGTCGGCTCCGGTTGGCGCCGCGCAGCAGGGCCGAGAGATCTTCGTACACCGTGGGATCCTCCAGCAGGCCGCCGATCGTCCCCTCTCCCTCCCGCAGGCGTGCGGTGATGACCTGGAGGTCGGCCGTCAGGGCCCGCAGGCCGGCCGCGGCCGCCTGCAGCTCCTCGATGACCTTGGCGCCCGCAGGGTCGAACAGGAGCGACGGGATCAACCCCTTCCCCTCTCGGGCCGCCCGCGCCAGCCCCTCCAATTCCTCGGCGGTCCGGTCCATCCGCTTCAGGATCTCCGCCCCCTGCGGCTCGTAGACCAGGGCGTGCAGGAGGCCCCGACCCTCCCGCACCTCGCGCAGGAGATCGTCCACCCCTGCCAGGGCCGTGTTGAGCCGCCCGATGGTGTCCTCCGGCGGGGAATGGATCAGCGCGTACAGCAGGCCGCGCTCGTTCTCGAGAGCCCGGGCGAAGCGCTCCAGCGATAGGAGCGTCCGGTCTACGCGGCCCAGGAACTCGGCTCCCTCCGGGCCGTAAATGATGTCGTGGAGGAGCCCCTGCCCTTTTTCCACCTCCACCAGTGTCGTCCGCAGCGACCGGAGGGCCTCGTTCAGGTTCCGTTTGCCCGCCGCCTCACCGCCCGCCAGGAACTCGTCCAGCGACGCGCTGATCCGTGTCACGTTGTCGAGGATCCGATCGCCCTTCTGCAGAAGCCGCGAGTAGTCGGGGGAGTCCACGCTGGCCAACTGCGCCCCGGGTGGAAGCGGGGGGCGGTCGTGGCTGCCCACGGTGATGTCCAGGACCTTGTCGCCGACCAGACCGATCGTCCCGATGCTGGCCACCGAATCCTCGCGGATGCGGTCCTGGACCCGCCGCTCCACGCTCAGGGTCAGGGTGATGCGGCGATCCCTGGGGTCGCGGCCAAAGGCGATCCGCGTGACGTTCCCGATCGTCACGCCCGCCAGCCGGACGGGTGCCCCCGCGGCCAGGCCCTCCGTGGAGCTGAAGGAGGCCCAGAGCGAGTAGCGCTCCTCGAACAGCGCGCTCCGCCGACTGATGGAGAGGACGAAGCCCATGAAGAGCAGGATGGCGGCCAGGACCAGGGCCCCGATCCGCAGTTGCATCTGCCGTTCCGTCATGCCCGTCTCACTCCTCGTGCCCCTCCGGGTACCCGGCCGGAAGGCCGCGTGTGCGCCCTCCGCACCCCACCCCGGCCGTCCGAGCGTCGCGCTAGCCTTCGATCCGCCCTTCCATGAAGTCCCGGATCAACGAGTGGTGCGTCGCGTGAATCTCTTCCGGCGTCCCGATGGCCGCCATCCGTCCCTCGTGCAGCATGGCCAGCCGGTCGGACACCTTCAGCGCGCTCGCCATGTCATGCGTCACCACCACAGACGTCACGCCCAGCTTGCCTTTGAGATCCAGGATCAGCTCGTTGACCTTCTCCACGTTGCTCGGGTCCAGGCCGGTGGTGGGCTCGTCGTACAGGAGGATCCGGGGGGGCAGGGCGATCGCCCGGGCCACGGCCACGCGCTTGCGCATCCCGCCCGACAGCTCCGTCGGGTCCGTGTCCTCGACGGCGCCCAACCCCACGAGGTCCAGGACCTCGCGCACCCGGGCGCGGATCTCCCGCTCTTCCCAGCCGGTGTGCTCGCGCAGGGCATACGCCACATTCTCGCCCACTGACAGGGAATCGAAGAGGGCCGAGCCCTGGAACACCATCCCCACCTTCCGGCGCACCTGCAGGAGCTCGCGCTCCGGGAGGGGCACGATGTCCTGCCCTTCCAGGAGGATCTGCCCGGCCTCCGGCTTCAGGAGGCCGATGATCAGCCGGAGCAGCACGCTCTTGCCCGTCCCGCTTCCGCCGATGATGGTAAGCGACTCTCCCGGTCGGACGGCGAGGTCCACCCCCTGGAGCACCGTGTGCCTCTCGAAGCTCTTGAAGACGCCCCGGAGTTCGATGGCCGGCCGGCTCCCGTCCCCCACCGCGGCGCCGCCCTCTGGCTGCGAGCCGACCGCGGCGAGCCCATCCACCTGCGGCCTCACCAGCCCTCCAGCCACCAGAAGAACTTGGTCAGGAAGAAGTCGGAGATGAACACCAGGAGCGATGACATCACCACCGTCCCGGTCGTCGCCCGCCCCAGTCCCTCCGTGCCGCCCCGGGTCTCCAGCCCGTTGTAGCACCCCACCAGGCCGATGAGAAACCCGAAGACCACGGTCTTCCCCAGGCCATCCAGCATGTCCGCCAGCTTCACGTACTGTGTGATCGTGCTGTAGTACTGGTGATAATCCACATTGAACTCGTACTGGGAGATCACCATGCCGCCGAAGATCCCCAGGGCATTGGCGATGACGGTGAGCATCGGCAGGGCCAGCATGGTGACCAGCACCCGGGGCACCACCAGCTTCTTGATGTGGTTGACCCCCAGGGCCCGCATGGCATCGATCTGTTCCGTGACCTTCATGGCGCCGAGCTCGGCCGTGAATCCCGAACCGACGCGCCCGCCAACCAGTATGGCCGTGACCACCGGCCCCAGCTCTCGCACCATGCTGAGGCCGACGATGATCCCCACGGTCCCCTTGGCGCCGAAGCGCGCCAGGCCGTAGGCTGTCTGGAGCGCCAGCACCAGTCCGACGAAGAGCCCTGCCACCCCGACGACGGAGACCGACCGGACGGCGATGTGATCCATCTGGGCGACGAGCGGCCGGAGGCTGTAGGGAGGCATGACGGCATAGTAGAGGGTCCGGCCGGCCAGGAATGACATACTGCCCAGGTCGGCGGTGAACAGCAGGGCCCGCCCTCCCAGCTCCTGGACGAGGCCGCGGAGCGTCGTCATGCGTCACCAGGCATGGAGGTTGGAATGGGTCATCGTTGGGGGAGCGGGGCCCAGCTTTCCACGAAGGCCTCAAAAACGGGACGACCTCGTGGGAAGGCGGCCGGCGGGGCGGCATAGATGAAATCGTAGAGACATCCGGCGCGACGGAAAGTCACCCCCTCGACCTCGACCGGCGCATCATCCAGACGGGCCGCCAGGCGGGTTCGCACGCCGATCGCGTCGTGCAGGCGAAGCGTCTCGCGTTCCTGGACCTGCTTTGCCTCCAGCCCAAAGAAGAGGTGGCGCGCCACCCACGGGAGGTCGCCCGGCTCCGGTGTGTCGCACTCGACCAGGAGCACCACGGCCGCTCGCAGCTCCGCGGACTCGAAGGCCAGGGCCGCCCCATCCAGGGATCGGGGACGCCAGGAGGGAGGCGGCAGCCCCACCTGAAACCCGCTGTCGAAATCGAGATACGCCTCCCCGACGACCCGTCCGGTTACACAGCCGGCGGCCAGGGAGAGCATCCCGAGCAGGAGCCCGCCAATCAGCCCTGTCCTCAGGCTACGAATCCGCCGGACCCCCCACCGAGAAGCAGCGTCCATGCGCACCCGTGTACATCCTACTGGACCGGGAGGGTGCCGTCAAGGCGACCAGGCCGCCAGGGCCACATCGAGCGCGCGCCGGAGGGTCAGGGCGGCCTGGCGTGACGCCCGGCCCAACCGCCAGAGCGTACGTCGGTCCTCTCCACTGCCACACAGACTTTCGATCACCCCACGCCAGCGGAGATCTCCCGACGGCGTCGTGCACCCCGCCAGGAATTCCGGCAACGGGTCCTCGACACCATCCACGACCGCCTTGATGGCCAGCCAGGGGATGCCGAGTGTCCGTGCCGCCTGGGCCACTCCGGCCGCTTCCATGTCCACCGCCACCGCGCCGGTGCGCCGGTGGGCCGCCCGCTTCGAGGACGGCGTTCGCAGCGGGACATCCACTGTCAGCACGGCTCCGGCCTCGGCGGACATCCCGGCAGCGGCGAGCGCCGCTCGGACGGGCACAAGGGCAGGGGCCGCACCGAAGGAGAGGCCACGCAGGCCATCATCCTGCAGGGCCATCCCCGGGCACACGAGGTCGCCGGGACGGAGGGTCTCTGCCAGGCCGCCCGCGAACCCCAGGGACCACGCGGCACGAAGAGGGGAACGGTCGGACGCGGCCAGAAGGGCAGATCGGGCACGATCCCGCCCGATCCCTGCTTGCACGACAACGACAGTCTGCCCAGCGAGCTCGCCCACGAGCGCCCGAAACTCGCCTCCGCGCCAGTGCCGGACGGAAGCCAGGGAGCGCTGTACGGCCCGGCGCTCTTGCGCCAAGGCCACCACCAACGCGATGGGCGGATGATCCACCGCCGACTTACCCGGAGGGATCCACCACGGAACACCGGAAGGTCGCGTCCGCAACACCGGGCGCCAATCCGGGTCCGGTTGGATGGCAGTGATGGAAACCCGGGGAAGCAATGAGGTCGCTTCCGCCGCGTCGGCTGCCACCCCTCGGGTTCACCGGCGGCTCTCGAAATGCCTGAGGGGCGTGACGGATGCCTGCCGCGTTCCCTCCCGGGCCGACAGGCAGCGGCGATACAGGGCCAGGGCCCAGAGCGGGAAGTACTTGGCGTAGCCGTGGTAACAGAGGTAGAAGACCCGCGGGAACCCGGTGCCCGTGAACTCCTCCTCGTGCCAGAGACCGTCCGGCCTCCGCGTCTCCAGCAGAAACCGGATCCCCCGGGCCACGGCGGGGTGCAGAACCTCTCCCGCGTGCAGCAGGGCCATCAGGGCCCAGGCGGTCTGGGACGCCGTGCTCTTGCCCATGCCCGCAGTTCGAGGATCGTTGTAGGAATAGCAGGACTCACCCCATCCCCCGTCGGGGTTCTGGCGGCTCAAGGTCCAGACCACGGCTTGCCGGACGTAGGGCGCGCCCATGTCCTCGCCAATGGAGGCGAGGCCGGCCAGGACGGACCAGGTGCCGTAGAGGTAGTTCACCCCCCAGCGCCCGTACCAGGAGCCGTCCCGGCGCTGCCGCGTCTTCAGGAAGGCGATGGCCTTCGCCGCCGCCGGCTCCTCCGGGCGAAATCCCAGGTATCCCAGCGCCTCCAGGACGCGACCCGCCAGATCCTCGGTGCTGGGGTCCATGAGGGCGCCATGATCGGCGAAAGGGATCAGGTTGAAGACCATCCGATTGTTGTCCCTGTCGTAGGCGCCCCACCCGCCATCGCGCCCCTGCAGGGCCAGAACCCAGTGGAGGCCCCGGGCGATCGCTCGGGTCTTGGCCTCCTCGTCCGCCAGGCGAACCTTCCGCAGCGCCATCAGGACGACCGCCGTGTCGTCCACGTCGGGGTAGAACTCGTTCTCGAACTGGAAGGCCCAGCCTCCCGCAGGCGTTCCGTGCGAATTCAGCCGCCAGTCGCCCGGGCGGCGCGTCTGTTTGCTGAGCAGCCAGGCGCCGGCCCTGGCCAGGGCCGAGTGATTGGACGGCAGTCCCGCCTCCATCAGCGCGTTGACGGTCAGGGCGGTGTCCCAGACCGGCGAGAGACAGGGCTGCACACGCAAGGTGTCGGCGGTTTCGATCCGCAGCGCATCGATCTCGGCGAGCGCCTTCCGGACCGCCGGGTGCTCCAGGGGATAGCCGAGACAGGTCAGGGCGATGACCGAGTTGGCCATGGCGGGGAAGATCCCGCCCAGGCCACCCTCTCCCTGCATGCGCTCCAGCATCCAGCGTGTCGCCTGCCGGACGGCGCGGTCCCGGAATGGCCAGCGGACGGAGCGATCGTGGATCCGCAGGATCCGGTCCGCGACCAGGAAAAAGTTCCGCCAGGTGAAGGTCTGGGGGTCCCTGGGGAGGGAATACTTCGTCTGCGCCCGCGGCGCCAGGTACAGCTCGTCCAGATGGGCAGAAGCCGGGACGGGTCGGACGGGCCGATGGGCGAAGATGATCAAGAGCGGCACCAGCACGGTCCGGGACCAGTAGGAGACCTCGTAGAGATTGAAGTAGAACCAGCGGGGCAGCAGGCAGATCTCCACCGGCATGCACGGCACGCCAGACCAGTCATACTCGCCGAAGAGCGACAGCAGGATCTTGGTGAAGACGTTGACCCGCGTGATCCCGCCCTGCTCCAGCACCGCCTGACGCGCCCTCGCCATGCCGGGCGCGTCGGGGGAGACGCCCGCCATCTTCAGGGCGAAGTAGGCCTTCACCGTGGCGCTGATCTCGGCGGGTCCGTTGTGGTAGATGGGCCAGCCTCCCTCGGGGAGCTGGATAGCCTGGAGGTGGCGGATGGCCTTGGCCTCCGTGGCGGCGTCGGCGATGTTCAGCCATCGGCGCAGGAGGAGGTATTCCGACGTGATGGTGGCATCCGCCTCCAGTTCGTGGACCCAGTAGCCCGCCGGATCCTGCTGCCGGAGCAAGGCCTCCACCCCGTGCTGGACGATCTCATCCAGCGCGGCCTCGGCCGGGAGGACGCCGTGGGGGCGCGGGCTGCTGACGGCGCGCGGGCTCATGCCATTGCCTCGATGATCAGGCGAAGTTCCACCACAGCATCTCCCAGAGATCCTTCCAATTCTTCCCCACTTCCTTGATCACGGTGGGTTCGAATCCGCTGTGCATCATGCAGTTGGTGCATCGCTCGTCCCGCTTGTTCTCGTATTTCTCCCAGTCGGTCCGGGTCATCAGCTCGTCGAAGGTCTTGTAATGGGCGTCGGTGATGAGGTAGCAGGGGCCTTTCCAGCCCTGGGGGTTGTAATTCGGGTTCCCCCAGGGGGAGCACTTGAGCTCCCGCTCGCCCTTGAGGAAGCGGAGGTACATGGGCGTGCTGACGAGGCGGTACCGCTTGGACAGCTCCCAGACCCGCTGGAACTTCTCGTGGGTCTGTTGCTTCTGCAGGAAGATGTCGCGGCCCTTCAGGACGGTGTACTCGTACGCCGGCGAGACCAGGAATCCGTCCACGCCGATGCCTTCGAGTTCGGCGAAGAGCTGCTCGATCTCGTCGATCTTCGTCTCTTTGTAGATGGTGGTGTTGGTGACGATCCGGAAGCCCAGGGACTTCGCCAGCTTGATCATCCGGATATCGATCTGGTACAGCCCCTTGCGGGACCGCACCAGGTCGTGGGTCGGCTCCAGGCCATCCATGGAGACGTTGATGGTAAGGTAGGGGCTGGGCCGCCACTGGGGGAGCCACTTATCCAGCTTGATGGCGTTGGTGCAGAGGTAGATGAACTTCTTGCGCCGGAGCAGCTCGTTCACCAAGTCGCCCAGATGAGGGTAGATGGTCGGCTCGCCCCCGCAGATGGAGACGATGGGGGCCCCGCACTCCTCCACCGCTTGCAAGCAAGTCTCCAGGGGCAGCATGTCGCGGATGGTGCTCTCGAATTCCCGGATCTTGCCGCATCCCTCGCAGGCCAGGTTGCACAGGTGGGTCGGCTCCAGCATCAGGACGAATGGATACCGCGTTCGTCCCCGGAGAGCGTTGGTCGCGATGTACTTCGTCAGGGCCCAGTGCAGTTGTATAGGAAACCTCATGCTCGTGTCCCTTCCGCCCGCGGCCTCCAGAGGAGTGTCCGGGGCCTCATGAGGATGGAAAACGTCCAGAGGAGGATCGGCAGCGTGAGCAGGACGCCAGACAGCCCCAGCCACCATTCCCCCAGCGCAAACGTGACTGCCAGGTTGAAGACCAGGACGATGAAGTACAGGCCCGGGCAGAGGGCCGCCCGACCGCCAAACCTGGCCACCAACAACTCCGGGAGGTATCGCTCCCAGGCGTGATACAGGGACGTGGCCGTGGCCCCGACGACGCCCCACCCCAGGAAGTTGGCCAGCGGCACCCCGAAGTAGATGCCCGGCTCGGGATAGCCGTAAATCTGGCCCAGAAACCACCGGTCGCCTCGCAGGGCCACCGGATCGATCACCACGTCGACCAACACGAACAGGACCGAGGTCAGGACTAAGTGGGCCAGCCTGTGGGGTCGCGGGGCAACCCCTGGCGGGTTCGCCTCGGCCTCACGGGAGAGCCGACCGGATCCACGGCCACCCGACAGCAGGAACCACCCCAGGCCGTAACTGGCCACCAGCAGAAATGAAAACGACAGCGAATCGAAGAACGGCACCCCGGCGATCCAGAGCTCCCGATCGGCCGTCCTCGGGAGGTAGAAGTACCATCCGAAAGGGATGCCGGTCCGAATTGAACTGTGCTCTGCCCCAAAGGCCACGCCCCAGGTGATAAGCGTGAAGGCCGCCGTGCGTCGCCAGCCGAGGAGCGCGCTCGCCCCCACCAGGTGGAGCAGCAGGAAGGCGAAGACATAGGGGCGAAGCAAGAGGCTCCCCACGAGGAGCCGGGGAACGTCGGTCATCTCCACCCAGCCGCCCACACCCCCCTGGCCTGGGCCGCCCCGCCACTTCTCGCGGATCGGCAGATCGGAACGGCTGGCCGAGCCCCCGGGGGATGATGGCCAGCGAATCCCAGACTCTTCACACTAATGGGCGGGGGCGTACCCGTTCTCCCGGAACCATCGCACTGCCTTGGCCAGCGCCTCTCCCACCGGCGACTGCGGCAGGCCGAACTCGCGGATGGCCTTGCTGGAGTCGAAGAACATCATCTTGCGCGCCATCCGGACCGCGTCCACCGCCACCAGGGGCGGTCGCCCCGTGATGCGATCCGCCACCCACTCGGAAACTCGCGCCAGGGGGAAGATCAGGCCGGCGGACACCTGCAACCGGGGTGGCCGGATGCCGGTGATCCGCCCCAGGAGTTCAAAGATTTCGCGCAGGGTCAGGTTTATTCCGCCCAGGATGTAGCGCTCGCCCGCCCGCCCGCGCTCGGCCGCCAGGAGGTGTCCCGCAGCCACGTCGTCCACGTCTACCAGATTCAGTCCGGTCGGGAGATAGGCCCACATCCGTCCTCGCAGAAAATCCACGATCATCTGCCCCGTGGGAGTCGGCTTGATATCCCCGGCCCCGACCGGCGTGCTGGGATTGACGATCACGACCGGAAGGCCCTGCCGGGCGAACCCGCGTGCCACCTCCTCGGCCAGGAACTTGGACCGCTTGTAATCCCCCACCATGTCGGTCAGGCTGACTGGCGTGTCCTCGGTTCCGGCCCCGCCGCCGGGGGGAATTCCCAGCGCGCCGACGGTGCTGGTGTATACCACCCGGGTCACAGCCGCGTCCGCAGCCGCCTGAAGTATGCGTTGCGTCCCCTCGAGGTTGATGTCATAGAACAGCCGGCGGTCCCGCGCCCATAGGCTGTAGAAGGCGGCGACGTGAAACAGGCACCCACAGCCCTTCAAGATCGGACGGAGGGAGGCGGCATCGGTCAGGTCGCCGTCGACGATCTCTACCGGAAGGCCTGCAAGCAACCGCCGGTCGCTGTGGGGGCGGGCAAGCACCCGCACGCGATGACCGGCCGCCACGAGGTGCCGGACGACCGCGGCCCCGACGAAGCCGGTGCCTCCAGTCACGACCGTCACATCGCCCATGGAAACCCCTGGAACGGGCAATGGCGAGATCCCGCCCTGGTCCGTTCCAGCAGAGGCCCAAGGCCGTCGCCGGAATAAGGCGATTTTGTACCACAGAACCCCTGGAAAATCAAACGGTTTCCCTCAGGCAAACGGTACGCGTGCCAGTCTGCTCCCCGAAAACTGGGAATTCCCGGGCCGGGACGCAAAAAGGTTGACAATCTCTCCTTGGAAGTGGTATGGGAGGTGGACTTTTCCATTGGCCCCAAGCCAGGCTGTCCCCGTGCAGGGAGGACGACAATGGCGACTGATGAAACGTGGGTCAAGGTCAGGGTGATGACCGTGGGGGGCGCGCTCGTCGGCACGATGACCAAGCCGAGAAACATCCGGACCCTGGACGCCCTGAACCTGAAGCCGGATTTCTTCGCCCTGACCGAGGCGACGAAGGAAGGCGAGCCCCAGTCCCGCCCGGGATTCATGGCTGTGAACAGGCGCCTGGTGCTCTACGTCGAGGAGCTCCCCTAGCCTCCGGCGTCGTATCGCTCCCCCCCGACCTCTCTCCAGTCCCCTGCGCTCTCTGGATCGCCAAGGCTTTCCCCGCGATTCCTCTCCCGATGACACATGGAGCACTTGCGCGGCCGCCTGCCCGAGGGCATCCTCCAGGCCGGAGAGGACCGTTCCAACTTGGAGGGTACGGCGGGGTGAAGCGAGGGCAAGGCGACGGGCCGCTCAGGGGCGGCGCGACGCCGTGGTGTCCAGGGCCTCCCGGATCTTATCGAGGATAGCCTCTTCCCGGTCGATCTGCCAGGTGAGATTTCCCTGGTCCAGGCGGTCGGCCACGGCGATCACCGTCACGATGGCTCCGTGGGGGTACAGCGCCAGGCGCAGCCGCTCTTGGGTGGCAAGCCACAACGCCAGCCATCTCGGCTCAACCCGTTTCCACTGGGTGACCAGGGAGTGGCCATCTCGCTGGTCTTCGATCTGGTAGCCGGCCGCGCGGACCGCGGCCAGCGTCGCCGTCCAGACCGCTTCCCGGCTGGCCCGGTAGTGCGCGCGGCTCACAGGCCGGCTGCGCAGATCCGTGTCCACAAAGTAGGCGTCGAGGACCCCCGAGGTGTCCCGGGCGATGGCTACGGCCCGAGCCCGCTGTGCATCGTTCTGGACCAGGCCAGAGACGAACACCTCCCGGCGGTAGGTTTCGACCCGGAGCCCCAGCGGTGCCAGGACGCGGTCCGCCTGGAACCGGGCCTCGATCACGCTGGTGATCCTGGTGCTGTGGACCCACTCTCCCACAGACTCGCGTTGGGAGCCGGAGGTCACGGCGCAGCCGGCCAGGGAGACGGCCAGCAAGAGGAGGACGGCCCCGCACACTCGCCTCACTGCCCGCGCTTCTCCCGTTCGGCCTCCACGATGGAGGAGGCGATGTCCAGCGGCCCCTTGCCGCGAAGCTGCAGAAAGGCCTGCAGGATGTCGGTCTCGGTGATGATGCCGCAGAGGTCCCCATCCCGCACCACGGGAAGCCCGCCGATCCGGTGCCCCAGGAGCAGCAGGGCCGCCTCCTCCACCGTCTGGTCCGGGCGGATGGTGACCACCTGCTTGGTCATGATCTCACGGACCGTCAGCTTCTCCAGGATGTAGTGCAGTTCGTGGATGCTCAGGCTGGTCGCCCCCGAGGGCGCCGCCTGTCGCAGATCCCTGTCGGTCACGATGCCCACCAGGCGCTTCCCCTCCACCACCGGGAGGTGGCGGATTCCTTTCTGACGGATCAGGTGCATGGCGGTTCGGAAGCTGTCATGGGGCTCCACCGTCACTAGATCACGGTTCATCCATTGCTCAACCTGCATGGACCCTCCTTGATCCGGAAGCGGGGGGACCCTCGCTCGGGGCGAGGTCCCCCTCCGCTGCCTGGCACCGGTCGGGCTGTGCCCGGGCACTCCCAGGCATCGCCGTCCGACCGAATGGTCACGCCAACTGCAACGCCTTCAGCCGCTCCTGAGTCGGAACCCCCGTCTCGTCCCAGCCGCGGATGCGGTAGTACTCCGTCAGCATGCGCTCCATGCCCTGAGGGTCCACCGGCCCGATGTCGTCCCGCTGCGCGACGGTGAGCAGGCGCTTGGGGAGAGAGTCGTCCTTGCGTCCGAGGCCCCGGGCGACGTTGATCAAGCGCTTGACATTGAAGATCCGCTCGGCCGTTCGCATCAGCCCCTCGGGTTTCACCTTCCACCCGGTGCAGTAATTCAGCCACTCCGCCATGATGGTCGGCCCGTAGGAGACCACGATGTAGAACTTGCAGATCCCCAGGCCGTCGTACAGGATCATGAGGTCGTGCATCTTCACCGCGAGCTGCGCCTTGCCATCCGTGATGTACGGGTCCATGGGTGTCGTGTATCCCAGGTCCGGGAACGGCAGGCCGCTCTCCACGGTGAAGGTCACGCCCTCCATGTGGCAGGCGCCCCGATTGGCCACGGCGTAGTTGACGGCGTTGGACCAGTAGGCGCGGGGATCATGCATCGGGACCTCGACCCCCTTCACCTCGACCACCATGTCTCCGAAGTCCTTGCCGAGCCGCTCTGCCGCTGGCCGCGTGCCATCCGCCAGGATGTCCCCGATCCCCTCGCGCCGTCCCATCTTGTGCAGCAGGGCGATCATCGCCTCGCCATTCCCCCACGTGAGCCGGATGCCGCCGAGGTCGGCCTCGCTGAGCAAGCCCTTCTCGAAGGCCTCCATGGCGAAGGCGATGGTGTTGCCGGCGGAGATCGTGTCCAGGCCGTAGTCGTTGCACACCTCGTTGCACTTGCCGATGATCTCGATGCTGTCGTTCTCGCACATGCTGCCGAAGGCGCCGATGGTCTCGTACTCGGGGGCGTGGCCCACCTGGGACCCGGGGATGTCCACGATCAAGGTGCAGTTCGACGGACACGAGACGCAGGACCGTTCGTGCCTGCCGTACTTCTTGAACATGGTCTGCCCCGAGACCCGCTCCGCCTTCTCCGTCCAGCGGCCGCCCATGAAGTTGTGGATGGGCATGTCCCCCACCGCCTCCACACCCATCACCCCGCCGGCCGTCCCCAGCTCGAAGTTCCGCTTGAAGAGCCGTTTCTCCTTTCCGCCATAGGCGGCCGCGCGCTTCATCAGGCCCATGGGATCGGCCACGGGGACGCCGCCGGTGCCCCGGACGACCACCGCCTTCAGATGCTTGGAACCCATGACGGCACCCATGCCGGTGCGCCCGGCCGAGCGGGCGTACTTGCCTTCGAACATGACACAGGCCATGCGCGAGAGCTTCTCTCCCGCTTGTCCGATCCCGGCCACGATGGCATCCGGGTGGGTCTCCTGCAAGAGTCGCTCGTCGGTCTCGAAGAATCCTTTCCCCCACAGTTTCTCGGCCGGACGGATCTCCACCTGGTCGTTCTCGATCCAGACGTACACCGGCTTCTTGGCCTTGCCGGTGAAGATCACGCCGTCGTATCCGGCATATTTCAGCATAGGAGCCCATGCCCCGCCGGCGCGGGCCTCGCCCCATGCGTTGGTGGCCGGCGACAGGGCGCAGACGGTCGTCCGGTTGGCCCCCGGCACCAGCGTGCCGCAGAGCAGGCCCGGCATGAAGCAGAGCGGATTGGCAGGAGCCAGCGGTTCATTGATCGTCTTCAGTCGTTCATGGATCAGCTTGGCACCGAGGCCGCTTCCGGCCAGGTACGCTTGGGCCGTGGCCTCGTCCAGGACGGTGGTCGAGACCTTTCCTGACGTTAAATCCACCCAGAGCAATTTCCCGAGGTATCCTTTAGGCATGGCGCTCCCCCTTGGACCCAGCGAGCCTTCGAGAGTTGTCCTCTCCCGGCCCCCGATGTCATAGGCGGTCCGGGCGTCTGGGATTCTTGCAAAATCGTAGGGCCAGCGCAAGCCAAATTCCTCTTTGGTCAGGGCCGACGCAGGACGGTGGGGCCGTAAGGTAGCAGATCACCCGAAAAAAAACAAAGGCCGCCTGCCCATGCGATTTTGCAAGAAGCCTTGTGGAATGTCGCGACGACTCGTTCTTACTGCCCCGTGAGCACGAGGTGCCCTCGGCGGTTCCACTTCCACGCGCTCTCGTCGTGGCCGAGGACGAAGGGGCGCTCCTTGCCGTAGCTGATGGTGGCGACGCGGTCGGCGGGGACACCGGCTGCCACGAGGTAGTCCTTCACCGCCTTGGCCCGGCGCTCTCCGAGGCCGAGGTTGTACTCGGCGGTGCCCCGCTCATCGCAGTGGCCTTCCAGGGTGGTCTTCGCCCGGGCGTTCGCCTTCAGCCAGGCCACGTTGTCGTTCAGGGCCGCCTTCTGGTCGTCCCGGATGTTCGACTTGTCGAAGTCAAAGAAGACATCCTTCAGGGGTGAGGCGGCCGGGACCGGCGCAGCCGGGGCGGCGGGGGCGGGGGCGGC
>Ga0210377_10001099_pt1 | contig 25051 bp, 22 predicted proteins | sample PLM4_65_b1redo_FD_155480 | JGI IMG/M metagenome (GOLD analysis project Ga0210377, IMG submission 155480) | Groundwater sediment microbial communities from an aquifer in East River, Colorado, USA - PLM4_65_b1 redo | ecosystem: Environmental > Terrestrial > Soil > Riparian zone | place: USA: East...
GCGAGTTGCAGGATGAGCCGGCCGCCCTCCATGGTGTGGGTGACGAGCAGCCGCAGGGTCGCCGGCCGGGGCGCGACCGTTGCCGTCGCCGCCACCGGACGCGCCACCGGCTCGGGGGCGATCGCCGCGGGCGTCAGCGTGACCGTCGCCGCGAGCGCCGTCACGGCCATGAACGCCGTCGCGGGCGCGAACGCCGCCCACCGCCGCGGCCCGCATGCCCGCCGTCGCCCGGTCACGTTCCCGCCGTGAAGCGCTCGCCGCATGTCGCGCACCGTCCGTCCGCCCGTCGTCCCGCGGCTCCCTGCCGCGGTACCCCTCGGGCCGCGGTGAATATAGGGATCGGGTCGCGTGCGGGCAACCGGCAAACCCTTGCGCCGCAAGGCTTTTAAAGCGGGCGTCCGTTTCATCTTGGAAATCCGCGGCGGCCGATCGCCGCCGGTGCGCCGGAACCGGGGCGCGCACGGCTTTGTGATTACCTGGGGTCGTTGTAACATCCGCGCCTGATGCGGAGGTCACGAATGGCGGTCAGCAAGGCGCGGTCGCAGGTTCCCGGAGTCGATCCGGAAATCTTCCTCGCGCTGTACGCGAAAATGCTCCGGACGTATTATGTCGAGGAGCAGGGGCGCCTGCTCGTGCGCGCCGGGAAGTGCTCGTTCTACGCCTCGGCGCGCGGCCACGAGAAGCTGCAGATCGCCGTGGCGATGCTCCTGCAGCCGGGCAAGGACTGGTTCTTCCCCTACTACCGCGAGAAGGCCCTGATGGTCGGCCTCGGCATGCCCCTCGAGCACATCTTCCAGGGGCTGCTGTCGCGCGACGGCGACCCCAACTCCCTCGGCCGCAACATGTCCGAGCACTTCTCGTCGAAGGGGCTTCGGGTTGTATCTCCGACCGCCTGCACCGGGACGCAGTTCCCGATCGCGGTCGGCATGGCGCGCGCGGTCAGGGCCGACGACCGCGACGAGATCGTCTATGTCTCGGGGGGCGAAGGCTCGACCTCCGAGGGCGAGTTCTTCGAGGCGATCAACAAGGCGCAGCGCGACCTCCTGCCGGTCCTGTTCGTGATCCAGAACAACGGCTATGCCATCAGCGTGCCGCAGGCGCAGCAGACCTCCTCCGAGCTGCACGAGATCGCCCGCGGCTTCGGCATGCGCTCGGTGCGCGTCGACGGCACCCGCTTCACCGACATGTACAACACGCTGCGGCCGCTGATCGCCGAAATGCGCCGCGGCGCCGGGCCGCTGTTCGTCGAGGCGATGGTGGTGCGCCTCGACTCGCACTCGTCGTCCGACGACCAGACGAAGTACCGCGGCGAGGCCGACATGGAAGAAGCCCGCCGCCGCGACCCGCTGGTGCACACCGAGATGCGCATCCGCCAGATGGGCCTCTTGACCGACCGCGAGATGGAGGAGTGGCGCGAGAAGGCGAAGACCGAGGTCGGGGCCGCCGCGCGCGCCATCGACGAGCGGCCGTTTCCGCCGGCCGAGACCGCCACCCTCGACATCTACAGCCCCGACCGCGTCGTCACCGAGGAGAGCACGCCCGACTTCGTGTCCGAGACGCCGATCACCATGGTCGAGGCGATCAACCACGGCCTGCGCGAGGAGATGCAGCGCAACCCGCGCATCGTCATGTGGGGCGAGGACATCCAGGACCCGAAGGGGGGCGTGTTCGGCGTCACGCGCGGCCTCACCGAGGCCTTCCCCGGGCGGGTCGAGAATTCGCCGCTGGCCGAGGCGACCATCATCGCGCTGGCGCAGGGGATGGCGATCGGCGGCTGGAAGCCGGTCGTCGAGATCCAGTTCGCCGACTACTCCTTCCCGGCCTACATGCAGATGCGCAACGAGATCCCGACCCTGCGCTGGCGCAGCGCCGGGGCCTGGACCTGCCCGATGGTCGTGCGCATCGCCACCGGCGGCTACATCCGCGGCGGGCCGTTCCATTCGCAGTGCCCCGAGACGCTCTACGCCCACACCCCCGGCTGGTACATCGCCTGCCCGAGCAACGCCGCCGACGCCAAGGGTCTCATCAAGACCGCCTGCCGCATGGACGACCCGGTGCTGTTCTTCGAGCACAAGGGGCTGTACCGGCAGGTCTACAGCAAGTCGCCGGAGCCCGGTCCGGAGTATGTGCTGCCGTTCGGCAAGGCGCGCATCGTCCGCCCCGGCACCGACGTGACCGTCGTCGCCTGGGGTCGCACCGTTCACATGGCGCAGCAGGCGCTGGGGGCGCTGGCCGCCGCCGGCAGCGAGCCGTCGGCCGAGATCGTCGATCTGCGCACCATCGTGCCGCTCGACATGGAGACGGTGCTGGCCTCGGTCCGGCGCACCGGCCGGGTGCTGGTGGCCCACGAGGCGCCGCTGTTCGCCGGCATGGGGGCCGAGATCGCCGCGCAGATCGCCGATGCCGCGTTCGACAGCCTCGACGCGCCGGTGCGGCGTGTCGGGGCGCGCGACTCGTTCGTGCCGTTCGCCCCGAACCTCGAGACCGCGGTCCTGCCGTCGATCGAGGGGATCGCCGCGGCCGTGCGCGACCTCCTGCTGTACTAAAACCCGGTCTGTGGCATCATGGTCGCAGCGACACCGGGCGGCCGATGTGAAGGCTGGCCGCCCACCACCTGTGCATGCTGTGGACGATGAACTCTGCGGCGCCCATGGCCCGTGATGCGCGCCTGGTCCACAGCCGATCGTATCCTGGTCCGTGACTCGGACAGGCTGCCGGCAGTGCGACACCGATAGGAGCATCGATGCTTGGATTGCGCTGGCCGTCGGTACGCGGAGCCCTCGGGAGGGGTGGGAGTGCCGAACCCAGGAGAGTCTGGCTCGACCTGGGACGCTTCAAGATCCTGGTCAACAAGCATCGGGCCACCGAGCAGTGGCAGGACCACGGGATGGGCCTTCTCAGGACAATCCTCCGCGACAACGGGGTGGCGACCGACCTGGTCTCGACCCGCGCCTGCCGCTCCTGGAGCCAGGTGCGGAGGAAACTGCGGGGATACGATGTCCTGATCATGAACGTGAGGAGCTACACGTTCCCCATGGCCTACAGGGCGGCCGCGATCTTCAAGGAGCTCAACCCGCGCGGGATCGTCATCACCGGCGGCATGCATGCCACCGTCGCGCTCAGCGAGATGGCCGCGATCGACGCCTTCGACAAGATCTGTCAGGGGCCGGGCGAGGGCATCATCGTCGATCTCGTTCGCAACCCCGGCGCCTTTCCGCGGGTCCTCACCGGAGTCGGCGCACGGTCCATGGAGGAGTGGCCGATGATCGATCGGACGCTCTGGCCCAGGCCGACCGGCTTCAAACTGAGGCGGCGCTTCAACTGGCCGCTCGAGCCGACCAAGGGGTGGGGCCCCGCTCCGGTGGCGACGATCCTGACCAGCCGCGTCTGCCCCTGGCAGTGCTCCTTCTGCAACGAGAATTCCTACATCCCCAACATGGGACGCAAGCCGGTCGACATGGTCATCGAGGAGCTGAACCACCTCGACCGCAATTTCGGGCCGATCGGCTCGATCGTGATCCACGACTCGATGTTCTTCCAGAACCCCGCCTGGCTCGCGGAGTGGATCGAGAAATACCCGCGCAAGGCCAACAAGGCGTGGCCCTACTGGGCCGCCGCGCGCGCCGACACGGTCCGCCAGTGGCCGGACCTGTTCGAGGCGACGATCCGCGAGACCAACTGGATGACGGTGTCGATCGGTTTCGAGTCGGGGAGCGACCGGGTCCTGAAGATCCTCAACAAGGAATGCACCGAAGAGGACAACTTCTTCGCCATCGACCTTCTGAACAAGGTGGGGGACGACCTGGAGCGCCAGGGGAAGCAGGCGCCGGTCTTCTGGTCCAACATCATGCTGGCCATTCCGGGCGAGACGCGCGAGGATGCCCTGAAGACGATGCGCATGCTCAAGTACATGCGCCGCGTCCTCCCCTCGATCGCCTACTACGCTCCCTATCCGGGCTCGGTCCTCGGGCACCAGCTGATCGCGGAGGGGAAGAGCCTCATGACCAAGGAGAACTACCACCGCTATGCCGGTGACGAGAAGGTGAAGGGGATCGACTATCCTTTCTACAAGGACCTGCTCGGAGGAAGATACGACGCGGAAATCAACGCCGGGCTGTCCGATCTGGTCCGGCAACGCAAGGGCACCTACGCGGATGCGCTGACCGAGGCGTGACGGCATGGGCAGCTTCAGCAACCCCCACTACATGTACCTGTTCGACATGAAGAGCGGCAGGAAGAAGCTCGCCTACGGCCAGTCGCCCGAGGATGCCCTGGAGATCCTGGGCTATCGGCTGTCCGAAGAGGAGATGGCCGAGATCATCACGGACCGATGCATGAGAATCTCGCAAAGGCGGTTGCAGGAGTTCGTGCACCTGCTCGGTTAGGCGTGGCCCGGACGACCGGGGTGGAGGACCCGTGACCGAGTGGAGCGTCCTCGCCGTTCCGTCGCCGTCCCTCGTGCTGATGGTCGGTCCCGCCGGATCGGGCAAGACCACCTTCTGCCGGCGCAACTTTCCTGCCTCCTCGGTCATCTCCTCCGACGACTGTCGCGCCGCCGTCGCCGGCGATCCCGCCGATCAGTCGGCCACGCCGGCGGCGTTCGCGCTGGCCCACGAGCGCCTCGAGGCGCGGCTGCGGCGCCGCCGGCTCGCCGTGCTCGACGCCACCAGCCTCACCCCGCACGCCCGCGCCGCCGCCCTCGCCCTGGCGGCGCGGCACCACCTGCCGGCCGTGGCGATCGTCCTGGACGTGCCGCCGGAGGTCTGCGCCCGGCACGACGCCGCCCGCCCGGACCGGCGCCGCGTCGGCCGCGGTGTCATCGACGAACATGCCAGAACCCTGCGCAGCGCGCTCGATGCGCTGCCCCGCGAAGGGTTCCGCGCCATCCATCACCTGCGCGGCACGCGCCCGCCGGCCGACCGGCGCGTGGCCCTCGAGCCGCTGCCGTGCGATCGCACCGCCGACAGCGGCCCCTTCGACATCATCGGCGACGTGCACGGCTGCCTGCGCGAGCTGCGCCTGCTCCTCGAGCGGCTCGGCTACCGCCGGCGGACGCCGCGCGGACCGTACGCGCACCCGCGCGGCCGCCGGGCGGTGTTCCTGGGCGATCTCGTCGATCGCGGCCCGCGGATCGTCGAGACGGCGCGCCTGGCGATGGCGATGGCCGCGGCCGGCACCGCCCTGTGCGTGCCGGGGAATCATGATGCGGAGCTTGCGGCGATCCTTCTCGGCGAGGCGCCGGACGAACCGCCGGGCCCGGGCACCGCGCGATCGCTCGAGCAGATCGAGGCGGCGGCGCGCTCCGGCCTGATCTTCAAGGACAGCTTCCCGGAATTCGTCGGGTCGCTGCCGGCGCACCTGCTGCTCGATGGCGGCCGCCTCGCGGTGGCGCACGCCGGCCTGCGCGCCGAGTACATCGGCCGCGACTCGCAGGTGGTGCGCCGCTTCGCGCTGTTCGGCGAGAACACCGACAGCCTCGACCGCTACGGCCTGCCGGTGCGGGTCAACTGGGCGCGCGGCTATGCCGGACGGACCTTCGTGGTTTACGGTCACACCCCGGTGCGGCGCCCCGAGCCGATCGGCAACACGCTGAACGTCGACACCGGCTGCGTCTACGGCGGGGCCCTGACCGCCCTGCGCTGGCCCGAGCGCCGCACCGTCGCCGTGCGCGCCCCGCGCATCTACTACCGCAGTCCGCGCACCCGCCGGCTCGGGATCGGCATCCGCGCCCGGACCCGCTACGAGCCGACCGCCTGACCCGCCGCGCTCACCCTCCGGCCGCCAGGGATCGGGCGATCCCGCGCGCCTCGTCCACGACGACCGCGCCGGTGTAGCGGCGGACCACGGCTCCGCGGCCGTCGTAGAACAGCGAGAACGGGAGCCCCGCGCCGATGCCGAACGCGTCGAACACCTCCTGCTGATCGCCGCGGACGATGCGGTTCGGATACGAGACCCGGTGGGTCGCCAGCATCTGCCGGACGCGCCCCCTGATCCGGTCGTCGTCCGGGACCGTCAGGTGATCGAGACTGACACCGAGGATCGCCGGGCCGGCATCGTCCCACTCGCGCGCAAGGTCTCCGAGCAGCGGCAGCTCCTGAACGCAGGCCCCGCACCAGGTGGCCCAGAAATTCACCAGGACCGGGCGTTCCTGCGCGCGCAGGGCGTCCAGCTCACGCCTGATGCCGGCGAGATCGGTGAAGCGGATCCCGGCCGGAGGGACCGGCGGCAGCGGTGCGGCCGGCGGTTCGGGCGGCGGGTTGATCGTGCGCGGCAGCAGGGCGGGCCGGGACGGGGCCGCGGGCGGTGCGGCGGCGGGCTCGACCGGCGCGGGCGGCGGAATCGACGATCGGGCACAGGCGAGGCCGACCATGAGCGCGAGAGCGATCCCCGCCGGGCAAAGGACCTTCATCGCCAGGCACCTCCCCGCGTCGCGCTGCTCCATGCCACGCGGCCCGGCGGGCGGTGGCCCGAATGCGGCGCGGCATTGATAGAATCCCGGCATGATACCGCGCCACCCCTGGGGAGGCCTCGCCGATCCCGCCACGCGGCCGCCGGCCGACGTGCTGATCCTCGGTCTGCCTTGGGAGGGGGGCGTCTGCTGGCGCGGCGGGACCGCCGCCGCGCCGGCGCGGCTGCGCGACATCTCGACCACCTCGCCATCGATCTCCGAGCGCGGCGAGATCGTTACTCCAGGGGACTTGCGGGTCGTCGACCTCGGCGACATCGCCCCGGACGATCCGGGCGACCGCAGTGAAGCGGCCCGCGAACGCTATCTCGGCCGGGTCGAGGGCGAGGTCGCCGGCCACCTGCGCCACGCCGCGCTGGCCGGGCGGAACGCCTTCCTGTTGTCGATCGGCGGCGATCATTCGGTCGGCATCGGGCTCCTGCGCGGCTTCTCCGCCGGCCTCCCGGAAGGATACGGGGTCGTCTCGCTCGACGCCCATCCGGACCTGTTCGACACCTACGAAGGGTCGAGCCTGTCGCACGCCTGCCCGCTGCGCCGCGCCCTCGACTCGACGCGGCTGCGCCCGGAGCATCTCGTCATCCTCGGGACCCGCTCGTACAACGAGGTCGAGCTGGCATTCATGCGCGAGCACGGCATCCGCTTCGTGCCGGCGCGCGACGTCGATGCCATGGGAACCCGCGCCGCGGTCGACCTGGCGCGCGAGCGGCTGGCCGGCCTCGGGAACGTCTACCTGACGGTGGACATCGACGTCGCCGATCCGTCGTGCGCCCCCGGGACCGGGGCGCCGGTCGCCGGCGGTCTGAACAGCCGGCAGACGATCGACCTCGTCCGCGGCCTGACCGAGGCGCTGCCGGTGCGCGGCATGGACATCGTCGAGGTGGCGCCGGCGCTCGACCCGACCGACGCGACGCTGTTCCTCGCGCTGCAGCTGGTGTTCGAGACCTTCGCGGTGCTGGCGGCCAGGCGCCGCGCGGGCGCCGCGGCCCGCCCGCGCTGATCAGGTCTTCTTGAAGAGTGCGTCGAACGCGGCGCGCCCCGGGCTCACCGGCTTCTCGCCGGGTGTCGGCGGCGGGCTGGTGGCGATGCGGCGGCCGGTGGCGTCGAGGACCGTCGCCGGGCGGAACCAGGTGCACTGGTTCGGATCGGTCTTCGAAAAGACGCGCGTCGTAATCGCCTCGCGGCATTCGAACCGGGCCCCCGAATCGAAATGGACGCAGTTGCGGCAGCAGTGCGACGGCGCCTTGCAGGAGGGACAGAGCGCGCCCGGCTCGATCGTGCCGCTCGCCGACTCCTGACGGCCGCACTGGAAGCAGCGCAGGACCAGCTGGGCCTCGCGCGCCATGCCGCGCGGCTCACGCGGCGGCCGCGGGCCCCGGTCGTCCTGCTGGCGGCGCTTCTCGCGCTCTTCCTTGTACTCCTTGTCCTGGTATCCCGGCTGGCGGTACTTCATGTGGACGCAGTGCCTCCCGATTCGGATGTGGCTTTGGGGGAGGGTTATTCTACCACGCGCGCCGGGTCCGCCGCACGGGTGCGGCGTTCGCGGCGCGTGCTTGACCATTCACCCCCGCCCCCTCAGAATGCTCCGCATGTCGCAACACGGCTTCTCCCGCAGGCCGGCCCTGTCGGCCGCGGCGGCGCTCCTCGCGGCGCTGCTGCTCGCCGCGACACTGCCGGCGCCCGTCGCGCGCGCCGCGACGGCGGCTGACGACGACGGCTTCGAGCGCTCGATCGTCCGCATCGTCAACTTCTCCCAGCGCGGCGATTGGTCGACCCCGTGGGACGTTTCCGGCGTGCGCACCAGCAGCGGCAGCGGCTTCGTCATCACGGGCGGCCTCATCCTGACCAACGCTCACGTGGTCAGCGACACGCGCATGCTCCTGCTCTACCTGCATGGCGACCCGACGCCGCACAAGGCGCGCGCCGTCATCCTCGGACACGACTGCGATCTGGCGCTGGTGCGGCCCGAGGAGCCGGGCCTGCTCGACGACCTGCCCGCCCTCGAGCTGGGCGGCCTGCCGGCGCTGAGATCGAGCGTCGAGACCTACGGCTACCCCGCCGGCGGCGATCAGATCTCGTCGACGCGCGGCGTCGTGTCGCGCATCGAGATCCACATCTACACGCACTCGGGCGTCGACCAGCACATCGTGGTGCAGACCGATGCCGCCATCAACCCCGGCAACAGCGGCGGCCCGGTGGTGCAGGGCGGCCGCGTCGTCGGCGTCGCCTTCCAGGGGGCCACCGACCTGGAGAACACCGGCTACGCCATACCGGTCGAGGTCATCCGGCATTTCCTCGACGATGCGCGCGACGGACACTACGACGGCTATCCCGACCTGGCGTTGCAGGACTCGAACCTGCTCAACCCCGCCGCCCGGCGCCGGGCCGGGCTCGCCGACGACGAGACCGGCGTGCGGGTCGACTTCATCACCCCCGGCGGCAGCTCCGACGGCCACCTCGAGGTCGGCGACGTCCTGCTCGCGGTCGACGGCCGGTCGATCGCCAACGACGGATCGATCACCGACGCGGGGCTGCGCTTCGATTTCGGCCTGCTGGTCGATCGGCACCAGATCGGCGAGAGGGTGTCGGTGCGCATGCTCCGGAAGGGCGAGCGCCGCACCATCGAAATCCCCCTGCGCCTGCATCCCGACCTGGAGATGCACGCCAATCTCTACGACCGGATGCCGAGCTACTTCATCTTCGGCGGCCTGGTGTTCGTGCCGCTCGACAACGAGATGCTGAAGACCTACGGCCGCGACTGGGTGTCGGCGGCCGACCGGCGCCTGATCTACGAGCACCTCTACCGGCCGCTCATCAATCCGCCGGCCCCGGGGTACGAGCCGGCGGTGCTGCTGCGCCGGCTCGACCACCCGGTCAACATCAACATCGCCTGGTACCGCAACCAGCTCGTGACGGCGGTCAACGGCCGCGCGATCGGCGGCCTGAAGGACCTCATCGCGGCGATCGAGACCAGCACCGACCGCTGGCTCGTGCTCGAGCTGGGCGAGCCGGGGCGCTTCATCGTCGTCGACCGCGCAGCCGCGGCGGACGCCGGACCGGAGATCCTCAAACAGTACGGCGTCCCGAAGGATCGCAACCCATGAGGGCCGCGGCCGCCGTCGTCGCGTTTCTTCTGCTGGCTCCCGCGGCGACCCACGCCGCGCCGCGCCGGCCGCTCGAGTCGGCCGTCGTCGGTCTCGGCGTCACCTGCCAGTCCTGGGATCAGGATCGCCCGTGGGTGAAGCGGCCGCCGCAGTTCCGGCAGGCCCTCGCCGTCGTGGTCGAGGGACCGTACCTCCTGACGACGGCGCAGATGGTGGCCGACGCCACGCTCCTCGAGGCCGAAAAACTGGGGCTGACCACGCGCGTCCCGGCCCGCATCGTGCGCATCGATCCGCAGATCGACCTGGCGCTCGTGACCGTCGATGCTCCCGGGTTCTTCGACGGCCTCGTGCCGTCGCGTCTTGCCTCCTCCCTGCCGACGGAGGGGTCGGTCACCTCGGTGCGCTGGAAGAGCCGCCAGCTCGAGGTCTCGACCAGCCGCGTATCGCGCGTCGAGGTGCAGGCGTCGGCGCTGCGGAGCATCGAGCACCTCTTCCTGCTCGCGACGACCGACCTGCAGGGGGGCGGCTGGTCCGAGCCGGTCTTCGCGGGCGACCGCCTCGTCGGCCTGACCGTTTCGCAGGAGGATCAGCAGGCCCGCGTCCTGCCGGCCGAGGTGATCAGCGAATTCCTGGCGATGGCGCGTCGCCCCAGGGAGTATCCCGGCTTCGCCGAGCTGGGATTCCGCTGGCAGGTCAACGAGGACCCGGCGCTCGCCGCCTACCTCGGGATGACCGGCGACCCGCGCGGCGTGCTCGTCGCCACTGTGGCGCGCGGCGGCTCGGGGTGCGGTGTCCTGCGCGAGCGCGACATCCTGCTGTCGCTGGACGGCCACGACATCGACGCCAGCGGCTACTACGACCACCCGCGCTACGGTCTCATCCGGTTCACCAACATCCCCTCCGAGGGGCATCATGCCGGCGACGTGCTCCCGGCGGTGGTGTGGCGCGCCGGGCGGCGCGTGACGGTCGACCTGACCCTGCGACCGGCGCGCTCGGAAGCCGACCTCGTGCCCGACCGGCGTCCCGACATCCCTCCCGCGTACGCCGTGCTCGGCGGCTTCGTCTTCCGCGAGGTCGACGGACCCTACCTGCGCTCCTGGGGCAACGACTGGCGGAAGATGGCGCCTCTGCAACTCCAGGTCTGGACCTGGCTGTTCGCCGACGACGCCGCCCCCGACCGGCGGCGCATCATCGTCCTCTCGTCGGTCCTGCCGCACGCCTACAACCTCGGCTACCACGAGCTCTCCGATCTGATCGTGAAGTCGATCAACGGCCGCCCGGTCGACAGCATCTCCGGCGTCGTCGAGGCGTTCGCCCACGCCGAGGGTGAATACCATCGCATCGAGCTCCTCCCCGGCGGCCCGCTCACCGAAGTCATCCTCGACGCCGCGACCTTCGACGAGGCGAGCACGGAAATCAACCAGGGGTACCGCGTGGGCGAACCGCTCAGGATGGCGGCACCACTCCCCGACCTCGGACCCACCTGCTCCCCCGCTCCCTGATCATGGTGGCGCGCAGCTTGTTGAAAGTCGAATGTAAACAACTGATACACAAAGACTTGAGCTGATCAGGCCTGGTGATGGCCAGGAACGCCCGGCTGCCGGCGACTGTCCCTCGGGGCTCGCGGGCGGGTTTCAACAAGCTGCGCGCCACCATGGGGGGCGCCCCGGAAGGCCTCGCCGGCGGCTGCGATTGGGGTAGAATGCACCGCTTTTCCCCCCAATACCCAAGGAGGATCGAGGAATGGAACGCCCTCTGCAGAAACTTCTCCCAGCCGTGCTGGTGAGCTGCGTCATGGCGGTCTCCGCCTGTTCGGCGGCGACCGGCGACGCGAACAAGGACGCCGGCAAGAAGGCCGCTCCGTCGGCCGGCAGCGCCGTCGCCGCCCGCGTCGGCGACACGACCATCACGCTCGAGGAGATCGACCAGCGGGCGGCTGCCAACCTGATGAAGGTGCGCCAGCAGGAGTACGAGGTCCGTCAGCAGGCGCTCGACGCCATGATCAATGACGACCTCCTGGATCGCGAGGCCAAGGCCAAGGGGATCACCAAGGAGAAGCTGATCGAGACGGAGATCGCCTCCAAGGCCCCCGACGCGACGCAGGTCGAGATCGACGCCTACTACGAGCAGAACAAGGCGCGCATGGGCGGCCAGACCAAGGAGCAGATCGCGCCGCAGATCGGCGCCATGCTCAAGTCGCAGAAGATGGGCGGCGTCCAGGCCGAGTACATGAAGACCCTGCGCCAGAAGTACGGTGTCAAGGTCATGCTCGAGCCGCCGCGCGTGCAGATCGCGGTGGACGACGATCCGTCCCGCGGCGGCCCGGCCGGCGCGCCGGTCACGATTGTCGAGTTCTCCGACTTCCAGTGTCCGTTCTGCAGCCGCGCCGAGGTGGTCGTCGAGGACGTCATGAAGAAGTACGGCGACAAGGTCCGCCTCGTGTTCCGTGACTACCCGCTGTCGTTCCATCCCAACGCCGAGACGGCCGCGATGGGCTCCCACTGCGCCCAGGAACAGGGCAAGTACTGGGAGATGAACAAGGCGATGTTCGCCAACCAGTCCAAGCTCGCAGCCGTCGACCTCCTCGAGACCGCCGGCGGCATCGGCATGGACAAGGACAAGTTCAAGACCTGCCTGGATTCCGGAAAGTACCGTCCCGAGGTGCAGAAGGACTTCCAGGACGGACAGAAGGCGGGCGTCACCGGCACGCCGACCTTCTTCATCAACGGCATCATGATCGTCGGGGCGCGCGGGGTCGATTCGTTCAGCGAGATCATCGACCGGGAGCTGTCGCGCTCCAAATAACTCGTCGCCGGCCGCCGGACGGCCCGAGGCCGGGCCGTCCGGCTCCCATAGACGCAAGACGTAAAAGCAAGACACCTCGGGCCGCAGACGTCGGGAAACCACGACGCTGCGGCCCGTCGTTTTGCTCGGCCACGCTTGGCAGCGAGTGTGGGTAGCGTGTGTGTCGACCCGCGGCGGGGAGGCGACGGGCAGGCGGGGGCGTGTGGCCGGGTCGTCCGAGACCCTGCGCCGGGGTCCCGCCGCGCCGCTCTCAGGCGCGGTGGGCGGCGCAGGGCGAGGTCGAGGGGAGGCTCGCGCAGCGAGCCGGACCCGTGCCCGGCCGCGCGCCCCCGCCTGCCCGTCGCCTCCCCGCCGCCGTCCGGACCGCTCTTAGTCTTCGACGCCAGGCAGCTTGATGCCGAACCGTTCGGCGACCTCGACCACCTCCCACTGCAGGTCGTCAAGGGCGGCGATGGCCGGCTCGTCGTGGCGCTCGACGGCATCGTCCCAGGCGGCGGAGGCGCGCCGGTGCAGCGCGCCCAGCCTTCCGACGGCGGTCTGCCGATCCGAATCGCTCCGGGGGGGAGTGCGGGTGAGGCGGACCTCCTCGGCGTCGAGCTCGGCGAGGATCGCCTCGCGGATCTCCTCCGGCCTGGCGTGCGGCGCCGGGCCGGTCTCCGCCGCGCCGGGGCCCGCCGCCTCAACGGGCGCGGGCTCCGCGGCATCGTCGTGGACGGCCGCCGGGAGCGGCGCGGCCTGGGCCTGGGCGGTGCCGCGATCGCGACGCTCGCGGCGGATGCGCGCCTCGTTGCGCAGCCGCTCGACCTCGCCGTCCACCGTGCGGATCTCCTCCTCGTCCTCGATGCGGCGCGCGGCCCGCTCGCCGCGCGCGATCCAGGCTCCGGCGCCGTCATACTCGCCGGCGCGGATGAGCGCCCAGGCCGCGGTCAGCGGCACCCACGGATCGTCGGGGATGGCGCGCACCGCCTTCTCGAACAGGAGCAGCCCCTCGTCGACCTGGCCGGTCAGGATGAGCACCTCGGCGCGGCGCTCGCGGCAGGCGTCGCGGCGGTCGGGATCGTCGCGCTCGACGCGCTCGAGGATCGCCAGCGCCTCCTCGTAGTCGCCGCGCTCGCGCAGCAGGTCGTGCAGCCTCAGGAGAATCTCGGGGTAGCACAGGGCGGGGTGCGGCGCGCCGGACACGCCGATGCGACGCAGGACGTCGACCGCCTGGCTCGTCCAACCCTGCTCGTCGAGGGCTTGCGCCGCCGCCCAGCGGATGTAGTCGCTGGCGCGGTCCAGGTTGAGATCGAGAACCTCGCCGACCTCCATCTCGTCGAGGATCTCCATGTGCTGGCCGAACTCGTCCCGCAGGCGCTCTTCCTGCTCGGAGAAGGTCCAGAGGTAGCCGGGCTCGCGTTGCTCGGGGCCCTCGTCATCGGCAGCGTCGTCTTCGAAGGTCCCCTCGTCGCCGGGGTCGCCCCCGGCATCATCCTCGCCGAGCCGCTCCCGGTCGTCGGCCTCGTCGTTCGCGAGCGGCTCCTCGTCGGTGCGGTCGTCATCCGGCGGGATCACAGCGCCTCCTCGTATTCGTGCCATGCGGTTTCGAGGGCGGTCAGGTCGTTGCCGAAGATCCGGCGGAAGGTCCCGGGCCCGCCCTCGCCCCTGGCCTCCTGCGCAGCATACTGCCGAAACGCCTCCGCGTGCCGCCCGCGTTCGCCGTGCAGGAGGAAGTGCACGAGAGTCCAGGAGGCGCCATACGAGCGCGCCGCCTGGTCGCCGGTCCACGGCGGATCCGCGGGTCCGGCCGCCAGGAGATCGGCGAGCGCCACCGGACCGCGCTCGCGGCTCAGCCTCCTATGGCCGAGCAGTTCGAGGCGAGGGTCGAACTGCACCCTGACGTTCCCGGCCACAATCGTCCCCGAGCGCTTGATGGAGCCCGGGTCGATGCGCAGCTGGCTGTCGATCTGCGACAGGCCGAAGTAGTTGGCGAGGCCCTCCTCGAACCACTTCGACGGCTGGACCCGCGGCGGGTAGACGCGCTCGTAGTCGAGCATGTGGATCGCCTCGTGCACCATCACCGGGATGGGGATGTGGCCTCCGGTGGTTTCGCACGGGAAGGCCAGGATGCGCGAGGCCGGGATGTACTCGCCGCTGGCGGCCGCCGGGGTGCCCGGGCGCCCGGGCCAGGTGGCCTGGACCTTCTGGTGATCGCTCTTGCTGGCGAAGGCGTACACCATCACCTGCCGCCGGAAGAGCCGCAGGGTCGTGAGCCCGGCCCAGAAATCCTGGTGCGCCCGAAGCGTGGCGGTCACGATCGAACCGAGCAGCCGCATCTCATCGTCGTTGAGCACGTCGGTGCGAATCACCATCTGACCGACCTCGGCGCGCATCTGGCGCAATCCCATGAGCCGGGCGGCCTCGTTCATGTAGTCACGCCGCTTGCGCTCGGCCGCGAAGTCGAGCACGTCGGCGTCGATGGCGTGCCGCAGCTCGTCGCTGTCGGGGACGCCGCGCTGGTGCACCACCTGGTACTCCAGATCGTCCGGCGTGGCCTGCGGCAGGACGCCGAAGTAGACCTCGCCCCGCTTGCGCACCAGCCAGTACTGCCTCTCCGCCTGCACCGGCCCCGCCCACAGGCCGATCGTGGTCTCGTGCAGAGCGGCCCGCACGGGCGCCGGCAATCCGGCGGCGGCGATGAGGCCCCACTCGCTGTCGAGCGCCAGCTCCGGCGACACCTCCTCCGCCGGCGTCCCGGCGCGCAGGCGGGCGGCCGCCGCCTGCGCCCGCGCCTCGTCCTCGTACAGCAGCGCCTGCATCTCGAACAGCGCCCGGTGCGCCCAGAGACGCGATTCGGGGGGCAGCCCGGTGAAGGTGATCTCGATCGGCGCGAAGTAGCGCACGGCGCGGCCCTCGAACCGTCCCGGATCGAAGCGCCACGTCCCGACCGCGGTCAACGCCGCCTGGCGCATCCCGAGGTCGGGGTCGGGGCCGCGCAGCATGCGGGAGCGCACCGGGACCCCCGCGGCGTTGATGTCGACCAGCATCTGGACGCGCGCCTCGCCGATGAGCCGCGCGCGGCCCGCCTCCTCGGGGAAGAGCGGCGGCGTCTGCTGCCGCGCGATCGGCGCGCGCACCGGCGCGAGCGGCGATTCGACGCCGCCCATGTTGCCCGGCGGTGGCAGCACCTCGGCCGGCAATGGTTCCGCGCCGGCGGGCGGATCGGCGGAGGTCGACGGACCTTCCGGCGATGGTGTCGCCGCGTCACCGGCGACCTCTTCATCGCGCCCGCGCGGTCCGCCGCCGGCGAGCCCGTCGCCGTCGCGGGGGATGCGCAGCCGGCGCATGCGGATGGCGTCGCGTATGACCTCCTCGTCGGCCTCGAACCCGGCAGCCACCTGCCAGACACCGCCCCCCTCGCGCGTCATGAGGATGGCCCCGAACCGCAGCCGTCCGGCTGCTCCGCACGGCCGCTCGAAGCGGGCCCGCAGCCCTCCGGCCCAGCGGGTCACGACCTCGATGCGGTCGACCGCGCCGCAGTCGGGGCCCGGCGGGTGAGCCCACTGGAGGAAATCCGCGAGACCGGCGGCGAAGAGCCCGGTGGCGCGCGCGTCGGCGGCGCCCTCATCGGGTCCAGGCGGGCCGCCCGGTGTCGCCGCGGCGCCCGGCGCGGCCGCGGCGCCCGCAGCGGATGCGGCGCCGTCCACCGCCTGCGCCGGCGGCGATGCCGACGCACCGAGCGCGACCGCCGCCGTCAGGACCGCCGCCGCGATGCCGGCCGGCCACTCTGGCTGCCTGTCGATGCGACTCATGCTTCCGCCCCAAGCGCGCCCCGCGTCCGCGGAGCCTCCGCTCGCCGTCAGGAACGCGCCGACGGCGTGCTCAATGATGCGGCCGGCCGGGCCAGGACCTCTCGCCCGCCCGTACCGCGATCGGCAACGCGTTCTCCTGCGGCGGGATCGGGCAGTTGTAGACGTGCGTGTAGGCGCACAGCGGGTTGTAGGCGCGGTTGAAGTCGAGCGTGTACACGCCGTCCTGCGGCGGGCCGAGGTCGAGGTAGCGTCCCGCGGCGTACGACTCGGCCCCGGTCGTCTGGTCGGTGAACAGGATCGACAGGCTCTCCTCCGCCTGCGCGACGAAGGTCGCGCGGTAGGCGTAGACCCGCACCGGCGCCGGCCGCGGCGCGCCGGCCGGAGTGCCGGCGGCGCCGGGCGGCCCGATCTCGAACCAGCCGACACGCAGGTACTCCTTGCGCCGGCCGAGCGACGTCAGAATCGACATCGCCTCGGGCTCCTTGTAGCGCTGCAGCGGCACCCGGAACACGAAGGCCGGGGCGACCGGGAACCAGGCGGGGGGCACGAAGGCGCTCCCCGCGGTCCGCCGGCGATCGAACTCGATCAGGATCCCGGTGTCGGACTGGACATAGGGGCGGAGCGCGAACGGCCCTGCCTCGACAACGGTGTCCTCGTCGACGACGCGCATGTCGCCGGGCGGCGGGTTGTCGGCGGCCGGTGCCGTGCCGCCGGCCGCGGGCTTCGCGGCATCGGCTGCCGGCACCGCGGCGGGCCAGTCCTCGCCGTCGATCCGGATCGCCGCGCCCGACGCCAGCCGCTCGATGCGGAAGCGCCACGGACCGTTCTCCCGCTCGGGGGGCAGGACGGTGAGGCGCATGTGCCGCGGCTGGACACCCGGACCATCGAGGCGCACGCCGGCGTCCGGGGCCGAGCCGATGACGACCGACGGTTCGGGATCACCCGGGGCGCGCACCGCGAAGTCATGGCGCGCGAAGGCCCGCAGCGGCGACCAGGGGTTGTCGCGGAAGTAGGCATCCTTGTCGCGCCGCTCGTCCTCGACGGTGCGCGCGGCGCCCGCGGGCGCAGCCGACGCCGTGGCCGCCGCCCGGGCGGCCACGGTTCCGGCGGCCAGCATGACGCCGGCCGCGGCCACGCCGGCCAGCGCCCCCCGAGCGCCGTGCCGCCCGCCGCTCACCGTCCGACCTCGCGGTGGCGGAAGCAGCCGGTCAGGTGGTCGTTGACCATGCCGGTCGCCTGCATGTGGGCATAGCAGATGGTGGGGCCGACGAAGCGGAAGCCGCGCTCCTTCAGGTCGCGGCTCATCGCCTCGGACTCGGCGGTCATGGGCGGGATCTGCCGCAACGCCGTCCAGGAGTTGCGCAGCGTCCGGCCGCCGGTGAAGCGCCAGACGTAGGCGTCGAACGACCCGAACTCCTCCTGCACCTCGAGACAGGCGCGCGCGTTGGCCACCGCCGCCTCGACCTTGGCGCGGTTGCGGACGATGCCGGGGTTGCGCAGCAGGGCCTGCACGCGCCGGCGGTCGAAGCGCGCCACCGCCGCCGGGTCGAACCGGGCGAACGCCGCGCGGTAGGCGGCGCGCTTGCGCAGGATGGTGATCCACGCCAGGCCCGCCTGCGCGCCTTCGAGCACGAGGAACTCGAACAGCGTCCGGTCGTCGTGCACCGGCACGCCCCATTCCTCGTCGTGGTAGGCGACATAGAGCGGATCGCCGCCGGCCCAGCCGCAGCGCGGCCGGCGATCGGGCGCCGCCGCCAGGACCCGCGCCGGACCGCGGGGGTCGGGCTGCGCCGCCGCCCGGCGCCGTCGTGCTGCCGTCGTTGTCTCCATGGAAACTCCAGGGCGCCGGCCGGACCCGGACGCGCGACCGGCGGGGCCCGTTCATGATACCGCGCCCACCGAGCGCCGGGCGACGGGCAGACGCCGGCCCGGGCGATGGACGCGGGCCGGCCGCGGGCGGCGGCCGGCGCCGCGCTCACTCGTGCAGCAGCCCCCGCAGCCGGGCATGCCCGGCACGGCTCAGCGGCAGGCGGCTGCCGTCGCGCAGGATCGCGACCCGGCTGTCCTTGGCGTACAGCTCGATACGCGCCAGCCGATCGAGGTTGAGGATGTACGAACGGTGGATGCGCACGAAGCGGCCGGGATCGAGGGCCGCCTCGAGCTGGGCGATCGGCTGCTGCTTGAGATGGCTGCGGCCGCCGGCGTGGATGGCCACGTAGTCGTCCTGCGCCTCGACGTAGTCGACGCTCTCGACCGGCAGGACGTGGACCCGCGGGCCGTCGCGCACCAGGATGCGGCTCAGGGTCGTCCCCGCCGGCCGCGCCGCCGCGGTGAGCGCCGCCACCGGCATCGGCTCGCGCCGCGCCAGGCGCTCGCGCGCCCGCGCCAGCGCCTTCATCAGGCGGTCGGGGTCGACCGGCTTCAGAAGATAGTCGACGGCATTCACCTCGAAGGCGCGCACGGCGTGCTCGTCATGGGCGGTCACGAAGATCACCGCGGCCGCCGGGTCGATCAGCTCGAGCACCTCGAAGCCGTCGAGGCGCGGCATCTGGATGTCGAGCAGGACGATGTCCGGCTTCGCCTCGGAGACGACGCGCACCGCCTCGAATCCGTCGGCGCACTCGGCCACCACCTCGACGCCGGGGTCGGCGGCCAGGTCGCGCCGCAGGCCGCGGCGCGCCAGCTCCTCGTCGTCGACGATGACGACGCGCAGTTTGTCCGGGGCTTCAGACATGCGTCCCTCCCGCGGCGGGCGCGGACGCCGGTGGTGCCGATGCCGCCGTCGCGGGCGCATCGGCCCCCGCGGGCGCCCCGGCCCCCGCCGGCGCCACAAGCTCCGGCAGCTCCAGCGTCACCCTGTATTCACTCCCGCCTGTCTGTATCTCGAGATGGGCCGCGTCACCGAAGAGCGTCCGCAGGCGGCCGCGGACATTGTCGATCCCGAGCCCGGCGCCGCGCCGCCCGCTCCGCTCCGGGTCGCGCGGGTTGGCCACCTCGAGCACCAGCCGCCCGCCGGCGCGCCGCGCCCGCAGTCGCAGCGTGCCACCCTCGGTGAGCTGGGCGATGCCGTGACGCACGGCATTCTCGATCAGCGGCTGCAGGATGAGCGGCGGCACCAGGCACTCGCCCGCCCCCGCTTCGATCACCTGGTCGAGCGACAGCCGGGCGCCGAACCGCACCTTTTCGATCGCCAGGTAGTCGTCGGCCAGCGCCAGCTCCTCGGCCAGGGCGATGCGGTCGCGCGCCCCGAGCTGCAGGCTGCGCCGCAGGAAGCCGGCGAGAAGAAGGCACATGCGCCGCGCCGCCGCCGGGTCCTCGGAGGTCAGCGTGCCGATGGAGTTCAGGCTGTTGAACAGGAAGTGCGGATCGATCTGGGCCCGCAGCGCCCGCAGCTCGGCCTCGCGCGCCAAAACCCTCGCCTCGACACCGCGCACCTGCGCCGCCCGCGCCGCCTCGAGCGCCAGGACCAGGTAGTGCATGGCCACCGCCAGGAGGAAGACGAGCAGGCCGACGATGACCAGCGTCGGCGCCTCGGCCCGGTAGCGCGCCGCCGCCCCGGCCCAGCGTGCGTTGGTCTCGAGACCACGGCTCAGGACCGCGCCGACGAACGCCCAGATGCCGACCGAGACGGCGGCGGCGCTGGCATGCGTGGCGGCGAGGCGCAGCGGTTGCGTGGTCGCGAGCGGCGCCGCCTGACAGGGGTAGCGCGCCGCCAGGCAGATGGCCCCGAAGACCATGCCGAGCGGCAGCCCCAGGAGCGCCGCTTCGACCCATGGGAGTCCGCCGGCACCGAGCAGGGCCGTCACCAGCCAGCCGAGCAGCAGGCCGACGACGAGGAAGAGGCCGACCCTCATCGGCGGTTCAGGCGCCGAGGAGCCGGAAGCGCACCACGAAGTAGATGACGTAGATCCAGGAGAACAGACCGTGGATCACGGCCCACATGACCGACTGGTTGACGTTGAACGAGATGGCCATCGCCAGCGCGGTACCAAAAGTTATACCGCTCTTCACGATCTCGACTTTGGCTTGCATCAGCGTGCCTCCATGGCAAGGGCGGCGCCCGTCAGCGGCGCACGTCGAGCCGGCCCATCATGACGACGCCGTCGATCCGCACCTTCTTCGGGTTCTCGACCCCGGTCGAGCGCGTCATGTTCCTGACCGCGCCGGCCGAGAACATATCGCCTTTCACGACCTCCCAGTCGGGCGGGACGATGATCTCGACGTGTCCCATGATCGCGACCACGTCGATGACCGCCTTCTCGCCCCGCACCCGCGCATTGCGCAGGTCGAGCACGGAGTGTCCCATGATCGCGACCGCGTCGGCGGTGCGGAATTCACCCGACCCGCCATCGAACCGCTGACCGCTCATGATGGCGATCGCGTCGATGCTGTCGTCCGAGTCGCGCTCCGGCAACTCGGGCAAAAGCGACCCGGATCCCCCCGACACGGAGTCCGCCGGCCCGACTTCACGCTCGCGTAGTACCTTGAGGCTCCCCGCCGCCATCACGACGAGCAGCCCGAACGCCAGGATCGCCGCCCAGAGACCGGGGCCGCGGCGCGCTTCGCCGCCGCCCGCTCCCCGGGACCATCCACCCGGCCGCGCCGACATGCCGCCCATCCCTGACCCCGCCTGATCCTGCGCACCCATCATGGCATCCTCCCCGACCGCCGGAGATCAGTTCTTGATCTCGACCCCGCCCATGATCACGACGCCCTTGATGATCAGCCGCGCCCCCGCCCCCTCGCGGGGCGGTGTCGTCTTGTCCTCGAAAGCGCCCATGATCGGCGTCCCCTGGACCACAACCCCCCAGTCGGCCGGCACGATGATCTCGATGCCGCCCCACATGGCGAAGACATCGAGCACCGCCGGACCGGTCTTGACGGCCGCCTGCCGGAGGTCGATCTTGCAGCCGCCGAGGATGGCGGTGGCGTCCCCCCCCTGGAAATCGGCGGCGTTGCTCTTGTGCTCGGCGCCGCCGAGCATCGCGAAGGCGCTCAGCCGCGCGCTCCCCTCGGTCGGTGGGCCCTGCAGGGCGCCGCGCGCCACCGCACCCCAGACCAGCCGCACGCCCAGCAGCCCGATGAGCAGCGGCCAGAAGACGATGCCGAGCCGGACCGGTGCGAGCCCCAGGTTCTGGAAGATGAGCCACGCGCCGAAGAGGAAGAACAACCCTCCCATCCAGCGTCCCGGCTGGCCGGCCGGGCGCAGCATGCGCGCCAGGCCGAAGGCCACGAGAAGCAGCGGCCAGAGGCTCCAGATGTCACCGAACTCGATGACCCCGAGGTTGTCAAGAAGCGCCAGCGCCCCGAGGGCGATTACCACCATTCCCACGAAGAGTCGTGGCGCGTTGCGCGTGGCGGTCATGGGTTCCATCGTCGGCCTCCCTGGACGCTCTCTCCGCGTCCAACATGGACATTACCCCCACTTGAAGGCGCCGTCTCCATCGTTTCGGCGAACGGCGGCGGGGGGTCGGCGAATGGCGCCGGGGAGGGGGACGGACGATGGGATGGGTCGCGCGGACCCGGTCTCTACCTAGAAAAACTCATGCAGCTACAAGCGGAATGCGTCCTTGTGGCGATCCTCGTTCAGCACGTATGGGCGCAACTCGGCCGCGAACCTCGCTTCGAGCAGCCGGCCATCGACGGCCCCCCTCCTGACGAGAAACCCCACATCGGCACGATCGCGCGCACTGTTCCGGCCGAGTTTGGCAAGCACGAGGTCGTGGACTTCAAGCGCACGAGGACGAAGGTGCGTGAACCCCCGCGGAGTGATCTCGCTGCCCTCGCCAGCGACCGTCAGGAGGTCCTGCCCCGCGTCGGAGGGCCCGACTTCGACGAAGTCGACATCGGCGGTCGGCCTCGGCAATGCCCAGAGCACGGCCAGCACGAAGCCTCCCGGGCAGTGAACCTCGACGGTTTTTGCGCAAAGCGCGATCAGCGTCGGCCAGAAACGCGTGCCACGGAGCCGGTACCTTCTTAGGCATAGGGCAGATGCTCGACTTTCAGGTCGGTGAGCAGGTTCCAGTGCCTTGCCGCCTCGGAACGTTCCTTTCGCAACCACTCCCGCAGTCTCTCGCTGGCCTGCCCCTGGCCGAATGTCTCCTCCCGGGCGAGGCGGCTTGGCTCGACGGCCTCCTCGGCCAGACGGAGGTCATGCACACGCTCCGCATACTCACTCCTGCGCTCAGCCACCTGTCGTGCGAGGGTGACGACGAATCCCAGCCGATTCTGCACATTCAATGCGCGGGCTCTTGCGACGAGGGGCTGCACGTCGAGGCCCTCGTGGTGGAGCAAGAGCCAGGGAAGGGCCTCCACCAGGCGTGGCTCCAGATCATCGAGCACCAATCCCGCCAGCAGAACCTCGGCCGGATGGCGCATGGGGCCCGGACGCTTGCGGTGGCCATGACCCGGGTAACCCAGGCGTGCGAGCTGCAACTCGAACCACTCGTGCCGCGGCCGATCCGTCGATTCGGGCGCACTCGCGACCGGGAGCATGGTCGGAGGCAGGTTCAGCAGACGCACGACCTGGCGGGCGACCCGAGGCGGCACGCGACGCTGCCCGGACTCCATCAATGACAGGTACGCCTGCGTGAGATGGAGCTTCCGGGCGAGATGCACCTGGGTCAATCCAGCCTGCTGTCGGGCCTCCCTGAGGGGCACGCCGGTCAGCATGAGAGGAATATATAACAATACTTGTCATATTTCAATCCACGCGCTGGCGATCGAGTCGCGATGTCGGATGTGCGCGACGCCGGCCCAGGCCCGGGTCGGGCGGTTTTCGGGGCGGACGCCGGCGCACCCGGGTGGCGGCCGGGGGGAGTGCGGGGAAACCTCCATACGCGGCTCCGTGGGCGATTCCGGCGAGGGTCCCCGCCCTTCGTTGACCCGCGACCGCCCGGCGACATAGAATCCGCCGATCGATGGATCATCAGCCGCCCCGCAAATCAGGCCGTCTCCGGCAGATGCGCGTGGTCGCCATCAGACCGCGCGGCACCCCGAAAGACGCCCCCCCCGAGCTCCCGGTACGGGAGCCGGGTGAGATCAGGACGCAGTCGGCCTTCCCGGACCAGGTGGTCCTGTTCGCCGACCTCGGTCTGCCGGAGGGGATCCTCCATTCGCTCCACGAGATGGGATACACCCAGGCGACCGCGGTGCAGGCGGCGGCGATCCCGAAGGCGCGCAGCGGGCGCGACCTCATCGTCCAGTCGCGCACCGGCACCGGCAAGACGGCGGCGTTCGGCATCCCGATCATCGAGAAGACCAGGACCGATCTGAAGGAAGCCCAGACGCTCATTCTCTGCCCGACCCGCGAGCTGTGCCTGCAAGTCACCGGCGAGATGGGGCGGCTCGGGGCCGGCCACGGCGTCACGGCCCTCGCCATCTACGGCGGCGATTCGATGAGCCGCCAGGTTGAGGGTATCGAGCGCGGCGCGCAGGTCGTCGTCGGGACACCCGGCCGGCTGCTCGATCATCTGCGCCAGGGAACCCTGCAGCTCAAGGCGGTCACCACCCTCGTCCTCGACGAGGCCGACCAGATGCTCGACATGGGGTTCGAGAAGGAGCTGACGGCGATCCTCGAGCGCGTGCCGAAGGACCGCCAGACGCTGATGTTCTCGGCCACCATCCCGTCGGGCATCGAGGGGATCGCGGCGCGCTACCAGCGCGACCCCGAGCGCCTGATGCTGTCGCAGGACAGCCTGTACGTCACCGACGTCCTGCACCTCTTCTACATCGTGCCCAGAATGGGCAAGCAGGCGGCGCTGCACAAGCTGATCGAGTGGGAGAACCCGTCGTCGTCGATGATCTTCACCAACACGCGCGCGGAGGCGCGCCTGGTGCACGCCTACCTGGCGATGCACGGCCTGCCGGCGGCGATGATCTCCTCCGACCTGCCGCAGAAGAAGCGCGAGCAGGTGATGCGCCGGTTCCGCGCCAAGGAGCTGCGCCACCTGGTGGCAACCGACGTGGCGGCGCGCGGCATCGACATCGAGGACCTGTCGCACGTCTTCATCTACGCGGCGCCCGAGTCCTCCGACCAGTACATCCACCGCGCCGGGCGCACCGGCCGCATCGGCAAGACCGGCAAGGCGATATCCCTCGTCTCCGGGTTCGATCTCATGAACTTCAATCGTCTCGTGAAGGCCAACAACCTCAAGGCCTACGAGTGCGATATGCCCTCCGATGAGGAGGTGCGACAGCGGGAGGTGAAGCGCATCGTGGAAACCTTCAAGGATCAGGCCGGCAAGCTGACGGCCGAGGATCGCACCGAATACGACCCGATGGCGCAGGGGATCCTCGACCAGGAGGATCGCGTCGCCATCGTCGCCTACCTTCTCAAGGCGCACTTCCTGGAGGAGGCGGCCCGCAGCGTGCTCGACGATGTCGCGGCGGAGGAGGAAGTGCCGAGCGTGCTGCCGGGCGCCGGCGAGGCCGCCGGACCGGGTGGCGGCGGCGGACGGTACGGCGGAGGACGTGGCGGCGGTTCGCGTCGCGGCCAGGGTGGCGGACCGGGCGGCGGACGCCCACGGGGCGGCGGCGGTCACGGACGTGGTGGCGGCAGCCAGAGCCACGGGGGCGGCCAGCAGGCCCAGGGCAGCGGGCAGCAGGCCCAGGGCGGCGGGCAGCAGGCTGAGGGCGGTGCTCCGGGAGCGCAGAGCGGCAGCGGCCCGGCGCAGGGCGGCGGCCAGGGGTCCGTCCCCGGTGGCGCGCCCGGCGGCGCGCCTGGCGAGGGCGGCCCACGCCGGCGGCGCCGGCGCCGCGGTGGCGGCGGCGGTGGCCAAGGTGGCGGCGGTGGCCAAGGTGGCGGCGGGGGCCAGGGTGGCGGGGGCGGCCGGGGTGGCGGCGGTGGACAGGGCGGCGGGGGCAACCGCGGCGGCGGCCGGAGTGGC
>Ga0210377_10001100_pt1 | contig 25049 bp, 22 predicted proteins | sample PLM4_65_b1redo_FD_155480 | JGI IMG/M metagenome (GOLD analysis project Ga0210377, IMG submission 155480) | Groundwater sediment microbial communities from an aquifer in East River, Colorado, USA - PLM4_65_b1 redo | ecosystem: Environmental > Terrestrial > Soil > Riparian zone | place: USA: East...
GCCGCGGCACCAAGAAGTCGCGCGGAGCGGTCTCGCGGATGAATGAAGAGCCCGATGCCCGCCTGCGCGAATCCTTCCACCCGGAGAATCTCGCGCAGCCGTTCCCGCTCGAGCCGGTCCACCGTCCCGGTCCGGAAATGCACCAGGGTCCACCGCCCATCCCAGCGCCCCGGCACCTTCTCCATGATCTTGGCCAGCCCCGCTTCCGCCTCGGCCCGGGCGTACGGACTCAGCCGGTAGAGCTTGGCGCGCCCCACCGTCCGCGACGTCAGCTCACGGCTTCCTTCCATGCGGTAGAGCGTTTGCCGGATCGCGGCCACTTCGTGCCCGAGCGCCCCGAGCGCCGCCACGAGCCAGGTTCCCGGGAGCTCGCCCCCGCGCCGGCTCCCGTAAAAGCTGAACGCCGAATAGACGCTGTAGCTGACCGGCGCGCCGGTGACCGGCGCGCGAAACGAGCCCAGTCGGCGCGGTGCCCGAGCGGCGGGTGTCACCATTCAGTCCAGCTTCCTGAGGCGGGAAAGCGCCGCTCGATCGAGCCAGCGTCCGGCGAGCACCACGCCGGCGGGAGTCCGAAGCGTCTGCAGATTCTCCAGTGGGTTGGCATCCACCAGCACCAGGTTGGCCCGATGTCCCGGCGCCACCGCGCCCCACTCCGTGTCCTGGCCCATGAAGCGGGCCGGAGCAATTGTCGCCGCCACCAGCGCCTGCTCCCGGGTGAGCCCCGCCTCGATCAGAGCATCGAGCTCGCCGTGCAAAGCGTACCCGGGAACCAGGACGGAGACGCCCTCCGCCCCGCCGGCTCGATCCGCACGACGCGCCCGTCGGCGATGACCAGGGTGTCCAACGCGAGGAGGAGCAAAGGGGTGAATGCCATGGGGCCGCTCCGGGATAGTTGACAAGAGTTATTCAGCATGACGGCTTGATGTCAACTTAGGTTTCCAAGGTGGTGGGGTGGGTAGGGGGCAACCCTGGGGGGGGGGAGGAATCCAGCACCCGCGAGGGCCGATCCGATCCCGACCCATCGCGCAGCCTCAAGCACAGCAGTAGTTTGTCACCTATGGAAGGGCATCGAATCACCCCCGACAATCAGCGACTCGAGCCCGACGGGGCCGAGAGCCTCGACGCCTGGGGTTTCCGCGACTCGGCTTTCAAGGTCCTTCCCAACGGAAACGTCCAGCTCACCGGTTCCCGCTACGAGCTCTCCGGGCTGGAGCTGCCCTACCTGCTCCCCTGGATCCGGAAGGTCTTGGACATCGACCTTCCCCCGGCCGACACCCACGATTCGAGCTACCCCCCCGAAGTTCCCGCGGCGCGCGACAACCTCCCCTTCCAGAACGAAATCCGCGAGCTGCTTCCCGAGGACGGGGTGACGGACGACCCGCTGGTCCGGCTCCGCCATGGCCACGGCCATACCCTGGAGGAGATGTACGCCATCCGGCATGGCCGGCTGGAGCGGGTACCCGATCTCGTGGTCTATCCGTCCGCCGAAGAGCAGGTGAGCGCGATCGTCGACGCCGCCCTGCGCCACGACGTCTGCCTGGTCCCCTATGGCGGCGGTACCAATGTGACCGACGCCCTCCGCTGCCCGGTCGACGAGGAGCGCACCATCGTCTCGGTCGATCTCTCCCGGCTCAGCCGGATACGCTGGATCGATCCCGTCAATCTCATGGCGTGTATTGAGGCCGGCGCGGTGGGCCGCCACCTCCAGGCGGAGCTGGCGCGCCACGGATTCACCCTGGGCCACGAGCCCGACAGCGTGGAGTTCTCGACCCTGGGCGGCTGGATCGCAACCCACGCCAGCGGGATGAAAAAGAACCGGTACGGTAACATCGAAGACCTGGTGCTCGACGTGCATGTCGTCACACCGCTCGGCCCCCTCTCCCGCCCCGCGGTGGCGCCGCGTGAATCGGCCGGTCTCGATCCCCGCCGCTGGCTCTTCGGCTCCGAGGGAACCCTCGGCATCATCACCAGCGCGGTGGTCAAGATTTTCCCCCTGCCCCAGACTCAGAAGTACGACTCCGTGCTCTTCCCCACGTTTGAGGATGGAGTCCGTTTCCTCTACGATCTCACCCGCACAGCCCGTCCCCCGGCGAGTGTCCGTCTGGTGGACAACCTCCAGTTCCAGCTCGGCCAGACCTTGAAGCCGGCTTCGCGCGGCGCCAAGGCCCTCATCAGCAAGGCGCAGAAATTCTTCGTCACCCGGGTCAAGGGCTTCGACCCCGACCGGATGGTGGCCTGCACCTTCCTCTACGAGGGGAGCCGCGACGACGTCGCCGCCGAGGCGGCTGCCGTCGCCCGGCTGGCCAGGCGCCACGGCGGGATGCGCGCCGGCGCGGAAAATGGCCGCCGGGGCTACCAGCTCACCTTCGGGATCGCCTATATCCGCGACTTCGTGATGAAGCACTGGATCCTGGGTGAGTCGTTTGAGACCTCGGTGCCCTGGAGCCAGGCGCTCTCACTCGCGGAGAACGTCAAGAAGCGAATCCACGACGAATACGCCGCCCGCGGGCTCCCCGGCAAGCCGTTCGCAACCTGCCGGGTGACCCAGGTGTACCAGACCGGCGTCTGCATTTATTTCTATTTCGGCTTCCACCATAAAGGCATGGAGGATCCGGCCCGGGTGTACGCCGAGCTGGAGCACGCGGCGCGGGACGAGATTCTCAAGTCGGGGGGCTCGCTCTCGCACCACCACGGGGTGGGCAAGATCCGGCAGCGCTTCCTGCCGCGGGTCTTTTCAAAGGCGGCGCTCGACTGGGCGGTGGAGTTCAAGCGGGCGGTGGATCCGGGCAATCTGTTCGGGATATCCAACCAGGCGATGACTTTGCATAGCGACGAGATTGCTTCCGCCCCGGGGCCTCGCAATGACTGAGCGCCGCACCTTCCTGCTCACCGGCGCGACCGGTTTCCTCGGCAAGGTGCTGCTCGAGGAGCTGATCCGCCGCAAGGAAGAGCTCCTGGTCGGGAAGATCTACGTCCTGATCCGCTCCCGCGGCTCCCACAAGGCGGCCGATCGCTTCCAGCGCGAAGTGGCGCGCTCGGCCTGCTTCTCCGCGCTTCCCGCCGACTGGACCAGAGACGTCGTGGTGATCGAAGGAACACTGGAGCGGGCGGGCCTGGGCCTCGAAGGTTCTCAGGAAGCGCTGAGCGGAGAGATCACCCACATCATTCACGCCGCGGCGTCGGTCTCCTTCGAGCTCCCCATCGCCGATGCGGCGCGCTCCAACATCGTCACCGCGCTCAACGTCCTGGAGTTTGCCAAGGGCTGCACCCGGCTGGATCGGATGGTCTGGGTCTCCACCGCGTACGTCACCCCGCATCCCGGGCGGGACGCTTCGGTGCGCGAGGCGCTCGCTCCCCTTCCCGCCCCGGCGGCCGATCTCTTCGAAGCCATCCGGAGCGGCAAGGTGTCGGAGCGGGAGCTCCTCTCGGTTTCGGGACATCCGAACACCTACACCCTGACCAAGTCGATGGCGGAGCACCTGCTCCTCGCGCGGCGCGGCAATGTCCCGCTCACCATCGTCCGGCCCAGTATCATTTCCGCGAGCCTCCAGCATCCCTTCCCGGGTTGGATCGACAGCACCGCCGGCTTCGGCGCCTTTGTTCTCTTGCTGGGACTGGGCCACCTCCGCGCGGTAGTGGGCGACGGAAACTCGAAGCTCGATCTCATCCCGGTCGACGAAGTGGCGCATCGCGTCCTCGGCGCCTGCACCTCCGACCCGTCCACGCCGCCGATGGTGATCCGCCACGCGGTCGCGGGCGCGGCCCTGAGCCCCACGGTACTGGACGCCTGGGACGGGATCAGCGAGTTCTATCGGGTGAACCTCATCCAGCGCTGGCCCACGGTGCATTACCTCGGGCCCAAGGACCTCCGATTCCGCCTGGCCGATGCGCTGCACCACCGGCTGCCGATTGCGCTGGCTTCGTTCCGCTCCCGCGAAATGCGCCGCAAGGCCAAGTCGCTGCGCACCCGGCTGGCCCACATCAACCGGGCGTTTCCCTATTTCACGTCGAATTCGTTCGATTTTCATTCGAGCGAGCCGCTCGATCACGGCTACGAGCCGAAGAGCTACATCCGGATGGTCTGCCGGGGAGTGCACCGCCATGTGCTGCGGGGCGACCAGAGCCAGTGGATCATGGCGGGACGAAAGCACCCCGGCCACGACGGCGACCTCAAATGGTCGCTGCGCCAGCCGCACGGGAATCTCTGGATCCGCTTCGCCTCCTGGCTGGTGACCAAGGTCCTGCGCCGGAGCGTCGAGCGGATCACCGTGGACATTCCCTCGTTCGAGGCGGCGCGAAGTGCGCGTGAAGCAGGCTCGGCGCTGGTGCTGGTGCCGAATCACCGGAGCTATCTCGACTTCGTCCTCTGCTCCTACCTCTCCTTCGCGCGCCCCGATCTCGGCATTCCGATTCCCTATATCGCGGCGACGATGGAGTTCGGGAAGATTCCGATTCTCGGCAGGATCCTCACCGCGCTGCACGCCTTCTATCTGCGACGGGGAACCGGCAAGGAAGATCCCGAGCTCACCCGGCGGGTGCACCAGCTCCTGGGAGAAGGGCGCACCCTCGAGTTCTTCATCGAAGGGGAGCGGAGCCGCTCCCGCGCGTTCAAGGATCCCAAGCGAGGGCTGCTGCGCTGCCTTCAGGCCACCGGCACGAGCTGCACGATTCTCCCGGTGGCGCTCAGCTACGACCGGATCCCCGAGGAGCGCGCCTTCGCGGCCGAGCTCTCCGGAGCGCCCAAGCCGAAGATGAAGCTGAGCGCGCTGGCCAAGTGGGTGGTCAAGGTGTGGCGGAGAAAGATCGACCTCGGCCGGGTTCACATCGCCTGCGGCGAGCCGGTGCGGCTCACCTCGAGCTGCGACGTACCGGAAGTGAGCCACGAAATCATCCGCCAGCTCAGGAAGGCGACCGTCGCCACGACCTATCATCTGAAAGCGTACCTGCTGCACTATCCGGTCAAGGGACTCGATCCCAAGATGCTGCGCCGCCAGATCGAGGAGCGCGGAGGCCGGGTGCTGGAGAGTGCGCTCGAGCCGCCGCCTGATCTGGACATCCGGATTGCCGGCACCCTGCGGCATCAGTTCGTCCATCACCTCGCCGCCGATTTCGCCCAGCATAACGGCAACGGCGAACTGCTCCACGACCCGCTCATCACCCAGGATCACTCCGCCGAGCGGGAGCCGGAGCCGGTCGCCTGATGACGGGGGGTCCCTGGCTCGTCACCGGAGCCAGCGGGTTCCTGGGACGGCACGTTCTCCGGAAGGTCAGCGCAGAGTTCCCCGATCAGCGAGTCATTGCCCTGGTCCGCTCGCTCGAAGAGTGGGAGAGAATGGACTGGACCCGGGGGCTTCCCGGCGTGGAGACCCTGGTCGGTGGGGTCACCGCGCCGGAGCGCTGGGCCGCGGATGACAGGCTGGCTCGGCTCGGGGGGATCCTCCACCTGGCCGCGCTGGTCCGGCACCGCCGGGAGGACGCGAAGGAGGTCTACTTCGTCAACGTCGAAGGCACCCGAGCGATGGTGCGGATCGCCGCGCGGTATCGCTGCCGGCTGGTGTTCGTCTCGACCTCGGGAACTGTGGGGTGCTTCAAAAAACCGGGTGAGACGGCCGACGAGGACTCACCGTACTGCGAGCGCGAGGTTGCGCGCTGGCCGTACTACGACTCCAAGGTGCGGGCGGAAAAGGAGGCCCGGCGGCTCGCGAAGGAGCAGGGTGTCGAGCTGGTCATCGTCCGGCCGCCGGTACTGCTCGGCCCGCTGGACCACAAGTTCCGGTCGAGCAATCACGTCGCCCGGTTCCTGAATGGAAAGCTGCCGTTTCTCATCAGGGGCGGGATGCACTTTGCCGATGTGCGCGACGCGGCGGCGGCGCTGGTGCGGGTGATGGGGCGGGGGACGGTGCGGCCGGTCTATCACCTGCCGGGGACCATCTGCACGATCGAGGAGTTCTATGTGATGGTGGCGGAGGCGGCGGAGATGCCGGCGCCCCGCCGGGTCATTCCGTATCCCCCGGCGCTCTGGGCCTCGCGCGTGCTGCACGCCCTCCGCATCAGGGCGCTGCCGGAGCCGGCGCTGATCGAAATGGCGTCCCATTACTGGGCCATGCGGTCGAGATATTCCGCCGAGGAGCTGGGCTACCGGAGCCGGCCGGGGATGGAGACGGTACGGGATACGGTGGCGTGGCTCCGGGGTGATGGCGTTTCTAGCGGGTCCAGATGACGATCGCTGCGCAGCTGTTTTCAAGGAATTCGCCAGGGAGCTCGGATACCCCGCGGTACACCTCTATCGCCTCAATATCGCTCGGGGCAATTGTTGTCAGGGCACTGTTGTGATCAGTAGTCTGTACTCTGTTTCCATTGATCCAAACAGCGACGATCGCGCCGGCGCCATGGCATCTGGCAAAAGTGACTGAGGTGGCTCCTGCCCCAAAGCCCAGCTTAATGCCCGGAATTGATCTCAGTAGGTCGCCCGCATAAAGCGGCGCGAGTCGCTCGATGTCGATCCGATCCCGAAATACGCCAAATCCCTTGCGCCTTCTGACCCGGAAGTCGGCGAGGCGGTTCGCGAGGGGCCCGATTGGATCACTCGTGCTGGAGAGTTCTGGGAGCGACTGGGGAGCAGGCTCCAAGACCACGAGGCCCTTCCACGCAGTGCCAGGCGCGGAGGTGACTTCCACCGACGATGGCAAGAATCCAATTGCTCGAACCACAAGCGTGATGCGACCCCTGCGATCGAGCGTCAGACTGAAGCGCCCCAATGAATCCGTGAACACGCTGGGGCCCTTTGTTCCACCGATAACTTCAGCTCCCCGAACGGGGCGGCTAAGGAGGTCCAGCACGATCCCACACGCACGATAAGTCTCGGGCGAGGAGCTACAGGATTCTGATTGAGAGGTTCCCCCAGCCAGATCGGGAATTGGTTCTGTTAGGTCATTGCTTGACGTGGCGCCGATGGCGCCAAGCAACAAGGTGAGATGTGTGAACGACATGTTGGGTTCTCTGACAGTTGCCCGTATTAATCAATTCCGACGCCGGTGTGGAGCCATACGAGGATACCGAGCGATGAGTCTGTACGCAAAGCCGGATTGCCTGGGTCGCAGGATAGCCCCCGAAATAGGTAGATGTCCTACCTATAAGATCTCATAAGTGGCTTTTGCCCCCCGTCTACTGCTTTCCCGCCCGGACCGCAATATTAAGTATCTCCCGGAGCCCCCCTCCCTCCCCCCGGGCCTAGCCTGAGGTCGGTCCATGACGGGTTCCTTGCTCCCCACCAACATGCTCGACAGCCTGACCGAGGGGTGTCAGGTCATCGGCCGGGATTACACCTACCGCTATCTCAACGAGGCCGCGGTCCGTCAGAGCCGCCGCCCCCGGGAGAAGCTGCTCGGCAAGCGCATGGGTGAAGTGTATCCGGGCATCGAGAACACCGCGATGTTCGAGATGCTCAAGCGCTGTATGCTGGAGCGGATCGCGCTCCGGATGGAGAACGCGTTCCCGTATCCCGATGGAGCCCTCCGGCATTTCGAGCTCCGGTTCGAGCCGGTGCCCGAGGGCGTGTTCATCCTTTCGCTCGACGTCACCGACCGGAAGCAGGCGGTGTCCGAGTGGCTCCGCCTGTCCACCGCCATCGAGCAGGCGGCGGAGTCGATGATCCTCACGTCCGACACCGGCGAGATCCAGTACGTGAATCCGGCGTTCGAGGCCATGACCGGATACCGCCGGGAGGAAGTGCTGGGTAAGAACCCGCGGCTCTTGTCCAGCGGCAAGCACGACGCCGAGTTCTACCGCGCCCTCTGGAAAACGCTCAAGGCGGGCCAGACCTGGCGGGGCCAGCTGCAGAATCGCAGGAAGGATGGTGTCATCTTCACCCAGGAGACCTCGATCTCCCCGGTGCATAACGACGCCGGGACGATCGTGAGCTACGTGGGGCTGGGCCGGGACGTCACGGTCGAGGTCAAGCTCGAAGCCGATCTCCGGCAATCGCAGAAGATGGAGACGATCGGCCGGCTGGCCGGGGGCATCGCGCACGATTTCAACAATCTGCTCTCGGTCATCATCGCCTACGCCGACGTGGCGATGGGCGAGATCGCCGAGACCGATCCGCTGTACGAAGACATCAAGAACATCCGCGAGGCCGGTGACCGCGCCGCGCTGCTCACCAGGCAGCTCCTGGCGTTCAGCCGGAAACAGGTCCTGCAGCCGGTGGTGCTGAATCTCAATGCGGTCGTGGAGGGCGTGGCGCCGCTGCTGCAGCGGCTGATCGGCGAGGACATCGAGCTCAAGGCGGTGCTGTCTCCGAGTCTCGGGCGGATCAAGGCGGATCCGGCGCAGCTCGAGCAGGTGGTGATGAATCTGGTGGCCAACGCGCGCGACGCGATGCCGGCCGGGGGTAAGCTCACCATCGGTACGGCGAACGCCGAGCTGGACGAGACCTATACCAGCCAGCACGTGGCGGTCAAGCCGGGGCGCTACGTGATGCTCTCGGTGACCGATACCGGGGTCGGGATGGACGAGGAGACCCGGAACCGGATTTTCGAGCCGTTCTTCACGACCAAGGAGGCCGGCAAGGGCACCGGACTCGGGATGGCGACGGTGTACGGGATCGTCAAGCAGAGCGGCGGAAGCATCTGGGTCTACAGCGAGCCGGGCAAGGGCGCGGCGCTCAAGATCTACTTTCCGGAAGAGGGCGCGCCGGTGCTTCAGGCTCAGCCGTCGCGGCTCCTGGTCGATGCGTCCGCGAAGACGGGCGCGGGGGAGACGGTGCTGCTGGTCGAGGACGAGGAGCCGGTCCGGCGAATTGCGGAGCGAATTCTCACCAGCGACGGATACCGGGTGCTGGCGGCGGCGGATGGGGAGGAGGCAATGCACATCGCCAACCAGGCGCCGGGAAAGATCCATCTCCTGCTGACCGATGTCGTCATGCCGAACATGAACGGGAGCGAGCTGGCGGGGAAGGTGTCGGAGCGGAACCCCGGACTCCGAGTTCTGTATATGTCGGGGTACACCGACGACGTGATCGTCCGGCACGGGATGCTCAAGCCGGATACCCAGTTTATCGGGAAGCCGTTCAATTCGGTCGCGCTCCGGAGGAAGGTGCGGGAAGTACTGGATGCGTAGCGATCTGGCGGCGGCGAAGCGGTCATTGCGAGCGGCGAAGCCGAGAAGCAATCCCCTGACATGGCGACGCTGATCATCGCGCTGATCACCGGTGTGGCCGGCATGGTCCTGGCCTTTCTGGTGGCGGATCCGATTACCAAGGCGTACCACGTCTCCAACATGGAGGGTGGTCGCGCGATGCTGATAGTCTTCGTCTACGCGCCGGCGGGGTTTCTGTTCGGCGCGGTGACGGGGATCGTCCTGGCACGGACCAGCCATGCGGTGGATTTCGCGGGATTCGCGAAAGCGCAGGGGATGGCGCTCCTGATCACGGTGGCGGTGATCGGTGGGGCTGGAGGTATCGCCTGGCTCGCTGCTGACCGGCCGCCCCGGCTCAACGGCAAGGATGTTGAGTTGGAACTGGAAGTTCGGATGCCGATGGATACCGCGGTGTTCAATGACCTCCACGCGGCGCAGTTGCACATGAGTGTGTACGAGCACACCAGGTACAACCGGTTCGCGCAGCTCGATCTGGATCATCCCGAGGTGCGGGACGGTTACCTGGTGGTGAAGGGCAGGGCGAGTCTGTTCACCCGGAACTTCAACCGGTCGCTGCTGGTAGGGATGGACACGGAGAATTCGGCGGTATTCGAGGTGCGATTGCCGGGGAGTCCGAAGGCGGCGGATACGGCGTGGACCGAGTGGCTGAGGCCGGATGGGTTGGCGGATCCGGGGCGGGCGGCAGGGAAGAGGAGGTATGAGGTGAGGTATCGGATCGAGTAGGTCGACCGTCGCTGGACAAATGGTAGTCAGGCAGCCCAGTCCATGTCGTGGTCCATCGAAAGCGGAGGCGGCGGCGGTGCCCATTTCTCCCAAGCAGGTCGTGGTTCGAGGACATCTGATTGTTACCGTGTGGAAGCGTAGGTCGATCTTCGAGCGTACTGAGATCAAGTAGCTCATTGATCCCTCACTGCTGAATGCGCGTATGAGCGGACGGACGGCAGCGTCTGGGTGCTGATCGGCCTTAGCGGCCTACCCCTCGTCCCCCAGCACCTTTACCGGATCCACTCTGACCGCCCGCCGTGCCGGGAGCCACGCCGCCAGCAGGGCAGTTGCCCCCAGGGTCATCGTCACCCAGATATAGGTCATCGGATCGAGCGGGCTCACTTCGAAGAGCGCCTTGGCGAGCACCCGCGTGAGCGCCGCGGCGGCGCCGACGCCGAGCACGAGCCCGATCACCGTGAGCTTCATCGCCTGGCCGCCCACCCATCCCATCACGTGCTTCGGCGCCGCACCGAGTGCCATCCGGATCCCGATCTCCCGCGTGCGCCGCGTCACCGCGTAACTCATCACCCCAAAGATCCCGAGAGCCGCGAGACCGAGCGCACCCGCGCCAAACACCGCCAGCACCCGGGTCATCGCCCGGTTCCGCGCCGTGGCGCGGTCCACGTAACCCGCCAGAGGCTCCGCCTGGAAGAGCACCGCGTCGGGATCCACCCCGGCCAGCATTGCGCGGAGCGGCGCCGTGAGCGCGCTCGGGTCCCCCGCGGTCTTGATCCCGAACCGGAGCGTCATCCCCCAGCGCCGGGCGCTCTGGTCGAGCGGCACGTACACCTGGATCCGGGACGGCTGCATCAGCTCGTAGTGCCTGACGTTCTTGGCCACCCCGACCACGGTGCGGTACATCGGCGGGCCGCTGTCGCTTTCCGTCTCGAACGTCACCCGCTTGCCGGTCGGATCGGCGCCGGGCCAGAACTTTTCTGCCATCGTCTCGTCGATGATCGCCACCGGCACCGCGCCCTCGCGATCCGCCGCCCCGAACGCTCGCCCCTTGAGGAGCGGCACCCCAAACGTCTCGAAGTACCGGGGCGAGACCACGTTGTAGAGCACCGACAGGCCGGTCTGCTTCTCCACCGGCACACCCTCCGGATGGATGCGGAGCTCCCACGACCGATCCGCCAGCGGCAGCAGCAAGGCGAACGCCGCACTCCTGACCCCGGGCAATCGCTCGGCGCGCTCCCGCAATCCGTCGTAATACGCGCGCCACCGCTCGGCGTCGGGCACCCGGCCGAAGCCGGCGCCGACTGCCCCGGTGAGCACCCCGGTCTCCTCGAATCCCTTGTCGACGTTGATCAGCCGGTCGAGGCTCTTGAGCATGAGTCCGGCACTCACCAGGAGGACCAGCGCCAGCGCCACCTCGACGACTACCAGCGCCTGCCGGAGCCCGCCCCTTCCGTGGTCGGTGGTCCGGCCTCCCGACTTGAGTGCGCCGGCGAGATTGACCCGGGTGCTCCGGAGCGCCGGCACCAGCCCGAAGACGAGCCCGGTCACCAATGCCAGCCCGACACCGAAGAGGAGCACGGCACCGTCCACCCTGATCTGCGAGCGGAGCAGCACGGGAATTTCCGTCGGCAGAAGGGGCACGATCGCCTTGACCGCGACATACGCGAGCCCCGCCCCCAGGACACCACCCACCGCCGCGATCGCCAGCGCTTCGGCCAGGAGCAGCCGGACCAGTCGCCCCCGCGCCGCACCCAGTGCCGCCCGCACCGTGAGCTCTCGGGCGCGATCCTCACCCCGCGCAAGCAGCAGGTTGCCGACGTTCGCGATCGCGATCAACAGCACGAATCCCACGGCACCCATCAGGATCCAGAGCTGGGCGCGCACGTCACCCACATACCACGACGTGAGCGTGCCGACCTCCGCCCTCGCTGCCGTCGGTCCCGCGAGCTCGCGCACCTCGCGATTGACCCGCTCCAGGTCCTGCCGCGCCGCCTCGAGCGTGATACCGGGCTTGAGCCGGGCGATGGCCCACGCGCCGAAGCCGCTGTCGCGGTCGTCCCACGGGATGCCCTCGAGCGCGGCCATCGGCACGTAGAACTCGACCGTGGGATTGGGGAACCCGGCGCCGGGAGGGAGCACGCCGATCACGGTGTACGGGCGCTGCGCGAGCGTCAGCGTCTGGCCCACGATGGCGGGATCGCCCCCGAAGCGCTGCTGCCAGAAGGCGTGGCCGAGGACGATAACCTGGCTTCCCCCTTCGCGATCGACCACTTCGGCGGTGGTGAAGAGCCGCCCTGCGGCGGGCGTGAGGCCGAGTGTGCCGAACACGTCGCCCAGCACCGCTCGGCCGTCGAGGATCTGCGCCGGGCCTCGGCCGGTGAGCCGGAGGTTCCATCCGGCGGTCGCGGCAAAGGATTCGAAGACCCGATTCCGGTCCCTCCAGTCGCGGTAGTTGAGGACCGAGAGCGACACCAGGAACCCGGTATTGGCCCGCACGTCGAGCGCCACCAGCCGCTCCGGCTCCCGGAAGGGGAGCGGCCGGAGCAACGCGCCGCTCACGATGCTCCAGATGGCGGTATTGGCCCCGATGGCCAGGGCGATGGTGGCGATTGAGACGGCGGCAAAACCGGGCCGGCGGCGCAGGCCACGGATGATCTGGAGGAGGGTCGAGGAAAGGGACGACACGGGATCTCCCAGGGGGATGATTCCGTTGGATACTGTGGAGCGTCCAAACGTTGACGCCCTCAGGCTATTTCGACAGAACGGCCCCCAGAATCCCCAGGGGGACGATGCCGATCGCGATCATGGGCCCGAAGCTCACCCGCTGCACGCGGATCCGGTACAACCGGGATTGCGCCGACTCGAAGCCCGCTTCAGCGGCGCGCCGTTGCCGCCAATGGAGCCGCAGCCGATAGGGCACGCCGGAGCGAAGGGTCGTCCCTCCATGGGCTCGCACCGGGATGTTGAGCCGCGCCGTCGTTGCCGAGGTAAAGACCTGAGCGGGACCGCCGGGTATTCCATCCTCGCTGTGCATTCCATATCCGATCACTCGAGTAGCGTCCCCGTCATCGAGCAGCACAGCGACGGTGTCGCCCAGCGTAACGGTGGCACCTTCAGGGACCTCGATCCGGATCCGGATGTTGATCGTCGAGCCGGAAAGATCCTTGAGCCTGGCGTGGGCAAGACTCTCCAGCCGCACGCTGCTCTTGAGATCCTCGATGGGACTGGGGTTCTGCAGCTTGGCATAGTGGGCGCAACCGGCCGGGACGAATGCGAGAAGCAGGAAGGCGGATCGCATGGTCAATGCAGCCAGCGGGAGGCCGCAAACGCCGCCGAGCGCACGGAGACCTTGAGGCCGTAAGTGGGGCCCTGATCCTTGTCGCTTGCCCAGGCATCGTTCCAGGTTTCGATGGTCAGAGGACCCCACGCCACCTTGAGGGTCACGAACTTCTCCGAGATCGCGGCGCCCGTCGTATCGGCAAATAGCCCCGTGGTGTAGGTGGTCCCGAGCTCGAGCTCGGGCATCAGGCCCCACAGGCCGGCGAGCCAGTCATCCAGCGGGAGTCGGAACGAGGCCTGGGCGGTGAGGTACCGGCTCGAGAGAACCTCGGATGGCAGTGCGTCGCCACCCGACACCCCTCCGACGCGAACCACGGCGGAAGGTCCCCAGTGCGCGGCGCGGAACCCCGCTTGGACGAATGCTTCGCTGTTGATGGTCGCGAAGGCCACACCGGCGCCGGCAAAGAGCGGCACCCTGAGCGGGCCCGCTACCCAGTGGTGCACGTCGAGGCTGACCCCCCCGTCCCAGGCGCTCCGGGTCTCCGCGACCGGAACCGGGTCGAGACCGGCCGGCGCATGAATCACTTCGTTCTGGAGGAAGCGGGTGGGTTCGTCGGCGCTGTACCCACCGTGGATGGTGACACGATATAGCGTCGCAGGCGATCGAACGAACTTGCCGGTGATGGAGATCGCGATCGCATTGAAGCCGATCGTCTCCTTGAGGCCGTTGTACGAGGTCAGGATCGGGTTGCCGACAGCATCCTTCTTCTTGTCGAATTCGGTAAAGCGATCGAGATGAAGCCCGAATTGTGCCATCGGCTCGAACTCGGGATACAGCAGCGCTCCCCAGTGGGAGCTCGGGGTCACCAGCGTCTGGGCGGTGAGCGCCCCGGTCCCGGCGCATCCGGCCACGAGCAGCACTACCGGCAACCGGGAGGCCAGCGCGGCTACCGCGCGGAATGAGAGGGCGGAGCGGGGAAACATCATCGATGCTAGTGTAGGGCGGGACGGCTGCTGCCGCCAGATTAGCGCCCGAGTGAGTTATCAGATCCTAGAGTTCGGGGGATATTCGGCCGGACGGTGCGACTGCGGGCCGTGCCGTCGTCAGTGATGAGGAGGCAGCAGACATCGAACGGAAGCGCGGCACCCTCAAGAGCTGTGCATCCGGCAAGAAGGTCACCAGCCGGAAGCAGGCGATCGCGATCGGGCTCTCCGAGGCCCGGCGCGGCGGCGGCAAGGTGCCGCGCAAGCGGGCGTCGTCCCGAAGCAAGTAGCTGCGAGGCAAGGCTGTGCAATCCACAGATTTCACAGATGGCACAGATTGAATTAGCGGCCGAATAATCGGGTCAAACTGTGGGATCTGTGGTTTGCACTTCCCGCTCACCTCTCACCGCTCACCGCTATGTGTCGATATCCTACCTATAAGATCTCATAGTCGCCCCGCCCCTCCGCACTTGCCCCTTTTCCCGGAATAGCCGAAGTTCGGTGAGCAGGAGGTGCCACATGGGCGCTCTTCTCCACGCATTTCCCCGTTCCAAGTCCAGTCGTGTTCTGCTCGTCGCTTTCTGCGTGGTGCTATCGTTCCGCCCTGTTCGTGCCCAGACTCAATGCGGCGGAGAAGAGCGCTGGGCCGTCAAGATGGCAGCCGACACGGGTGCCGCCTCGATCGACTTCCAGAACCCCGTCGCGACGACCCTCCACGACCTGGTCCGCCTCCCGCGGCCCACCCTCCCGAGCGACGACGTCACCCGGACCGTTGAAGAGAAGATCGTCCGCACGGTGAACGGCCGGCTTATTCGATTCAAGAAGGAGACGGGAAAGACCGGCGATTCCGACTTCCACCTGGTGATTTCGGATGCGACGATGCTGTATTCTCCCGGCGGGCCCTCGAGCCAGGCATCGGCGCACAGCTTCATCGCCGAAATCCCCGATCCGGCCTGTGTGGCCGGCCGGGAGGGGACGGTCACCACGCCCAGCCGCTTTGCGCAGGAGCTCGGCACGGTGCTCGCGGCATTCAATCAGCGCTTCCCGGACCCCACCCACGCATGGAATGAGCTGGAGGGAATTCCGGTCCGGCTCACCGGGGTCGTCTTCTTCGACAAGCCTCACGGCCAGGTCGGCCGCGCCCTCAATGGGCTCGAGCTCCACCCCCTCCTCGCGATCGAATTCCTCACGGCGCCTCCCGTCGAGCCGGGAATGATCTCCACCACGGTCGCGCTGGCCAATCCCGGCTTCGAGACCGGATCGACCGGCTGGATGTCGACCACGGAGGTGATCACCGCCAATGCCGTCGAGCCGGCGCACTCGGGCAGCGCTGTCGCCTGGCTTGGCGGCACCGGAGCCTCTCACACTGATCGCCTCTCGCAGGACGTCACGCTCCCGGCCTCCGCCAACGCGATCTCGCTCACCTTCTTCATGCACATCGACACCGAGGAGCAGGGCAGTACCGCCTTCGACAAGCTCCGGGTCAGGGTCCGGAGCGGGAACGGCGCGTTCAAGACGCTCAAGACTGTGAGCAACCTGAGTGCCGCCTCCGGGTACATCCTCCATGCCGTCGATCTCACCGAGTTCAAGGGGAAAAACATCCGGATTCAGCTCGAAGCGACCGAAGACAACGGGTCGGTCACCTCGTTCCTGGTCGATGATTTCACGGTGGTCGTGGAAGTGCCGTGAAGCGCATCAGGCTGCTGCTGGTCGAAGATCACGAACTCATGTCCCAGGGCCTCAGGGTATTGCTGGAACCAGAGCACAAGATCGTGGGGATCGTGCGCGATGGCACACTGGTGCTGGCCGGTGTGCGCGAGCATCAGCCGGACGTGGTTCTCCTCGACCTCGACCTGCCGCATCAAGACAGCAGCGGGATCCTGGCCGAACTGGTCGCGATGCAACCGACGCTCCCGGTCGTCGTCGTGACGATGCATGTAGAGCCGATCGTGGCCGACTACGCCCTCCGACTCGGCGCCCATGGATTCGTCTCCAAGGCGAGCTCCATCGAGGAGCTCCGCCTGGCCATCCGCGAGGCGATGCAAGGGCAACGCTTCCGCTCAGACGACAGATCCCGAAGCGGATAGCACATAGCAGTTCCAGCTCACCGCTCACCGCGCGGTTGACCGTTCACGCTTTATCCGATATCCTAGCCCATCCGCCCTGACCCCCTCGAAGGAGCGCCCACGCCAGTAGACCGCACGCGGCGCCGATGCTCTGAGCGATGACCGTCGCGCTTCGCTGATGCCCGACGCTCCCCTCCTCGATCTCGATCCCGATCGCATCGCGACCGAAGCGCGCCGCGCCCGCGAAAAGGAGGCGGCCGACCAGGCATTCGAGCAAACCCGGCACCGGATGCTTTGGCAGTGCGTGGCCCTTAGTTTTGCCGGGGTGCCGTTCTACGCCTGGAGCTGGCACCTCACCGATCCGCGCGAGGTGAATCTCTTCGTCGCCGCGGGTTTCTTCATCAGCTACGCGCTGCCGTTTTTTCGGTGGCTCGCGTATCACGTCAGGACCTCAGAGGAGTTCGGACGCTAGCATGACCCGCGTCATCTGTCCTTCCCCGAGCGGGCCCCCCGTGGCGACCGGCGAGCCCCGGTCGGCGCCCCGCGCCCTTCCCGACGATCTCCTCCGGGAGGCCTCGCACCGGCTCGGCATCATGTCGCTGATGGGGGCGATCCTCTGGGTCACCGCGTGGATTCTGTACGAGATCGCGATGAAGGTGATGACGGGAGCGCATCCGCTGTCAGGCGGATTGGAGGCTGCCGATTACGTCTCCTTCCTGAGCGCGACCTTTTCCATCTCGCTGTTCGTCTACACCAGGAAGAGCAAGCGGCCGCCCGCCTTCATGCTGGACCTCGGCCGCTGGTATCTCGTGCTGACGGCCCTGGCGATCGGATTCATGTGGCATGGCGAGCCGGGCGTCGATGGCCCCGCGCCGATCTTCCCGATGTTCACCTGGATTGGCCCTCTCGTCCTCATGTTCGCGGCCATCATCCCCACGCCACCGCTCAAGATGCTCGGTGTGGCCCTCGTCGCCGTCTCGATGGGACCGCTCGGAATGCTGTACGCGCGGTGGCGGGGCGTCTGGCAATTCGAGAACGGGGACGTGATCCTGATGCATTACCCCGACTACATGCTGGCCCTGATCACCCCGGTGATTTCCGCCGTGGTCACCCGGCTGGGCCAGCAGGTGTCGAAGGCGCGGGAGATGGGGAGCTATCACGTCGGCGACCTGATCGGCCGGGGCGGCATGGGCGAGGTGTATCACGCCACCCACCGCATGCTCGCGCGCCCGGCTGCGATCAAGCTGATCCGCCCGGAGATGATCGCCCAGGGCGACAGCGACGCCGCCCAGCTCGCCGTCAAGCGGTTCCGGCGCGAAGCCGAAGTAGCGGCCAACCTGCGCTCGCCCCATACCGTGGCGCTCTACGACTTCGGCATGACCGATGACCGGGCGCTCTACTTCGTGATGGAGTTGCTCGAGGGGATGGATCTCGAGAAGCTGGTACGCGCCCACGGTCCCCTGCCGCCGGCTCGGGTGATCTACATCCTGTCCCAGATCTGCGAGTCGCTGGAGGAGGCCCATTCGCTTGGCCTGGTGCACCGCGACATCAAGCCGGCCAACATCCACGTGGGGCGGCTGGGCCTCCGGCACGATTTCGTCAAGGTGCTCGACTTCGGGCTGGTCAAGTCGGCCAACACCAAGGAAAAGAGTCGCGATCATACCGCGGAAACCGCCGATGGGATTACGCCGGGCACTCCGGATTACATGGCGCCGGAGATGACGCTCGGCAATACGGTGGATGCGCGGGCCGATATCTATGCGGTAGGGTGCGTCGGATACTTCATGCTCACCGGAAAACCGGTCTTCCAGGCGGCCAACGTCTTTCACATGATTGCCCGGCACCTGAATGACGAGCCGGTGCCGCCATCGGAGGTCAGCAAGCAGCCGATCCCCCGGCTGCTCGAGGACCTGATCCTCGCCTGCCTCAAGAAGGATCCCGGGGAGCGCCCCCAGAGCGCCGCCGACCTGGCCCGCGGGCTCGCCGCAGTGCCGGTCGAACCCTGGGGTGAGGACCAGGCGGAGGCGTGGTGGAGGGGAAACAGCGGTGAGAAGTGAGCGGTGAGAGGGACGAACCTCTCACCTCTCACTTCTCACCTCTCACTGCCTTCTGATCGCAATCGTGAGGTCGTTGGCCAGCGCGCCACCGGCGTGCTGCACGTTCACGAACAACGTCTGGCCGTTCGTGTCGAAATAGATTCCGGTCGGCTCCGCGGAGCAGTCGCTCAGACTGGCGAAGCGGACCACTTCGGCCGGAAGATTCGAGCTCCCACCGGCTCTCCGCGCGACCCAGATATCTCCCGCCGAACGGTCTTCCGCAATGTAGAGATTGCCGTGCGGATCGAGTGCCAGGTTGTCGGGATCTTCGAACCCGATGGCGTTGACTCCGCCCTGCACGTAGTTGGAAACCAGGGCCTCGTCGCCCGAAAGCTCGATGCGAAGCACCAGATCCTCCGAGGTGCTCACCACGTACAACACGTTCCCGCCGCCGGCGTTATTCCCGGTGCTGCCGGCCAGCTCGACATCCTCCGGGCGGCCCCACCCCGTGGCGCCGACTGCGATCGCCGCCGCATCCGAGTTCACCAGCACCGCCTGGCGATCCAATGGAACCCAGACCGCCGGACCGGTGCGCGAGGCGTCGAGCACTTTGAGCGCGTAGAGCTGCCCGCTGCTCAGATCACCCCGGCGGTCGGGAACGAACTTGTAAACGGCGCCCGAGCCGTTGACGCCGGGGGTGGATTCGGAAATCCCGTACAGGTTCCCCTGCGGATCGAAGCGCAGCCCTTCATGTGATCGGGCACCAACCGCCGGACGCGGCGCTGTCACTCCGGTGGTGGGGTCGTACTCGTATACCAGGCCGCCAACCGCATTGGGCACCGCCGGATCCTTGAACGACGCCACAATGCGCTCTTCCGCAAAGAGCAGCGTTCCCCACGGTGTCCAGACGATCCCGTCGAGCGCTTCGTAGTGAGTCTGCTTGTCCACCAGCGTGCTGACCCCGGTCAGGAGATCGAGCACCGTGACGGCGCCATTCGATCCGACCTCATGGGTCATATAGAGGTAGCGCCCGGCGTGGGGGCCGGTCTCGTTGAGCGTGACCATGTCCGGGGTATTGCCGCTGGCGCCCGCCACCGGCGCGAAATCGCCGATCTCGTCCGCGAGAATGGTCTGAGTGTACCCCGCGGCGATAATGAACGGATTGTAGGTCGCGAACCCCGCGAGCGTGGCCGGGGGTGCGGTGCAGACAGCGGAGCTGGCGATCGGGTCGAAGTTGGAGAAGGTGCCAGTGCCGCTGACGTCGAATAGCGGAGGAATCTCGATAGCTTCGGGGGAAACGGACCTGATCGGATCGTCGGCGCAGGCCGCCAGAGCCAGGGCAAGGCCGGCGAGGGCGGTGAATCTCGCGTGCATCATTGAACCTCCGTACGGGTAGGGTTTCGACGAGTACGGAAGTTCCAAGCGGGGAGTAACGTGGAGCGGTCGAAGATTGTCGCGCACCGGTAACGTCTCGCCGACGATCCGGCGTGCTCGAAGAATTCCAGAGCCGCGTTTCGTGTAAGGGACTGCCTTGAGAATCGTGGTGGTCACCCGGGCGACGAGTGGGGCACGCCGTGGGCGAATCCTACTCTAGCCCGGGTGAGACCGGAGGATCGGCGGGGTGAAAGAGCAGGTCGAACCCCAGGAAGAGCGTCTTGGAGAACGGATAGAAGAGGAGCGGCAGCAGCAGCGCAACCGCGCCGCTTGCCCACGCGATGACCTTCCATGGCGGATCGGGCCAGGTCGCCACCAGCATCCCGATGAAGAGCGCGATGAAGACCAGCTCGGCGGCGGCGATGTTGAACATGTACGCGCCCACCGCGTAACCCTGCTCACCGCGCTCGAACAGAAGTCCGCACTGCGGGCAGCGGGCCACCATCCTGAACCAGGACGTAAAAACTCCGCCGGCGCCACAGTTGGGGCAGCGCCGGCGGAGCGCACGACGAAGAATCAGAAGAAAACCTGGGCGCGTCCGGAAGGTGCTCACCGCATCAATGTACGACTTCCCGGAAGCAGGGAGCTAGCGGATCCGCCGCCGCGCCAGGACGGAGTCGAGCGAGTAGTCGCCCGCGCCCATCACCGCGAAGGCCAGGGAGGCCGCGCCCAGCGCGAGGGTGTATTCGATCCCGCTCGGCAGGAAGAACCCGCCCTTGAGGTGCACCAGTAGCGCCGCGCCGAGCATGTTGATGGCGAGGCCGAGCGCGGCCCAGCGAGTCAGCAGCCCCACCACGAGCGCGAAGCCGCCGAAGAACTCGAGCAGCGCGACGAGGGGTCCGGTGATCTCGGGGAGCGGAATGCCGATCTGTCCGAACATTCCCGACACGCCGGCGAGCCCGAAGACGAACAGCTTTTGCGCTCCGTGGGCCACGAAAATGGCGCCGACGACGACGCGCAGCATGGTGAGTGCGGTTTGGGTCTTGGTAGTAGTGCTCATTTGATCCTCCTTGAATTTGAAAACCACATGGCGTCTTTACGTCTTCCAACATCCAGTGTTACAACATCTAATCACCCAAAAAATCAGCGGCACTTCCGCCGTACATCTCCGAGTAGATCGATCAGCATCTGCAGCTTCTCGGGGCCGAGATGGCCCAACTGTTCCTTGTGGAGCGCGACCAGTTGGTCGTGCAGCTCCTCGAGCAGATCGAGTCCCTTCCGGGTGATGCGGGTGGTGACGTACCGGCGGTCGTCACCTTCGCGCGCCCGTATTACCAGCCCCATTTCCTCCATCCGGTCGAGCAGCCGGGTCGCATCCGGCACCCGGGCGATCAGCCGGTCCCTGATTTCATTCCGGCAGAGTCCCTTTTCCCCCGCCCCACGCAAGATCCGAAGGGCGTTGTACTGCGTGCCCGTAATCCCTGACGGTTTCAGCACTTCGGACACCCGGTAGTCCATCTCCGCCGCGGTCCGCTTGAGGCTGATGCTCGCCTCCTGCTCCAGGCTCTCGAACGGCATCTGCTGCTTGAGCTCGGCCTGCAGTTGGCTTGGCATGAGCAACAAAATAGGTGTGGCAACACTCAATGTCAAGGGAGTGGGCTTTGCCAGGTGCCTGTCTATTATCTCCAGGCATGAGCCTGCTCCAAGCCGTTTCCGAAGTCGCCGCCCTTGCCGGTGCACGGGCGCTCTCCTATTGGCGCCGCGATACCGCCGTCGAGTGGAAGGCCGACGGCTCCCCGGTCACCCGAGCCGACCGGGAGGGGGAGACGATGGCGCGCGAATGGATCGCCGCCCGTTTTCCGAACGATGCGATTCTCGGGGAGGAGTTCGGCGCAACGCCGGGCAGCAGCGGCCGCCGCTGGCTCATCGATCCGGTCGACGGCACCAAGACCTTCGTCCGGGGCGTGCCGCTCTGGGGAACTCTCATCGCCGTCGTCGAGGGTGACACCGTTCTGGCCGGCGCGGCCGCCTTTCCCGCGGTCAACGAGCTGATCTCCGCGGCCCCGGGGGAAGGGTGCTGGCATGAAGGAGGGCGGGCGAGCGTGAGCACGGTGGCCCAGCTCGACGAAGCGACCATCCTCACCACCGACATGGGAGCGGCACGACCCGCCGATCGGCAAGGCGCGATCGAGCGGCTGTCCCGCCGCGCCGCGGTCGCCCGCACCTGGGGTGATTGCTACGGCTACCTGCTGGTGGCGACGGGCCGAGCCGAGATGATGCTCGACGTACGATTGAGCGACTGGGACTCGGCGGCGCTCCTCCCCATCATTCAGGAAGCGGGTGGGGTGTTCACCGACTGGGATGGCAGAGTGACCGGTTTGGGCGGGAGTGCGGTCGCGACCAACGCGCTGCTGGCGGACGAGGTGCGACGGGTGCTCGCTACTTCCTGACAGCGCTCGCCAAGAGCGCGTCGAGCGCGCCGCGGTCCAGCAGCTTCCCACCCTGCACCACCGCGAAGATCCGCGTGCTGTTTCTGATCTCGGTCAGCGGATTGGCGTCGAGGAGCATGAGGTCGGCGATCTTTCCCGCGGAAATGCTGCCCAGCTCTCCTTCTATTCCGAAATAGCGGGCCGGGGTGATGGTGGCGGCGCGGAGCGCTTCCGCCGGCGTGAGCGTGGCCTCTTCCACCAGAAGTCGAAGCTCTTCGTGCAGGCTGAATCCGGGATACACCAGCACCGAGCCCGCATCGGTACCGGCGAGGATCGCCACTCCAGCGTCCTGCAAGCCGCGCACGTCCTGGAGATTGCTGGCATAGGCGCGCCGGCTGGCCGCGGCGTTGGCGCTGCTGGTATCGCGCGCCCGCTCCTCCAGCTGCATCCGCCACCAGCCGAGCAGCCAGGGCGACGCGTAGCGCTGCTCCGGCGACCGTCGCTCTGCGCCGGGTCCGAACAGCGCGCGAAGACCGGAGTCCCCGGACACCAGGACGGCGCGCGACACGACCAGAGTCGGGGTGTACCAGAGCCCTGCAGCCGCGAGTTCGCGGTAGAGGGCCCCGCGCAGGTCGGCGGTCAGCGTGTCGAGCGCCGGATAGAATGCGTGCTCGACGTCCTGCTGTCCGGCGCGCACTGCCTCCGCCAGCGTCGCGGCCGACTGCTGGTGCCCGGCGACCTTGAGCCCGGCTCGACCGGCGGCGTTGAGGATGCCGAGATACGCGGTACGCGACGCTGCCGTCCGGATCTTGACGAAGTCCACGCCGAGCCGGACCAGTGAATCGATGGCACGCTCCGCCGCCGCGGAATCGGCGACACCGATGCGGTAGGGAAGAATGCGTGGCGCCAGCAGCCCTCCCGCCGCGCTGTCGCGCTGCCGCACCCCGGCGAGGTAGCGCGGGCTCTCGAGAATCGGACCGGGCGTCTTGATGCGCGGCCCCGCGAGTGTTCCCGCCGCCATCCGTGCCTGCCAGGCGCGGGTGCTGTCGATGTAGCCGCCCATCTCCCGGACACTGGTCACCCCGTGTGCGAGCAAGAGCGGCAGCGCGGTGACGCCGGCGTTCATGAAATGCACGTGCATGTCCCAGAGGCCGGGAATCACGAACTTGCCGCGCGCGTCGATGACGCGGGCCCCGGCGGGAGCGCGTGTCTCGCGCCCGACCGCCACGATCCGATTGCCCTGGATGATTATGCGCTGATTGGCGGTGCGGGTGCCGGTGACGGGATCGACCACGGTGACGCCGAGCAGGACCAGAGGCTCCGGCGGCGGCGCTTGCGCGGAGACTGGGGCCGCCAGGGCGAGAACAATGGTCACGCTGAGCGAAGCGAAGCGGCGGAGCTTCTCTTTCAGATCGGCCCCTTCGCTTCGCTCAGGGTGACAGGCCCTTCCCCTTCTCTTCCCCATTCTCCCCCACTCCTCCCCTTGCCGGTCCGCACTTCGTGTGGTAATGTATTACCACTTCGACGGAACGGGCAAGATGGCGCAGGCGAGCACGGCGCGGAAGTCCTTGAACGAGCTGGGGCGGCGGGAGCGGCAGATCATGAGCGTGGTCTTCCGGCTCGGCCGCGCCAGCGTCTCCGAAGTACTCGCCCGGCTGGACGATCCACCGAGCTATTCGTCGGTGCGCACCATGCTCCGTTACCTCGAATCCAAGGGTTACCTGCGGCACGAGCAGGAAGGCCGCACCTATATGTATCTGCCCACCATTCGCCCCGATGCCGCGCAGCGTTCGGCGCTGGGTGACATCGTGCGCACCTTCTTTGGCGGGTCGCGAGCCCGCGCGGTCGCCGCCCTGCTCGACGTGGACGATGCCGACCTCGATGAGAAGGACCTTGCCCGTCTGCGCGGGATGATCGCGCGTGCGGCCGCCCGGTCTGCTGAGACCAAATGAGCCCGCTGCTTTGGGGGCTCGCGGTAGTGGTGAAGGTGAGCCTCCTGTGGGGCGCCGGGCTCGCTGCGACCCATCTGCTCCGCCGCCGCGGCGCGGCGACCCGTCACGCCGTGTGGACCGCGACGCTGTTCGGCGTGCTCGCGGTTCCGTTGCTCGGTGCGGTGCTCCCTGGCTGGCGAGCGCCGGTCCCTGGCCTGGCCAGTACCTTCACTCCCTCGCAGGCGGCGGAGTCCATGGCCCCTGCACCCGCCGCGAACGAACCCTCTCACCTCTCACTTCTCACCTCTCCCGCTGTCAGCAACGCCAGCAGTGTGTCGGAGACGAAGTACCTGACTGTGGCGGTCCTCGTCCTCTGGGGCGCCGGCGCTCTGGCCGTGCTCGCCCTGGTTTTGTCGGGGCAGCTCGAGATGCTGCGTGCGGTGCGCCGGGCTCGCAATCTCGAAGGGACGTGGCGAAAGGAAGCGAGCGAGGCCGCCGGTCTGATGGGCGTGCGCCGTGCGATCCGAATCCTCCAGGCGCCGGACATTCCGGTGCCGGCCACCTGGGGAGCCTGGCGCTCGATCGTACTGCTTCCGCCGGACGCGGAGCAATGGAGCGCGGGCCGGCGGCGGGTCGTATTGCTGCACGAGCTTGCCCATGTAGCCCGATTCGATTGTCTCGTCGAATACGTGGCCTGGATTGCCTGCGCGCTGTACTGGTTTCATCCGGGAGTCTGGCATATCGCGCGCCGGGTTCGCGCCGAGCGGGAGCGAGCCTGCGACGATCTCGTGATCGGCGCGGGCACTCCGGCCGCGGAGTACGCGATGCATCTGGTGGATGTGGCCGCCGGCATCGCGCCGCCCCGCCGTCGCCCACTGGCGGCGCTCGCGATGGCCGGACGCGGCACCCTCGAGTCCCGGCTCGCCGACTTGCTCGACCCGGACCGCATTCGCGGCCGGCTCTCCCTCGCTTCCAGGGTGGGGCTCGTCGCGGTGGCCCTGGCACTGGTCTCCGGCATCGCCGCGGCGCGTCCGGCGCCGACGCAGGCAGAGCGCGTCGAGCTGCCCACCA
>Ga0210377_10001101_pt1 | contig 25021 bp, 20 predicted proteins | sample PLM4_65_b1redo_FD_155480 | JGI IMG/M metagenome (GOLD analysis project Ga0210377, IMG submission 155480) | Groundwater sediment microbial communities from an aquifer in East River, Colorado, USA - PLM4_65_b1 redo | ecosystem: Environmental > Terrestrial > Soil > Riparian zone | place: USA: East...
CGACGTCGTGAAGGGATTCAACGTCGGCTTCGCGTCGCCGCTCAACGTCGCGTTCGGCGGGGAGTTTCGCGCCGACAACTACCAGATCAAGGAAGGCGAGCCCGACAGCTATCGCGACGGCGGCGTGCGCATCCAGGGCGGACCGAACAACGGCGGGATCGCGCCCATCGGCTCGCAGGTCTTCCCCGGCTTCCGGCCGGCCGACGCGGTGAGCAAGAGCCGCAACAACGTGGCCGGGTACCTCGACCTCGAGTCCAACGTCACCAGCATGCTGGTGCTGGGCGCCGCGGCCCGGGCCGAGCACTACAGCGATTTCGGCAGCACGACGACGTATAAGGTGAGCAGCCGCTTCGAGCCGACCAAGGGTCTCGCGTTCCGCGCCGCGTTCAGCACCGGCTTCCGGGCGCCGTCACTCGGCCAGTCGTGGTTCAGCTCCACGGCGACCAACTTCGTGGCCGGCGTGCCGACGGATAACCGGACGTTCCCGGTCAGCGACCCGGTGGCGGTGGCGCTGGGCGCCACGCCACTCAAGTCGGAAAAGTCGCGCAACACCAGCGCGGGCGTCGCCTTCTACCCGCTCCGCGGCCTCTCGATCACGGCGGACTACTACAAGATCGTGATCCGTGACCGCATCGTCCTTTCGGGGACGTTCAACCAGCCGGCGGTGGTCGCCTTCCTGCAGCAGCAGGGCTTCACCGGCGTCGGCGGCGCGCGCTTCTTCACCAACGCGATCGACACCCGCACCACGGGCGTCGACGTCGTGGCCGGGTACGGTTTTCCGATCGGCGCCGCGACCAACCTGCGGATGACCGCGGGCTTCAACAAGAGCAAGAACGCGGTGACCAAGGTGCAGCCGACGCCGGGCGTCCTCGCCGGGTTCCAGGAGACCTTGTTCGACCGCATCGAGCGGGCCCGGGTCGAAAAGGGCCAGCCGTCCACCAATTTCAACTTCGGCGCGATCGTGTCCCGGAAGGACTGGACTTTCAACGCCCGCACCCAGCGCTACGGGAAGGTCGTGAGCTTCGGCACGCCCGCCGACGGCTCGCTCGACCAGACCTTCGACGGCAAGTGGATCACCGATCTCAGCGCGTCGTACACCCACAACCGCAAGCTGACGCTGATGCTCGGCGCCGACAACGTCTTCGATGTGTATCCGGACACGAACAGCGTCGGCAGCGCCACCGTCGGCGGCAACGCCAACTTCGGCATCTTCCCCTACAACGGCATCTCACCGTTCGGGTTCAATGGACGGTTTGCGTATGTAAGGGCGATTTGGGCGTATTGAAGAAGGCGGAAAGACGGAACGGCGCACTCCTTTGCGCCATTGCGCCTTACCGCCGTTGCCCCTGTCTCAAAACCCCAAGAACGGCACCCTCACCCCACCCGTGATCCGGATGTCGTGCTGCTTCTTTTCCGACGTCTGGGTGCCGCTCACATCGAACGAAGCATTGTAGAAGTAATCATCCGCGCCAATGTGGAGCGCGACCAACCGCCCGATCCGGATCCCCGCCGCCGCGCCGACCACGCCGCCGACGCTGGTTCCCGATTCGAACGCCGTCGTGCCCGCCGTCCCGAGCTTGAAGGTGTGCCGCACGGCGCCGATACCGCCGTTGATCCCGATCCAGAATGGACTCGTCCGCGGAATCAAATAGAGATTGGCACGCGCGCTGCCCGTCAATACCCGGACATCCTGATTGAGATTCGTGCCGCCCGATGAATACTCCAGCGACGCGGGGGAGTAACCGACGTCACCCTCGATCCCGAAGCGCTGCCCAAGACCGATCCCGAGTCGCCCGCCGAAGACGATCGCGGCGGAGAGCTTGGTGGTCTGATTGTTGTAATCGATCAGGTCCGCCGTCGGAACGATGACGCCCAGGTATGGGGTAATCGAGATGCCCGTGCGGGTCACGGGAGCTCCTCCCTGCGCGCCGAGCGGGGCGGAGGCTATCAGCGACGCGAGGACGAGCCCGGCACTACGGATGATCGAGCGCATGTCGATACGCCTCGGGGCAGGTGGGGATTCGGACTAAGTTACACCGTTTTCATTTCGACACGTGAACTCCGGGACATCGATGATCGAGTGGGGCGAGTACCCCCTGGCCGGAACCGGTGAGCCCGGGCAAGTGGCCCTCCGCGTCATGCGCGATGTCCTCAGCCCCCAGCTCCGGAATTACCGGGATCTCCTCGTGGCGCTGCCCCCCGGGTACTCGGAAACCGGGACGGCCCACCCTGTCATCTACATGCAGGACGGCCAGAATCTCTTCGATCCCGCCACGAGCTACGCCGGAGATTGGGGCCTCGCCGACGCGCTCCAAGAATCGGATGCCGGCGGGACCGCGCCGATCCTCGTCGGGATCCCGAACTCCGGGCGACGGCGGCGCTATGAGTACGGCCCATTTCGCGATATTATCCACGGGGGAGGGGGTGGCGACCGCTATCTCGCCTTCGTGGCCGAGACGGTCAAACCGCTGGTGGATGCGTCCTTCCGGACCCGCCCGGAGCGCCCTCATACCGTCATCGCCGGTTCATCCCTCGGCGGTCTCATCAGCCTGTACGGTCTGTATCGATACGCGGACGTCTTCGGCGGGGCGGGGGTGTTGAGCCCCGCCCTCTGGTTTGCCGACGGCGCGATTCTCCGCTTCGTGGGGGAGCTGGCCGACCTGTCGGTTGGACGGATCCATCTCGATGTCGGCACCGAGGAAGGCGCTGATGCCCTGCACGATGTTCGGCGGCTCCGCGCGAGCCTCATTGCCGCCGGGCACGTCGAGGGACGCGACCTCTCCTATATAGAGGAAGAGGGCGGGGAGCACGATGAGGAAGCGTGGGGGCGACGATTTCGTGAAGCCATCCCGTTTCTCACACGGAATGAAGCCCAAGGACTCAAGACTCGCCATGCGCCATGAGCACCACAGCTGGATCAGCCCCTCCCTCGGCCGCGAGATGCCCATCGAGGTCTTCGGGCACGCCGGCGCGCGAGTGCTGGTCTTTCCCACGACACTGGGCAGCTGTTACGAATGGGGCGACCGGCACATGCACGAAGTGTTATCCGAACACCTCGAGGCAGGATGGATTCAGCTTTTCTGCCTCGACCACGTCCATGATGAGAGCTGGTACAACAAGAGCCTGCACCCGGGCGCCCGGGCCTGGCGGCACCTGCAGTACGACCATTACCTGCTCAACGAGGTCCTCCCGTTCACCGCAAACCTCAATCCCGGCCCCTTCGTGATCGCGGTCGGCGCCAGCTTCGGCGCGTATCACGCCGCCTGCTTCGGCTTCCGGCATCCCGACCGGGTGCACCGCATCATCGCGATGAGCGGACTGTACGACGTGAAGTCGATGACCGAGGGGTACTCGGATTTGAACGTCTACGGCTGCAATCCGTTCGACTTCATGCAGCACGAGCACGACCCCGCCCGGCTCGCGGATTTCCGCAGGCAGGATATCATCCTGGCCATCGGCAAGGAGGATCCCTCCCACGCCAACAATGTGGCGTTTTCGGGGATTCTCTGGGACAAGGGAATCGGCAATGCGCTGCGCGAGTGGGACGGCTGGGCGCATGATTGGCCGTATTGGGAGCGGATGATTCGGCTGTATATCGGGGGGCACGACTAGACCCGGAGGCGCGAAGTCGCAAGGACGCGAACCTCTTTCGCGTCCCCGCGTTCTCGCGTCCTCGCGTCAACCGAGGAACTCTGCACATGGCAACAAAAATCGGCCTCATCGTCGGCCGTGAATGGTCCTTCCCCCCCGCCTTCATCGAAGAGGTGAACCGGCGGAACGAGGGGGTCACCGCCGAGCTGGTGAAGCTCGGGGCGCCCAGGATGGACGATCCGGCGGAGTACCGCGTCATCATCGACCGGATTTCTCATGAGGTGCCCTTCTACCGGACCTATCTCAAGCACGCGGTCCTGGCCGGCGCCACGGTGGTCAACAATCCCTTCATGTGGAGCGCCGACGACAAGTTCTTCGGCGCGACGCTGGCCACTTCGCTCGGACTCGCCAGCCCGAAGACCGTCGTCCTCCCCAACAAGGAGTATGTGCCGGGGATCGTGCATAGCGAGTCGCTCCGCAACCTGACCTACCCGCTCGACTGGCAGGGCATCGTCGATTATGTCGGGCTTCCCTGCATCCTCAAAGACGCGCACGGCGGCGGCTGGAAAGAGGTGTACGTCTGCCGGACCCTGGAGGAGCTGCTCCACCACTACGATCACTCGGGGCTCCTCACGATGATCGTGCAGGAGTTCATCCAGTGGGACGAGTTCATCCGGTGTATCTGTCTCGGCCAGGACGTCATCCGGCCGATCAGGTACGATCCCAAGGCGCGGAAGTACCACCCCGAGCTCGACTTTCTCCCGCCCGCGCTGATGCAACGGGTCATCGAGGACTCGAGGACGCTGGTGCGCGCCCTGGGCTATGACATGAACTCCATCGAGTGGGCGGTGCGCGATGGTGTACCCTACGCGATCGATTTCATGAACCCCGCTCCCGACATGGACATCTATTCGCTGACCCCCACCCATTTCGAGTGGGTCGTGAGCACCATGGCCGACATGGCGATCCGGTTCGCGAACGAGCCGCGCAAGTCCCCAAAACCGACCTGGGAGAACTTCCTCAAGGGCCGGCCAAAGCCCAGAGCCTCGAAGGGCGGCTGAGACAGGATGCCCATCGCGGCCAACCTGCAGGAGGCGATCGACGCCTGGCACGAAGCGCTGACTCCGGAACGGGCGGGCGAGTCTTCCGCCTGGCTCACCGATCAGCTCCGCCGGCGCGGTCTCTTTTTCGGAGACCGGCCCCTCTGCACCGTGCTCCGGCCCCGCTTTCTTTCCCCGGCGCAGTACCAGCTCCTGCAGCGGCGCATCGCGATACTTCTCCGCGCGTTCGACAAGGCGCTCACGGCGGCGCTCGAGCGGCCCGTGCTCCTCGATCAGTTCGGGCTGCTCGACTGGGAACGAAGCCTGGCGCTCCTGGAGCCCGGCTTTCCGGCCTCACCGGTGTCGCGGCTCGACGCCTTTTTCGATCCGGGGGACGGACGGCTCCGGTTCACCGAGTACAACGCCGAGACGCCGGCCGGCTCGGCGTACAACGACGCGCTGACCGAGCTCTTCCTCGCCATTCCCGTCGCACGGGAGTTCCTGCGAACCCACGCGCTTCGACCGCTCCCGGCGGTGCCGAACGTCCTGCACGCGTTGCTGGCCGCATGGGAGCAGTGGTCGGGACGCCGTGAGCTGCCGGTGGTCGGGATCCTCGACTGGACCGAAGTGCCGACGCGGAGTGAATTCCTGCTGTACCAGCAGTATTTCGAATCGATGGGAATTCGCTGCATCGTGGCCGACGTCCGGGAATGCGAGCTGGTGGGCGGCCGCCTCGTGGCCGCAGGCACCCGGATCGACCTGATCTACAAGCGGGTACTGATTCACGAGCTGGTCGGCAGGATGGGGATGGAGCATCCGATCGTGAGCGCCGTCATCAGCGGCGCCGTCTGCATGGTCAACCCGTTCCGGTGCAAGATCCTCCACAAGAAGGCGTCGCTCGCCGTCCTCTCCGACGAGCGCAATGCCGGACTCTTCGGCAAGAAGGAGCAGAAGATCATCGCCGACCATATCCCGTGGACCCGGGTGGTCGAAGAGCGCAGCACCACATTCCGGGGTGACAGCATCGATCTCCTGCCCTGGATGGCCGATCACAAGGACCAGCTGGTGCTCAAGCCCAACGACGACTACGGCGGCGCCGGCATCGTGCTGGGGTGGGAAGTGGATGGCGCGACATGGCGCGAGGCGATCGAGAAGGCGCTCGCCGAGCCCTTCATCGTGCAGGAGCGGATCGGGCTCCCGAGCGAAACATTTCCGAGCTGGGCCGACGACTCGCTGGTCTTCGCCGACCGGATCGTGGATACCGCGCCGTTCGTCTTCCGCGGCGCGTACGCCGACGGCTGCCTGACCCGGGTCTCGACCGCAACGCTCGTGAATGTGACCGCTGGCGGAGGAAGCACGGTACCGACGTTCGTGGTAGAAAAGCGCTAACCGCTCGTTAGCAGTTAGCTACCCAAGGACCGACATGAAAGCTCCGAGCCTGACCCTGGGCATCGAAGAGGAATATCAAATCATCGACCCCGTCACCCGGGAGCTCCGGTCGTACATCACGGAGATCCTGGGGGATGAGTCGCTGGTGCTGGGTGAGATCAAGCCCGAGCTCCACCAGTCCATGGTGGAAGTCGGAACGAAGGTCTGCCACACTCCCATCGAGGTCAGAGCCGAGCTGGTGCGGCTGCGCAGGCTGGTGATGGAGCTCGCCGCCAAGAAGGGGCTCAAGGTCGCCGCGGCCGGCAGCCATCCCTTTTCGTCCTGGATGGATCAGGAGATCACCCCGCTCGAGCGCTACATGGGTGTGCGCGAGGATCTGCAGGACCTGGCTCAGGCGCTCCTCATCTTCGGCACCCATGTGCACATCGGCATCGAGGACCGGGAATTCCTGATCGATGCGATGAATGTCTCCCGGTACTTCCTTCCCCACGTCCTCGCGCTCTCGACCAGCTCGCCCTTCTGGATGGGTCGCCGCACCGGGCTCAAGTCGTACCGCAGCGTCGTCTTCCGCTCCTTTCCGCGCACTGGAATTCCCCGCTCCCTCGCCTCCTGGGGCGAATTCGAGAACGTCGTCAACGTGATGATGGAGACGCACTCGATTCCCAACGCCTCCAAAATCTGGTGGGATCTGCGGCCAAGCTGGAGCTACCCAACACTCGAGTTTCGGGTTTGCGATGTCTGCACCCGGGTCGACGAAGCCGTGTGCATCGGCGCGATTTTTCAGGCGATCATCGCCAAACTCTGGAAGCTGCGCTGCGACAACATGTCGTTCCGGCTCTATCCGGTCGCATTCATCGAGGAAAACAAGTGGCGGGCGCTTCGCTACGGCCTCGACGGCAAGATGATCGACTTCGGACAACAGAAGGAGTTTCCGGCGCGAAGCCTGATTCAGGAGATGCTCGCCTGGTTCCTCGACGACGTGCTCGACGACCTGGGGAGCCGCAAGGAGGTCGAGTACGCATTCAAGATCCTCGCCGAGGGAACCAGCGCGGACCGCCAGCTTGCCGTCTACGAGCGCACCGGCGATCTCAAGGCGGTCGTGGATCAGCTGATTCGCGAGACCGAGGAAGGAGTCCTGTCGTGATGCGTCCGCTGATCGGGATCCCGACCCAGACCCTCCAGTCGATCGACGGGATCCCCGAAGTGCTGCCTCACTCCTGGGTGATGAATTCGCGCTACTATCTCGCCGCCGCCGCGACGGGCGCGGTGCCGGTGATGATTCCGCTTTTCGACGGCGACACGGACACGCTCCGCGCCATCTACGACCGGCTCGACGGACTGCTCCTGGCCGGCGGCGTGGACCTGGAGCCCCGCACCTTCGGCGAGGCGCCCCATCCCCAGCTCGGCCGCACCGATCGCTCCCGCGACGAAGTCGAGCTCCAGCTCGCGCGCTGGGCGATCGCCGAGGGGAAGCCGATTCTCGGCCTCTGCCGCGGACATCAGGTGCTCAACGTGGCACTGGGGGGATCCCTCTATCAGGACATCGAGTCGCAGGTCCCCGGGGCGATACGGCACGATTTTTTCCCGGGATTTCCCCGGGACTACCTGGCACATCACGTCACCCTGATGGCGGGAACCCGGCTTCACACCGCGCTCGGAGGGGCCACGATGCCCGTGAACAGCATGCACCACCAAGCGGTAAAGTCGCTCGCACCGGGTCTGCTCGTCTCCGCCCGGGCCGACGATGGAGTAATCGAAGCGATCGAGTCGGAAGGGCCCAACTATCTGGTCGGGGTCCAGTGGCACCCCGAAGTGTTCGAGCACCGAGACGAGCGCACCCACAGGCTGTTCCAGAGTTTTGTCCTCGCCGCCAGCAAGGGAGGTTGATTTGAGTCGCGCCCGCGCATCACTCTTCGCAATGCTCACTCTGATGTCCGTCGAACCCCTCACTGCGCAACAGCCCAATCAGGATTCCGCGACGATCCGCCGCGCCAGCCGGCCTCTCATCCGCTGGGGAGAAGTCATCGGCGTCGTCGCGGCGACCGGCCTGGCGCTCGCCAATGACCAGAGCATCCGGAATCGCCTCAACGACCCGCACGACGCGTTCGGGAGAACGATCTCCGACATCGGCAATGGCTTCGGCGATGGAGTGGTCGTCTATTCCAGCCTCCTGGCCCTTTCGATCGGCAGCAAGTCCCTCAACAAACAGGGTGTCTACGGCGTCACCTCCCGCGCCCTCAAGTCCACGCTGCTCGGCGGCGCCTCGGCAATCATGCTCAAGGTGATCGCCGGAAGAGAGCGACCTCTCAACTCGATCGACGATCCCTACAGCTTCCACCTCTTCCGCCTCAAGGACAATTCCCTCCCCTCCGGCCATGCCGCGGTCGCCTTTGCCCTGGCGACCTCGCTGGCGAGAGAAACGCCGGATAAATGGACCGACCTCGGCCTCTTTACCCTGGCCACCGTGACGGCCTACGCCCGCATGCACGACGACAAGCACTGGGCGTCGGATGTCGTACTCGGCGCAGGCGTCGGAATCCTGTCCGCGCGCTTCGTGCATCGCTTCCAGGCAAGGCTGGCGGTGGCGCCGGGGGGCGTCGGCATGAGCTTGGCGTTCTGAGAGGACGGTTAGCGGTTCGCTGCTGTCCCCCGCAACGCCCCCAACACCTCGAGGCCGACCGGCAGTAGCAACAACGTGACGAATGTCGAGAGGGTGAGCCCGCCGATCACCGCGATCGCCAGGGGCCGCTGCAGCTCGGCGCCGGACCCGAGTCCCAACACCAGCGGAAGCAGACCAGCCAGGGTGCACAATGTCGTCATGAGAATCGGACGCAACCGGAGACTCCCCGCTTTGCGTAACGCTTCGGGAACCGTCTCTCCCTGGTCCCGGAAATGCTGGGCCGCGTCGAGCAGGATGATCCCGTTCTTCACGATCAGTCCGACCAGCAGGATCAGCCCCATGAAGCTCGAGACGTTGAACGGCACCCCGATCGCGGCCAGCGCGAGGAGCGCGCCGGTCAGGCCGAGCGGCACGGCCAGCATGATGGCGAGCGGGCCGCGGAAGCTCCTGAACTGCACCACCATCACGAGCAGAACCGCCCCGGCCCCCAGTGCGAACACCAGCAGGAGCTGGCGGAAGGACTCCCGCTGGCTCGCGTCCTGGCCGCCGATCTCGAGCACCACACCCGGCGGCAGGGGAAGCCCGGCCAGCCGCAGCCGGATTTCCTTCATTACCGCACCGAGGCTCGAACGGGTCGGGTCCACTTCCCCGGTGACCATGGTGTAGGGCCGGAGGTTTTCCCGGGAAAGCTCGAGCGCGTCCACCGTGTCGTGCACCCGTCCCAGGGAGGCGAGGGTCGCCCACCCCCCCGGGCCGATGATGGGGAGCCGCCCGGCAATGTTGGGATCGTGACGCACCGAATCGGGAAGCCGCACCCGGATCGGCACCTGCCGATCCGGCTCCCGAACGGTGCCCGCATTCCCACCCAGCAGCGCGTCGTGCGCTTCGACACTCGCCTCTCGAATGGTGAGGCCGAGCCGCGATACCCGCACCGGATCGAGATCGACACGGACCTCGGGGACGTTCCCCTGTACGCCATCGAAGAGATCCACCAGCCCCGGCACCGACTCGATCGCCTCGGCCACCTTTTTGGAAGCCTCTTCGGCGACCCGAAGCTCAGGATGGAAGAGCTTGATCTCCACCGGATTCGGATTGCCGGCCAGGTCGCCGATCAGATCCTGCAGGATCTGAAGCATCTCGACCCGCACGGCGGGCACCTCGGTTTCGGCCCGCTCCCGAATCCGGCTCATCACTTCGTAGACCGACCCCTGGCGCTGTCCGCGCGGCTTGAGCAGCACCGACATGTCGCCGGTGTTGGGCGAGGTGGCGAAGAATCCCAGCTCGCTGCCGGTCCGCCGGGTGAACGACTGCACGTCGGGATCGGCCCGCAGAATCCGTTCGATGCGGCCCACCAGCGCGTCGGTTTCCGAGAGCGAGCTGCCGGTGGGAGCCCAGTAATCGAGGATGAAGCCGCCCTCGTCCATGTCGGGCATGAAGCCGGTCCCGATGCTTCGGCCGATCAGGAAGAGAGAGGCGGCAAGGAGCAGCGCGATCGCGCCCGCAAGCGGCGGACGGCGGAGGAGCGTCCTGAGCAGGCTGGCGTGCACCCGCTCCACCGGTGCGAGCGAGAGCCGGAACCTCGGTGGCCGTGCGTCCTGCCGGGGCCGGCGGGTCAGCCAGTCGCCGGTGAGCAGTGGGATCAGCGCCATCGCCACGACCAGCGACAGGAGCACCGCGACGGCCAGCGCCATCGAGAAGGAGCGGAAGAAGGCCCCCACCACTCCCTGCAGGAGTCCCAGGGGAGTGAACACCACGACTGTTGTGAGGGTCGAGCCCGCCACCGGAGCGAAAATTTCATCGGTGCCGCGCCGGATCACGTCGAGCGGCGGCTCGCCGGGGTGCAGAGCGAGGTTGCGCTCGACGTTCTCGATCACCACCACGGCATCGTCGATAATGAGGCCGATGGCGACGGCGAGACCGCCCAGCGACATCAGGTTGAGCGAGTCTCCCAGGAGCCCAAGTCCGACGAAGGTGCCGGCGATGGTGATCGGGATGGAGAGCGCCGCCACCAGCGCCACGCCGGGGCGCCCCAGGAAGAGGATGAGCACCAGCGTCGCGAGCATTCCGCCGATCAGCATCGCATCCCGGACGCTCGCGACGGAGGCCCGCACCAGCGCGCCCTGGTTGTACACCAGCTCGAGTTTCACCCCGCGAGGCAGCAGGGGCCGCACGACCACCACCGCCTGCTCGACGGCCTGCTCCACGATCAGGGTGTTGCCGGCCGGCTGGCGGGAGACGTTGATCAGCGCAGCCGGCTCACCGTTGCCGCGGGCGAGCTCGAAGAGGTCTTCCGCGCCGTAGACCACACTGCCGAGATCGCCCACGGTCACCGAACGCTCGCCGGCGCGCTCGACCACGATGCGCCCGATCGCCTCGGGCGTTTCGGCCAGTCCGGAGACCAGTACGCCGAATTGCCGGTGCTCCCGGTCGACCCGACCCACGGCCGTGAGCAGATTGGCGTTGGCGATCGCATCGGTCACCTGGCGGACACCCAGCCGGTAGGAGACCAGCCGGGAGAGGTCGAGCCGCACCGAGACCTCGCGCACCAGGCCGCCGGAAACATCCACCTCGCCCACATCGGGCAGCCGGGCAAGCCGCGGGCGGATCACGTACTGCGCCAGGTCGCGAAGCACCACCGGATCGCCGCCGGTGAGTTCGTACTGCATCATGGGAAAGACCGACGGCGTGAGCCTCTCCACCGCCACTTCCAGATTCGAGGGCAGCAGGTCGCCGGCACCGGATACCCGGGACTGCACCTGCTGCAGCGCATACTGCATGTCGGCACCGGAGCGGAAATCGAGGCTCAGCTCGGAGGCGCCCCGCACGGTGCGGCTTCGGATCCTGCGCAGATCGATGACCCCGCTCACCGCTTCTTCGAGCGGGCGGGTGACCGCCACCACCATATCGCGGGGCTCGAAGCTGGGGCCGCGCGCCAAGACCACGATCCGGGGAAAGACCGCTTCGGGATAGGCGCCCGCCGGGAGGGCTTTGGCGGCGTACAGTCCGGCCGCGGTGAGCAGCGCAAGCGCGAGATACACCGCAGGGCGGTGTCGCTGAAACGTCCCGGTCATCTTCATGGCTTGAGGGAATCCGCCGGCACCACCAGCATTCCGTCCACCAGGCCGAAGGCGCCGGAGACGACGACCCGCTCGCCGGGACGGAGTCCCGCGAGGATCTCGGCCAGCCCATTGCGCCGGGTTCCCACGGTGACGCTTCGGGCTCTCGCGATCGTGTCGCCTTCCACCACGAAGACGGTCATCGAATCGCCGATCACCACGAGGGCCGAGTCGGGAATCACCAGCGCATGCTGGTGCGTTCCGGTCACCACCATCCCGGTTGCGCCGGTGCCCGCCCGAAGCGCCCCGTCCCGGTTGGAAAGGCGAATGATCACTTGCGCCGCGTTGGTCAGCGAGTCCACCGCGGGAGTAATGGCCATCAGGCGGCCGTCACGCGCTTCGTCGGAGCCGTCCATCGCCACCCGGGCCGCCTGCCCGATGCGGAGCCGCGCGAGGTCCACCGCCGGCACCGACGCCACCAGATCGAGCGTCGAGCCGTTGATGATCTCGATGAGCTCCTTGCCGGCATCCACCTGCTCGCCCTGGTGCACCATAACCCGCTGAACTCCGCCGGCGATGGGACTCCTGACGTGGGCTCGCGCGAGGAGGGCGGCCGCGGCGGATGCCTGCGCCCGGGCGGCCACCGCCTCCGCAGCGCGCTGCTCGGCCTGACGCTGCGAGGTGAGACCCTGCGCGAGCAGATCCTTCTGGCGCTGGGCGTCTCTTTCGGCGGCATCGGCCGCGGCGAGGAGCGCCCGCGCATTCTGGGTAAGCTCGGGCACGCTGAGCTCGATCAGCGACGTGCCGGCCTGGACCGGGGCGCCCACCTGTACCAGAACCTTGCTCACGACACCCGGTGCCGGTGCGGTGAGGAGCGCCGATCCACCCGGCGTCGGCGCCAGGCGGCCCACCACGGTCACCGCGTCGGTCAGCGTATCCGCGGTGACGGTGAGAATGCCGACCGGCACTTTCGGTACGACCTCCGTTTCCTGCTCGCCTCTCCGGCAGCCGGCGCCGACTGCGAAGAGTCCCGCGACCAGCAGGATACGGATCATTCCATCCTCCCGAAGAGAGCGCGCCACGCCGCCAGCGCCGCCTGAAACGCCGTGAGATCCTCGACTTCGGCTTGCACCACTTCGCGCTCGCTGCGGAATGCATCGAGCACCGCGAGAATCGGAGTCTCGCCGGCGCGATAGGCGGCGAGGGCGCGCTCGCGCAACTCGCGCGCGGCGGGGACCAGCGAATCCCTCGCGAAGCGAGCCCGCAGGGCCGTTTCCGCGAGCCGGACCCGCGCCTCCGTCAGCGCGCGCGTCGCTTCACTGCGCGCCTCGCGCGCGAGGGCGGCTCCCCGCTCCGCTCGGGCACGCGCCGATGCGACCGCCGCCCCCCCCGAGCCCCAGAGCGGAAGCGGCAGCGCGAAGCCGATGACGCTGAGGGTACGGTTGGGAAGATCGGGATCGCCCCATTCCGCGCCGCCCATGATCGAGGGAACCGGAATCCTCCCGCGGCGCGCGCTATGAAACTCGAGGTCGAGCGCGGCCGAATCGGCAACGGCACTCACCAGCAGAGGCATGCTGTCGGGCGGCAACTCGAAGCCGCCGGACAGATCGAGTCCATGATCGAGCCGGCCGTCCGCGGCAGGCAATAATCCGGGGGAGCTCCATCCCACCGCGTGGGCGAGGGCCGCCTGGGCGGCACCGGCCGCTTCCCTCGCCCTCGAGAGCATCTGGTGGCTGCGCCGGGCTTCCTGCGCGGCCTGCTCCCACTCGAAGCGGGAGATGTCTCCCGCCTCGAAGCGGCGCTGGGCCAGCAGCGCAAGCGAATCGGCCAGCGACACCTGCTCGCCCACCAGGCGCAGCGCTTCCAGTGCGCCGACCGCGCCGAAGAACGCGATGCGCACCTCCTGGACGATGCTCGCCAACAGCCGGGTCGAGTCGGAACGTGCCCGGCGCAGAGATGCATCCCTGGCGGCGCGGTCGGCGCCTCGGGTCGCCAGCCAGGAGAGGGACTGGTCGAAGAGGAGATGCTGATGGGGGGTGTCCGCGGTACGCTCGAAGGACAGGTTCGGATTGGGGATCTGCCCCGCGAGGCGGCGCTCGGCCCGCGCCTCGGCGACGCCGGCCGCGGCCTCCGCGGCTCGGCCACGCACCTGGAGGGCACGGCGAATCGCCGAATCGAGCGTGAGCGCGGGTGGTGGTGTCCCCTGCAACAGCACCGCGGCCAATAGCGGTACGATCATGTCCCTCCCGGGGAAATGGACAAGCGGCCCCTAATATGCACTTATTATTCACAATTCACTTCTGATCGCTGATCACTGATCGCTGAGGGCTGATGGGCACCCCGCCGTACCAGGAGCCATATGAAGCACCTCTGGCACGACCTCACCCCGGGTCGCAATCCCCCCGAAGACATCCGCGCCATCGTGGAAATTCCGGGGGGCAGCCGGAACAAGTACGAGCTCGACAAGTCGTCGGGAATTCTCCGGCTCGACCGGGTGTTGTACTCAGCGGTGCACTACCCAGCTGACTACGGTTTCATTCCCCAGACACTCGCCGAGGACGACGACCCGATGGACGTCCTCGTGCTGCTGAAGGAGCCGACCTTCCCGGGATGCGAAGTGGACCTTCGTCCGCTGGGCGTGCTCCACATGCTCGACCGCGGCGTGCCCGACGAGAAGATCCTCGCCGTGCCGACCGAGGACCCGCTGCAGGAAGAGTTTCGCGAACTGACCGACGTGCCGAAGCACCTCCTGGCGGAGATCCGGCATTTTTTCCAGACCTACAAGGACCTCGAGGGTAAGCGGGTCGAAATTCTCCGGTCGGCCGCTTACCGTACGATCAGCGACTCGATCGCGCGATACACCGCGAAGTACCGTTGAGCGGTCTGCCCCGCATCGCCACCTCCTTGTGCCGCAACGCTTTAAGGAGAGCGGACGCCCGGCCTCTAAATTGCACTTACTGATACCCATGTCTCCCTCGGGCAGGCCGAAGCACCGGATCGCCGTCGTCCTCGGCACCCGCCCCGAGGCGATCAAGATGGCCCCCGTCATCCAGGAGCTTCGCCGCCGTTCCGATCTCTTCGAGACCCTGGTCATCACCACGTCGCAGCAACGGGAGATGCTGGCGCAGGCGATGCACGCCTTCTCGCTCTCCTCCGACATCGACCTCGGCCTCACCCATGCCAACCAGACCCTCGCGGACTTCACCGCGCGCGCGCTGATCGCGCTGACCGGAACGTTTCGCGAGATAAAGCCCGACCTCCTGCTCGTGCAGGGCGACACCAGCACCGTCATCGCCGCGGCCCTCGCCGCGTTCTACAACGGCGTCCCGATCGGGCACGTCGAGGCGGGGCTCCGCTCCGGTGACGCCCGCCGCCCGTTCCCCGAGGAAGTCAACCGGCGAATGGCGAGCTGCGTCACCGATATTCATTTTGCCCCGACCGAGCGCGCCCGGTGCAATCTCGAGGCGGAACGGGTCCCCGGCGAGCACATCTATGTCACCGGCAACACCATCGTCGATGCCCTCGCCTCGATCCGCCACGACGGGGTGTTCGACGATCCCGCGCTCAACGCGCTGGGGTGGGATTCGAAGCAGATCATTCTGGCGACGGTGCACCGCCGGGAAAACCTCGGACAGAACCTGCGAAACGTCTGCGCCGCCTTCCGGCGCCTGGTCGAGACCCAGGCCAAGACCGAGATCGTGATCCCGGTCCACCTCAATCCCTATGTGCGGGAGATCATCTTCGCGGAGCTTCGCGATGTGCCGGGCATCACCCTGCTGGAGCCGCTGGAGTATCCCGACCTGATCGAGGTGATGCGGCGAAGCGTGCTCGTGCTCACCGACTCCGGCGGGATCCAGGAAGAAGCGCCGGCGATGCACAAACCGGTGCTCATCCTGCGCACGGTCACCGAGCGGCCCGAAGTCGTGGACTCCGGATATGGCAAGCTGGTCGGCACCGACCGTGACTTGATCGTCGAGGAGGCGTCCCACATCCTCTCGGATCCCGTGGCGTACCGCGCCATGATCAGCGGCGGCAATCCCTTCGGCGACGGCCACGCCGCGACCCGCATCGTAGATATCCTCGTCGAGCGATTCCGGACCGGCAGGCTCTTCGCGGCCCCGGTGGTGGACGCTCCCGTTCCACAGCATTGACCACGCGATGAGAATCTCATTGCGCCTTTGCGTCCTTGCGTCATTGCGTCTTTGCGTCCTTGCGTCTCCCTCCGCTGCACAGCGCCCCCCCACCGCCAGCTGGATCGAAGCGGGCGCCTTCTACCAGCACGTGAGCGGCGGGTTCGGCGACTGGAAGGGCGCGTACGCGCGCGCCGTCCTTGCGGGGTCCCGGAACGTCTGGTATCTGGACGCCAAGGCCCAGGAGGCCTTCGGTGACCGGGGCGTGTATGGCTCGATCGCCAACGTCCACACCTTTTCCGGTCGCGTCTACACCCAGGTCGGCGCCGGCGCCGGCACGGGAGACTTCGTGCTCCCGGACCTCCGGCTCGATGCCTCGCTCAGCGTGAAGCTCGGATCCGCGCGGTCGTTCGTACTGACCAGCGGCGGAACGCTGGTGGATGCGAAGGCAGGATTCCGCGATCGTGCCCTCTTCGGCACGCTGACCTGGTACGCAAGCGGAGGGGTGCTCCTGGAGGGAGGCGCCCGGGTTAACTGGAGCGATCCCGGCTCGGTGCGTTCGGCCCGCGGCACCGGCGCCGTGTCGCTCGGGCGGAGCGGGCGGAGCTTGTTCACGCTTCGCGGAAGCGCCGGGACCGAGGGGTACCAGCTCACCGGCGTCTCGCAGACGCTCCGCGAGTTCAGAAGCCGGGAGGCCGGCGCCGTTTGGCGCCAGTGGCTCGCAGGAGGGACCGGCTTGGTGCTCGGCGCCGACTGGTATCACAACCCGTTCTATACCCGCGCGGGCATCTCGCTCGGTCTCTTCCATGGCTGGTAAGACGGCGCGACGCAACCTGGAACGGGCCCGGCGGCTCGAGGCGATGCGGAATCGCGGTGTCCGCGGCGGCCTGATCATACCCCACCGCTCGATGGTTGGGCTTCCCTGGACCGCGCTGCGCTTCCTCACCACGCTTGGGCTTGCCCTGGGCGGCGCCCTCCTCCTCTACGTCGCCATCCCGGGCATCGGCCGGCTCTGGCAGCTGATCTTCGAGCGCGCGCGGGATTTTCTCGGACTTGACGCTCCGCTGGGCGATCAGCTCTGGAGTCTGCCGGGCGGTCTCGAGTTCACCCTGCCGGTGCTGGCGGTGGTCACGCCGCTCCCCGACGACTCGGCGCTTCGCATCGCAACCGTCGTTTCGGTTCTGGTCTTCGGGATGAGCTTTCTCCTCCCGGATCGGTTCACCCCGCTCCGGTATTTCCTTCGCCTCCTGGCGATCATCCAGGGAACCGCGATCCTGTTCTTCGCGATCTCCGCCGATCCATTCCCCTACCGCCTCCAGGATCACGTCTTCGTCCTGCTGTCGGCCGGTCTCGTGGTCATGGGGCTGGTGCCGCTGGTGCTGGGGCTCACCCTGCACGTCTTCGATTTGGCGCTGTGGAAGAAGCTCCTGCTCACCCTGGCCATCCTGGCCCACCTCGCGATCTTCGTCCCGCTGCAGGTGCTGGTGCACCTCTGGCTGGTGCTGCACGGCACGGCCCTGGTCATGCCGGTGCTCTTCCTCGTCTTCGGGCTGCTGCTCGATGTGCTGGTCTTCGTCTCCTTCTATGGATGGGCCTTGTCCTGGCGGGGCGAGCTCGAACGCCGGGATCAGCCGCCGCCGGCGCACCTCGCCGCGCCGGCCCGGAGCCGACGGCGATGAGACTCGCCCTGCTGATTCCCCTCTACTTCATCGTGACGGTGATGGTGATCTACACCATCCGTCACTACCTCTTCACGCTGAATCGTCTGTTCGGCCGGCACCGGCAGCCGTATGTCGATATCGGAACCGCCTCCTGGCCCCGGGTAGCGGTCTTCGTTCCCTGCCACAACGAGGAGCGCGTCATCGCGCATATGCTCGACGCGCTGCTGGCGTGCGACTACCCGGAGCGGCAACTCGTCATCATTCCGATCGATGACCGCTCGACCGACGGCACCGGCAGGATCCTCGCGGAGTACGCCTCGAAGTTTCCGGCGCGAGTGGCGCCCTTTATCAGAAAGAAGGGCAAGCCCGGCAAGGCGGCCGCACTCAAGGATGCGACGGCGGCCTCGGACGCTCCCATCCATCTCGTCTTCGATGCCGACTATCTCCCGGGCCGGGGATTGATCAAGCAGCTGGTGGGCCCGTTCTTCGACCCCGAAACCGGCGCGGTGATGGGCCGGGTTGTCCCGATAAACGTCAACAAGACGCTGCTGACGCGACTCCTCGATCTGGAGCGCACCGGCGGCTACCAGGTGGATCAGCAGGCCCGGATGAACCTCGGACTGATTCCCCAATACGGCGGGACCGTCGGAGGCGTGCGACGCGCGGCACTCCTCGCCGTCGGCGGATGGCGGGACGACACCCTGGCGGAAGACACCGACCTCACCTTCCGCCTCGTCCTGGCCGGATGGGAAGTCGTGTACCAGAACCGTTCCGAGTGCTACGAGGAAGTCCCCGAGAGCTGGCCCAGCCGGATCCGGCAAATCAAACGATGGGCGCGAGGCCACAATCAATCGCTGGCGCGATACTGGTGGCCCCTGCTCAAGCGTCCACCGCACTTGCGCCGGCGGACGGTGCTCGACGGACTGCTCCTGCTCGGCGTCTTTGCGGTGGGCCCGCTCCTCCTCCTCGGATGGGCGCTCGCGATCACCCTCTACTACCTCGGGGTGCAGCTCTCCGCGGGGGTCTATGCCATTCTCGCGGTCGCGCTGTACAGCACGCTCGGCAATTTCGCCGCCTTCTTCGAGGTCGCCGCGGGAGCCCGGCTCGACGGATCGCGAGCGCGGATCAAGCTCCTCCCGTTTCTGATCGTGGGATTCCTCGTCAGCCTGGTGTCGGTGTCGTGGGCGACGATCACCCAGATGGCGACCTTCTGGCGCCGCGACGACCACCGCTGGGAAAAGACCGAGCGCCACCGAGCGAAGGGGACGATCATTTCATGATTTCCTTCCTGGCGCTCCTCGCCCTCACCCTGCTCTGGCTGCTGCTGCCGATGCTCCCGGCCCTCCACGAGATCGCCCGCCCCACCGACGTCGCCCCGCTCAAGGTGGTCGACCGGTCGTCGGGATACGTGGCGTACTTCGCCAGGAATTTCCGGCAGTACCTCGATCGCCAGATGGCGGCGCTCCCGGCGGAGGCCCAGGCGGGCGATTACGTGGGCAAACTTCCCGACGGGACGCAGTTCATCCGGGTGCACAAATCTCCCACCGGGCTGGGTCACGAAGTCGACGCCGGCACGCAGCACCGGCTGGTCGTGGTGGACATGGCGATGACGCTGCAGAACGACGAGACCTTCCTGATGGAGGTCTATGCCCGCGCGCCGACGATCGGCGGCGCCGGCTCGATGTATCGGGCGATCTACGCTGACCGCGAGCTCGGCCTCGGCGAGCGAAGCACCGTGATGCGATGGGCACATGCCTGCGGCACCCTCGGCGTGGGTTCGCACTCCGTGCTGCGGGGCAGGATCACCTCCGATACCGCGGTGGTCCTGGGCGGTAACGTCGTCTTCGAGCGGATTGGCGCGCCGGTGATCTCGGTCGGGACGGTGCGGGTGCCACCGCCGGCTTCGCGCGAGCTCACCAGCTGGCAGCTCCCCCCCGAAGCGCGCCAGGTGGGCGATCACTACCGGATTGATGGAGATCTGGAGATTCCCGGCGGGGTCCGGGTCACCACGAGCCTGGTCGTCGCGGGTGCGCTCACCATCGGCCCGGGCGCTCGTGTGGAAGGGAGCGTCAAGGCGCATCACGATGTCGAGCTGGGCGACGGCGCGCAGGTGCGGGGCGCCCTCGTCGCGAGGCGGCAGATTATGATCGGCGCACAAGCGTGCCTGGACGGCCCGGTGATCGCGGAAGACAGAATCCGGATCGGGCAGGGTTCCGTGGTGGGCGGCCCCGACCTGCCCGCCACGGTGAGCGCCCCCGAGGTCGAGCTCATGGCCGGCGCCACGGTCTATGGGCAGATCAGTGCGCCGATGGGTGGACGGACGTTTTAGAATCAGCCATCAGGCTCAGACATGAAACGTACCAAAACGCCGGACAATATATGGATTTATTGCAAGAATGACTGCAAAAATGGCTATGTCCAGCGGTTCGACGAACCCCTAGCCAGGCCTAGAAAAGCTCGATCCGGACCGCACCACCGGGGCGAAGCACCTCGTGGAGCAAGAGCCTGATCCGGAGGAGCCGAGTGGCCGCGAAGCGATCGAGTTTCCGGTAGCCGATCGTAGTGCCCCGGCTGAGCGTGAACCATGGTCCACCGTCCGACCCCATGACCTCATACCGCGCCACGGCCTGCCCCCGGGTTATGTCCTCGCGCAGGCTCACGATCGAGACCGGCAAGTTCGGCCGAAGCTCCGGCTCATGCATCAGATCGGTCGCAAGGAGTGTGTCGAGCCGCTCGCGCATCCCCCGGAGTCGCGCGACGTCGGTCGCCTGCAGCAGTCCCTCGCGGGTCGGCGGCACATTGAGCAGCAGCTTCGAGTTCCTCCCCACCGAGGTGAAGTAGAGCTCCACCAGGTTGTCGACGCTGCGCACCTTGTCGTCCTCCGCGGGGTGATAAAACCATCCCGGCCGGATGGATACGTCGGTCTCGCCGGGACGCCAGACGGTTCCGTCGGGATTCCCGTGCTGCAACGCCTCGATGATCCCCGGACCGCTGACACCGGGATACGGCACCAGCTCGGGATTCACGGTAGACCAGTTGGGATCGCCGGCGGTGCCCTTCTCGTTGCCGATCCAGCGCACATCGGGCCCCGCGTCGGAAAACATCACCGCCTCCGGCTGCAGTCGCCTCACCAGCCCGAACGTCCTCGGCCAGTCGTACACCTGGCGCCGCCCGTTGGGTCCCTCGCCGTTGGCGCCGTCGAACCAGACTTCGTGAATCACTCCGTAGTTGCTGAGCAGCTCCGTCACCTGCTCCAGATACATGTCGTTGTAGCGGGGTGAATCGCCATAGACGGGAGCGTTCCGGTCCCAGGGCGAGCAGTAGAGTCCCGGCTTGAGTCCCTCGGCTCGGCAGGCGTCGACGAACTCTCGTACCAGATCCCCGGCTCCGCCGCGCCACGGGCTCCGCGCCACCGAATGCGTGGTCGTCCTGGTCGGCCAGAGGCAGAAGCCGTCATGATGCTTGGCGGTGAGGATCATCGCCTTGAACCCGGCGGCCTTTGCCGAGCGGGCCCACTGTCGGGCATCGAGCGCGGTCGGCGAGAAAATCGCCGGATCCTCGGTCCCGTCGCCCCACTCGCGATCGGTAAAGGTGTTCACGCCGAAATGCAGGAACAGCGCAAGCTCGTCCTGCTGCCAGGCCAGCTGTGCGGGCGACGGAACCGGCGGGCGGGATTGCGGCATCCGCCAGGGCAGCATCGCCGCGGCGGTCCCCGCGAGAAAATCGCGTCTCCGAATCATCGGACCATGAGCTCCCCTCGAAGCCGGATGTCTCTCGACGAGGCGCCGACCGAGACCCGGAACACCCCCGGTTCAACCACCCACCGCATCTCGCGATCGAGCAGCCGCAAATGCTCCGGGCCGAGCGTGAATGAAACTTCGCGCGTCTCCCCGGGCATCAACCGTATCCGCTCGAAACCGGCGAGCATCAGCACCGGGCGGGCGATGGTGGCGAGCACGTCGCGTAGGTAGAGCTGCACCACCTCACCGCCCTCGCGGCTTCCGGTGTTGCGAACCCGCAGAGTGACGACCGCGCGTCCCTCCGGGGCGATGTCCCCCGGACTGATCCGCAAATCCGAGTATTCGAACGTGGTATAGCTGAGCCCGAATCCGAACGGGAAGAGCGGCTGCCCGGTGAGATCGAGATAATCGTCTCCCCGTCCGGTCGGCTTGTGATTGTAGACGAGAGGAAGCTGCCCCTCCGCGAGAGGAAAGGTGATTGGGAGGCGGCCCGCGGGATTCTCGTCGCCGAAGAGGAGATCGGCCACCGCGTGCCCTCCGTCCTCACCGGGGTACCAGGCGAGGAGCACCCCGTCGACCTCCTCGAGCCATGATGACATGCTGATGGCGCTTCCGCCCACGAGGACCACGACCACTGGCTTTCCCGTCGCCGCCACGGCGAGGATCAGCTCCTCCTGCCGTCCCGGCAGCCCGAGCCGGGCGCGGTCGCGGAATTCTCCCTCCTCGATGCCCGCGACCACCACCGCCACGTCGCTTTTCCGCGCGATGGACACCGCGCTATCGATGGCCGCGCGGCTCCGGTCCGGACGATCCGCATCCCACACCAGGCGGACTCGCGCGTTTCCTGTGGTCTCGAAGTACTCGAGACGCAACGCGTGGCGTGACTCCGGCGCGAGCGCGGTAGTCGCGAGGGTGGTTCGATATGACTGCTTCGTCCAGTCGTCGATGACCAGCTTCCCGTCCAGATACAGCCGGTAGCCGTCGCTTCCCTCGACGCCGATTCGCCGGGCCCGGCCCGGAGGTACGGCGATGGTTCCGCTCCAGCGAACCGAGTACCAGTCGGTGGTGAGCCCACGCACCGGGGCGTTGAACGTCCAGCGGAAATCCACCATGGAATCCGCCCGCGTGGTTCTCGGCTCTCCTTCGAGCATGATGTTGTCGAAGAACTCCGCTCTGAGCGAGAGTTGCCGGGCCGGGACGACCACCGGCTCGGCGGCCGATCGCCCCGGCCCCGGCGCGTAGCGCACCGATCCCGCCCGCCCGACCCGCTCGCGAATCCCCTCGAGGATCGACACCGGCCGGATTCCCGGCCCACTGTAGCCGCCGAGCCGGGCCTCCATCGCATCGCTGCCTATGACGGCAACCGATCGCGTGCCACGGGAGAGCGGCAGCACCCTTCCGTCATTCCTGAGCAGCACCATCGCGGCACGGGCCGCTTCGCGCGCAAGCGCCCGGTGCTCGACTCGGCCGTTCCAGTGTACGGCGCTGTCGGGTTGCGCGTAAGGCCGTTCGAAGAGTCCGAGCCCGAACTTGGCGCGAAGTACCCGCGCCACCGCGGAATCGATGACCGGATCGGCGATCGCTCCATTGCGGAAGGCGGCGAGCCAGCTTCGGTGCTGCTCGTAACTCGACTGAAAGATCACGTCGAGCCCCGCTTCGAGTGCGTGCCCGGCCGCGGTGGCGGTGCTCGCCTCGGTGTGATGCAGCACCGTGGAGCCGCCGGTGGCGGCCGCATCGGAGATCACGAAGCCCCCGAAGCCCCAGCTCTGCTTGAGCAAGGTGGTAAGCAGCCACCGGTTCTGGGTAGCCGGCGAGCCGTCCACCGAGTTGTAGGCGGTCATCACCGAGCGGGCGCCCGCGGCGAGCGCGGCGCGGAACGGAGGGAAATGCAGCTCTTCGAGGAGCCGGGGGCTCAAATCGATCGGGTAGCTGTCCCGGCCGCCATCACCGACGTTGGCCACAAAATGCTTCGGCGTGGTGATGATTCCCGACGCCTCGAACGGCGAAACGAAGGCTCGCGCCATCTGCGACGCGAGGAAGGGATCTTCCCCGTAGGTCTCCTCCACCCGTCCCCACCGCACGTCGGTGGCGAGATTCACCACCGGGCTCAGTACCTGCCGGATGCCCCGGCTTCCCGTCTCCCGCGCGGCGGCCAGCGCCACCCGCCCCATGAGCGCGGTGTCCCAGGTCGCGGCGAGGGCGATCGCCTGGGGGAACACCGTCGCCCCCTCCCGCGCGAGTCCGTGCAGCGCTTCGTCGAACGGGATGATCGGAATGCCGAGCCGGCTCCGCTCGACGAAGAATCGCTGGACCGCGTTGATCCGCTCGGCGTGGGCTCTCGCGCCACCGGGACCGGCGGAGATCTGCAGACCGAAGGCACCGCGGGAATAGTCGTGAGACGGGTCGTCGAGGCTGCCGGGAATCATGAACAGCTGCCAGAACTTCTCGTCCAGCGTCATTCGGCCGAGGAGATCGCGGACCCGCGCTTCAACGGGAAGGGCGGCGTTCTGGTACGGGGCGGTGGGGGCCTGCGCGCGAAGCGGCGCAGCGACGATCGAGAGACCGAGGAGGACCGCGTGCGCTCTGGGCATGACTCGCGCAAAGATACGAGTGGGGCCGCCTCACCGCGAGCGGAGATGAGCGCTTCAGGACCTGTTACCCACAGATGTCACGGATAGAAGCCGAGTCCGCTGCCGGAGAGAATCGAGGAGAGACAGGACCACTACGCCCGGCGCATCACGCCCTTGATGGCCAGCAGCACCCGCTCGAAGCTCGAAATCTCCTCACCGAGCTTGCGCCGCCCGGCGGCGGTGATGGTGTAGTAGCGGGCCCGGCGTCCGGTGGGCGACTGGCCCCATCGCGAGGTCACCCACCCGTGCTTCTGCAGGCGCTCGAGCGCGGGGTAGAGTGACCCCTGCTCCACCGCCAGCACCTCCTTCGAGCGCCGCTCGATGTGCTGGGCGATGGCGTAGCCGTGCATCCGGTGCACCGTCAGGGTCTTCAGGATCAGCATGTCGAGCGTCCCCTTCAGGATGTCGCTCTTTTTCTGCGGGAGATGGGGCATGGCGACTCCGCTTTAAGTAGAACAACTACCCATTATAGGTAGATAATCTACAGGTTGTGGGGGTAAGGGGGAAGGGGCAAGGAGGGGATTAGCTTACCGCCATGCCGCCCCTCCCGCCCCGTTTCACCCGCTACGTCGCCATCGGCGACAGCTCCACCGAGGGGCTCGACGATCCCGACGGGCGGGGCGGCTATCGCGGGTGGGCCAACCGGCTGGCGGAGCGGATCACCGAGTCGCAAGTCGGGCTGCAGTATGCCAACCTCGCCGTGCGGGGCCTCTCCACCCGGCAGATCCGGGAGCGCCAGCTGGCGCCGGCGCTCGAAATGCGTCCCGATCTCGTCACCCTCTTTTCAGGGACCAACGACGTGGTACGGCGGCGGTTCGATGCGGCGGGAGTCGCGGCGGACGTCGAGGAAATGCACCGGGCGCTGATCGGACAGGGGGCGACGCTCCTCACTTTCACCCTCCCCGATCTGACGCCGGTCATGCCGGCGGCGCGCTGGATCGCGCCCAGGGTGGAGCTGCTCAACCAGACACTGCGCGAGGTCGCCGCCCGGACCGGCGCCATCCTGGTCGACGTCGCCCGCCATCCGGTGGCCTCCGATCCCCGGCTCTGGAGTGATGATCGCCTCCACGCCAACGCACTCGGCCATGCCCGCATCGCCGCCGCGCTCGCCGAGGCGCTCGGCCTGGCGGGCACCGATTCTTCATGGTGCGATCCACGTCACAC
>Ga0210377_10001102_pt1 | contig 25018 bp, 43 predicted proteins | sample PLM4_65_b1redo_FD_155480 | JGI IMG/M metagenome (GOLD analysis project Ga0210377, IMG submission 155480) | Groundwater sediment microbial communities from an aquifer in East River, Colorado, USA - PLM4_65_b1 redo | ecosystem: Environmental > Terrestrial > Soil > Riparian zone | place: USA: East...
GGATCAAAGTCCGCCAGTTCGTAACCGTCGGCGTCGCCGACGACCTGCCGTTGCATAAGAGCAATGTAAGCGGATAGTTCCGATCAATCACGCATTCACTCACAGTCGGAGGTACGGAAGCCCCCGACTGTGAGATCAAGTCCAACCCCTGCCTACCGCAGGCAGGCATAAGGAGTAATCATCATGGGATACCTTCACGATACACACATGAGCCAGTACATCCCACCGACCGCCTTTCATTGCGTCACCGGAACCTATACCGACGCAGCGGGAGCCGTGTCAGGAACCATTGCCAAACACCGCGCCGCAGCCGCCTCAACCGGAGTGATCAATATCCCGATCATCCTACCGAGCAATTCCATAGATTTGAAGGGAGCGTATCTCAAAAGCGTCGAAGTGGATTATGAGTGCCTGCTTGCCGCGGCCACATCCATCACAGCCACCATGAACAAGATCACGCGCGGAGCAGACGGCTCCGTCGCAGTCGTAGCAGCCGTCACCGTCACGCAGGACCTAACCGCAGCCACAGACGCAGCCGACGAAGACCAACACAAATTGACAGTCACTCTCACAACGCCCGTTTGGATCGACAACGACGTAGAATACCTACTTGTCATCACCGCCGTATGCGGCGGGACTGTCACAATTGACTTACTCGGCGCAGTCGCAAACTTCACGTTGAGATCGTAGGTGCAACATGGGAAGCATCCACGATACACACATGAGTCAATACATCCCGCCAACCCTGTTCCATTGTGTAACAGGCACATGGACGATAGCCGCGGGACAGGTCGCAGGCACAATCTGCAAGCACGTCGCAGCCACAGATGAAGCCAGCGTAATCACCATCCCAATCCTTTTACACTCCAACTCAAGCGCTCTCAAAGGCTCCCATCTCGTATCCATCGAGATCGACTTCGAAATCCTCGTAGCAGCCTGTGATGCACTCGCGGCAGTCGTGAACAAGGTCACGCGCGGCGCAGACGGAGCCGTCGCAGTCGTCGCAGCCCAAACGTTCACCTACGACGCCGGACACGACACCGCAAGCGAACGCATCGACGTGGACCAGCATAAGATGACACTCACGCTATCAACGCCAATATGGATTGACAATGACGAGTACATCCTTGTGGAAATCACAGCCGACAAAGCCGCCACCACCACAATGGACATGCTCGGAGCCGTGGCGAATTACACACTCAGACTGTAAATGCCCGTCTATAGGTTGTCAGTATCAGACCTATATAAAATCCTAAAGGCAATAGGTGCAACTATGACTATATCAATCAACATGATCGAGAAGTATGCAGAAACCAGAAAGACAACGGTTCTTGCATACAAAATCGCCGACGATTACAAATCAGCAACCTTTGTACTTGAGTCGGGCCACAAACTGACCATGACAGAGGATGAACTCAAGGCAGCGATTGAAAAATATCAACGGGAGGTCGGCTCTGACGGCGGCGCGGTAGCGCCGCCTCCTGACGAGCGCCCTGCGGGCACGCCAAAACACCCAAGGCCCGCACCGATTGAAAACCCCGCATACATCGGAATCGGGCAAGAACCCAAAACAAAGAAAGGCAAAAGATGAATCTTCCCCCATTCGTGTACAGTCTCGCATTCTGGCAGGCTCTCACCTATGTGATAGCCGCGCTCGTCGTTTACTTCACACCCTATAAACTCGAAGCAGGCGTACTGCTTGCCGCAGTTCTGGCAATCCTGAAATTCTTCCAGATCACCCCCGAACTCAGGCAAAGCGGAAGATTGAAGTAAAGAGCCCTTGTGAATTCCAATTCTGACGGGCTGTTAGAAGAAATAACAGCCCGTCAGGGAATTCAAAGTATCCAAGTCGAGCAAAAGGGACGGGTAAAACAACAGAAGCCCGTACAACACGATTTTTATACCTATCCGAAAGGACGATTATCATGTGGAAAACAGCCGCCCTGATTGCCGCAGCCGTTTGCTTCGCAATCGGCTCTTTCAGCAGACTTGCGCCGTCAGACATAAACTGGATGAATGCCGGATTGTGCTTCGTCACAATCAGCCTATTGGTATAACCAATGCAATTCAAAAGCGACGAGCAGCGCAGAGCCGTTTTTGCAAGATTGAAGGGAAAAGGCGGCGGCGGCGGACAGCCACCCAGGCCGCCCAGGAGCCCAGGCACTCCCCCAACAACAGGCATACCAGGCACAGGACCAGGACTCGACGTGATCCTAGCCGACATCTGGAACCCAAGCGGCTTACCAGTCTTTACACCGCTACCGCCAGGACCAGGCATCCCAGGACACGGATCAGGGAGCAGTGTAGGCACAGGCGGAGCCATCTACAACAATCCTGCAAGCAATTGGTTCGTCAATCCGCCAGCACCCAATACAAACTACGGCAGCTACACAGGCACGCCGCCGCCAGGAAATGGGCCGTATCAAGCGCCGGTATTCCTGCAATTCCAGCCCGCTGAAACGTTTTGGGGAAATATGTACGATATTGTGCATGGCATCGACCCGGAGACAGGCGATAAATTGCCGCCAATGGGAACGCCAGGCACAGTCAAAGACCCAATATCCCTAGTACTTGCAGAACAAGCTATTGATGCAAACTGGTTCGGAGAAAGAAACAAAGGACAAAACGCCGCATATTATGGTAGCTATGGACAAATATCCTCCGTATGGAGCGGTGACAGCCATCTTTCCTCCGCATGGCACGGACAAGCACCAGGCGCAACGAAGAAGCGCCCTTGGTGGGCGAAGTGAGCGGGCAAGAACATCCCGCACCTTCGGCGAGGACGACGGCTCCGCCGACCGGCGAGTACGCCGGTCTCTTCTAATCGGGGTAGCGCCCCCGAACGACTGAAAGGAAACACATGAGCGACTCATTGACCACTCTCATCGGCAAGGTACAAAACATCCTAGGCGATGCAACAGGGACCTACTTCACCACCGCCATTGTGACAGCCGCCATAAGACAAGCATTGTCGGACTGGAACCTACGCGCGCCCAACTTCGCAGCCGTGACCATCGCAGCCGTAGCTAATCAATACGAATACGAGCTATCAGACGAGGACGCAAACGCAATCGAACTCCTCGACGTGCTGAAACAGGGACCAAACAACAACGAGATCGACGTATCCCTCGACTATGACGCATACGTGGAGGATGAACGCGTGTTCTTCCGGCTCCGCCGTCCGCTTACCACAGCCGATACGATCATTGTCAGGTACATCACCTATCACACGATCAATGGACTGGACAGCCAAACCGAGAGCACACTACCCACCTACTATGATCAAGCAATGGTAGACGGCGGAGCATTCTTCTCGATCATGATCCGAGCGACCAGCCGGATTGAAACAATCAATCTTTCACAGCAGCAATCCGACAATTACAGAGAAATTGCCGGAGCCTTCGCGCAAGCCTTTGCACTCAGACTTGCCGAAGCACAGAGAAAGAGACAAGCGCCGGTCTCAGAGCCCGACCCGCGCGCATGGAATGATGCTTATCACAATTGGGGGCAATAAATGATTTCCATTGACGCAACCCTTGCGGCAGGACTTGCCGCAGGCACAGGCAATGCAATCATAAAAGTGGAGTATGTTCACAGCGGCGGAACCCACACCATCACACCCAACGTATTCGGCTATGTGATCGACAACATGACCGCCGAAACAGTCATTGAAGTAACATCCCTTTCCATCGCGCCAATTACAAAATTTAGAATCATCAGAGGATTGAACATCAACGGTATAGACTACACAGTCACAAGTAGTTGGTTCAGAGTCACACGCAATATTATCAGCTACACACGAACAGCGCTCAAAGGGACAGCATACACAAAGAAGCGCATCACCACAGCCGGAGACATATCAGTAGACACATTACTAGGCAATGTGTTCACAGCCGCAGCCGATGCTAGTTTGTTTTCCTATAATCTGGCACTACCCTCAGATTATTCGGAATGGTGGAGAGGCGTTCAATTCCTACCCACCGGACAGGATGTTATCCTACAGACGACAGAGAGCATCAATAACTACTTGCGCCAAAAATACCTGGCGCAAGTCTGCAATCTCGGCAGATACAACGACACAACCAATAAAATCACCGTGATTGGTGCAAACTACCGAGTAAACGCCGATATTTGGGACCATCAAATGAACTCGTCGAAGTTCATAGAAAACAATTTCGATGCAGGTCCCACAGATATAACACGCTATTGGACATGGATGGATGAAACAGAAGTTCGCCACTTCATAGGAACCAATAACTTTCCACTCCATAACCTTGGCTTCATCCCCTCCACAGCCACACCCACACCAGAAAACAATACAGGTCTCACAAAATCGACGATCCGCATCTCAATGCCAAACCTAGCCATCACCCCAGGCGATTGGATACTAATCGACGATGAGAAAACTATGGCGAATGTCTCGGTCCGCGAGGTATTCAACCCGCAAAGCACACCCGCATGGTATCAGAACATCACAGAGATATATTTCCTTTCAGGCGGAGCACAAGCCGCAAGCCAAAAAAAAATAACCCCGATCGATACGAACAGTTTTGCCAGCGGGTTATTCACAGAAACAACGGAAGAGATCGAACTCACGATAGAGGAACAAGTTACAAACGCACCCATTCAAAGCGGAGAATTCTTCAACGCGCTGGGGGCCTACGACAACACAGTACAAAGAGCGTTCAAAACACTGGACGAGCACACACACGACGCCGACTACGTAAGCAAATCGACACTTGCCGGACACATGTTCCTGCCATTCGGAGTCTATGACAGCATAAGTCCAATCACAGCCAACGGATCCGCGCCGTTCTCAGCCACAGTCGATAGAACAATGACACTCATAAAATGGGCGCAAGGGGTATTTATCGCAGGAACCAGTAACGGAAGCAATTATTGGACAATCCAGCTAAAGGAAATCAATGGCGCCACAGTCCTGAATACAATTGTTACATCGGGAGTCAGCGCAAATACACCTACACTACTGACAGACACATCATTCTCGACCCCATCCGTTGGCGCGTCAAATATCATGATTTACATCTATTGCACAAAGACAGGCACGCCAGGTGATTTATATATCTTCGGTCCACTATTGGAGGTATCTATATGACCGACCCCGTAATAGAAAAGAACGAGGCAAGAATTGCAGCCGCAAAGACAGAACTAGCCCTCACCGAAGCCCTACGAACCGCCACCCCACAGCAAGCCGTGAACTATATCGAGAACAATGTCACGACACTGGCCACAGCCAAAGCCGCGCTGAAACTCATGGCGCGGATGTTAATCGTATTGAGAGACCAAATCCCAGGCATACAGGAATAATAAAACGAATGCTCCCCTCTCTTCTCACGGAACGGGGAGCATCCAAAAAGGCGAAGACGGCGCGAACAATCTACCAATCAAAGTCAAGTCAACTTCTGGTCGTCTCAGTGATTACGTTTCGATCATGCTCCCAGGTCAAGCCGCGGCGTCGATTAAGTATAACGATATATAGATGATTGTCAATATGAAGATGAGAGAATGAGGAGATCGGCTCCGCTTTCCGTCTCTCAAAACAAGACCAACGCAAAGAAGACGCGCAAGCCGCCCTAATTGAAACAGATCAAATAATACGTTTTTACACCCGTATAACGATCATGAACACGAACAACAGCCGACCCATTCGAAGATGGACAAATAAACCATACATAGCGAATCATCGCCCTAATGTAATCCCAAGACAGCTTCATGCGAGAGTTCTCCTTGCCGCGCATAATAACACAGGTTTAGAAAACGGCTCCGCTTTCCGTCTCTCAAAGCAGAGGGTTGGCGAGTACGCCAATGGTAGCGCAAGACGCCCCCCGCCCCTCCCAAACCCAACCCCACCCCCCACGTCTGCTACGTTCTCTCACTATCGTTCGGCACTTCGCATCCAGCAAGGTGTGTCAAACATGGGATAGGGGCGGGGGGCTCCAGAAGCTTCCCCCTACGGGGTCGGCGCGGTTGCGCCTAAGCCTTGCGCTACCAAAAGCAGAGGGTTTGCTTCGCAAAGGCTCACGTAAAGCTCGCCAAATCTCAAAGAAGATCAAAAGTTCTTAGAGTAACGCCGGAGAACATCGGCTAAAAGTTTTTAGAAAGAACATAAGCATGGTTTGCCCCTTCTCTTGCGCTCTCATTGCGGATTACCGCAACGAGCCTCAGGCGCAAGTAGTCGGGGTGGGTGCGGGTGCATTGCACAATGGCGCATTTTTGCAAGCAATGCCCGCGGCGTCTCTGCGTGTGCTGTTCATAAAGCCATGGTGTTATTTGCACACGCAGAGCGGCGGGCAAGAGCTTGCTTGCAAAAACCAGCCGAAAGAGCATCGGCTTTGCTTATCCCATTGTGCAAAGGGGGCAATGTGCTGCGCATTTTTTAGCACCCTCGCTCATCTAAGTGCTAGCGCACGGCAAATCTAAAGCAAAGGCAGCCTCACATGCAATTCTCCCGCTTCATTCTCTGGTGTCTCAAAATCACAATCTCAGTTCTGGCTAGTGCAATCACCGGCCGTCATTCCTGCTGGTGTTCAAATGTCTAGCTTTATTCTCATCCCGCGCGGCGCGGTCATTTGTCATTATGTCGAGCTCACACCCGGCCAATGGGCAGTCGTCACACCCTGGGGGAAGGTCCTTGCCCCGTCATTTTTCGAGCTCCACAATCAATATCAGCCGCTCTGCTCAATCAATGGCGCGGGCGCGTGGGTTGTGCTAGTTCCAGTTAGTTCCTCGTCGTCTTCGCAAGCCACACAGCAAGCGTTATTCTAGGTCAATCCGGCTCTAAGAGCCGATAAAACAATTTTCGAAATGGAGAACCCTCACATGTCCCCAATCAATATCCCCCCCGAAGGCAAAGGTCAAATCACGCTCCACGGCTATTGCTTCATTCAAGCCGAGAAGGCATACAAAGAGTGCCTGATCATCGAAGCAAGCAGTGTCACGCAATCGGCAGTCGTGCACGTTCTGGGCAGTCTGTATATGCAGACAGTCCACTTTCGCAATATCGCCAATATCGCACTCAAATACGACGACGGGACCATAGCGCAGAATTTTGGCGCACCCAGGACCAGCCGCCCAGAGTCTCTCGATTTCATCGAGTCTGTGTACACACAGGAATTCGATGAGTATTCAGACGCCAACCCAGGGTTATGAGCCATGACACCAGACCAGGAGGCCGCCCAATCACTAGTAAAGCGCGCATTAGACGCAGAAAGACAAAGTGAAGCAGAATTACTTATAGATGCAGCGAAAACCCTTGATTTATCCATAAAAGCCAACGAGCTCAAAAGCCAATGGCTAGAGCAATGGCTAGAGCAAAACAAAAACAGAAAAGGAACCCTCACATGAGAACCTACGACCCACCAGAACCACCCGAGGCAATGCACCCTTGCCCCGAATGCGACCAGGAAATGGAGCAGGAATGGTACAAAGTCCGAGACAGCGCATGGATATGCAAAAATCCAGAATGCCCACGCAGCCCCGAATACAACGCCGACTCGGACAACCCAAGCGAAACCCAAGCCCGCGCTATGCTCTCACAGCGGACCACCTACCAGCTAGTGCTTGACTGGGAAGAACAAGAACGACGGCAAATGACCGACGTCATGCCGATTGTTCGCGGCTGGCTAATGGACGAACTCGAAAAGCGAAACAAAGCCGCTTTTGATTGCTGGCTTGAAAGCAGCGAGAGCAGCCCACGCAAATTCTTTGTCGGCTAACACCAACGCAAGTGTGTCGTATAATTTCAAAATCCTATGAGCCACGCCGACGGCCTTGTAGTCGGCAGAATGGAAACCCTCACAATGAACACACAATACAAGAGACTCCCCGAAAAAAGCGAACATTGGAAAGACCTACGGGCAGGGTGGCACTACTGGAAAATCAATTTCACCTGCCAGGAATGCCAACAGCCAGCAACCGACAAAATACACGGTACAGAAGAAGGTATAAAAACCTACCTCGCCAACCCCATCAATTTAGTATGCCAGAAGTGCATGGAGACTCTGTAACATGAACGCCCCACAATCCCGACCCGTAGACCCCAACACCCCACTTGACGACTTCCATCCATCCCGCTTCCTGAAGGTCACAGACCTGACCGAACGCTGGAAACTGAAATCTATCACCGTCACAATCTCGCGCGTGATGGATGAGCCGACCGTACCCAATCCGAAGGACTTGGACCCCACCACAGCCGACGCCAGGAACCCGCGCGGCAAGCCGCGCATTGTGATCCAGAAGGCTTTTTACTTTCTCACCAAGCATGGGACCGAATGGCAGAGCGGCTATCTGCTATCCGCCAAGGTAGACGATGAAAGCCTAAAAAAAGCGACCAAGGCAGAGACTGCCGGAGAGCTCATCGGAAAGCGAGTCGTGATCATCGTAAGCGAGCACCGCGGCAACCCAGTATTGAGAATTTCACCCCTGCCGCCGATGGAGAACGGCAACGGCAAGACCAGCGCCACAAGCGAAGTCATCGAAGCCACTTGTAAAAAGTGCGGAATGCTTGCCAATGTGAATCCAGAGACACAGAGATTTTATTCTCACCAAACCGTCGCAGGCGAGACCTGCGCCGGATGGGGAGACGCCACGTAGAAAATGTTGCAGTAATTTTCCAACTGCTACATATAATACACTACAAAGAGATACAATCAAATCAAAAAACAGGAGAACAAAATGCTACACATCAAAACGGCTGACGGCGAATATGACACCGATGAGACACAAAAAGCCAACATGGTTTCTGATGGAATTCTGAACGACATTGCTGCTATGGAGTTCCCAGGAAAAAACATACATGATTTTGACCAGTTCATGTCATCTGTTTTCGATGAATTTGGCGGAAAACTCAAAGACGATGTAGATGTAGATGATTGGCATCGAGCATGTGAAAAGGTAGCGGCAGATTATTCAGAACCAGATGGCGATGAAGACGCCGCATAGAAGATCAATCCCTAAAAAGTCTGGTTATTTACCAATCAAATCAGTATAATAAAGACAAGGAGAACTCTCATGAAAACCGTAACCATTCCGCAAAAAATGTCAGGCACAGGCACGATACACGATACGGCCAGCGAACACTTTGACCGCGAGATCAAATTTCCCAAAGGTCACAAATTCGCCGTGGTACTTGCGGCTTACTATGGCGGCAAGGGATACACCACCCACGCCACCGCAGAAGCCACAATCAAGCAGTCAATCAAAGAAGGCAAATTTTCACACGTGATTATTGACGACGAGGGAGAGAATTGGGACATTGACCACCTACGCCACCAATAGATCAATCCCCAGGACAGACGAAACCGGACCCGCAAAGTCCGGTTTTTTTGTTCCAAAAATTTTTAAGCCTGCTGGTGCAGGCTTTCGGGCTTCGCTTCAAGCGAGCACGTTTCCTTTTTGCTTTTGGGTTTTTTGTTTGTGTGTCGCAACGCGACGGGAGAACGACTCCCACGGCGGCGGAGTACCGCCGCCTCCTGCTAACGGAAGGTTCCACCTCCCGACCCCACCCTCCGAATGCCCTACGAATTACGCCCAACAGCTTGACAATAGGACAGTTGGGGCGTATACTGAAAACATGCCCAACACCAGACGCAAAACCGACCTCCTGCAAACCCTCACCACCGAGCAAGCAGCCGCGCAATTACAAGTCAACGCGCGGACCATCCGAAGAATGATCGAGCGAGGAACCCTAAATGCTCAAAAATTGGACCCAGGCAGCAAAAGCGTTTATCGCATCCCTACCCAGGAAGTGGAAAGAGTTTTGCGAGAACGGCAAACCAATTCCGAGAGCCGAGACACTCGACGACCTAAACCTACCCCTGATTGACATTCTCGGATTGATACTCCTTGTCGTTCTACTGGGCATAACAATTCCATGAAAATGCAATGTTTCTTTTTTCGATAATCGTCGTCAGGCTGATAACAGAAGCGGCCCATGCTAGAACATGAGCCGCCTTCAATGACCATCCAGCCGCGAAGGTAGACCAGTTTAGACCTGTACCTTTACAACCGAATAGTTTTGGGTGCCTGATGGGTTTCGAACCCACAACATCTTCAAATGCAGCCTAAGATTTGGTAACAATATACTTGACACACAAAAGGATCAAAAATGGCTAGTTATAAAGTTGCACCATTGTTTAACCCTAACAAAGACCCTGAAACCTTCGATGATTACGAGGATGCGGAGATAAAAGCCATTGAAAACAGTATAGATGACGACGCTTGGGGCGTGTGGGACGAAGAAACAGACCACCTTGAAGCCATCGCTTACCAAAGCACCGCCTACTCTCAATGATTATGTGTCAAGTATATCAATGCCTAAGATTTTACCAGTCTTGCGACCGGCAAATAGGGAGTGATTGCCGACGCATCCAAGCCTTGGGTATATCGCTCCACCATATCAATAGACGACCATCTACCCGCTTCCTGAACCACACGCGACGGAGCGCCAAAGACCGTCGCAAGTGTAGCAAACGAGCGCCGCAGATCATGGGGAGAGAGTTTTATCCCAATCCGCAAACCCCACCCCTTCACCATTCCCTGTAATCCCTCGCGCGTGAGAGCACGACCGCAGCGCTGATGATTCATCGACACGAACAAAGCGCCGACTCCATCGGCAGGCTTGCGAAAGCCAAGCCAGCGATCAATATAGAGCGCCGTCTCGTGAGAGAATATCCCTATCCCCCACTGACCGCCCTTCACGATGACTTGCAAGGTCCGCTCATGCAGATCGACGTCAGCCAAAGCGAGTCGACAAAGCTCAGAACATCTAAGACCCGTATCCAGAGCCACAGCACAAATAGCCAAGTCACGCGCACCGGAAGGAAGGGACGTATCAAACGAGGCAAGCAATTCGAGAGCCTGCTCCTTTGTCAATACCCTTTGTTTCTTCGGCTTGATTATCTTCAGACGAGCCGAGAGAGCCGGATGATCATCCCCCCACTTCCAACGGATGTACTTCCGAATGGCAAAGAGAGCAAGCAGCCGCTGTGAATTCCCCCATTCAGGCCGATCAAGAAACCCAATCAAATCCACTGCCTGCCAGGAATTGACAGGCAGACCATACGCCAACCCAAAAACACGCAGGTATCTAGCCTTTGTGTTCTGTGCGTATGGATGAGACGCCAGGAAGCGCGTCACATCTTCCCTATTCACGATGTACCTCCAATTGGTTTTATCAGGGTGAGCCCTATCCCCCGCCCTGTTGAAACAACCCCGCGTTGGGACACGCGGGAAGCCTGCCTGTGCGCCTGCCTGCGCAGGCAGGGATACGCACGCAGACAGGCAATGAACTGTCACTGACAACACTCAGCGAACCCTCACGGAATGCAAAGCGCCGTCAGTGACGCCAATATTTTACTTGAAATGGAGAACTCTCACAATGCGAAGTATTCAAATTCATGAAGCGCCAAGACCAGGCGCAGTAATCGACGTTCAGACAGCCACTCCACCCACAGCGGGCGAAGTGATCGAACTCAAACGCGGCAAAGAGACCGTAGCAATCGCCGTTGTCGAAGAAAACCCCAACACCCATACCTATCAAGCCATAGTGATCATATAAGAACCAAATCCAAAATCTTATGTAAGGAGAACCCTCAATGAAAAAAGTATTCGCAGCAATCGCCGGTATCATCTTCGGCGCGTTCGGAATTGGAGTCCTCGGACTCCTGATATCCCTCACCTACTCCGCCTTAGGTCGCATCTTCCCAGGCAGTTTTGAAAACCAAATGTGGGGGCTTGTGCTCTTCGACATCGCTACCATTGCATGGGCGCTTGCATTCGTGTTCCAATCCCACAGTCTCGCCCAATACGCAGCCGCAGGCGTAGGCTTTCTCACTGGACTGGTTGGGACAATCGGAATGGTAGCCGCCGAAGTGACACTATCCAGCGGAGCACTCACAGGCAAGACCGACACAAGCACAATCGGGCAATGGATGGTATATGCCTTCATCGCCGCAACTATGATCCACGTAATTCTGATTTACGCCCACCACGGCGGCAGCCCCGAAATCTCACAGCAAATCAGTACAGGCATTGCCCGCGGCGAAGTCGTCGATAAGGCAATGAAAGATGCAGTCAAACAATTGGACGTAGAGAAAGCCGAACTCGCCCAGGCAATCACAATAGACATCGTGAGCCAGGTAAAGCGCGACCTGCAACTCACGCCGATCAATGACACCATCTTTGACCGACGCAAGAACGCCGAAACTCCCACAGTATCAGAACCTATCCCCTCCCCCACAGATGGAGACTATACCGGAATTGCTCCCGAACTCTACGCCCCAGGCACGCGCTTTGCAGACCCCAAGGACCAAGCCCGACACGATGCAGCCAAGGAGGCAGGCCAACAGCCTAACCCTTTTCTCAAATCGCCAGCCGAGTAAGGAGCGCGTTCCAGTCGAAGCCGAGACACAAGCCGCAGACGCTCAAAGAAATGGCAGAGACGAGCGACCAACTCTGTTGTTGGAACGAGATCCCGACCGGACGCGAGCGCCTATGGTGCAAGATTTGCCGAAACGAGGGCAAGGCATGGCTCTCGCCGGAGCCGTGCAGCCACATCCTGAACGCTCAGAACCCCGAAAAGGTAACCATGGAGGTCGCAATGAACACCCTGCGCGCGTTGTTGAGCGAGTCAAGTTCACAGGAAAACACAGACCCGCAATAACCAAAATCTGTCCCTGCGGTTGCAAGCAGAAATTCAAGACTACCATCCAGAAGCAGAAGTATTTGAACGAGGCGCACAAGAAGCGCCATTACCGGAGAACACATGTACAAAATCCAGGTCAGAGTCAGGAATAAAAACCAACCCATACAAGCGCCCACATTCCTAACAAAATGGGACGATTGTATCAATGTACCAGAGTTGCCAACCATCGAAGAAGCGGAGCATTTTCTAGCCGCAATGAAAGTCGAAAAACTGGAACCCTACGGATTGGAATTCCAGATCATAGAAAAGTGACGAACGTCCCGACACGCTCAGGGACGATGACCCCTCAACCCCTCCGGTAATGTCCCGATTATCGGAGGGACGAAAACTCACAACAGGAGAACCCTCATGAACACAAAAACTACGTACACATTCACCAAACCCCACCTGATCCTAAACATCCAGGCATACAAGAACACCAACGAACTCAGGCGCGCCCATCCTGACGTGAAGTCATGGACGTATATCTATCACATCCCGCGCGGCATGAGCGTCGAAGCCCTCAGAGCCGCCGTCGCTCAGGTCATGAAGCGGCAGGGACAATGGCATTCTATGGTCTACCACGTCGGAGATTTTATTATGGCTCCGGCCCTGTCTGCACAGGCAGGAGTGACCACAAGCAATGTCAAATACATTTGTCTCGAACGCATCGGCGATAATGGTCCATGCCCGGTCCAGGGACACTAGCCATGAGCGTAAAAGCGAAGAGAAAACGGCAGAAGATTTGGTGACAATATACTTGACACATAAGGAAGGTAGTAATGGATGATAACCGTCCGTTTCCAATCCAGCACGAATACAAGCGCAATAAGGCGGGAGAAATGGAGCGTCATGAGTCTTCTGAAATACCTTGGTGGCTGGCAGAGGTTGCCTATGAGTGGTACGCCAAACGATACGGAACCAAACAGAGCCTTGAACGACTGGCTGAACGTGGCGGTTTTGGCAGGAGCGAATTGATTATGCTGATTCGCAGAGAACTCTAGGTTTTTGTGTGTCAAGTATATGATTACCGAAGATTTTATTCACGGAGGCACATAATGAGCATCAAGGCAATGTCACTCGTTTGGGAACTAAAATGTCCGGCAGAATGGAATGGCTTACGCTTCACATCGAGCCATAAATTCGTGCTACTTGCCTACGCGGACCACGCCGACCATGAAGGCAAAAGCATCTATCCGGCAATCATCACCATACGCAATAAAACCGGATACTCCACAGAAAGACAAATACAACGAATCACACACCAACTCGAACAAATGGGAATGCTTCTTCCAGACGGAGCCGGACCCAAAGGCACACATAGATGGATGCTACCCTTTGATGTGGGGGGTGTAAAGATTACACCCCCGCAATTATTACAGGGTGACATTGGAGACCAATCATTGGGTGACATTCCATTGGGTGACATTCCTTCGGGTGTAAAAATTACACCCGAATTAAAGGAACCAGAACAAGAGGTATATATATCTATTCTGGAAAAGAATTTTCAATTTCACGATTTTTGGAAAAAACTGAAATGGGAAATCCGAAATGCCAGCTTCCAGATCGACGGCAAAACTATGATCATCACAGGGCTTGGTACGCGCGCAGAAGTGTTACAAGCACGCTATATCAACTATATCAAGCGCGCCCTTGTCATCAGCCAAGACCTCGAATCAATCATCTTTCAGGAGTAAAGCCATGAGTAAGATCGAATTCACTCACAAATGGTTTTGGAAATCCAGACTTCCAGAACGAAAAGGGCAGAAGTGCAGAGTATTGGCACACGGCAAAATGAATTCAATCCTTGTTGAATTTGCAGACGGCTATAAGGTCATTACCTCGCGCTATGCAGTCCGACTCATCACAACCCTGCTAATTGTGCTCCTAATGACAGGTTGCATTTCAACGGTTATCAAAACAAATCCGACTCCTACGGCTCCGCCGCCGCCGAGTACGGCGGCTCTTATAACGGGAAGCCAGCCTCCCGGACCCACAGGGAGCAAGACCGAGATCGAGAGCGGAGCCGTCTTCACCATCCCCGAATGGTGGATGCTAGGCACACCAGGACCCGCCAAGCACATCCAGAAGGGGAGGAGTAATTATTACAATCCCCAAAGCGGAGCGGAGCGGGACCAATGAACACGCCAGCCGAATGGAAAACCGTCGCAGTAATCCATAATGCGGAACGTCTAGAGTTTTGGAAAAAGATTCTAGGCGGAGATCGAGCACCTATCAAGTCAATCCTTACAAACCGCGCGAAATTGCCAGACAAAGGCGAGCAAGATGTCTACATACTGGACACAGACGCACTTACAGCAGAGCAGAAAGAGAAGCTCATCAAAGCACTAGCCGAAAGATTCGACTTACAAGAAGAATTTGTAAGGCTTCACCTAATAGTAGGCGTGCCAATACTAGCCGAAGATGTAAGCGTATCATCTACCGATTCAGGATTGTTCTATTCGATGCTCGGAGACATTGACGACCAGGATCAATACTTCACAGATCAATATCTTCACGAAGAAGACGAAGAAGAATGACCCAGGACGAAGCCCAAGCCGAAGCCGTCAGAAGATACGGACCCAAAGCCATAGCTCAACCATACCAGGAAGAATACGTTGAAATTGTGGTTGATTGCGCGGCAGAGCATAGTTGGGATACCAGGAAATACGGACCACTCACAAACCTACTTGGATTCGGCAGGACTTGGGAAGAAGCATTCCAAAACGTGGAGGACTGTCAATATGAACGAGAACAACACCAAAATTCATCCGAACACACCGCCAAAACTGGTGAAACTTTTACGCAAATGCGGCTCTTTCCATAAGGCAGCCGAGGAGACCCGTGTCAATGTCTGGTTCATTCACAAACTCGTCACACAAGGCAAAGAGCCGACCGACCACACGCCGAAGGGACGCGAGATCAGGCGCAGGATGTTTTTGCCAAGGTACAAGCGCAGGAACCGAGCACGAAAGCCGCAGACAAAAGAACAAAAGGCAATCCGCCAGATGGTGAAAGAAACCAGGAGCACACTACCATGAGCATCGACACGGACCGCGAGAAAGATTTACTAGCAGCAGTCAAAGCCGCCCAGGACGCAACCGAGTATTTCAAAAAAGGCGCAATGCACGAGCTGAAAAAAAGACAGCAAGGCGAAGCCCGCGCCCTCGAAATCGCCGGAGAAGCCGCGACCCTAACTGAGGCTTTAGACCAATGGGAAGCCGAGCGCGTTGCACTCGCCGAACTATACGACGAGAACGAGGCACTAGGCATCCTACACCGGCAGCTTGACACCGCCCTCACACTTGCAAAAACCATTATCGACCAGATCGAGAAGGACGCCGGAATGTTCGTCACGCAGAAAACCAGAGACAAGATCAAGCAATTCCGAGAGCTCGTGAAGAACGAAGAAAAGCGCCGAGCCTACGTCAGCCAAATGATTGCCGAAGCCACCGAAAGAAGAAACGAAAGGAAAAACGGCCATGGGCATGAAAAAGCTATATAAGCAAACTCTTGAATACCAGGAAGGCAGAAACGCCTACCGAGAAGGAACCCGCCGAGGGGGAAACCCATACGCGTCAGGAGACAAGCAAGGCTCGTCTACCGCATGGTGGATGGGATGGGACGACGAATGGGAAGAAGATCATAAAACGCAGGAGTCTTCCAATGTCCAAACTACATGAAATCCTCGAAAGGAAAATCATGCCTGAAAAAATGTTTGTAACCGTGTGGGGCTTGCAGAAAGCCGAGATTGAAGCGCATTGTTTTGGCTCCTGCAAGAAAGTCATATTCGGGCTTTTGATGGATGAGCAATTTGGCGGCTTGTCACATTGCTTTGAAGTCAATTGTCCATTTGTTGAAAAAGAAATGTCAGAACCATTCGGTGAAGTCGACGGCGTAAATGCGTATCTTCGCAAATTACAGCCGCCTAACACAACGTGCACTGGACTTGCGCCAGCCGTCGCGCCTGAAAGCAATGTTGTTAGTAGCGCAAGCCAGTAACGCTCGCAGTTCGACTTTCTGAAAGGAGAGACCCTCATGTCAAAGCTACATGACATCCTCGAAGATCAACACATTTCAGCCAGAGCCGACCCAGGCAAGACTATCGTTCGGCGGCTCTACGGCGGACTTCGAATCGAGATGACCAGCTTCACAGTCGGACTCAATACCGAAATCAGACTCGGCATCACGCGCGACGATAAATACCCATCCGACCAGGAATGGAAAACGATTTGCGACCACCTACCGTTTTGGTCAGAGCAGAAAAACCCCGAACGCATACTATCACAGCAAGGACGGTATATACTTACGGCCATATTGAAACCAGTCAATCAGATCAAGTTCTTATAGGTGACGCAATGGAAGCAGAAGCCGAACCCACAACCAAGACCAAGATATTCGAAGTCCTCGAACGCATCGAAGAACGACTCATCGAATACAAAGACATACCGGAAGAAGTCAGACAACTTCGCGTCTTGCAGACGCAATTACACGACGCATTGAAGAACAAGCAAGCCCAGGAAGCCGCCAACATGAACGCACTTTACAGACTGTTGAAAGAAGCAATCTCATTACTTTTTCCGAACAACAGACAGCATAAGTAAATCGGAGAACACATGAAAAAAAAGACCGCACTAGTAATTGGACAGACGAGGGAATATACCGAAGGATGGGAAGCATTCACCAGCGAAATAAGTCGTGATGCAAATCCCTATCCACTTTTTTCAGCGGCAGAGCTTGCATGGCGACATGGGTGGGAAGCGAACGAAATGCTATCCCAAGACAGCGAAGAGCTAACAGAACACTAATCCTTATGGTAAGATAACCAGACAATTCGAGCCGCTCATGCACTAGAAACAGCCCATGAGCGGACAAGGCGACTGCCCAAAGCCAGCCGCGTACCGAGACCACACAGGTCCACAGGTGCGCGGCTCTTTCGTTGCACTGCGTGACAACGCAAGTGTATTGGAGACGAATGTCAGAACAAAAAGAAGATGATGTTTCAAGACCCGTAACCTTATACGTCGAGAAAGTCGAGCCCAATCCAGAAATAAATTACTTCATCGAGAAGCGCCGAGTCTCCGTGATCGACATCGAGGTTTCAAAACCCCTCGCCGAGCAGATCATCGAATACCTACAGGAGCGCAGCCAGGGACAGACCGGAGCCATCCGGCTTAGATTATTGGGGAGATTGACACACCAATGACTGACAAGGAACTGCAGTTCCTTAGGACGGCGTGTGCATGAACGGCAAAGGAAACAGCATCGCCGACAAGATCGACAACCTCCTAAAAGAGGACGTCACTTTTTCCACACGCTCAGGCGTGAGATTTCTCACTGAAGTTATCCGCGACGCATTTGAATTCATCGAGCAGGAAAAGACACGCAACGCAAGCGCCGACCTGAAGCAGAGCAGCATCGAGATCCGACTCGGAAATGTGGAGAACGGTCTCAATGAATTTCTCAAACTACGCAAGGCAGAGCAGGAGAAGAACGAAACCGAAAGAACAAAATGGAGGTGGGCAATCATCACGCCCACAATAGGACTTATATTCGCGGAGCTAGCCAGATGGTTTCTATCAAAGCCGTGAGAAAGACAAAGGCAAAGACCAAGAGCCGCAAACAGGGAGGCCAGCCAGGCAATAAGAATGCCATGCGCCATGGATTTTACGCGAAGAGATTCACAGCCGAAGAACAGACCAGACTCGACAGCCAAGACTCAACCGACGTACAAGCCGAGATAGCACTTATCAGAGTGTGCATGGACCGACTGACAAATGAACTCAACTTCAAGATCGTAACCACCGTAGACATGCAAGGCAACATCACCAGGGACGACCATTATCTTAAACAACTCAACACACTAGGACTGATGACACAATCCCTGTCCACCCTCACACGCACTCATTATCTGATCAAAGGCAAAGGCGGAGATGTGGCCGACGCAATTATGACCGCGCTCGAAGAACTCAGATTGGAGATGGGAATATGAAGAAAATCGAAGAACAAAGAAAAGCAGACCAAGCCGCGTTTTACGCATTCCTAGCATTCATAGCACCATTGTTAATCGGACTTGCAATCCTCATTATTTTGTTGGTGAACCTATGAAACGGGACAACGGCTCCCACGGCACGCCGAGTACGGCGATCGAGGAACATATAAAGGACAGTAATTTTACGATCGTAAACTTACTACTTAGTAAACTGCGATCGCAGAAACGCTACTTACACGAAGCATTGAAATACAAAATTGCAAAAATTGCATGGGCCATCTATCTATGGGCGATGGACACAACAGAAGCCGAACTCTTGGCAGACCTTCAAGAAGAAGCCGCGCGCGAATATAAATCAGAAAAGGCAACAGCATGGATGCAGAACTAATGCGACGGGAGGTCGGCTCCGCCGACCGGCGAGTACGCCGGTCTCTTACTAACGGGAGCCAGCCCCCGAACCCCAGGGAGCGCAGCTAATAGTCGTTTGTGATAATAACATTTGTCGAAAGCATGAAGGAAGAACACATGACAGAGCAGACCACATTTGAAAGCTATTGCATCATAGAGCTATTCGGACACCAAAGAATCGCAGGCAAGGTCACTGAACAAGTTATAGCCGGACAAGGATTTATACGCGTCGATGTGCCAGCTACCAAGAGACAGCCAGCATTTACAAGAATGTTTGGAAGCGGAGCGATTTACAGCATCACACCGGTCGAGAAGGAAATTGCAGAGCGAGCCGCAGAAGCAATCTACGTCGAGCCAGTAACCATCTACATCGCGCCGACACACCAACTAGAGGAACACGAAGAAGAATTCTAATGTCCACCCTCGTTCAGACCATCAAGAACATTTCCAAGACCTTCGACCGTTTCACAAGCAGAAGCGGAGCCATACAAATGCGCCCGTACCAACTGGAACCAGCCGAAGCAATTATCAATTCCATCATCACCAAGCAGGGTCTTACCTTCGTGATCATCATCAGCCGCCAGGCAGGCAAGGACGAGCTCCTTGCAAACCTGATTGCTTATCTCATGTACTTATTCGGACATCGGGAATGCGGGATAGTCGTTGCAAATCCCACCTACAAGCCGCAGACGCTCAATTTTCTCATGCGTTTGGAGAACAGACTCAAAGCCAACCTATTGACCAAATCATTCTGGAAGAAGCGCGCCGACTACATGCGCATGATCGGAAGCGCCGTCACATCCCTTCTATCAGGCGACAAGGATGCAAACGTCGTGGGAGCCACAGCCAGCCTATTACTTGTGATCAACGAAGCCCAGGACATCACGCCCGCCAAGTATGACAAGGATTTTGCGCCAATGGTCGCATCGACGAACGCCACCCGAATAATCGTAGGCACACAATGGACCAGCAACACACTCCTAGCCAGGGAAGAGGACGCAGCCAGGGAAGCCGAGAAAGCCGATGGTATCCGGCGAGTGTTCGTCTACACAGCCGAAGATGTGAGAAAAGTAAATCCACCTTACGGGCAATTCGTGGACTCGGAACTCAAAAAGCTAGGGAGAGAGCATCCCCTAGTCAAGACACAATACTTTTGCGAGCGCATCGACGCACAAACGGGAATGTTCAACGCCCGCAGGCTTGCACTGATGCAGGGAGACCAGCAGCCGCAGGACCAGCCAATACCAGGACACGCCTACGCCTTTCTGATAGACGTAGCCGGACAAGACGAAGGGATTTTAGAGCTCGAAGGAATGCGAAACCCAGGCAGGGACAAGACCACACTCGACATTATAGACATCGACCTGTCACAGCTTGACCTGCTGCAAGCGCCCATCTACCGAGCCGTCAAGCGGCTCGAATGGCAGGGAGATAACCACGTCGATATTTTCGGCGCGCTGTGTGCCATGGCCAGCCAATGGCATCCCCTTTACATCATCGAGGATGCAACCGGAGCCGGTGAAGGACTCTGGGGAATGTTATTCCGCAAATTCGGGGAACGCGTAATCGGATTCAAGTACACCGCGCAGAGCAAATCCGAATTAGGCTATGGATACATAGCCATTATCGAAAGCGGGAGATTCAGGGACTGCGTGCAGGACGAGAACAGCCGAGAGCAATACGCCAATTGCCGAAGCGAAATTCTGATAGGACCATCCAAAACCATGCGTTGGGGCGTGCCGGATGGAACACGCAATCAAACCGGCTTGCTTATCCATGACGACATCATCACGACCGACGCACTCACAGCACAACTTGATTTGCTCGAATGGTATGTGCAAGCCGAGACCACAATTATCGAACAAGCCGACCCATTGGAGGAGATGAACCGTGCCTACTAAAAAGCAGTTGGAAAACCAGATCGTAATGTTGAATGATGCTTTAGAAGCCTCACTCAGTCTCTCGCCGGAGAGGGATAACAACTTCTTCACAGGCGGAATAAGCGGACTCTACGGAGATCAACGCAGCGCATGGGACCGCAAACGCATCTTTGCCGAGAGCCTCAGAGCATGGAGAGTCAATCCGATAGCGCGCCGCATAGTCAGACTGATGACTTCATTCGTGGTAGGCAAAGGTCTCGCGATCAAGAGCGACGACCCAGACATACAAGCCTTCCTCACCCAATGGTGGAATCATCCCCTCAACAAGTTCAATCGCAATGTCAAACGCTGGAAGGACGAGGACACGCGCACAGGCAATCTATTCTTTTTATTCAATGTCTCGGCGAACGGAATGAGCATCGTCAGAGCCGTACCCGCCGAGAAGATCGAGGAGATCGAGACCACAGAAAACGACATAGAACAGGAAGTCTGCTATCACAAAGACGCCAGCGAAAAAGAGAAATGGGAATGCTACAACGACGAAATGGAACAGCAATCTTTTATGATGCACTTCGCAAGCAATCAACCCGTGGGCAGTCCATGGGGAGAAGCCGACCTATCGCCCCTTCTGGTATGGATAGGTCGCTTCAGTTCGTGGCTCGAAGATCGAGTCAGACTCAACAAATTCCGAACCGTGTTTATGTATGTGATCCGCGGCTCATACACCAGCGAAGCCGAGCGCAGCACACGCGAGAAGGTCATCAACGCCAACCCACCGAAATCCGGCAGCGTGCTCGTGCTCAATTCCAACAACGGCGAAGCATGGGGCATCCTGTCAGGACAGCTGGACGCATTCGACGCCTCGAACGATGGAATGGCAATCAAGAAGATGATCATGAATGGCGCAGGTCAGCCAATGCATTGGCACGCCGAGGGTGAAAGCTCGATTTCAACAACGGCCGAAGCCGCAGGCACGCCGACATTCCGCACACTCGAAGAAACGCAAAACGATTTCTTCGAAATGCTCATCGAAATGGCAAAGGTCGCAGTCAAAGTCAAAGGCTTGCAACTCACAGAAGGCAAGACAATTTGGGTCGAAGGACCGGACATCACAGAGCGGGATAATGCAACCCTCGCGCTTGCGCTCGGTCGAGCCTATCCCAATCTAGCGGACTTGTACGATAGAGACGGCATCGACAGCAAAGAGTTTATGCGGCTCATCTACAAGATGTTCGCCGAAGTGTGGAGCGGCAAAGAGCCGAAGATCAAACAGAAACCGTTGACCAAGCCAGCCGCAGACGCACCGGCCACCAGCCCTGACAACGTAACAGAGCCGACCGACCCGAAGGAGCCGACATAACATGCCATCCCCATTTGGCGGACACGGCCCCATACGAGGAGCGCCCAATCTCAAAAGCAAGCGCCTGATATATCTCTCAGGCTCAGACATCTTCCGATTCATCGAGAACAATCCTTATACATGTGTCCAGGTCGTGACCTATAAGATCAAAGAGCCAGCATTCAACGAGAACCCCGAAACGCCGGTAGGCATGCAGCAACCGAAGGGGCCGCACATGCAAGCAGTAGTGCGGGAAGTCCAATACTGGAATTGTGAAGGCTTTACGCAAGGAGAGAGGGTAGCCGGATGACAATGCTCAAATGGGCAAACCAATCGCAGAACCCCTGCCCCTCCTGTATCGCGCTGGACGGACAGGTCCACAGTGAAGAGACGTGGCGAGAATTCGGCATCGAGCCGAAGCATGAAAGGCTTTACTGCAAAGATCATTGCACATGCACATTCATCGAGACCGACGAAGACGAAAGCGGAGATTTATCGACCGTTCCTCTACGACAAGCCAGCGAGGAGGTCGGCTCCCACGGCGGCGGAGTACCGCCGCCTGCTGATAATCGGGGTAACGCCCCCGAACGACTATTAGGAGAAACCATGACAAAGAAAATCAGACCCATACTCAGATCAATGCCCATTCACGAAAAGATGGAACTTCCACCGCGCGCCGAGCTCCTACCCAAGATCGAGAGCGGTGAGATCGACCATCTCGATTTCACCGCGCACACCTACCGCAAGGACACGAAGAACCATAACCCATATATCTTTCAGGACAAAGACCTTGAATCTTTCGCCAGCAGCTTCGAAGGGCAGCCGTTCCTCCGCAATCATGACACCTACGACATTGACGCCAGGGACGGGACCATTATCGAGAGCGAATTACAGGGACAGTCATTCAAGCAGACGATCAGACTGACCACGCGCCGCGGGATGACAGATTTCATCGAAGGCAAGATGGATAGGTTTTCGATTGGATGGTTCTATGACGACATCCTTTGTTCAATCTGTAATGCAACATGGTTTTCGTCCAGTTGCTATCACTGGCCAGGGCAGACATACGAGGTCGGCGAAGCCAAGACCAAGACCCAATGCAACCTGATATTCATCAATCCCAAAGGCAAAGAGACAAGCGCAGTCAATACGCCAGCCGTCGAAGGGACAGGGATAGAGCTCACGCAATTACAGGAATACAAGTTATCTCTTGCAATCCCAACACTTGAAGTAACCGGCGACAATGCCGTTACCCACGCGCGCAGCGCGTACAACAACCAGCCCACACAAGGAGTAAAGACAATGTTAGTAAAAGTCCGTCGTAATGGCGCTGTGCTCATGGTGGAAGAAAGCGAAGTACTTTCGACCGACGAGCGAATCGCCGACAATGAGCCACAATTGGCAGCAATCGAAGCCAACCGCCAGGCAGCCGCGCAGCTACTTGGTGAGACCGAGAGAATGGACGCACTCGAAGCACAGTTAGCCGAGAGTAATAAAATTCTCGTCGCGCAATGCGAGCACCTTTTGAATTCAGGTCTCGCGGGCAGCCGTTTACCCGATGTCGTGCAAAAGCGAATCCGGAAGGGATTTGCCAATCGAGCATTCCAGGCAAGTGAGCTCACCACAGCCATCACCGAAGCCAGGGAAGAACTCGCACAACTCACCCAGGGAGCGAACGTCCAGGGACCAGGACGAGGGCATTACGAATTCGGATTGTCGAACGCAGACCAATTCCGACTCGCACTTGAGGACTTGTTCGGCATAGAGCGCAAGCCGGAAGAGGCCAAGATCAAAGTCCATAAACTCGCCGGCATCAACGAAGCCTATCGCCTGGCCACAGGCGATGAGCAATTCACAGGCGGATACTTCCCCGAATTCGCATTGGTAAGCGCAAACTTCCCCGGCATCGTTGCCAACGTGCAGAACAAGATGCTGATCGACGCATGGAAGGATTTCGAAAACTCCTATGGATGGTGGATGAAGATCGTCACCATCGAGCACTTCGTCAATCTGAAGACCGCTACATGGGTCCGCACCGGAACCATTGCCAGCTTGCCAGTCGTTGCAGAGCGCGGAGAGTACACGGAATTGCCTATCGGCGACATCAAGGAAACCAGTGAGTGGGGCAAATATGGTGGATATGTGCCGCTCACCATCGAAGCCGTGATCAATGACGACCTGCGCGCATTCGTAAGAATGCCGAGAGAGTGTGCTCTCGCGGGCATGCGTAACATTTCGGAGCAGGTCGCAGCCATCTTCACAACCAACAGCGCAGCCGGCCCGGTCATGACAGACGGCGGAGCATTATTCAATTCCACTGCACAGACCACAGCAGGCGGACACGTCAACCTGCTTACTACCGCCCTCGGAACCGACTATACCGCGTGGAACGCAGTAGCCACAGCCATGTACAAGAAAAAGCTCATAGTAAAGAACGCAGCCGGTTACTATGGCACAGGCAAGCCGCAGGGACTCAAGCCGAGCATCTGGCTTGGACCCGCAGACCTCATCACAGCAGCCGAAGCCCTATTCGTTCCGCGTTGGGACGCACAGGCGCAGAACGTGCCAGCCACCGCAAGTGTCCGTTGGGGCGGACGTGTTGACCCCGTAGCCGTACCCGAATGGACAGACGCCACCGATTGGGCAGCAGTCATTGACCCCAAGCTCCGCCCAGGAATCATGTTAGGCGAAATCTT
>Ga0210377_10001103_pt1 | contig 25013 bp, 35 predicted proteins | sample PLM4_65_b1redo_FD_155480 | JGI IMG/M metagenome (GOLD analysis project Ga0210377, IMG submission 155480) | Groundwater sediment microbial communities from an aquifer in East River, Colorado, USA - PLM4_65_b1 redo | ecosystem: Environmental > Terrestrial > Soil > Riparian zone | place: USA: East...
AGTGCACGACAACGGCCCCTGGTGCGTGGCCACGCTCGTGCTCGATCACGGTGCGCTGCATCCGGTCGGGCCGCTGATTCCGAGTGGGTTTGCGGACGGCGATCGCGTCTACATCTGCCGCATCGAGAAGAAGAAAGTAGAGGTCTGACAATGTCGATGACCACAGCACGAATCCACATCCTGATCATCGGCTCGGCGGGCGTGGGGAAGACGACGCTCGCCCGCTATTTCCGGGACTGCCTCCGGAAGCTCGAGATCGAGCCCGTGGTCGTCGATGACGACGGCGAATCGGAAGTCCACAAGAATGCCACGCAGGCTGTACGTCTCAAGAGCCTGCGCCGAAGTGCTGCGCCCAGAGGCAAGGATCGGCATCGTGATCCTAACGTGGTGACGACGCTCGAGATCCATACGGTGCAACTCTTGAAGGAAGGGCGGATGCCGAAAGCGCTCGCTGCCATGACGAAGCGAAGTCGCCGTCCCTCGGCGACGAAGCGGAAGTAACCCGCGATGGAGCTTTCGCCGTTGGAGATCGTTTGTCTCGGCGCCCTCTTGGGCTGGGGATTCGTCCTGTGCGTGGTCGCGCTCTTGCGTGGTCGCGCTCGGGTGATAGCGAGTTTCTTTTTCAAGTGTGGCCGTTGCCACGCGACCGTGTCCGTCGATGAAGGGTGCTCCGACTGCCAACCCGATCTCTGCCTAGTCTGTTGGGGCATCATGCACGAAGAAAATGCATGCATCACGTGCGCGCGCGAAGAAAGACGGTGGGCCGATGGTCGACGACGACGACGGACTCGAAGGGCTCCCGTCCTGCTACGCAGACGGGCTACCGCGCAAAGAAGCGCGCTGTCCTTCGTGCGGCGTGCTTCTGACGAGCACCGAGCGCGGCTTGGACTGGCCGCCCGACGATGACGACGATCCGGATCCGCTCTGCGAGCGGTGCAAGATCCCATGAGCGCCCTCCGTCGCCGCCGGCCCCCGAAGATCCCGTCTGCGCTCCAATGCACGCTGCCGACGGAGATCCCCGATCCGCCCGCGGAGCTGATTGGCGACGCGGTCGAAAACAATCCCGAGCAGAAGAATCTTCGGCGACAGGCCGAGACGTTTCTGTCGACGCACCCGCACATCTACCGGCTCTTCGTGAAGTTCGCGAAGCAACGCAGCAAGACGGGGAAGCCGTTCGGGATGAAGCTCCTGGCGGAGCGCGTGCGCTGGGAATGCGGCCTGCTCGAGAAACGGAAGGACAGCGGGATCGAGGACGACGAATACCTGCTCAACAACAATCACACCGCGTACATCGCGCGGCGGCTGGTCGCCGACTACCCGGAGCTGACGACGTTGCTACGCTTCCGAAAGACGCGCTACTAACCTTTCTTGGAGACCAAGCGTGAGGCCGCTTCTTCGTTCGATTGCCCTCTACGCCCGCGCGCGCCGCGTGACGACGGATCTCGACGTCGACGTCGAGCCTTACGCGGGGCTGCGGTGGCGCGTCGGACTTCGATTCGAGTCGGCCGTCCGTGCCCGTGGGATCACGATGATGGCCTCAGAGATCGCGCTGGTCCGCGCGCTCGACGATCTAGATTTCTTTCTGGCCTCGCCAAGTCGACGGCGCGAGCTTGAGGCGCTTCGGTCGCGAAAGGAACACGATGCGTATTGAATCGATCACTCCAGTCCGTGACCGACAGATTGTGGTCGTGGTGCTCGACGCCACCCTCGATGCCGTCTGTCCGCCCTCCGAGACGGGAGCTCGCCTAGACGATCACGATCTGCGGTATCGAGGAGTCGGTCTGCGCGTCCATTTCGCCGGTCATGCTGTGGCGAAGCGGCTCCTCGATCGGGGCACACCACCGGAATCGGTCGAGGCGTCGATGGCGGCCCTGGCGTACACGGTCCGTGGTGTCGAAGCGTTCCGCACGCTCGGCGGACCCGCACCGGGAGACCGGGTCGGGTTGCTCTTGGACGCTTTGGTGCCATGTGACATCGGCGACGAGATCGAATGGGTCTTGAGTCGATAGAAACGAAGGGAGCAGAACACCATGAACGAGGACAAGCTGCAGGCGTTGATGAAGCGATACGGCGAGCAGGCCGAAGAGTGGCAAGCGATCGCGAAAGAGCTGGTCGCGAACTGCCCCACTGGCGACATCGTGACCGCGTACAAGGTCACGCGCGAACAGAAAAAGCGTCTGCTCGCGCGCGGCGATCACATGGTCACGTACGAAGAGCTCGAGTCGACGTGGAGTGAATGAACGTGATCACGATTCCCGTGTGGGCCTGGGCCTTGTCGGCGATCGTCTGTGGAGTCGTGCTCCAAAGACTCGGGTGGACGATCTTTCGGTGGATGCTGCGCGACGGCGGCATGTGGGCGGAAGATCGGTGCCCGCTGTGCCTTCGGCCGCACGACTCCGAAGCGCGCCGGCTGCAGCGCCAACTGGCCAAGATGCACGAGAACTTCGCACGCGTGCAAGCCGAGAATGAGACGCTTCGGGCGGGAGGTCCGCAGTCATGATCGTGATCGTCGTCTTCCTCACGGTTCTCGTTCTCGTCGTGGAGAGCCATTGGCCTCGGCGCCGCCGTCGTCCTCGCGTGGAGGCCGCGCCGGCGCCGCCGCGGACAGAGACGTACCGCTCGACTACTTCTGTTTCGCCGACGCTTGCTGCGCAACCTCGGCCCTCGCCGCGATCTCGCTCCGCCCGGTCGGTCTCGATCTTCTTGCTCTTCTTCCTCTGCATCAACATCGGGAGCGCAGCGCGTGCCGAAGCGGCCCCTGCGATCCCCGCGATCCCCGTTGCGTCTGTCGCGTCGGACACGGCGAAGCTCATGGCACTTGCGGTCGCGATGCCGGGCGCGACGTTGGGCGTTCCGAAAACGACGATTGCGGCGATGGTTACCGACATCGTGTCCGTGACGAGCGACGACACGGAGCAAAGGTTTCTTCTCGCGTGGGGCTTCTTCGAGTCGTGGTGGGGATCCTTCAATCTCGGGGACTGCACGTGCTGGACGACGGTCAACGGAAATGCAAAGGTCACGAAGTGTCCGAACCTCGCCGATCGTCACGTCGGCAATTGCCGGAGCTTCGGCGTGATGCAGACGCAGCACCCCGAGCATTGGATCGCTACGGCCACGCCTGCGAAGGTGATCGTCGACCGCCGACTTGGCTTGCGCGTCGGTCTGGCGATCTTCCGATTCGCGATGAAGAGCACGAAGGGCGACGTCAGGGCAGCGCTCCGTCTCTACAGCTCGGGTCGTGTCGACCGCGCCTTCGAGAAAGTCGAGAAGCGGTGCAAGTGGGTCCACTTGTGACGTACGTGCCGCTCTGCGTCCTCGCTGTCGCGCTCGTGCTCGCCTTTGCGGGCAGGGCATGGGACGGATGTCGACAACCGTGTGTCGTCGATGACGACGGCGAGATGGAGGCTCGATGAAACTCGAAGATACGATCGCGCGCCTGCGACGACTCCGCGCGCTACAGGCGCGAGCGAAGAAGCTTCACGGCAAGACGATCGAGGACATGGCCGCGATCTCGGCGGAGATTGCCGCCACGCCGGAGCGTCGTGCGCACGCAGTCTGGCGCGCGATCATGATCACGGACGCCGCGGGAGTCGTCGTCCGCCGTGGCTACTCGCGTGCGCCGGTAGGCGCGCCGCCGCGCGGCTTCTACGAATTCCAACCGTGTGACGATGGCTTGTTGTCGATGGGTCTTCACCACGACGGCGATCCCATCGTCAACCTCGAGATCGGCGAGCGCGCGTTGCAGGTGTGGTGCCAGCTCGACACGCGATCTCTTCGCGTGCAACGTTTCCATAAGGAATTTGAGACGGCGCTGCGCTCAGCGGCGGTGGCTGGCGAAAGTGAGGGCCCATGAACGGATACCAAATCGCGCTCCTCGTGGGACTCGTCGTGTTCTTTCTGCTCTACCTCGACCGCCGTTCGCTACGGAAAAAGCAGCATCGGATCCTCACCGACGAGGAGTGCCGTCGATGGTACCCGACGATGCAGGCCATCGTGAAGAACACGCGCGGCAAGCACGAGCGCGAGCCAGTGCGCGTACCTCGACGTCCGCGGGAGCTGAACTAGAGAGAGTCTTGCGAAGTAAACTTCGGCGAAAGAGAACTGTCTATGAACGATGCGCCCCGCCTGCTCGTCTACGGCATCACCGCCATTCAGCCATCCGTGCTCCGAGTGCGGTCGGATGTGCACGACAACGATCCCGTTCGCTCAAGGGACGTTGCGCGGCCTACAAGCACCACCTTGCGCTTGCGGGAATGAGCGGACGCCGTTCGGGATGGTACGCGATCCGGCGTACGGAGATCTTTTCACCGGCACAGAAATGAGGAAGCGGTGAGCGAATGCGCGTGCGCCGGCTGCTTCCGGTCGACTCCGACGCAACGAAAGCAGCTCTGCCCGGCGTGCGCGGATGCGGGCTGCCCAATGAGCGGCGACGGCCCGAATGCGATCTTCGACGAGACGGCGTGCCTCGTGCGCCGGAAGGTGCTCAAGGTCCGGGACGAACGAAAGAAGGCGAGGCCGCCGACCCCAACGTCAGGATCGGCGGGGTGATGAGCAACGGATCGCGGGAGCGTGTTCATTTCGCCGAAGGTTGCCAGGGTCGCCTCCGGCCTTTCTTCTGCTACTTCGGTGGGAAGTGGACGCTCGCTCCACACTATCCCGTTCCTGAGCACGATCGGATCGTCGAGCCCTTCGCCGGATCGGCTGGCTACGCCACGCGATACGCCGATCGCGAAGTCGTTCTCGTCGAGCGCGCTCCGGTCGTTGCCGCCCTGTGGCGATGGTTGATCCGCGTGTCGGCAGACGAAGTCGAAGCGCTTCCGCTCGATGTGACAGCGGCATCGCTCGCCGGGTTGTGTGCAGAGGCGCGATCCCTCATCCTCTTTTGGTGTGCACGTGGACGGACGGCACCAGCTCGGGAGGCTTCGTCGTGGATGACGCAAGGGCGCTATCCACTGTCTTTCTGGGGCGAGACGATTCGCGCGCGCATCGCTCGCCAGGTTCAGCAGATCCGCCACTGGCGCGTGATCGAGGGCGACTACACCGCGGCTCCTGACGTGACCGCCACTTGGTTCATCGATCCGCCGTACGTTGGCGGTGTCGAAGCTGGGAAACGGCAGAGGCACTACCGCGCGCGCGTGGATGACTACGCAGCACTCGGGAGATGGACGCGCGGTCGCCGAGGACTCGTCATCGGGTGCGAACAGTCGGGTGCGACCTGGCTACCTTTCGTCCCGTTTCGAGGAGCCAAGAGCATCGCGCGGGAGTCCTACAAAGAGCACGTGTTCATTCACAGGTCACCAGCCGACGTCGGACCTGCTGGATGACCACTATTCGTCGTCGTCTTCGGACTTCGGCGGATCGGAGTCTTCTTCTCGTCGGATGGGTGGGCCGGGCGAGAGCGCTCGACGGCGCACGGTCGCCGCGGCGGGCTTGTCGAGTGGATCGCGGTCATCGTCGATGTTCCCGAACGCTGCTTTGAGCGCGGCGCGCCGGCCCGTCTCGGTGAGCGCTGGCGGCTCTTCTTCGTCCGTCACGATTGGTTCGTGACGGAGCTCGGTGCGCAGTCGCGCGATGAACATCTCGTCATCGGACCACTTGAAGACGCTCCACACGCGACTGAGCTTCCGATTGTGCATGTGGACGAGCGGGAAGGTGTCGTCGACCTTGAAGGCGATCCCCTCTTCGCGCAGTCGGTGTCCGTTCTCGATGCGGCCGTAGAGTGCGTCGGTATGCGTCTCGAAGCGATGCTGTAGGCCAATCTCAGGCCGTCGGAGGCCGGTCGTCAGATCCTCGGGTCCGAAGAGGAACGCGTCGTGCTGGTCCACTTTCTTGTTGCGGTCCATCTGCCGAAACACAAGACGTCCCAGGTACGTCAGCGCCGCTGTCGCCGCGAGAAAGGCCGAGAGCATGAACGCGAGCAGAGGGATCGGAATCGACATGATGAGACGGTCCCTTCATCCCTATGCGTTTCAGATGTACGGCCCCCCCGATGAAAAACGCGCCTTGTAGAACGAGGACGATCGCGAGCACGTAGCAGACCGCGTGGACAGCCGCTTCCATGATCACTCCATTCCCTGAACGCGCACCGCGAAGGGCGCGCGTCCTGTTGAAGTCCATCCGTCTTGGATGCGTACGTGCACGATCTGGGCTCAGCCTTGTTACTCAGCCTAGCACTCATCCGTACGATCGTGTAGGTGTGGACGATGCCCTCTTCGGGAATGTCCGCGTTCAAGTCGTTCGTCGTCACGTGGCTCCCGTTGATCATGTTGGTGATGAACTGGCTGATCGTTCGCTACAGCAAGCCCGACACGAAGATGCCGTGGAACCTCTCGCCGCGTCTGCGTCCGTGGTTTCCGATCGGACTCTCGATCGTCGTCGGCACACTCGAGCGATTCGTCGGCGGTACCGATCTGTCGGCTGCGCTGCGCACCGCGATCATCGGTGGCCTCGGCCCCATCCTCGCTCACGAGCTCGGGACCGAAAGCCTGATGAACGGCAAGGAGCTTTGGGTGCCCTTCATGAAAAAGCGCGCTCCGATCGTGTCGCTCGCCGGCGCGATCGGAAGCGGCGGTCTGCTCGGGATCGTGGTGATGGGGGTCATGCTGTTCCTCGGCTGCGCCGGCTACGCACCGAGTCCGAAGACGCCCGTCGACAGTGGCAAGCTCGCGATCTGCGTGTTCGGCTGCGTCGATGATCAGGAGTCGTTGACGCCGCGGCCCCCGCCGCTCGCCGTGGTCAAGTTCTGCGTGAAGCAGTGCAGCGTCGAAGAAGAGCAGGTCGTCATCGATCTGATGACCGCTCGCAGTCGATCCATCGCACGCGCGCGCGCGCACTCGATCTCGGGTCCTGGCCCGTGCCCGGCGTCGTCGGCACCTGTGTCGGCACCTATTCCGATCTCGCCAGCGCCAGCAGGGGGCAAGTGATGGCGCTCTACTCTCGAGGCCACAGAGAGCGTGCGGGGGCTGCGCGCCCGCTCCCCTTCGCGCTCTCCGATCACGCGGTGCGCCTCCGATCGGGCGTCGCGCGTCCGCCGAGCGTGCACATCCCGGACGAGATCCGGGCGATGCAGAGTCCCTTCGTCCCCTACCTCGTCGACCAGAACGGCACCGGGACCTGCTTCGCGTGCGCTCCGAAGTCCGGCGTCGAGCTCACGCTGGCGCGCGCGGGTACACCGCTCCTCTTCCCGATCTCCATCCTCGACATCGCGACGCTCGTCCATGCGATCGAGCGTGCAGGCGACGCGAGCAAACTCTGGGATTGGGGCGGCGATCCCGCCGACGTGGCCACCGTGTTCGGGCGCTACGGCGTCCGTGCGGCGCGCTACCGGCCGGAGACCGACGAAGAAGCGCGTAACTGCGACGCGTCGCCGGACACGGTCGGCCCCGACCACGCGCCCGTGGGCGAAGAGCTCGGCGGCGTCGAAATCAACGCGCGCGACTTCATCAAAGACGCCGAAGTGATCCTCGGCGGCGCGCACGAGATCGGCGATGCGAACTGCATCGTCGAGTCCTGTCAAACGCTCGCCGATGGGGTGACGATCACGGTCGCGTTCTGCGTGATCGACTCCGACGAGACGGCGCCGCCCGGGACCGTGCTCGAGGGCCGTGTGGGGCAAGCTGACCACGACGTGCTCATCGTCGGCTACCGCACCAAGGCCGACGGATCGATCGAATTCCTCATGCAGAATTCGTGGGGACGACAGTGGATCGACGCGGGCTTCGCGTGGGTGTCCGAGTCGTTCATGCGTACGGCGACGTGTCGATACGCCCAGAGCGTCCGGAGGCCCTCGTGAAACTCTGTCTGCAGCATGTGCGGTCCCATTTCTTCCGATCACTCTACGTGCTCGGCGGGGCATGGATCTCGGTCGTCGCTGGCTGTCCGAATCCGCAGCCGAATCCGCCGCCCGCTCCGGACGCAGACGCGATGCCGGCCGCTGTCGATGCGTCCGATGTGATCGACGCGTCGGCTGCGGCGAAATCGGCGTGCAGCAACCTCCGGCGCTTCCCCGAGTGCGCGCGGGACTGTGGCGGCGCCTGCGAGACGCGATTCGACATCCTCGTCACCGACAAGCTCGTCCAGCCGCCCTTCAATCTCACGTGCATCACGAATGCGACGAGTGCTGCCGAAGCGAGGAAGTGTCCGGGCATCGTCTGCGGTCCGTAAGCCCGTACCTGTGAGCCCGTGAAGTGGACTTCTTCGCGTGTGCGTTCGACCAGGCGGATCTCGCGACGACGGTGCTCGTGCGCTTTCCGTGCGTGACGGGGGCTCTGTATCGCAACGGCGCGATCCGCTACCAGATCAACCCGGCCCAGGACTCGCCCGAGATTCGTGCGCGGATTCAGGCGGCTTTGGCGTCGGCGACCGAGCGGAAGACGCCCGGCAAGGCCGGAGCGGCGGGCGCCTAGCCTACCTTGGGCTGGGAGTGCTAGCCTTCTCAGCATGGCGGGCGCCGACCAGGACGACGGCAAGGACACGCTCCGATCGACGTTCGCGGATGCCACGAACTTCGTTGCCGGGCTCGTTGCCGATGGCAAGGAGGGGAGCACGCGCGAGAAGATCGCGAAGGGCTTGCGCGTCACTGGCGCGGTGGCCGCCGCGCTGCCGACTCCAGAAGAAGCCTCGGCCGCGTGGGCGGCGTCGCCGCTCGGCCGCTTCGAACGGCAACTTCGGAAGGCCGGGATCGTGCGCGATCGCATCGTCGACACCGAACACCTCAAGCGTGGAGGATCGTCGCGATGACAAGCAGCGACGAGAAGAAGGGTACACGGCGATGAGGGCACCTCCGGCGTGGATCCTCGAGACGGGGCGCGGGCTCGTGGTCGGCGTGCGGGTCGGCGTGAGCGTCGATGTCGGTCCGTCGCTTTCGACGACCGATCCGGCCCCGGCTGCGGGCGCGCCGCTCATCGCAGAGCCGTTGATCGTCACGGGCGGCGACTTGAAGCAGTACCTCTCGACGATCACCGATCTTTCGTTGTGCCTCGACCGGGACGCGCGATCGCCTGACGTTCCGCTCGGCGGGATCATCTACCAGGATCCTGGGAAGCTCAACGCAGAGGCGAAGCAGCTGATCAATGACGCCGCGGCGTTGGACGGCTGCATGGACTACTACTTCAATTGCCCGAAGGCCGCCGACGCGACGGATGGGTATTTGAAGATACCCGCGCACATCCAAGCCGACGAGAAGCGGAAATCGGCGTCGATCAAATACTACGTCGCCGACGCGATGACCGCGCGTGCGACGGCGCGCGGGATCAAGAACGACGCCGCTGGGAATGCGCAGGTGACGGCCGAGCTCGCCTTCTACACGAAGCTGTCGGCATTGCTCGCCGAAGAGAGCACGCTTGCCTCCGTGTTCATCTCGCAGACGATCGCGACGTCCTCGGACTGGAAGAAGGTGCAAGCGCTCGACGTCCGCTACCAGACGCTGCGCGCGGACTACGCGGCGCTGGGCTTCGCGCCGACGTGCACCGTGCCTCAGTTCACGGGCGGCAGCACGGCAACGTGGCTCAAGATCCTACTCGCGGTGCTCGCGCTCGGCGTCGGCGTCTACGCCGTGTCCACCATCGGACACATGGTGAGGCCCTGATGCTGCCGGCTCGCCCGCCGTGGATGCAGTGCCCTGCTTCGAAGAAGAAGTGTGCAGCGCGTGAGCAGGCGAAGCGGCGCGCTGCCGCGCACGCCGCGCATGTTGCGTCGCCTGTAGTCGTAGTCGACTCGGTCGAAGAGACGTCCGGCGCATCTGTCGATGCCTTCGTCGAGGCGATCGCTCCCAAGGCGATCGCCGCGCAATTGGCCGCGAGCGGCGTGTGTCCGTGCGTCATCACGGCGCGCGTGCTCCTCGCGCTCGGTGCTCCGCACGCCGCGGCGATGCATGCGAAGCAAGAGGGCCGGAACGGATGGACCGTGGCGGACGTGCAGGAGCACATCGCCGACGAGCGTACGAAGCTCTTCCCGGTCGTGATGGCGGTGGCCGATCGGTTCACCGCGCAGGGCGATCACGAACGAGGGCGCCTCGTGCGTGCGACGATCCGCCAGCTCGAAGCGGATCACGCGATGTGGACGGCCGACTACCTCGATCGAGGGCAGCTCCCGCCGGACTCCATGCTGCGTCCGCACGGACTCATCGAAGACGCGCTGGTCACCGTCCTCGAGAAGGACATTCGCCAGCAAGCCGGCTTGCCCGAGGCTGCGTAGTCGCCGCCCATGAGTCGCCCATGAGTCGATCGGTGCAACGGCGGATCGTTCGCGGTGGGCAGTGGCCCGCCCGCGGCGGTTCGCCTGGACGTCGTGCTTGCCGCGAAGACTTCTCGCCGCTCTCTCTCGGTAAAAGTGGCGCCGTCATCCCTTCTGGCCTCGCCTCGGCCGGGGGCATCCCGTTCGGCGCGGGCATGGGTGCTGGCATGGACGCGAGCTCGATGCTTGCAATGGTGCTGCCGATGTTGATTCGTCGAGGCCGATCGGCCTCGGCAGGTCGGAGGTAAAACTGATGCGCGCTTGGGGTCGTGATCACGAACGAGAGACGTTCCAGACGAAGGTGTCGCTGTGGAAGGCCGCCGCCGACAGCGGTCCCAATCCTCGGTACCCCTTCGGTCACGAGCACGCCGGCAAAACGATGGAGCTCGTCCTGATCACGATGCATCTCGAAAATGAGAACGGGCGGCAGATCGGGCACTTCGAGATCCGGCCGGAGTATTCGCCGGTGGACATCGTCAAAGACATCTTCGACACCGCACAGGATCACGCGCGGACGACGGGCAACTTCGGATCGCGCGTCGCGCTCTTCTACTTCGGCGACAGCAAGCGCCACCACCACGAGCTCGGCGTGGCGACGTACCCCGAAGACAGCGATGGTTTCTCGGCCGGGTCAGCGCAGTTTCGGTCGCGCGATCTGACGACGCGATCGGGGCAGGAAGCCGCCGCGGCGCAAGTATTCGTCCAGGGCGCTACGCGCGTGATGGAGGTCGCCGCCCAGCAAACGAGCACCTTCATGCAGGGTGCGGGCGTGCTGTTGAGCGAGCAACGACAGATGCTCGCCGAGAGCAACAGCGAAAACCGCGCGCTGCGTGCGGAGAACGCGACGCTTCGCGCGAACCAGGAGAACGTCAAGAATCAAGAGCTCGAGCGGATGATCAAGCTGCAGAACGCAGAGATCGTCATGATGTTCAAGAAGCTCGGCGTCGAGCATCTGTTCGCCGTCGTCCCCGGCGTGATGAGCACGCTCTATCGGAAGCTCGGAAGCAAGCTCGGCCTCGACAACTCGCCGATGGAAGAGCGGATCTTCAAGATTGCAGACATGATCTTCCACACGCCCAAGAAGATGGAAGCGGTGATGGAGGGCATGGAGCCGGCCGAGCAACAGGCGCTGATCACCCTCGTTCAAGAGGCGCAGAAGCAGCGCGAGATGAAGCTCTATTTCGAGCGTGGCAAGGGGATGGCCGGAGGCGTCTCGCGCCCGCTCGCGCTCGCGCAGTGGGTCGACAAGTTCGGCACGAAGAAGCCGGAGCCGCCGAAGGCTGAGCCGGAACCGCAAGCGAAGGCCAGCTAGAGTGCGGCGGCGACCGACGGAGGAGATCGACCGCCGCGGCCGGAGTCGCGTAGCGATCTCCGGCGAAATGAGGGGATGTGGGGCGGCGACCGCGATGACTCCGATGCAGATCGCGGATGCGCGCGAAAAGGAGAAGGGAAGCGTTCGCTTCGGTGCGGCGAGCCTTCTCGTCTACCTTCCCGAGTCGGTCCCCGATTACGGCCCGTGGCCGATCTCGGAGCGCGACTGCTCGGAGCGCGACGAGAAGCGATTGCATGTGCAGATCGGCAAAGAGGTGGCACGGCGACGCAAGCTCTTCGGGCATGTGCATCGCCTCGATGAAGATCAGGCCCGTGTCACCGCTCTCGAGCTCACGGTCTGTTTGCGCAAGCGTTCTCCCACCATCCACAAGCGCGAGGTCGCGCCGCGAGAGTGCCAGTGGGAATCGGACGTGTTTGCGACGACGGAGGAAGTCGACGTCACGTGCGGCAATTGCCTGGCCGTGATCGCGCATCTGAGAGCGATCGAGAAGATGAAACGAGGGCTGCGATAGGTGAGTCGGCGCGAAAGGTAGAAAGTGCGTCTCTGGGTGCCGCCGTCGCAGATCCGGCCCTTCCACGCGGTGAAGAATCACGCGCGCGTGCGAATGCTCGCTGCGAAAATGCGCGAGGTCGGATGGATCGATCGACCCGTGCTCGCGGAGACGATCGTCGAAGCCGCATCGAGCCCGCGCGCACCACGGCCCCGGTACCGTTTCCAAGCCTGGACGGCCGCGCACCGGATCGCGGCTGCGCGCCTCGCGCGACTGCCGGTCATTCCCGTGCACTTGGTCTTGGTCGCCGACCAATCCGGGAAAAAGCTCGCTTCTGGGCGCCTACTGATACGAAAACGAGGGGCCTACTTGTTCAGCTTGCCAAGCGGGTGGTACGATGATGATCGCATGCAATTTCTCCTGACCCTTGGAGATGCAAGCTCGGCGGCTATCCTCCGCGCTGAGCTCGAAGCAAACCGTGCGGAGGACCGGCAACACGCCTGGAAGGTAGGACGATCATGAGCTTCACAGCTCGCCGCAAGACGCGGCACCGCGCCGCGAAGAGACGGAAGAAGACGGCCACGACGTCGCCCGAGGGCACGCGCAAGCATCCGGTCCCCGGACCGAAGCGCATCGTGCTCGCGAGGGGGCTGCCGCCGAGGCCCAAGGGCTACTTGACCCATCAGAAGGGCGACAAGCTGATCGCCGTCAAGATGGAGCGCAGGGGTGGCAAGAAGGGCCGCAAGGTCTGCCGCTGACGAGTAGCGGACGGTCCCAGCCGGCGTTCCGGTGAGGGGCCGTACGCACACCACGGCATCCGTTCAAAGTAGGCCACTCGGGAAGAGCTAGAAAATCAGCCCTTCCTTCGACAAGTGGCCTACTTTGAGTGGAGTCGGACGAAGTAGGCCACACCCACGCCACCACGACGACGACGAAAAGGCAGATCCACATGAGCGCATCCGTGACCCGTCGCATCGTCCGCAACGCCGATCCGAGCGTTTGGCGCGCATCCGCGTTGGTCGAAGAGGTGTTGGGAAAGCCTCGTGGCGTCCTCAAGCGTGGCAAGCGCAGTCATCGGGCGGGCATCTTCCGGCGTGAGCTCGCGGTGGCGCGCGCGATCGTCGCGTCTCGTCGTGGCGTGGCCATGAAGAAGGCACGCTGATGCCGTCGCTGTCGTCCGCCGAGGTCTCTGCACGGCTCGCCGGAGCGAAGAGCTATTCCGACGTCGACGTAGCCGTCATGCAGATGATCGAAGCGGGCGAGCTGCCGTCGTACATCGAGGAAACGGCCGGGTGGCCGACGCTGACGATCTCGGAGAACGGCCACACCCTCAAGATTCGCTACTCGCCGACCTACGCGACGCTCGGCGTCGATGCCTATCCGATCGGGCGTGCCACGCCGTTCCTCGCGCAGGCGATCGCGACGCGGCTGCATTCGGTGCTCCCGAGCCGCAAGGTCATGGCGCTGATCCAGCGCGCGACCGAGAAATTCCCATACGTCGACATCAAAGTGGCGCCGTGGAACATCCCAGGCGACCAGATCCAGACACAGGCGGCCCTCGACACCGCCGACAAGGCGATCCGGAAGGCGCTCGCCGATCACGGCATCACGCCTGAGGAAGCTGGCTACGGCTTCCGCAAGAGCATTCTCAGTGGGCCGAAGCTCGACGGATCGCAGGTCGCGATCGGGGGCGGCGTCTGGGACCTCTCGACGTTCAAGACCGTGCAGCCGTACAGCACGATCCACTCAGCGCTCGGCTACGCCGATGATAGCCACGGGCACGGGCCCTTCATCCTACGCGTCGCCGAGCTCGACGGCCGCACCGTCGATCTCATCGACGACGTCGCGCTGTCGTCCGATCCGGTGATCGTCGGCCTGTGGAACGACTACCACAGCACGACGACGGGCCTGCTCGAGCGCTACGATCCGACATTTCCGAACTTGAAGAGCAATTCGGCGACCTACGCGATGATCAGTGGCGAGGACGACACCGACACCGACTTTTCGGCGTTCGGTACGGCAGGAGAAGCGCCGGCTGCCATGAGCATCGGCGGTGGCGTCACGACGACCGGCGATGGCGTCACGCAGCAAGCGGGCAGTAGCCCGAGCCTCGTACGCGCGATCGGGGGCGGCTTGCTGGGGCTGTTCCTCGGCGGAGCGATTGGCGGGCCCGCGGGGGCTGCCGCCGGCGGCGTCTACGGCGCGGGTCTCGGCGCGGTGTCATCCATCCGCCGGTGAGATCTCTTCACGTTTCGCCAAAGCTCGCTACGCGACTTTGGCCGTTCGACTCGATCTCCTCCGTCGGTCGGTCTCGTTGACACCTGTGGTCCACATGGCTACGGTCGGTCTCCATGAGCGTCCCCAACCCATACAAGGTCTCCTCCGCTGGCCGTGGTCGCATCGTCATCCTCGCGCCGCCGAAGGCCGATGAAGCGGGCGTGGAGCCGGCTCTCGACGCCGACGCCGCGCTCAACCTCGCGGCGTGGCTCATGGCCTGCGCCGATTCCGCGACGCGCGGGAAGTTCGCCGCGCTGGTCGAGAAGATCCGGACCGAGTAATGCCCGATCCCGAACGAGTCGAAGCCATCCACAACGTTGGAGCGATCCGAAGCGGGCGTACCGCGGACGAGGTCGCGCACGAGCTCGCCCTACCGCTCGTCGACGATCTCGTGTTCGGGGAAGCGATCGCGGTCGTCGTCGTGAGCACGAAGGGCCGTACGGCTTTTCGCTTCGTCCACGTCACCGATCGAGCGCTGCAGATCCAAACACTCCGCGAGTGCGCGGACGTGCTCGAAGGCAAGAACGGCCAACTGGACGTTCCCGTCTGATCGAAAGGTAAGAAAAGTGAGCGTGCACGCGATCGCGGGCGTTGCCATCGCCGTGGTGTTCCTCGCGTGGTGGCTCACCGGTGTTCTTGCTGCGCGATCGCGACGGCGAATCCTGCATGCTCTGCTCGACGGTCGCGAACTGAGCGGGCTCGATCTCGTCGACGCTGCCCACGTGTATGGCAGCGTGTACATCCATCTCGGAAGGCTCGAAGCGGACGGCTGCGTCGCATCGCGTTGGGAGTCTTCCGGCGATGCCGAGGTCATGGCCATCCGCGGTGGCCGACCTCGCCGCGTCTACTCGATCACGGATCGCGGTCGCGACTACTGGTACGCGGATCCTCGACTATGAAAAGAGCCCGTGATGCAAACGTCGGAGGAAGCGCCGGAGTCGAAGTTCGTGATCGTGAGCCGTGCGAGTGTTCTGGCCTCGCGTCGTAAGACGCTGGCGGAATCGGTTGCAGCCTTCGTCGCCGACCCGGACTCGGTAGCTCTCGCGTCGGAACTCACGGCGAAGAAAGCGCCGGTGTGCATCCACGATCGTCTGTACTGCCTCGCGTGGTGTGGGGTCATGCGCGTGCGCCCTGCCCATGCGTTCGTTTGGCGCGTGATCCCACGCGAAAGACGTCACGAACAATTCGCTGCGTGGCGTGCGCGCTGCGAAGAGCGCATCGCCGCCGAGGAAGCGAGTGGGCCACTCGATGAGGTGTTTTCGACCTACGAACGTCACCCGCAAGCCAAACCACCGATCGAGGTAGCCGCGCCCGATCTGCTCGCCATTGGACGTGCGCTTCGCGAGCGGGCGCTGCGCGTGGTGCATGCCTCAGAAAAAACGCACGGATGGCATCTGTTGATCGAACGACCGGAACGACGCGATCTGCTCTCGCTCGGATGGAACCTCACGGCTACATGGCGCGGGCGCCACGGACGCACGACGCATACCGTCGATGACATCACGATTCTTCGGCAGATTGTCGGTGGCGCCATCGGCCCGGAGTACCTGCAGGAAGAGGGCGCCGCGCAACTCGAATGCGAAATGTGCCACAGCCACAAGCAAAAGGCGGTCTATCGCGTCACCTGGATCGACTACGACTGCACGCGCTGCGCGGTGCAGCGGAATCCGGACTGCGGATGCCGTGTCTTCGACTCCTGCGCGGATTGCATCGTTCGCTTTCAGACGCGCGGAGACAAGATCGCCTTGCGACTTCTGATGGGCGAAACGAAGTTCTCATGGTGCTGGGCGTTCTACAACACGGATGTATTTCCCGTCCGGGAGATCTTCGATAGTGACCTCGACGCAGATCCGGAAGGCGCGTGATCGGGTGAAGTCTGGCTTTCACACCGTCGACGACATCGGACCGGTTGAGCTGCAGCGGATTGCAACCGAGTCTAGACGCATCGAAACGTGTCTGCGTGCGGGCCGCTGTCCGACCTGTGCCGCGTCCATCCGATCGACTCGCAACGACTCGGTCGGGCTGCAGGCGATCGAGAAGGTCACGGGTCGGCGTTGCACGTGGCTTCGCTGGTCGTGCACGCGGGCTGCCCATGGGTCCTCGATCGGGCGGAGATGTTGTCGTGAGAAAGCGGCGGCGACCGACGGAGGAGATCGACCGCCGCGGCCGGAGTCGCGTAGCGATCTCCGGCGAGATGAGGAAATGGCGGCGGCGACCGACGGAGGAGATCGACCGCCGCGGCCGGAGTCGCGTAGCGATCTCCGGCGAGATGAGGAAATGTGGGCGGCGACCGACGGAGGAGATCGACCGCCGCGGCCGGAGTCGCGTAGCGATCTTTGGCGAAATGAAAGGGCGAGACGGCGTGCGCGCTGGGAGTGGTTTCCAATGTCGTCCGTTACCCCTGGCGGGGCAGCGCGCACGCGCCGAAATGGTAGCACTTCTCGGCCCTCTCGCGCGCGGCGCAGGGCCGGATTAGACTCTTCCAATGGCCGCCGCCGCACGCGTACGCATCGCCGCCGATGGGGCTGCCGCTCCTGGCCTCGCCATCACCATCATTGTCTATCAGTGCGGGGTTTGCCTCGAGACGTCGACCGAGAAGCGTGGGATCTGCATGTCGTGCGGCGCGATGCAGCGGTATCGCGCGATCACGGTGCCAAGCAAGCCGCGGGCGAGTGCGGCGGACAAGCGCCGCGCGGAAGCGCGCCGCATCGCGCTCCTCGACAACAGCGCGCTAGCGAAGGAAGCCGCCGCCGACGAAGACGGCGAAGGCGACGGCAAGCGCGCACCGCTGCGCGCATACCGACTTTCGGAGATCGAGGAGACGAAGGTCGAACGCATGACCTGTGGTGAGAGTGGCATCGATCGCGTGTCGGGTGGTGGCCTCGTACGAGGCCGCACCTACGTGCTCTTCGGGCCGCCAGGCTGCGGCAAATCGCGCTTCCTCCTCGCCGCCGGCATCGGCCTGTGTCGATGGGGGCAATCCGTCTACGCGTGCCATCCCGACGAAGAGGAAAGCGGCGACATGAAGCGCCACATCCAAGAGGGTGGGCACTTGAACCGGCCGAACGTCAAGGCGCGCTTTAGGCTCATCCCCGATGCGATCGACGTCGACGAGATCATGGACGTGGTCGAGCGGACCAAGGGGCTTGCCGGTTTCCTCATTGATTCGGGATCGGCGATCGGCGCGAGCTTCGCCAACGGTGCGGACACGCTGCGCTACGTCTTCGCGTCAGCCAAGATGGTGGCCAAGGCAACCAACAGCGTCGGCGTCATCCTCTGTCACGAAAACAAGCTCGGGAAGATGGCCGGGAGCCAGTTCCTGCAGCACGCCGTGAGCGGAGCCGTGTTCCAGGTCGAACGCGTGAAGAAGATTCTGGAAGAAGGCGTGGTGAACTACATCCCGCTCCCCGAGAAAGAGCGATCGAATTTCGTCCGGTTCGCGACGACTGGGAAAAACCGATTCGGCGATGCGACGCAGACCGCGATCTACGAACACACGCCCACGGGTCTCAAGGAAATTACGTGATGAAAGTCGAAGGTGATCTGCAGACGATGCGATCGGCGCTCGCCGATCTCGTGGCGTACTCGGATGCGCCACGCGGGCCTATCGACGACGTCCTCGTGGGCGATGGCTTCGTGATCCTTCGTGACCCGTCTGTGGCCGAGGGTCCGGTGTCGAAGAAGCTCCGCGCGGCCTACTACGCGGTTTGCGAGATCGCGATTGGGAGTCGCGTTCGCCGCGGACTCGCCGCACCTTCGTTGAACCCATACGACTACCTGCGAGATGCCTCGATGCCAGAGCGTGGGGGCTGGCACGATCGGAATCCTGCGATCGCGACGGTTGGCGTCGACGAGCTCTTGTGTCGCGTGATCTCTGGCGCGGCTTGGGTGGGCGTCCCGCCCCCTCCGCCCTATCGCAATCCGTTCGTGCGCGTGGGACGAGCATGAGGACGCGCGCGGCGACCGAGACGGAGCGAGATCGACCGCCGCGGTTGAAGCGGCGAAAGCCGACTTCGACGAAACAGGGAAAGACCCGAAGGAATCGGCGTCGAGGTCGGACCGCGCAAGCGATCGCGAACGACGTGACGAATTGGGTCGGCATGCGCCCGGTGCGCGTGGTCGAGAAGGAATGCCGCCCATGCCACGGTGGGGGTTGGGCTGGGCGCTACGATCCGCGTCGCCGGACGGTGCATCTCGGGACGAAGCGCTTGCACCCCATGATGCGGCGTGCGCTCCTCGGCCACGAGCTCGGTCACGCGGTCGCCGACGAGCTCGTCTGCCGTGTTCCGCGTCGTCAGATGGGGTTTCGGCGCCGCCGGTTCGCTCGTCGCTGCCGCTACATCGGACAGCACGACAGCCGGATCTTCTTCCCGACCGTCGAGAAGATCCAACGGCACATCAGGACTCCGCCGGCCGCCGCGCGCGAGCTCGAGCGCTTGTCGGGGTACGACCCCCGGATCTGTGGCGTGCAAGGCTGCCGCCCCGGATCGGAATTTATGCGTCCGCATCCGCGGCAGCACGCGCGGTCTCGATTTGTCGGTCGTCGACGTCTCCTTCGGTGAAAGGCAGTAGCGAATGAAGCTGGAAGACGCTCGTGTCGGGATGCGCGTTCGTTCGTACTCGAACGGCTGTACCGGCGGCTGGGTAGGCACCATCAAAGAGCTGGCGCGTCATCCGTCGCATCCCGACGCGCTGATCGTCGCGTGGGATAACGGAATGAAGACGGGCGTGGGTGTCGCCCTCTGTGAGCCTGCGTCGGTAGTGCCCGTGCCCGCTGGGCCGAGCGAGGGGGTGTCATGATGGGGATGCGTCTCGAGCTCCGCGCGGAGCAGGAGTGCAGCACCTGCAGGGGAGAAGCGACGGGATCGTTTGTCGAACGTCCACAGATTATTGACGCAGCGATCGAGGTTGCAGCGAAAGAAAAAGCAGGCGGGCTTCTCTCGGTGTTTTCGCTCGCCGCCTGCTTCGTTCTCGGCATCTGTCCTTCGTGCTCGCGCTCTGGACTGACCGACGCAGCGATGGCGACGATTCTTCGACGGCTCGATCGTCCCCGCGCGCCGATGCGCTTCTCTCGCGTACAGATCGAGGCCGCACGACAGGTTCTACAGGGTCGTCGACCATGAACAATCTGCCTTTCTTTCCTCTACAGAAGTCGGCTTTGCCGCTTCTGTCTGGTCGATCGATCTCACTACCGTTCGGTCGTCGACCGCTATGAAGATCGGTCGGCGTCCACCGAAGGACAAGGTCTCGGAGGTCTCCTCGGAGAAAAGGGAACCGTGGGTGCCCTTGAAGTCCGTACCGTCTGCGAAGAAGCCTGACCTTCTCGTCGTCAAGTCGATCCCGCTCAAGAAGATCCTGGTGAAGCACGAAACGAACGTGCGGATCAAGATCTACGACACCGACGTGAGTGCGCTTGCTGGATCCCAGAAGCGCGTAGGGCAGATCAACCCGATCATGGTGCGTCCTCTGATGGATGCGTCGCGGACCAAGCCTGTGGTCGGGCCGAACGGCGAAGAGTACGAGCTGATCGCGGGCGAGCAACGATTTGCTGCGATCTGGCGAGCGACGAATGGCGAGGGGGAGATCAACGCGACGATTCGCGAGATGGACGATCGCACGGCCGACGCGATCAACTTCGACGAGAACATCTTCCGCTACAACCTCAACATTTACGAAATCATGCAGCGCTGTCTTCGTCGCCGCGAGAAGTGGGGCGAGAGTGTGGCGGAGATGAGCGCGAGCACGGAGATCGCAGAACGCGACTTGCGGCGCTTCTTCGCGGTCTCCGATCGCGTCGCCCCCGATCTCATCGACAAGCTGCGCGTGGACGCCCGATCTGAAATCCTCGATCGTCTCGACCAGGCGAGCCGCGTGGAGGGTGTCAACGCCGACGATCGCCACGTTCAGCAACGCAAGTGGTGGGATAACGAGGGCTGGCTAGCGACTGCCCACGCGCGCCGCAACACGGAGCGGAGCAACCGCCAGAAGATCGCGCAGACGCGGCGTGCGGCGGACATGATCGAGATCAGCACGACGATCGTTGGTCCGGACGGTCCGGTCACGCTATCGATGAAGCAGGCCCGCGCCGTCGCCAGTGCACTGCGCTGGACGCTGTCCCCCAACGACTACCCGAAGCCGTATAAGGAGCTGACATGAGACCGACCGACGGAGGAGATCGAGTCGAAGGCCAAAGTCGCGCAGCGAGCTTTGGCGAAAAGAGGAAGTGTTCGCTCGACTAGGGCAGTCGTCCCGGTGGCATCCCCGACACGCGGCTGTTGCTGCAGACGCGGCACACGACATCCCAGCCTTTGACAGAGGCACCTGCAGCGACGCAGGCGCATGGATGTTCGCTGCACCACTGCGCGGCCGTTGCGGCGAGCTCGCGCGTCGGAAACGCGGCGACTCGATCGGGCTCCTCGATGCAGACGACCTTCTGATCGTCGCGCGTGATGAACCAAAGATCCGGACGACACCACGCGGCCGGATAGCGCGCGAGAAGATGAACGCGCCACGTGACGCCGTCGCGGACGGCTACCCAATCCGGCTCGGGACAGTGCGGGACGTGCGCCCACTTCCAACGAAGGCGCGTGAAGCGGCGGTGCAGGAATCGGAAGGCTACGTAGCAGAGCGCCGAGAAAAGCGCGGCGATCAGGACGCCGGCCGCCGCATCGAGCCAGTCGATCGCGACAGGGGTCACCGACGGAAATGGCTCTCTGAGGGAATTCGTCCGGGCGGCTCCTTCGATACGCGACTGTTGCCGCAGAGACGGCAGTCGCCGCCAGCACAGCAGCATGGATGCGCGGCACACCACTCGGCGCCCGCCGCGGCGAGCTCGGGCGTCGCGAAGGTGTAGAGGCAATTGGGATCTGCGCCGTAGCAGACGCCACGTCCATTTCGGGTGATGCGCCAGAGATCCGAAGGCACCGTAGGGAGCATGCGCGCCCAAAGGCTGACGCCCCAGGTGATGCCGTCGTGCACGGCGATACCCTCTCGCGCGCCGCTCTCGTCGCGTGACCACTTCCAGTCCAGCGCTTTCGGATAGGGATGCAGAACGTCGATGCCGGGCGCGCCGTCCTCGACCTGGCGATCCGGATCGATCGTAGTGTTCATGCGGTTGTCGATGTCCTCGGCGGCGCAGCCTGGACAAGTCGGATCCGGACCTCCGTAGCTCGGTCCCGACTCCTGACACGCGGGAAGGTCAGTCCGTGGAATGGTGGCGGCGCCGATCTCGATCGCCCAACTGATCTTCGGCGTGCACGAGGCACAGATGACCGCGGGTGCGCGTCCTCCGATGTCGCCGACTGCGGTCCGCATCTCTTCGGGGCTAATCAGGCCGCGATGGCCACCGGCGAAGAGCATGGCGACCCATCCGACGGGGAGAGCACGGATCGGCCCTACGGCGACGGCACGCTTGCCATGCTCTGCGTGCGGAATCGGTTCCGGACGTGCTCGACAGGCGATGCATTCGAACTGCACCGGCCAGTCGAGGAAGACTTCGAAGAGGTGCGTCGGCGACCCGTCGACGGGAACGACCACGACCGATCCGGGAATGCTAGCTCGCCGGTAGTGCGCGCGGGTATCCTTCGCGAAGACTTCCGCGGCATCCTGCGTGAGGTTCCCACCGATCTTCCGGCCGTCGTGGAGTACGTCGAATTGCATGGGGGCCAGTCTAGCACACAAACGTGTCCCACGTGTCCCCATCATGGTTGACGGCGTGCGGGGCGTTGTGTACCGTCGTCGCTCGACACTCGACACGTAGCACTGAGCCTTCGATTCTCTCCTGCAGGCGTGCGGCCCCATTTAGGGGCCGTTCGTCTTTCATGAGGCCGACCGAGCGGAGCGAGATCGCCGAAGGCCAAAGTCGCTCGCGAGCTTTGGCGAACAGTGGCGCGATGCGCCCGATGCGTGGTGGTGTGTGGTGTGTGGTATCCTCCGCTCCCATGCATCCGCTCCTCATCGTCGGCGGTGTGGTCCTCGTCGTTTCGATCTACGAAGGCGTGCAGTGGTGGCGCGGTCGGTCCTCCGATCAGCCGCTTGCGTGTCCGACCGATGCCGAGCTCGCGCAGATGGTCGCCGACATCGGGAGCGGCAAGGTCTCGACTGCGATCGCGACCGAATGGGTGAGCGCCTACGCGCACTGCCCGACGCAGGCCGCCGCGATCTACAAGGCGATCGTCGCGCGGGCGGCCAAGTCGCCGGCCGATGCGCCCCCGGTCGCGCCGATTCCGGCACTCTCGGCGGACACCCCGGTCGATGCGCCGGCGGACGCTATCCCCGCGCTCTTCTTCCCGACGCTCACGCCGTGGATCGTGATCGACACTGCCGCGAGTCGTGACGGGGCGGAAGCGCGGACCGCACTCGCCGTCGGAACGCCGGTGAGGATGACGCTGCAATACTCCGTGCGGCCCAAGGACGTCACATCCGACATGATCGACGTGGCTGGAAAGATCACATTCGCTCGCGCGCCGGCATCCATCGCAGACCCCGCGTACGGTGTCGAGATCACGTCCATCGTCAAATCGTGGGACGTGACGCCCGGGCTCGCGCTCCCGAACGTGGGCGATCGCTTCGTCGCCGCCCCGAATCAGATCCACTCCTGAGCGCAGATCGTGGACGAGTATTCGACACCGGCGATGGTCGCCTTGCGAGAAGCGGCGACGTCGGTCTGCGTCGATCTCGATTGCGAGCTCTCTGGGTATTTCGCGCACGCGGGTCCATGCGAGCCGTGCTCTTGTGGAATGAATCACGCGATCGCCGAGTGTCCGGGTCCGCGTCCGGTGCAGCGCAAGCCCTGCCCATGTTCTCGTTACGATGCGAAAACGCATACGACGTCCTCTTGCCCAGACGCGATCGCTTTTCGCGTGCATGGATGGGAGGACGGAACCCAAATCCTCGTCTGCGCTGACCACGCGTCGCTCTTCCTCCAGTGCTCGCCGACGTTGCAAGCGGAAGCCATCGTGATCCACAAGTGAGCTACTTCGCTTCGGGCTTCGTCGGCGGGACGTCGTCGTCTGCCGCTTCCTTCCGATCGACGACGTACGGATCATTGGGCGCGCCATCGTTGCCGAGCTGCAGGCCAGGTTCCCGAGTCGGGCGAGCGGGTGACGGTCTCGTGAGCTCGAGGAGACGTGCCCACGCGGCCACGTTGACGTCGACGTCGCCTCCCTCTGCTGTGGAGAGGCTCGGCAGGTACAGCCCGTGGTCGCCGTCGAATTGCCAGGAGACGGGCTCGATGTTCCTCGAGCGCCACGGCAGCGGGACCGCCGGCATCGCCCCGCCGCAGACCTCGGCGACCGCTTCCCGGTAGCGTAGCCCGGTCGATGCCTTGCGAGGGTAGGCCGCGAGATGGAGCGGACACGCGGCGACGATCTCCGAATCGATGTTCTGACAGTAGCCCGACCAGTACCATTCCCCGGTGTAGACGATCGGCAGCTCGCCGGTGGCATCGGCGACCATCGAAACAGCGCGCTCGAGCTTCGCAACGAGCGCGCGCCCGCGTAGCGTCGTGTCGGGGTGCTCCCAATCGATCGTGAGCGGCAGATCGCGCGGCGATCGCGGGATCGCGCACCACGCCTTGACCTGGGCATCGATCGACACGTCGGGCAGCAGCCACGCGTAGCGACCGAGGACGGCGACCCCCGCGGCGCGGGCGCCATCGATCTGGGGCGCGGCTGTCGCGACCGGCGACGTCCCATGCCACGACTTGAAGATCGACCACTTCACGCCGAGCGCGATCGACGCGGCCCACGCGATATCCGTCCCTTGCCAGGTCGCGAGATCGAAGCCGATCGCCGGGTCCCCACAAATTCCCCATGAGGGGGGGTGCTCCGGTGTCGCCGATGAAGGGGGCATCCCCCAAGTGTACCTCACCGGGTGATCGCGCCGATGGCCCGCGCGGCCTTCTGGCGACCCGTGCCAGCGCTTCCCCTTCGTCGTCGACCATCGTTGTAGGGGCGCTCCGCGAGCTCTCCTATGTGGCGGCTCGGCGGAAATCCCTCACCGATCTTCACCGATCTTCACCACTCTTCACCGGTTCCCGCGCGGGCCGCCCCCTATAAGGATGGGCCGCCCTGTGCAAATCCTGCGTTGTGCAGTGCGTGATCATCGCGCGAAACCAAGGGAAAACAGACTGTTAGACTGGACGCACCGCCCTGTGGTCAAGTTGCGCGCGCTTCCTTGAATGGCCAGACGATTCGCCCGTCTATCCCCTTGACCCTGAGGCGCTGAGCTGCAGGGGACGTACACCGGGCGCTGAGCTCGGCGGGAAAGAGAGCGAGCGAAAATGGCCAACCGTGGACCGATGGACAAGACCGATCAGGTCTTCTTCATGCTCAAGATGTTGACCGAGCGGCTCGGGGTCGATCGCATCGACGTCACCGTTCGAAGGGACGGCCGTGTCGAGATCTCCGCCCTGACTCCCGAGGGATCGACCGTGAAGACGGCGCGCGCCGATCTGATGGCCGATTCTTCCGACCCGTCCCCCTCCGTCGCGCTCGCGCGCATGCTCGAAGGGAAGGCGTGAAATGGCCGCCGCATTGACGATTCCGGTGCGCCCAGAGTGGCGCGTCTGCATTCACTGCGCGCGAACGTTCGGCACGCATCGTGCGCCCCATTCCTCCGAAAACGTGCGCGTCTGTTGCTCGCTCATCCACATTGGCGATGGTGTCGCCGATCATGGAG
>Ga0210377_10001104_pt1 | contig 25007 bp, 21 predicted proteins | sample PLM4_65_b1redo_FD_155480 | JGI IMG/M metagenome (GOLD analysis project Ga0210377, IMG submission 155480) | Groundwater sediment microbial communities from an aquifer in East River, Colorado, USA - PLM4_65_b1 redo | ecosystem: Environmental > Terrestrial > Soil > Riparian zone | place: USA: East...
CTCCACTACACCTCCGACGTGATCTCGAACGCCGCGACGATCGTCGCGCTCGGTTTCGTCCGCTATACCGGCAACCCGCTCTTCGACTCCATCCTCGGCATCTCGGTGGCGTGCTGGATCGGCTGGAACTCGCTTTATCTGATCTGGAACGCCGGCAATGACCTGATGGATCCCGCGCTGCCGCAGCACGAGATCGCGGCGATCATCGAAGCGATCGAGCGCGCCGACCGGAGTGTCGTCGCGTTCCGCGATCTCCGGACGCGGCGGTCTGCGGGCGTGCGATTCGTCGAGTTCGAGCTGTGCATCGATCGCCGCGTATCGTTCGACAACGCGCACGACATCACCGAAGCGGTGAAGGAGAAGATCCGTCAGGCGTTCCCGCGCGTCGTCATCACCGTCCACGCCGAGCCGGTCACGCGAACGCTCCCTGAAGAAGACCGCGCAGCCGCGCGGTGAGCGCCGGCGCATGCCGCCGCGCTTCTCCGTATAGCGAGACCCAGACCGCCGGCCTGCACTTACCGCGGCCAGACTCGATCTCCACCATCAGCCATCCGTTGCTCCAGTTCTCGGCCGTGCCGGCAAGAACGATCGGCGCGCGCAGGACGCGAATCTCACCCTGGAACAGGTCCCCTGCTTCGGTCGTGACGTCGTAGCGATCGCCGGCGTTCAGCAGCTTCTCTGCCTCGAATCCGAGAACATGAAGCGTTCTGACGAATGCCTCGTGTCGCTGCATCTCGACGGCGGGATGACGGAAGAACGCCAGCTCGCGAGGCTCTCCGCGATGATGCTCGAGGTAGTGCTTCAGATTGCCGAGGAACGCAGCCCACCCGCCCTCGAGCGAGTCGAGCTCGTCTTCCCGCGTGTCCGTGCCGAACCCCGAGTGCACGAGGCGAAGGACGGTCTCCCCGCGCGATGATTCGATGTAGTAGTCGACAGCCATCCGCACGGCAGTGCCTTCGCGCGCAGGGTCGAGCGTCCGAAGATGGCGATTCGGTTCCCACACCGCGATCTCAGCAACCCAGTCGCCGCCTTCTCCCCACGTGACCATGATCTCGCCGCCCTTGCCCGGTGTGACCCGTGCGTCGAGAGGGAACCAGCGCTTGAGCTCCTCCGCATCCGTCAGCGCTTTCCACACCGCGCCGGCGTCGGTCTTGATCGCGATCTGCTTTTCGATCGTTCGTTCTTTCGCCATTGAGATCCCCGTTTTCGATAACCGGACAACTGCCGGCGGACCAGCTTAGAACAACCGCCTCCCCGCCACGGCCGCCTCGTGCTCCAGCAGCCAGCGCTTCACCGGCAGCCCGCCGCCGAAGCCGACCAGCGCCCCGTTGCTTCCGATCACGCGGTGACATGGAATCACGATCGGAATCGGATTCGCGCCGTTCGCCGCGCCGACCGCGCGCACCGCGGCCGGCTTGCCGAGACGCCGCGCCAGCTCGCCGTAAGTCGTCGTTTGCCCGAACGGGATGTCGAGCAGCGCGCGCCACACGCTGGCCTGAAATTCAGTGCCGCGCGGATCGAGTGGCAGCTCGAACGTGACGCGGTGCCCCGAGAAGTACCCGCTGAGCGCGCCGCGCACATCGTCGAATGCATCGTCATCGCGCATCCAGCCATCCTGCGGGTCCGCGGGCGGAAACCGGATGGCGATGATTGCCGATCCTTCGCGAGCGGCGAGCAGCGGTCCGATCGGCGAGTCGATGCGCGTGAAAACGGTCGTCATGCCTGCCACAGGAGCATCGCAGCATACGCGCGGAACGGACGCCATCGTTCCGCGCGTTGGCGCAGTGCGGAATCGGAGAGGTTCGTCGCCTTGCGGAGGCCGAGGTCGCCGGCGGGGAAGGCGTCCGGCTCGCGGAGTGCACGCATCGCGATGTAGTGCGCGGTCCACGGCCCAATGCCGCGGATCGCCGTCAACACCTCGATCGACTGGTCGAGGGATCTGGATGTCGAAAACAGACTCTCCCGCGCCGCGGCGCCGGCCAATGCGCGAATCGCCGCCCATCGCGCGCGCGGCATTCCGATCGTCGTACCGCGCGCATTCATGAGCCGCCGCGGAGTGGGGAATCCGCGCTCCCCGTAACGCTCGACGATGCGCCCCATGATCGTCGTGGCCCCGGCGACGCTCACCTGCTGGCCGACGATCGCGCGCACACCGACCTCGAATGGATCCCACGCTCCGGGGACGCGGATGCCGGGGAGCTTCGTCAACCGGCGCGCGAGTCTCGCATCGCGTTTGAGATGTGACGCGATGGCGATCGGATCGGCTGCCACGTCGAAGAGCGCGCTCGCACGCCCGCCGTCGTCGCCCTCCACGATCAGCGCGTTGCCGCTCGCGTCGTTCCGCACAACCACGTCGCCGCGCCGGTATGTCGCGCCGTCGACGACCTCAATGCCCGGCAACGCACGCGCGCGCAGAAACGCCAGAAGCGCGGACCAGGCGAAGGGCGGGCGGTAGGGGATGCGGATCACACTGATGCAACACGCCGTCAGTCGGATCCGTTCGGGGATATTCGTGTCTGCCCGTGTAATCGGCACGCGGTACGCGGTACGCGGCACGCGAGGTTAGAAGCGGAGCTACGCGTGCCGCGTCATCGCGTGCCGATTACTCCACGGTCACGCTCTTCGCCAGATTTCTTGGCTGATCGACGTCGCATCCGCGGCGCACTGCGATGTAGTACGCAAGCAGTTGCATCGGGATGACGGTCAGGATCGGCTGTAGAGGCTCGACCGACCACGGCACCTCGATCACGTCATCGGCGAGTTTCTTCATCGCTTCGTCGCCTTCGTCGCAGATGACGATCAGCTTGCCATCGCGCGCCTTCGCTTCCTGCAGGTTCGAGATGACCTTGTCGTACACCGGCGTGTGCGTCGCCACAGCGACGATCGGCAGGTTCTCGTCGATCAGCGCAATCGGACCGTGCTTCATCTCCCCTGCCGGATAACCTTCGGCGTGAATGTACGAGATCTCCTTCAGCTTCAGCGCGCCCTCGAGAGCGATCGGGTAGTGCACGCCGCGGCCGAGGTAAAGGAAGTCCTGAGCGCTGTGGTACTTGTTGGCGAGCCGCTCGATGTGCTTCTCCTGCGTCTTCAGCAGGTGCTCGATCTTGTGGGGGATCACGCGCATCTCGTGCATCGCGTAACGGATGTCGTCGCGGTCCTCGCCGCGGAGCTGCCGGATGTAGAGCGCGAGCAAATAGAACGCGGTGAGCTGCGTCGTGAACGCCTTAGTCGACGCCACTCCGATCTCCGGACCGGCGTTCGTGTAGATCACTCCGTCCGACATGCGCGTCGCGGCCGACCCGATGACGTTGCAGATCGTGATGAGCTTCGCGCCTTTCGCTTTCGCTTCCTGCATGCCGGCGATCGTGTCGGCCGTCTCCCCGGATTGCGTCACGCCGATGACCAGCGTGTTCTCGTCGACGATCGGATTGCGGTACCGATACTCCGATCCGTAGTCGACTTCGATCGGAATACGGGCCGCCTCTTCGAGCAGGAATTTGCCGACCAGTCCCGCGTGCCAGGAGGTTCCGCACGCCACCACGTGCACTCTCCGGAATTTCGCCCACGCCTCGGCCGTGAACTGGAGATCGTTGAAGAAGACCTCGCCTGACTCCTCGAACATCCTGCCGGTGAACGTGTCCCGCACCGCGCGCGGCTGCTCGTGGATCTCCTTGAGCATGTAGTGCCGGTAGCCTTCCTTCTCGGCCATCACCGCGTCCCACGTGATCTTCTTGGGCGGGCGATCGACGGGCTTGTCGTCCTTCGAGAAGACGCGAACACATTTCTGATCGGCGATCGCGTACTCGCCGTCTTCGAGATAGATGATGCTGCGCGTGTAGGCGAGCAGCGGCGCGACGTCCGAAGCGATGAGGTTCTCGTTCTCTCCCAGGCCGACGACGAGCGGCGGACCCTGCTTGGCGGCGATGATCGTTCCCGGCTCGTTGCCGTCGATCATCACCAGCGCGTAGTGCCCTTCGAGCTCCTTCAGCGTCTTCTTCACGGCATCGATGAACTTCGTGCCGTCCTTCATGTTCTCCTCGATGAGGTGCGCCACGACTTCGGTATCCGTCTCCGTCTTGAACTCGTGCCCCGCTTTCTGCAGGCGCTGCTTCAGCGGGAGGAAGTTCTCGATGATGCCGTTGTGAATGACGACGACCTGGCCGGTGCAGTCGCGATGGGGGTGAGCGTTGTTCTCGTTCGGCTTTCCGTGTGTGGCCCAGCGGGTGTGGCCCATGCCGAAGCTGCCGTTCAGCTTCATCTCCGAGAGCTTCCCCTCGAGGTTGGACAGCTTTCCTTCGGCGCGGACGACTTGCACGCCGTTGCTGTTGACGACGGCGATGCCGGCGCTGTCATAGCCGCGGTACTCGAGCTTCTTCAGCCCCCCGATGAGAACCGGCACGACATCACGCGTGCCGACGTATCCGATGATTCCGCACATGAAGCCTCCCGACGATGAACGCGGAGCGATGAACGATGAACAGGCGTTCGATGAAGTTCATCGTTCATCGTTCATCGTTCATCGTTACAATCGCCGCGCGTGAAGAAAACAATCCTGCTCGGGTTGTCGGTGTTTGTGCTTGCCTGTGGCAAACGCGGCGATCCGCACCCGCCGGTTCCCGTGATTCCACAGGCCACCAGCGATCTGGTTGTAACACAGCGTGGACCACAGGTGATTCTCTCCTGGGGTTACCCATCTCTATCCACCGCGGGCAAGACCCTCGGGGCCGTCCGGCGCGTCGTCGTGTATCGCTATCTCGAAACGCTGCCTGCGCCACCCGCCGGCCGTGATCCGAAGGCGGTCCTTCCGGGAGACATCGACCCGGCGTTGCCGCTGCCGGTCGCTCTCTTTGCGAAAGTCCCGCCGGTCACGCCGGCGCAGTTCAACAAGCTCAAGGAGAAGGTCGACAGCATAGAAGGCGCCAATCTTCCGGCGGCGACGGTCGGCGCTCGCCTCGCGTACGAAGAGACGCCGCCGTTCCATTCGCAGGATGGCCGTCCCGTTCGAGCCACATACGCTGTGGTGACTGAGGGACAGACCGCTCGGAGCGACCTCTCCAATCTTGTGCCGATCGTGCCGATCGATGCGCCCGCTCCGCCGGGAAAGGTGACGGCCACCGCGAAGCCGCAGGGGATCGTGCTGGCGTGGGAGCCTCCGACGCAATCCGTGACGGGCGCGGACAAGCCGTTCGTCGTCGGCTACGACGTGTACCGGTCGGCCGGCACCGGCGAGGCGGAGGAGCTGCCGGTCCCGCTCAACGCGACGCCGATCCGCGACGCGACGTACACCGACGTTCCGTCGTATGGAGACTTCCGCTATCGCGTTGCAGCGGTGAGCTACGCCGGTCCGCCGCGCATCGAGAGCGACGCATCGGCTCCGGTCGCGGTTGCGTACAAGGATCTCCTTCCGCCGCCTCCGCCGGCAAATGTGACGGCGCTCATCGAGACGAACGGTGTGCGGCTGATCTGGGATCCGTCGGAAGCGGCCGATCTCGCCGGCTACTACGTGTACCGCATCGAAGGCGACACGAAGACGCGGCTGACGAAGGAGCCGGTCGCGCAGCCCAACTATCGCGATGCGACAGTGAAGGTCGGTGTGCCGTACGGTTACCAGGTCAGCGCCGTCGACAAGAACGGGAATGAGAGCGGAGCCGCGGCATCACCGGCGGTACTGGTGCCGAAGACGCCATGACGCTCGGAATGATACCTGCTGGATCACCCGGCAGCGATCACCAACAGCTCGCGAAACCGCTCCGGATCCGACGTCGGCTCCGCGCACGCGTAGGCCTCGCACACGTACCCCATTGTCTTCGACGCATCGCGATGCTGCATGAGCGGCAGATCCGCGGATTCCTTGCCGATGACGAGCACGCGATGGGGCAGGAACACGTCTCCGACGACTCTGATGAGCGCGCCTCCGTCGCCGGTAATCGCGATTTCCTTCGGGTTTCCGGCGCGCCACTCCTGGACTCCCAGGAGGAAACCGAAGCCTGATGGATATTTCTCGGCGAGCGGCCAGATGGCATCGAGCGTTCGCGTTGCCAGGCGCGCGTAGCGATCTTCTCCGAACAGCAGCGCGAGCCGCAGCAGCACATCGCAGGCGACCGAGTTTCCGGACGGCGTTGCGTTGTCGAAGAGATCCTTCGGACGTGTGATCAGCCTCTCGTGATCGATCGGCGTATCGAAGAAGCCGCCGTTCTCTTCGTCTGCGAAGCGGGCCAGGATCTGTTCGACGAGCAGTCGCGCCGCGTCGAGGTACCGTCGCTCGCCGGTCGCTTCGTAAGCCAGCGTCAGACCCCACGCGACGGCGGAGTAGTCCTCGAGCAGTCCCGGGATTTTCGCGTGGCGAATCAGGCGCCCGGCCGAATCGATGCGGCGGAGCAGAAAGTCCGCGTTCTTCCGCACGACATCGTGACAGCGGCCGAACGCCACCGCTGCCTCCGCGAATGCGGCGAGCATCCAGCCGTTCCATGCCGAGAGAATCTTCTCGTCGCGACCCGGCCACACGCGCTTCGAGCGCGTTCCGTAGAGCTTGCACTTGCCGCGAAGCGCGATGTCGTTCAGTTGCTCGATCGAGATGCCGAGGTCGGCGACGACGCTCTCCGGATCGCGGGGAACATTGAGGATGTTGTGACCTTCCCAGTTGCCGCGATCCGTGATGTCGAACAGCGCGCTGAACACCCTTCCCTCCTCGGGACCGAGGATGTCCATGACCTCGCCGCGGGACCAGACGAAGAACTTTCCTTCCTCGCCTTCCGAGTCGGCGTCGAGCGTCGAGAAGAAGCCGCCGTCTTCCGACATCATCTCCCGCTGCACGAATCCGAGAGTCTCATTCGCGATCTGCGCGAAGAACGGCTCCTTCGTCCACTGCCACGCACGCGTGTACAGGCGCGCGAGTAACGCGTTGTCATACAGCATCTTCTCGAAGTGCGGCACCAGCCAGCGCGCGTCGACGGAGTAGCGGTGGAATCCGCCTCCCACCTGGTCGTACATGCCGCCGCGTGCCATCTTGAACAGCGTGTTCGTGATGATGTCGCGCAGCTCGCGATTCAGCGTGCGATACGCGACCTGCATCAGAAAGTCGAGCGCCATCGACGGCGGGAACTTCGGCGCGCCGCCGAATCCTCCATGCACGGGGTCGTAGCTCTGCGCGATGCGCGCCGCCGCGCGCTCCAGCGCCTGACGATCCGCCGTCGCTGTTGCTCGCGGAGTCGTCAGCACGCGCCCCAGGGACTGCTGTACTTCCGTCGCCGCTTCGTCCACGTCCTTCCTGCGCGTGCGCCAGGCGTCCGCGACGTGCATCAGAACGCGCCGGAACGACGGCATACCTTGCCGGTCATCGGGCGGAAAGTACGTGCCGCCGTAGAACGGTCGCGCATCGGGCGTGAGGAACATCGACATCGGCCAGCCGCCGTGGCCGGTCATCATCTGCACGGCTTCCATGTAGATGGAGTCGATATCGGGGCGCTCCTCGCGATCGACTTTGATGGACACGAAATCGCGGTTCAGGATCTCCGCCAGCGCTTCGTCTTCGAACGACTCACGCTCCATCACGTGGCACCAATGACACGCCGAGTAACCGATGGAGAGGAATACAGGTTTGTCTTCAGCGCGTGCTTTCGCGAAAGCTTCTTCACCCCACGGGTACCAGTCGACCGGATTGTGGGCGTGCTGAAGAAGGTAGGGGGACGTTTCCTGATTGAGGCGGTTGGGCACGATGAACCTCCATGTTAGTGTCGCCCGGCATCCGCGCCGGGGAACGCCGGCCTCTGGCCGGCTGGTCCGCCGCCGTCCCGGCGGCGTTCTGCGCGATGACGTTGCCGGCGAGACGCCGGCGTTCCTCGTCCGAATGCCTCACGCCTGTCGCGTGGCAGGCACTTCCGCGCTCTGCAGAGCGGTCAGCAGCCCGGGCTCGAAGCCGCGCATCGTGAAGTACTCGCTCTCGAGCTCCTCGATCTGGAAGCGGTCGAGGCCGGAGTTGGAGAGGAAGTCGGCGCGGAGCCTGGCGTCCTGCTCCTCGATGATCCGCGGCAGAAGCTGGTTGATGTAGAAGGCCTCGAGGCGGATCTTCGTGATCACCTCTTCGAGGAGCGAGTCGGTGATGACGTCCTGCAGCTCTTCGAGCTCCGAGATCTCGGACTTGATCTCGCGCCGGAACGTCTCGCGTCCTTCCGAGGTGTTCAGCTCGAGGTAGAAGTTCTTCATGCGCCGCCGGGCGAGGTTGTACACGGCGTAGTACGCGCGCTCGTTGCGATTGATCGCGGCGATCGAGCCCGCCACGTCGCCGATCGAGGCCTCGTTGTTCTCGAGCTCGATCATGCCGAGCGTCAGCGCGTAGAGCTTCTTCTTGCCGTACGACAGCGCGTACTCGTTGGCCATGATCGGATCGATGAAGAGCTGCTGAAAGAGTCCGCGGCGCAGTTTCTCGAACACCTGCATGTTGCCGAGGAGAGAGCGGACCTGTTCCTGGGTGAGCTCGACGTCGTCCATGAACGCGAGCTTGTTCACGAGAGTCGTCGTGTGGTCGATGCGATCGAACAGCGTGACCAGCTCGCCGAACGATTCGAGGCGTTCATAGTCCTCTTCCTCGCGACCGATCTCGTCGATGAGGCGTCCGGTCTCGAGGAGAAGCTCCTCGAAGGTCTGATCCCGGCTCGCGGCGGCGCGCTGCTTGTTCTCCATCAACTGCACGAGATCGAGCGAGGAGAGCTTCCGCGTGATCCCCTTGCCGAGCAGGAAATTGCCGAGGATCTCGCGCGTGGTCTGGATGTAGCCGGGCTCGTCCTCCTTCGCCACGGCGACGTGCGGTTCCTGCAGGACGATCTCCTCGAGCGTGTCGAAGATCGAGAGCGGAACCTCGTTGCGCAGAGACAGCGTGCGGATGCGCATGAGTCGCGCTCGCGCGGACGGGTTGATCACCGAGCCGGCGCACGAGGCGAGGATTCGCTTGTACTCATCGATCAACTGGTGATTGTCCGGATGGTGATAGATGACGTCGATCTGGATGCGCTCGCGCTGATAGGTCTCGATGCGATCACCTTCAGCTTGCGGCGCCTCGATTCCAGTCAGTCCGCGGCCGGTCTGGTAGGCCTTGCGACATGTCTCCGCGAATCGCTGATGTGCGCGATGCACGATGCGCAGCAGGACGAGCGTTGTATCCGCCTCGGCGAGCGTCTCCAGCATCTCGTGCGACAGCGCCAGAAAACGCGACTCGCCGACTTTGTGCGACCGCTTCAGGAGCCTGCCGATGCTGCGAAGCGTCTGTTCCTGCCGATCGGCGACATCCTTGAACCGCTTGCGGTCGTCGAGGAAGAAGAAGTAGTTCGCGACGGCGTTCCCCTGCAGGAACAGGTTGTCCCAGCTCTCGAACCCGTCCGTGTTGGAGGTAAAGCGCAACTCGTGCGTCTTCGCGTCGACTGTCGTGCCGAACAGCACGAGACGGTTCATCACGTCGTCGTTGAGGAGATCGTCCACCGGCAGGTGGCCGCCGAACATGTACTCGCCGAAGATGCCGCCGTTGCCGCGGAAGCGCACGCCTTCCGGATTCAGCACCACTTCGGAACCGCCACCGAAGTAGCGTACGACGTCGCCGCGCGCGGTCGGGATCTGTTCGAAGAAGAACCGCCGTTCGACATCCGGACCGACCACGACAGCGAAGTACTCGATGCCGGTACCGATGAAGCCCTGATGGACGATGGCCTGGATCATCTGGAGTTCTGGAAAGCGTATCAGTGCTGACGCCCGGCGGCGACACAGAGGCGACACAGACGCGCTCGCGACGAGCCGTGGAGCGCCGGCGACTGGCCGGCATGCGCCGCTGTACCGGCCAGTGGCCGGGTACCTCCACGCCGTGCGTTCAGGCCCGCGGGTGCGCCTTCCGGTACACCTCGATGAGCTGCCAATCATTGAGGTGGGTGTACTTCTGGGTCGTCGAGAGCGAGGCGTGGCCGAGAAGCTCCTGGATGGCTCTCAGATCAGCACCGGAGTTGAGGAGATGCGTGGCGAACGAATGTCGCATCGTGTGCGGCGAGATGCCCGCTCGCAGCGAAGCCTGACGCACATAGCCGTCGAACAGCCGGCGTACGCTTCGGGTGGTGATTCTCTCTCCACGGTAGTTGACGAACAGCGCCGTTTCCTCCGGTTCCTTCACCAGATCGGCGCGGATCGGCAGATAGGCGCGGATCGCGGCCTGCGCTTTTCTGCCGAACGGCACGATCCGCTCTTTCGAGCCCTTGCCGCGGACTTTGACGAGTCGCGCGTGCAGCTCGATTTGATCGAGATCGATCCCGATGAGCTCGCTGATGCGGAGGCCGCTCGCGTAAAGCAGCTCCAGCCAGGCGCGGTCGCGCGTGCCGAGAGGAGAGTCCGCTTCCGGCTGTTCGAGCAGCAGCGCGACGTCCGCGGGCTGCATGACCGACGGAAGCTGCTTCTCGCGCTTCGGCGTCGCCACGGCACGTGCGGGATTCTTCTCGACCACGCCTTCGCGCATCAGGTACTTGAAAAGCGAGCGCAGCGCGGACAGATGGCGTGCGGTCGAGGCGCGGCTCATCTTGCGGCGAGCGAGATGAGCGAGGTAGGCGCGGATCGTGAGATGGTCGACGCGCTGCCAGTCGAGTTGATCGCGTGCGATCGTCAGGTAGTCGTCACAAAGAAATGTGACGAACGACTCGAGATCCGAGCGGTACGCGTCGACAGTATTGATCGACACGTTCTTCTCGTAAGTCAGATAGTTGAGAAATTGCCCGATCACTTCACGCCCTCACGCCCTGATGCTGAGATTCATGGTAGCGTAATCAACCTTCATGGCCGACCCAGCTCTCAAGAAGACCCCACTTCACGCAATGGAGCAAGCGCTCGGCGGCAAGATGGTCGACTTCGGCGGCTGGGAGCTGCCTGTCCAGTACACGGGCATCATCGAAGAACATCAGGCCGTTCGCGAGCGCGTCGGTGTGTTCGACGTCTCGCACATGGGGGAGATCACCGTCCGCGGACCGGCCGCGCTGGATCTGCTGCAGAAGACCACGTCGAACGACGTCTCGAAGCTCGATGACGGCCGCGCGCAGTACAACGGGATGCTCTATCCGACGGGAGGGTTCGTCGACGACCTCTGGGTCGGGCGCCGCGGGCCGAACGATTACCTGCTCGTCGTGAACGCATCGAACGCCGACAAAGACTTCGAATGGCTCGCCGAATGCGCGAAAGGCATGGACGTCGAGGTGCGGAACGTCAGCGATCAGTACGCGCTGCTGGCGCTGCAGGGCCCTCAGTCACAGACGATCCTGCAGTCGCTGACGGATGTCGATCTCACGAAGCTGAAGTACTACCGGTTCGGGCCGGCGACTGTTTGCGGCGCGAAGGCGATCGTCTCGCGCAGTGGATACACCGGAGAGGATGGATTCGAGATCTTTCTCTCCCCGGCGGATGCGCCGCGCGTCATGAAGCAGCTCCTCGAGTTGCACGTGCAGCCCTGCGGGCTTGGCGCACGCGACACGCTGCGTCTCGAGGCGAAGATGGCGCTGTACGGTAACGACATCGACCACTCCACAACCCCGATCGAAGCCGACCTCGCCTGGATCGTGAAGCTGGAGAAGGGCGACTTCATGGGCCGCGACATCCTCCAGCGCGAGAAAGCCGAGGGGCCGAAGCGGAAGCTGGTCGGGTTCGAGATGGTCGACCGCGGGATCGCCCGCCACGGCTATCCGGTCGTCGAGGGCGGCGCCGAGATCGGCATCGTCACGAGCGGAACGTATTCGCCGACATTGAAAAAAGCGATCGGTCTCGCATATCTTCCGCTCGACAAATCGGCCCAGGGGAGTGAGTTCACGGTTCTGATCCGCGGCAAAGAGACGCGCGCCCGCGTCGTTCCTACGCCGTTCTACAAGCGAGCGAAATAGAGGAGCGCATCAGATGACTCCTGAGGACAGCAGATACGCCAAGAGCCACGAGTACGTCCACGTGGAAGGCGATGTGGGCACGGTCGGCATCACCGACTACGCCCAGAAGGAGCTCGGCGACGTCGTGTTCGTCGAGCTGCCGCAGGTCGGGTCGCAACTCGAAGCCGCTGACGAGTTCGGAAACATCGAATCGGTGAAGGCCGTGTCGGAGCTCTTCTCGCCCGTGTCGGGCGAAGTCGTCGAGATCAACGAGAAGCTCGCCGACAAGCCGGAGCTCGTCAACACCGATCCGTACGGCGACGGCTGGATGATCAAGATCCGGCTGAGCGACCCGAGCGAGATGGACGGGCTGATGACGGCCGACGATTACGAGGATTACGTTCAGGCTGAAAGCGGCAAGTAGTTGCGAACTGAGGTCTGCGAACTATGAGCAACCTTCCCGACCCCCTCGACGATCGCAGCGCACACCGTTACATCCCGAACGCATCCGAAGACATCGCCGCGATGCTCCGCGTCATCGGCGTCGACTCCATCGACCGGCTGTTCGACACGATTCCGGCTGAGGCCAAGCTCGATCGTCTGCTCGATGTTCCAGGGCCGTGGTCGGAAGTCGAATCGCGGCGCTGGTTCCGCGCCCTCGCCGCGCGCAACAAGACCTCCTTTGAACACGCCTCGTTCCTGGGCGGCGGCGCTTACGCGCATCACCAGCCGGCGTGCATCGATCAGCTTCTGCTGCGCGCGGAGTTCCTGACGGCGTACACGCCGTATCAGCCGGAAGTGTCGCAGGGCACGTTGCGGTCGATCTTCGAGTACCAGAGCCACCAGTGCCTGCTCACCGGGCTGGACGTCGCGAACGCGTCGCTGTACGACGGATCGACGGCGCTGTGCGAAGGCGTCCTGCTCGCGGAGCGGGTCGGTAAGGGTCGCAACAAGGTCGTGATCGCGAAGTCGGTGCATCCGCAGTACACCGAGACCGTCCGCACGTACGTGCAGAACCTGGGCATCGAGATTGTCGAAGTCGGATGGGGGAAGGACGGCCGCATCGACACCGACGCACTTCGCGCCGCGTGCAACGGAGCATTTGCCGTCGCGGTGCAGTCTCCGAACTTCCTCGGCGTCATCGAGGACTACGACGTCATCAACGAGATCGCCACGGCCGCGGGCGCGGCGAAGGTCGCCTTGATCGCCGAGGCGACGTCGCTCGGCATCGTGTCACCGCCGGGACTGCATGGCTTCGACATCGCAGTGGGTGAGGGGCAGGCGTGGGGAGTCCCGACGCAGTTCGGCGGTCCGTTCGTCGGATTCATGGTGGTGAAGGACGCGTTGAAGCGTCACATGCCCGGTCGTCTGGTCGGCGAGACTGTCGATGCCGACGGCAAGCGCGCATACGTGCTGACGCTGGCGACGCGCGAGCAGCACATCCGCCGCGGGAAAGCGACGTCGAATATCTGCACCAACCAGGCGCTGATCGCGCTCGCCGCGAACATGTATCTGTCGCTCCTGGGAAAGAAAGGTCTGCGCGAGGTCGCGGAGCAATGCGTGCAGAAGACCGGCTATCTGCGACAGAAGCTCCGTGAGATCGCGGCGGTCGTGATGCCGTTCAGCGGTCCCGTGTACAACGAGTTCGTGGTGCGGACACCCGCGCCTTCGAAACAGGTCCTTGGATACCTCGAGGATCACGGCATCCTCGGAGGTATCCCGCTCGACCAGTTCTTCCCCGATCACCCGAACGATTTCCTGGTCGCCGTGACGGAGCTGAACACGCGCGAGCAGATGGACACCTACGCGGCGGCACTGAGCGCCGCGGTGGCCAGGGGGCGGCGATGACGACAGCGTTCGAATCGCACGACACCACCGTCACCGCGACGACGCAGGGCGCATCGCGTGAGAGATTGATCTTCGAGCACTCGCGGCACGGACGCCGCGGCTATCAACTGCCCCCGCTCGACGTGCCGCCGCAGAACATCAACGATCTCGTTCCGCGCTCCCTGCGGCGGGACGACATCGCCGATGAGGTGGAAGTGTCGGAGGTCGACGTCGTCAGGCACTTCACACGGCTGTCGAAGCTGAACGTATCGATCGATGCCGGCCTGTATCCGCTCGGCTCGTGCACGATGAAGCACAACCCGCGCATCAACGAAGAGATCGCGCGCCTGCCGGGCTTCGCGATGTCGCATCCTCTGCAGCCCGATCATCAGGTGCAGGGCAACCTCGAGCTGATGTGGACGCTCGAGCAGACGCTGAAGGAGATCTTCGGCATGCCGCGCGTGACGCTGCAGCCGGTGGCAGGAGCGCACGGCGAGCTCACCGGCATTCTGTTGATCCACAAGGCGCTGGCGAAGAGCGGCAACGCGCGCAAGTACATCCTGATCCCCGACTCGGCGCACGGGACGAACCCGGCGTCCGCCGCGTTCGCGGGATACGAGCTGAAGGAGCTGAAGTCGAACAGCCGCGGCACGCTCGATCTGTCGCTGCTCGCCGAGAACGTGAACGAAGACTGCGCGGCGCTCATGCTCACCGTGCCGAACACGCTCGGCGTGTTCGAGACTCAGATCCGCCAGATCGCCGACATCCTGCACGCGAAAGGCGCATATCTCTATTGCGACGGCGCGAATCTCAACGCGTTCGTCGGCATCGCACGGCCCGGCGACATCGGCATCGACGTCATCCACTCCAATCTTCACAAAACGTTTTCAACGCCGCACGGAGGCGGAGGGCCCGGCGCGGGTCCGGTCGGCGTGAGCAAGAAGCTCGTTCCGTTCCTCCCGACGCCGATGGTCGAGCGCCGCGAAGACGGAACGTTCTATCTCGATTTCAGCCATCCCGATTCGATCGGCCGCATGCGCGCGTTCCACGGCAACTTCAGCGTGCTCGTGCGCGCGCTGACGTACATTCGATCGATGGGGCCGGCCGGGCTGCGCCGGATCGCGCAGATCGCGGTCCTGAACGCGAACTACATTCGCGCGCGGCTGAAAGACGCGTACCACCTGCCGTACGACGCGCCGTCTCTGCACGAGGTCGTGTTCAGCGACAAGAAGCAGAGCGCGCACGACGTGCACACGCTCGACATCGCGAAGCGGCTGATGGACTACGGCTTCCATCCGCCGACGATCTACTTCCCGCTGATCGTCCCCGGCGCGCTGATGATCGAGCCCACCGAGAGCGAGCCGAAGGAGGAGCTCGACGCATTCTGCGAGGCGATGATCGCCATCGCGCGCGAGTGCGAAGAGCGGCCGGAGCTGGTGCGCTCGGCGCCGCATACGACACCGGTGCGGCGGCTCGATGAGGCGAGAGCGGCTCGGCAGCTGGTGTTGAGGTGGAAGCCCTGACGGGCCGCCCCGTTGAACAATCGTTGACCGTTGACCGTTGACGAGGCGGTGACCGGGTCAGGCGAAGGGGTCATTTCTGGCGAGACGCCGCCCTGTCAACGGTCAACGGTCAACGGTCAACGCCCCGCACAATCGTTGAATGTTGTCCGTTTGTCCAATGACGAGGCGGTGATCGGGTCAGGCGAACGCGTCATTTCTGGCGAGACGCCGCCCTGTCAACGGTCAACGGTCAACGGTCAACGACCCGCACAATCGCGGCGCTCGCCTTGCAGTACACTGAATCGTGTTTCCCGAGGACGAAGACAGCGATCGGTTTGACCGAACGATGTCGGTCCGCAGGCCCGCCCCAGCCGATCCGAACGCACCGGCGGTGGTCGACAAGCGAGCGGAGGACCGCCGGCAGTCGTACGCCCGCATTCTGTTCGTCACGCTCGTCGTCATCGCCGTTTTGTATCTGGCGAAGCCGGTGGTCGTGCCGGTCGCGCTGGCGATCCTGTTCGCATTTCTGCTGACGCCGATCGTCAGCGTGCTGGAGCGCACGTTTCTCCGCCGCACCGGCGCCATCGTTCTATCCCTCGGCATTGTCGTCAGCGCGGTGTCGCTCGGCGGATGGTGGATCTACCAGCAGTTCAACGCCGTCGGTCGCGAGATCGCCACCGCGGCCACGAGCGGTCACATCGAAGAAAAGCTCCGGTTTCTGCGGCGCACGACCGGCGGCACGCTCGCCGCGGTCGAGCGGACTCTGCAGCGCGTCGCGGAATCCGCCGAGAAACCCGCCGAGCGCGCCGATCTGAAAGTGCGCGTCATCCCGGAGAGCCGCAATATCACCGATCAGTACAAGCGATTGGCGCCGACGATCGAATTCGTGGCGGCCGGCTTCCTCGTCGTCGTGCTCGTCTTTTTCCTGCTCCAGGACCGCGAACAACTCCGCGACAAGATGCTGCGGCTGGCCGGTCGCGCCCATCTCACCGTCACCACGCAGGCGATCGGCGAGACATCGGAGCGCATCAGCCGCTATCTGCTGACGATCGCGTTGCTCAACCTCGGCTTCGGTCTGCTCATCGCCATCGGACTGTTTCTACTCGGCGTGCCGCACGCCCCGTTGTGGGGTGTACTGGCCGGACTGCTGCGATTCATTCCGTACGTCGGCGCCGTGCTCAGTGCGGCGATGCCGACGTTCCTGGCCCTGGCCGTCTTTCCGACGTGGTTCACCGCGCTGGCGGTTCTCGGGCTGTTCGTCCTGACCGATCAACTCCTCGGCGGCTTCATCGAGCCGCTCGTGATCGGTCACCGCATCGGCGTCTCACCGATCGCGCTTCTCATCTCCGCAATCTTCTGGGGATGGCTGTGGGGACCGGTCGGACTGCTTCTCGCCACTCCGATCTCGGTGTGTCTCACCGTGGGAGGCGAATTCATCCCCGCGCTGCGCGTCTTCTCGATCATGTTCGGGACGGAAGATCCGCTGGAGGGATATCTCAGCTTCTACAACCGCCTGCTGCTGCGGGACCGCACGGGAGCGATCGCGATTGCCGATCGCCACGCGGAGACGTCATCGATGGAGGAGATGTTCACCGATCTCTTCATCCCGACGCTGACCTTCGCGCAGGAGGAGCTGGAGCGCCGCAGAATCTCGCCGGCGAACGATCACTTCATCAAGGACGTCGTTCGCGAGCTGATCGTCCGATTCGGCGATCGCAACGCCGGGACATCCGATCCCGATCGCCACATCGTCGCCGTTTCCGTGTCAGGCGAAAGGCTGTCCCTCGGCACGCTGATGCTGACGCAGCTTCTGCGCAGCGAAGGGTACTCCGTCGACTACTTCACGGATCTGCCGGATGAAGAGCTGGTCGCGTTCATCAATGAGGTGAAGCCGGAGGCCGTGTTCGTGTCCTGCACGAATCCGGATCACGTCGACGCGGGATTCGAGCTGCTGCACCGGCTGTCCGCGAACTTCTCCGAGCTGATGATCGTGGCGGGCGGCTCCGCATTCTCGCGCGATCGGGAGAAGGCGCTCGAGTCCGGCGCGACCTACATTCCGACGGCGCTGGGCGAGGCGAAGGAAGATTTCCTGACCCGGCGCAAGGGCGTGCGTCGCAAGACGGCGCGCAGTATGACGTTCAGCGGCCGGACGTTTCGCATTCCGCCACCGACGAGTGCGTGATCAACCCGGCGGCCAGCCGAAGTTGCGGCCACCCAGCAGATGGAAGTGGATGTGGAAGACCGTCTGCCCGGCCGCCTCGCCGCAGTTTCCGATGATGCGATAGCCGTCCGAGTTCAGATGGAGATTGCGCGCGATCTGTGCGGCGCGCACGACGACCGTTCCGACGAGCTCTGCTTCCGCATCGTCGAGATCATCGAGCGTCGGGATATGGCGTCGCGGGATGACGAGGATGTGCGTGGGCGCCTGCGGGTTGATGTCGTGGAACGCGAAGATCTGGTCGTCTTCGTAGACTTTCCGCGCCGGAATCTCACCGCTGGCGATCCGGCAGAAGAGGCACTTGTCGCTGCTCGGCATGGGTGGATCATATCGCGCGTGGTAATTGAAAATTGAAAATTGAAAATTGAAAAAGAACCCCGCGCTCCCTCTCGTTTTTCAATTTTCAATTTTCAATTTTCAATTCTTCATCGCCTGATCACGGCCACTCGCGGAATGCCCGCCAGGTCCGGCACGAAGCGCTCGACCGTGAAGCCGCGCGCCTCGGCGATCTCGCGAACGGACCTGGCCTGCCCGTAACCGATCTCGATGATGACGGTGCCGTTCGTCGCGAGTCGATCGCGCACGGTGTTCAGCAGCCGCTCGATCGCCTCGGTGCCGCGCGCGCCCGGCGTCAGCGCCACGCGCGGCTCGTGGTCCCTCACCTCGGTCGCGAGCGTCTCGACCTCCCCCGCGGCGATGTACGGCGGGTTCGACACCACCAGGTCGAACGTGCCGCCGATGGCGTCGAGCAGATCGGACGCGATCAGTTGAACGCGCGACTGCAGCGCGAGCCGGTTCTTCGCCGCCACCGCCAGCGCGCCGATCGAGATGTCGGCGCCGAGGACGCGGAGATCGGGACGCGTGCGCTCGATGCTGATGGCGATGCACCCGCTCCCGGTTCCGACGTCGATCACCCGCGCGCCGCGCGGCGCTCGCGCGATCGCGGTCTCCACGAGAATCTCGGTCTCGGGCCGCGGAATCAGCGCGCGATCATCGACGTAGAACTGGCGCGAGAAGAACTCGGTCTTTCCGCGGATGTACTGCACCGGCTCGCCGGCGTATCGGCGGTTCATCAGTCGTTCGACGGCGATCGAGTCGACAACGGCGTCATCGTGTCCGATGAGATAGGACAGCGGCTGCTGCAGGAGGTCGCTCAGCAGCAGGTCGACGTCGCGAGGACTCAACCCGCGGCGCATGGCCTGATCGCGATGGCGCGCGCGCACGTCGGAGAGCTTCTCATTCCCCATAGGTCATCTCCAGGAAGACATCCTCCAGAGGACTTCCCGGACTGCCCGCCGCTTCCTTCAGCTCGACGGAGGTGCCGATCGCCGCGATCCGGCCGCGATGGATGATCGCAATGCGATCGCACACCGCCTCGGCCACTGACAGCGTGTGCGTCGTGAGAAACACCGTCTTCCGTTCGGCGGCGAGCCGCCGGAGCAATTCCTTCACCTGCCGTTGTGCGAGCGCATCGAGCCCCACCATCGGCTCGTCGATGACCAGCACCACCGGGTCGTGCACGAGCGCCGAGATGATCACCAGCTTCTGCTTCATCCCGTGCGAGAGGTTCTCGATGCGAGCGTCCACCCAGTCCGCGAGATCGAAATAGCGGAGCAGCTCCAGCGCGCGCCCCTCGCAATCCCGCCACTCGCGGCCGTAGAGGTTCACGACGAACTGCAGCAGCTCGCGTCCGGTCAACTTCTCGTAGAGGTAGGGTCGATCCGGAACGTAGCCCATGATCGATTTCGCTCCGACGCCGTCCGCCGCCACGTCGATCCCATTGACCACCACGCTTCCGGAGGTCGGCAGCGACAGGCCGGCGATGATCCGGATGGTCGTCGTCTTCCCGGCGCCGTTGGGGCCGAGGAAGCCGAAAATCTCGCCGGGAGCGACGGAGAGGGAGAGGTCGTTCACAGCGATGAACTCGCCGTATTTCTTGGTGAGGTTGCGGATATGGATCATGGTCGCGGGTTATTATCGCCGCGGCGGAAACCTTTCCTTCCGCGGACCCGTAAGAGCAGGATGGCGGAACGTGAGCAACTCGACGACCGTGCCCTGGTGGCGCGGATCCTGGAGGGCGATCGCGATCGGTTCACGGAGCTGGTGAAGCGCCATGAGAAACGCGTCATCAACTACGTGTACCGGATCACGCATCGCTACGAGGACGCCCACGATCTGACCCAGGAAATCTTCGTGAAGGTGTTTCTCGCTCTCGATCGCTACGATCCGAAGTACCAGTTCTCGACGTGGCTCTTCCGGATCGCGCAGAACAGCGCCATCGACGCGCTGCGCAAGAAATCGATCGCCGAGGTGCCGCTGACGAGGCCGTCGGACGACGACAACCCGAAAGAGCGCGAGTTCGCCGACGATGGCATCTCCCCTTATCGCGCGCTGAAGAACAAGCAGCTCCGCGCCGCCATCGATCAGGCCGTGAAGAATCTTCCTCCCGATTACCGTGAGCTCATTCAGCTCCGCCATTACGCGGAGCTTTCCTACGAGGAGATCGCTTCGATGAAGAAGCTTCCTCTCGGCACCGTGAAGAACAAACTCTTTCGAGCGCGGAACCTGCTGAAGGACGAGCTCGATACGTATCTCGAACCGCTATGAAGAACGAATCGTGTGAGCGGTACCTGCAGGATCCGGAGGCGAATGCATCGCATCTGGGGACGTGCGAAGAGTGCCGGGCGCTGTTTGGTGCGCCGGAGCTGCTGATCGAGCCGGCTGCGGTGTCGGTCGATGCCATGCCGCTGGCTCCGTGGGAAGGTGCATCGCACCGCTCGTGGGCTCTGGCTCTCGCCGGCGGCGCGGTTGTGCTGTGCGCGGCGATCGCGCTGTTCATCGTCGCGGGAGTGGCGCCGCTGGCCGGCGTCGCACGCGCCGTTGCGAACGCGATTCCGTCCGCGGATCTCGTTCTTTCGGCGTCGCGGCTGATCGGCACAGGGCTGCAGCACGCGCCGGCGTCGTGGCAGATCGCGATCGGGGCCGGGTTCGTGGCCGTGAACACGGCTTTTTTCCTGCTGCTGCGACGCGCACCGAAAGGGATCGATGTCTAGAATCGCGCGCCTGCTCGTCCCGTTGACGTCGATCGCGGCGGTCACAGTCGTCGTGATGCTGCTCGCGCCCATCGGCGCCGTCGGAAACGAGCGTGCGGCGATGCGCTCCATCGGGAGTGACCAGTATCTGTTCGGTCGCGACGGCATCATCGACATGCCCATCCAGGGCAACGTGCAGGTGTATGGCGGCAACGTCGTCGTGCAGGCGCCGATCGTCGGAGATCTGCTGGTCGTCGGCGGCGACATCACGATCCGCGAGCCGGGGTGGGTGACGGGCAACGTCATTCACGCCGGCGGCAATGTGCGCGGCGCGGAGCTCGTGAACGGCCGCGTGTATTCGATGGCCACGCTGGAAGGCGCGGCGGCGACGATTCAGAAGACGGCCGTCGTCATGTCGCTGCTGTTCGTCTGGCTGATCGCCGCGGTCATCGTGACGCTGGTCAGCGGGCGCGACGTGCGATTCTCGTCGGTCGAGCTTCGCGCCAGCCTGCTGCACTGCTTCGCGCTCGGTCTCGTCGCGCTGACGAGCTTCGTGCTGACGGCGATCGTGTTCAGCTATCTCGTCCCGTACCTGATCGGCATTCCGCTGCTGGCGGCGCTGGCGGTCTTCGCGATCCTGACGAAGATCTACGGCATGATCGCCGTGTTCCACGCGGTGGGGACGCTGATCGCGGGCGCGCGCAATCGCGAGCAGCTCGCGTCGCGCAGGTGGTTCCGCGGCGACCTGGCCATGGTCGTCATCGGCGTGCTCATCCTCGGCGCGATCCGCCTGATCCCGGTGGTCGGGGCGGTGGTGTGGGCGCTGTCGTCGGTGTTCGGCGTCGGTGTCGCGCTGGCGACGAAGTTCGGCCGGCGCGAGCCGTGGTTCCTGGCCTGGCGCCCGCAAGAAATCTGAAACGGCGATTGACACTGCTCGCGGTACGCGCGTAGCGTTTCGCGCATGCTGCATCGCCGTGTCGCATCCTTCGTGCTGGCCACGTGTCTGTCGATCGTTGCAAACGCGGCGACCGTCGGTGTCGTTGTTGGCCCGAGCTCTACTTTTACCTTCAGTCCCAAAGAAATCACCATTTCGCTTGGCGACACGGTGACGTGGACGCTCAGCAGCGGGGTCCACAACGTACACAGCGAAACCAACGCGTTCAACTCCGATCCGATCCTGACGACGCCGTACAGCTTCACGTTTCAGACTGCCGGTACCTTTCCTTACTACTGCACGTTTCACGGCGGGCCTGCCGGTTTCGGAATGAGCGGCACGGTGATCGTGAAGCTCCCGACGACGACGGCTCTCGGCGACTCGGCGGCCACGACGACCTACGGTGAGGCAGCGACGCTCACGGCGACCGTCTCCGCGAATCCGCCGGCCAGCGGTATGCCCACGGGTACCGTCACGTTCAATGATGGAACGGGCACGTTGTGCGCCGTGGTAACTCTTAACGGCGCGGGAACGGCGACGTGTTCGACCGCGCCTCTCGGCGCCGGCCCCCACACGATCACTGCGACCTACAACGGCGATGCGACGTTGAATACGTCGGCCTCCGCGCCGGTCTCGCACACGGTCAATCAGGCGTCGACAACGACGGCGCTGAGCTCGGCGCCGAATCCGAGCGGCGGCAATCAGAACGCGAACTTCACCGCGACCATCAGCATCGTCAGTCCGGGTGCCGGTTCAATCTCCGGAACGGTGACGTTCTTCGAGGGCGCGGTCGAAATCTGCAGTGGCGTGCCGGTCAGTGGCGCATCTGCGGTGTGCACGACGCGATCGCTCCCGCCCGGCCAGCACACGATCCACGCCGTGTACTCCGGCGATTCGAACCTCACCGGGAGCACATCCCTCGACGTGGTCCAGACCGTTCTGGTTCCTCCAGCCGTGCCGGCCGGCCTTGATGCGCACGCGACGAGTGCAACTGACGTCGCGTTGAGCTGGGACGCGGTCGCGGACGCCTCGTTCTACGAAGTCTGGCGGCGGCCGAATATCAACAACGCGGCCGACTTCGTCGTCTCGACCCCCGACACGACCGCGACCGACTCGATACTGCTGCCGAACACGACCTACCTGTACCAGGTGCGCGCAATCGGGACGACCGGCACATCTGCGTTCGGGCCATTCGATCCCGCGACGACTGTTATCTTCACGCATGGCAATCTCGACGGAGCATTGGTCGAAGGGATCGACATGTCCGAGGTCCGCACGGCGGTGAACGCGATGCACGTTGCGGCGAACCTCGGACCGGCGACGTTCACGGACGACCCGAGCGCGGTGGGCACCTTGATCAAAGCAGCTCACATCATCGAACTGCGCACGCAGCTCGATGACGCGCGGTTGCAGATCGGCGTCCCGGCACTCATCTACGCGCAGACGATCACCGCGGGAACGACGCTCATCAAGTTCGGCGACTTCACCGAACTGCGCGCGGGGACGCAGTAACCCTCAGACGTTGTCGACGATCGCCTTCCCGAACTCGCTCGTCGAGAGCTTTGTCGCGCCCTGCATCTGCCGCTCGAGGTCGTAGGTCACGCGCTTCTGCATGATCGTCTTCCCGATCGCGCGCTCGATCGCCTCCGCCGATTCCCACCACTTCATGTGGCGCAGCATCATCACCGCGGACAGGATCAGCGATCCGGGATTGATCATGTCCTTGTTCGCGTACTTCGGCGCGGTGCCGTGCGTCGCTTCGAAGATCGCCACCTCGTCCGATTCGTTTGAGCCGGGCGCCATCCCCAGGCCGCCGACCTGCGCGGCGAGGGCGTCGGAGAGGTAGTCGCCGTTCAGGTTCGTCGTCGCAATCACCGAGTACTCGGATGGACGCAGAAGAACCTGCTGGAACATCGAGTCGGCGATGCGGTCCTTGATCACGATCTTCCCGTCGGCGGTCTTGCCGTCGCCCAGCTCCGACTCCGGAATCGTCACGTTCGCGAATTCATCGCGGGCAACTTGATATCCCCAGTCTTTGAACGCCCCCTCGGTGAACTTCATGATGTTGCCTTTGTGCACCAGGGTCACGGAGCTGCGCTTCGTGGCGATCGCGTATTGGATCGCCTTGCGGACGAGGCGTTTCGAGCCGAACTCGGAGATGGGCTTGATGCCGATCGCCGATCCGGCCCGGATGCGATCCTTGCGGCCCTCCATGTCGTTGACCATGCCGATGATCTTGTTGGCCTTCTCGCTTCCGGCCGGCCACTCGATGCCCGCGTAGACGTCCTCCGTGTTCTCGCGGTAGATCGTCATGTTGATGTTCTTCGGCTCGCGGACAGGCGAGGGAACGCCTTCGAAATACTTCACCGGGCGGACGCAAGCGTACAGATCGAGAACCTGGCGCAACGTCACGTTCAGGGAACGGATGCCACCTCCGATCGGCGTGGTGAGGGGACCTTTGATCGACACGCGGTAGTACCGCAGCGCGTCGAGTGTCTCCTGCGGCAGGTACTCGCCGAACTTCTGGTTGGCCTTCTCGCCGGCGTACACCTCGTGCCAGACGATCGACTTCTTCCCGCCATACACCTTCTTCAGCGTTCCGTCGACGACGTGGCGGGTGGCCCGCCAGATGTCGGGTCCCGTTCCATCTCCCTCGATGAAAGGGACGATCGGATCGTCGGGGACGCTGATCGCACCGTTGCGGTAATCGATGCGGGTGCCGGAAGAGGGCTTCGAAATGCGCTCGCTCATCGTCCGCGGAATCTAGACGAACCCGCCAAAAAAAGCGAGACGGAGTAAGCACTGTCACCCGTGAGCAATGTCACTACGCCGCGATCAGCGACCGTAGTGTGCCGATGTTCCGGCGGTCGGATTCGGTCTCGATCGTTTTCGGCGTCTCGAGTAGCTTCGGCACGAGCGCAAAGCGGCGGTCGTTGAGCAGCATGCGGAACGGCTCGAGGCCGAGCTGACCGTCGCCGATGTGCTCGTGCCTGTCCACGCGGCTGCCGCATCCCTTCTTCGAGTCGTTCACATGGAACGCGCCGACGTGATCGATGCCGACGTGGCGCTCGAGCTCTTCGACCGTCCGTTCGTAGCCGTCCCCCTCGCGAATGTCGTAGCCTGAGGCGAACACGTGACAGGTATCGAAGCAGACGCCGACCCTGTCCTTTGCGTCGACCAGGGCGCGAATCCGTCCCAGCTCTTCGAATGTGCAGCCGACGCATGAGCCCTGTCCCGCGGCGGTCTCCAGAAGCGTCACCACGCGATGGTTGGGAAGCGCCGCGTGCACGTGATCGAGCGAGCGCGCGATCTGATCGAGAGCGGCGTCGACGCCGGCACCCATGTGCGCACCGGGATGCAACACCACCGCATGCGCGCCGATGCGCTCCGCGCGATCGAGCTCATCGATCATCGCGGCGAGCGACTGGCGATGGAGCTCTTCGTTCGTCGTGGCGAGGGTGATGAGGTACGACGCATGCGTCAGCACCGGCCTGACCGTGCGCTTCTCGTGAAAGAGAGCGCAGTCCTCGTCCGTCAGAACCTTTCCCTTCCACTGATTCGAGTTCTTCGCGAACAGCGCGACCGCCGATGCCTCGATCGCGGCGGCGCGCTCGAACACCGTGT